>Ga0206794_1040_pt1 | contig 38300 bp, 41 predicted proteins | sample Alteio_BWOrgCont_70_FD_152877 | JGI IMG/M metagenome (GOLD analysis project Ga0206794, IMG submission 152877) | Enriched cells from forest soil in Barre Woods Harvard Forest LTER site, Petersham, Massachusetts, United States -... | ecosystem: Environmental > Terrestrial > Soil > Temperate forest >...
CACGTTGATAGAGGGGTCAGCAGTGACTTTTGTGAGATAATAGTTGATGAGGGCTTCGCGTTCTTTGGCCGTAGGTTTTTCAATGCTGATCTTACGGTCAAAACGGCCTGAGCGCATGATAGCCGTGTCCATTCTTTCCGGAGGCATATTGGTGGCAGCGATGACCACAATATGATTCTCACGTTTTCTTAATCCATCAAGTTCAGTCAGGAATTGATTGATGGTGGCATTGTGCGAAATGCCTCCGCCAAATCCCTGGTCTTCGACGCGGGGGGTGGCAAAGGCATCGATCTCATCGATAAAAATGATGCAGCCGCCTTCGACAGCAGCCAATTGACGGGCCTTTTTAAATAATGATTTGATACGGGCCGCACCCATGCCCATGAAGATCGCGACAAATTCACTGCCGACAGCCGAAAGAAAGGGAAGCTTGCATTCAGAAGCCATGGCCTTGGCCAAATAGGTCTTACCGCAGCCCGGAGGCCCCACCATCAAAACGCCCTTGATCATGGTGCCGCCCATGGCTTTGACCTTATCGGCATCTTTGATGAATTGAACGATTTCCCAGGCGTCTCTTTTGGCATTTTCCATGCCAATGACATCATCCCATTTGACATCCGCTTTGGCTGTTTCAGCGCTATCCTTGCTGAGCATCTTGTTCATGCCGCCGCCCATCATGAAATACATTTGGAAATAGGAAAAAAGCACGGCCTGGATAACGCTGATGACCAGAAAGACCACCAAATAAATGCCCATCTGGGCCATCATGTTCTTACGGTAGAAGCCTTCCATGCCAAAGAAACTTGTTCCCCCGTAATACATGAAAATGACCAGAAAGGACACCAGCCCTGCGGCAACGGCATAGATCAGAATACTTTTCCAGTGCACCCGGATAAATTTAAAGAAACGATTTTTCATCATAAGTCAGTCCTTAAGAATATTTTATAAAAATTGAAACGGTAATAAGTATAACATAGAAAAATTTCTTTTTTCAAAAAGATTAATGAAGCGTTAATTGATGCGCCAGTGCTTTTGCCTGCACGTCAGGAGGGGGTTGGTCTGTGCTGGGTGTCGGGATATTTTGAGAAGCAACTGACTGGTATTTCGAGGCCTGGGCCTGCTCCTGGACCGGGACGACAAGTGCTTCCCGGGAGGCGATCAAAGCCGCTCTCGCATCATTTTGCTGGTTTTGCATCGCGATGCTTTGCGCGGCTTCATCGTCTGAGGGAATGGGATTTATCGTTGGAAGACCCGGTTGATTATTGCCTGGGCCTCCTCCTGGATTAGATCCAGGATTGTCTCCCGGGCCTCCTCCTGGATTAGATCCAGGATTGCTTCCAGGGTTAGATCCGGGGTTGCCTCCGGAATTATCCCCGGGGATGTTATTATCTGCATTGTTTCCCGGATTTTCTGAGTTAACTTCAGCATTAGACCCAGGGTTGTTGCCAGGATTGTTATCCACACTATTATCTGCATTGAGTTCCGAGTTGATGTCCGGGTTATCGTCCACGTTAGTCTCTGAATTGATCTCTGAATTGCTATTCGGATTATAATCTGAGTTGTTATCAGGATTATTTTCTGAATTATCCTGGGAACTGTCATCTGCGTTTAATGTTGAATTATCATCCGCATTAGACCCTGGATTATGCCCATCTTTGGAGCCGTTGGACCCTTGGGATGCCGAACCATTATCAATTGAAGAAAGGCCTGGATTTTGTCCGTTCGCCGTGGCGGTTACACCCAGTTGCCCTGAGCTTTGATCATTCCCGTTTGACATATTATTTTTCTTAGAAGCTTGAGAAGAGGAGGCATTTGAGCCATCCATTCCAAACAGATAGCCCAGGAAATCAAAGAAATTGTTATGTGAGGCATATTTTGATCCTGAATGCGTGGCCATATAGGTGGATGCACGATGTGCCATAAAGACCGTGGCCATAATGAGGATGACCCCTAGGATCCATTTTACCGGTAGTTGATTTTCTTTATTCACTTTGCGCATATTGGCTCTTTATAATTCTGTAATACTTAGTTTATTATAGACTGCATTACCTGCACTGTTGATCAAAGGCTGGAATCCCGGGGGAGACATGGACGCAAGACGGGGATCATAAGATTGCACCTGATTCCATCCGCCTAATAAATTACCTGACATGTCCATCTCACCGGTTATCCCGCAAACATAATTGATCAAACTGCCGTATTGATCCATGACAGCAGTGGAGGAGCTTCCCATGTAGGTCCACCAGTTATCTACTTGAAATGACCCTTGTAAAGCCACCAGGACAGCGGACATTTCCAGGGCAGGTCCGCCATCATTGGCAACGGCGCTGGCCTGGATGACGGTGATATTTTGATTGGCCACGAGGCCCAGCATATCCGTACTGGAAGGATCTGTCCTGGGATCATTGTTATAGGCAACATTGCCGGAAATATTGATATTTTGGTCTGCGGCAACCGTCAGCTGCCCGCTGACAGTTCCCCGCACAGTGACATTGCCGCAGGCAGGGTCAATGGGTGGTAAATAAGATGTGCTGCTGCAAGTATGGCCGGCCTGGGTTTGCACATAAATGACACCATTAGCAGGAGGGCTCATGGTTGTATTGTTATATGTCGCTGTAACAACACCGGAGGAATTTATAACATTTCCGGTAACGGTTATTGTTCCGTTGGCATTAAAGATGACCTGACTGTTACCGGTTAAAACCATGCCTGATCCGTCATTCGCGACCGCATTGATGAGAGGTAAGGTGTTTTGTACAGGTGAAGTGACCGGCGGGGCATCATTTTCTATACCCTGAGGGAAAATGATACTGGCGTTACTTTCGAGGCCGCTTGTTCCGGCGCCGTAATAATAATCAGGTGTCGTTGATGTGGGGGTACTTCCCAGAATACCATTGTTTAAGGGTAGATTGGATTCTGTCACGGCACCATTGAAAATAGGGTTGCCAAAGATATTCAGCTGCCCGTTTGTTTGTACAGGCCCGTTGGTCAGCATTTCCAAGCCCGGAGCGCCTACCCACCACAGCACTCCATAGGTAGGGTTGATCTCCGTATTGCTCCAATAAGCAAATTTGGAGATCGATGCCCAGGTCATTTTTAATTGCAATGTTTTTGACACGTTGGCGAAAGTGCCTGTAGAGGTTATCGTGTAATTAAGCTGAGGGTTAGATGAAATAGTGACTGTCACCGTATAATTGCCGGCACTGTTGCCCATCGCGTATACCCCCGTGTCAGTGGTGGCTGAAGGGATATAATTAGTGCCGGCAGCGGGAATGGCGAAATTATTGCCGGATTGCGTGATGCGTTCATACGCATCCAGAAGGCCTGCGTCAGCGACATAGTAGGCTTTCTTCAGGTTCACGGTGCGATTGGCTTGAGAAGTGCCGCTGGCAACAGCCAACAGATAGACAGCCATGAAAGAAACGATCAAAAAAAGGAATATCAGGGAAAAGATCAGTGCGAAACCCTTATTTTGGCGTAGGTCAATCATGGATGGTTCCTCAATAGCACATAGGTTGACGCTGCACCGCTGAAAGCCAATCGGTTATTTGTTATATTGGGCGCTAAAGTTTGTGTCAAGGCCACATCGATCTCAACGACAGTCGTTGAGGGCGATAGCGGGGATCCCAGGGTGGGAGGCAGAAAACGCAGCGTTTTGGTGTTAGTTGCCGCGTTAAAGAATGAGCTTCCCGCGGGAGCCGTATAAATGATGTCATAGCCAAGAGGGTTTGAGGTGGGATGATGGTACTGGACTTCTGTGTTCGTAGGGTCCAGGGTGTACCACCGTGCTGAACCGTCAGCAGCGCTGCAAGGGCTGTCCTGGCAAAAATAGAGTATATTAGGATTATTGTTGGGAATGTAAAAAGACATGCTGGTGCCCAAACGAACGATCGTCCCGCTGGGTTCCCTTCCCCCTTCAATGATTTTACTAATGACAATATTGGCGCCCTCTTGAAGGGCTTGCCCTGATATCCCGGCAGAATAAGATTGGCTGGAGGCCGTATAAAAACCGTATACGCCGGTCATTAAAAGCACCGAAAAGCCGATCGCCACCATCATTTCGACGAGCGTAAAGCCATGGTGGTTAACCATGGTGCGCATGGGTTTAGTTAAGCATCGGATCATTAGCAATATCCTCCGCGTAAGTTTCAGTCATAGGAACTTGTACATTAAGGATCTGTTCAGTCCAGCTGATCGATACAACGAAATGGTCCACGGTAGTGCTGGTAACCGAGGTTCCGGCACCGTTCGTATAAACCCTGGGGGTCACTGTAATGACTGCAGTCCCGCAAGGAAGGCTATAACCGGGGCAGGTGGTAATATTATAATTACCTTTAGTGTCCAGTATCACGGGTCCGGTGATGGTTTTTGATTGTCCTGATATCAAAGGTGTCGGTATAAAATAGGAAGCTATATTCTGGCGTTGTGTTTCGATAAGCTGCTGGGCCACGTACGCTGCCTGGATCTTATGCTTTGAATAGGAGGCTAATAATTGGCTGTTGGTAAGCATCTGTGCCGCAAAGGGGAGAAAAATAACCATGATCCCCACGCTGACGAGCACCTCTATGATGGTGAAACCACTTTTTTTGTTCATGACCTTGGTCCTTAAGTTTGTACTTCCTAACAATTGTACAAGGTTTCTTATCGGTCTCAATAAAAAACCCGAATGTTTCTCAAAGGATATCGAGAAGCATTCGGGCTATAAAGTCTATAGAGAATCACCGTCAGCAGCTCGACTGCCGTGCCCCATTCACAGGAGGGGTTTAGGCTCGATCCTTTGCGTCACCAGCTTTCGCTGGTTTTGCCACCTACTCTGATTAAAGTATGTCACACATTATTCAGTTGTCAAGAGGCCATAGTGCAAAGGCCCAATTGCTTCGATTGGCGATTTCTGAGTAGTATTGACAAAGGGGTTTGACTATGTTAGATTACAGCCTCTTTACAATACTATATCGTTAAATTAGTGAGAGGGTTATGTCTAAAATAAAATCTGTTATAGCACGTGAGATCATTGATTCCAGGGGGAACCCGACCATAGAAGTGGATGTCCTTTTAAGTTCAAAAGCATTCGGCCGCGCGGCTGTGCCTTCAGGGGCTTCAACAGGCGAGCATGAAGCGATTGAATTGAGGGATGGCGATAAAGGCAGGTTTGGCGGCAAGGGTGTTTTGAAAGCTGTTAATAATGTTAACACCACGATCGCCAAGGCCATCAAAGGCAAGGAAGCAGATTATAAGGCCATAGATAAATTGGTCATTGCTTTGGACGGCACAGAAAATAAGGGCAAATTAGGAGCCAATGCGATTTTGGGTGTGTCTATGGCGGTTGCCAAGGCCGCGGCCAATGAAAAAGGTATTCCTCTATATAGGTATATTGGCGGGTCCCAAGCGCATATTTTACCTGTACCTTTGATGAATATCATCAATGGCGGGATGCACGCGGATAATAATTTGGATGTCCAGGAATTCATGATCATGCCGGCCGGTGCCCCGACATTTTCCAAGGCTTTGCAGTGGGCATGTGAAATTTTTCATACCTTAAAAAAGATACTCCATGATAAGAACATGGCCACATCCGTCGGTGACGAAGGCGGTTTTGCCCCGAATTTAGGCAGCAATGAAGAAGGTCTGGATATCATCATCCAGGCCATTGAAAAAGCAGGTTATAAGCCAGGCAAGGATATTTTCATTGCCCTGGATGCTGCTTCAACATCTTTCTTTAAGGATGGCAAATACGATTATAACGGCAAGCTGATCTCCTCGGATGAATTGATCCAGGCCTATGAACGCATGGTCAGTAAATATCCGGTCGTTTCTATCGAAGATGGTTTGGATGAAAATGACTGGAGCGGTTGGAAGACCTTGACCAATCGTTTGGGCAAGAAGACCCAATTGGTCGGTGATGACTTATTTGTCACCAATGTCAAGCGCCTTAAACAAGGCATTGACAGCAAGACCGCGAATGCGATCTTGATCAAGGTCAATCAGATCGGTTCTTTGTCCGAGACCCTGGATGCCATCAATTTAGCCAAGAAAAATAATTATCATTCGATCATGTCGCACCGTTCCGGTGAGACAGAGGACGTGACCATCGCGCATTTGGCCGTGGCGACCAATATCGGCCAGATCAAGACAGGTTCCCTGTCCCGTACCGATCGTTTGGCCAAATATAATGAATTGCTGCGCATCGAAGAAGAATTAGGTAAAAAAGCCGTCTACGCCGGCCGGAATTTTTCAAAGATTTATTAATGATCAAGAATGCTCTTTCATTATTTATTTTGACGGTCATTATCCTGGCCCTTTTTTTGCCGTCATATTCGATCATGCAGGACTTGAAGCAGAAAAATCTTGAGTATGCCCGCAGGATCACGGCATTGGAAGAAAAGAACAGGAAGTTTGAAGAAGAACGGTACCTGTTGAAGACCGACCCGGATTATGTGGAAAAAGTAGGTCGCGAAACAATGGGTCTGATCCGTCCGGGAGAGACAGTTTACAAAATTATCCCGGTGCAGCAGAAGTAAAAGATATCGCGGGGTGGAGCAGCCCGGTAGCTCGCCAGGCTCAAGTTGGGCGTCCAGTTAGGAAACTAACTGGCAGATAACCTGTCAAATTCGGTGGAACCCGTCAAACGGTAATACCGAGCCAAGCCTAAGAGAAATCTTAGGAAGGTGTAGAGACTAGATGGCAGGCATCCGAACCTTGGGTAACCAAGGAGGATGAAGGTATAGTCCAGACCACAAATCTCGGTCGTAGACGAGAGCGGCGAAAGCCGTAGATGGTAAGCATAACCTGGAGGTCATAGGTTCAAATCCTGTCCCCGCAACCATTAAAAAGCACCCAGTCGAAAGATTGGGTGCTTTTTAATTTGACTTTATAAAAGAAGTATGCAAAATTAATATAAAGAAGCATGCCTACCGCGCCATCCTGCCGCTTCTAATTAATAATTCCAATTTTGACAGCGATTTATGGACACTAAACTCAAATCTGATATAGCTGAATCAGCAGTGAGCACAGAACTGCTGATTAGAGGCTTTAAGGTATTAAAGCCGATGGGGGATAGATTGCCTTATGATATTGCGATTGATCTCGATGGAAAATTAATCCGTATTCAAGTCAAACATGCCTGGTATAACAAAAAAGACAAGGCCTATGTGGTCGATGTGCGTCGTACTAAAACCAATAGACGCCAGATGCTTCGTAAGAAATATGATAATGATGATTTTGATTTTGCTATAGCGTTTATTGGGGAGAAACAAATATTTTACGTCATTCCATCCGCAGTCTTTAATAGTTTTGCAAGTTCCATCTCATTTGTTGAAGATCATAAACGACAAAGATCTCCTATATCTGATCAGTACAGAGAAAATTGGAAGATCATAATCCAGAGGCTATAGATTTCTTTGCCTGCCGGCAGCAAATCCTTCCCTTACAACGATATTGGATTTATATAGATACAGATGGTAGACTTTATAGATATGATAAAGAAGATATTCTTATTAACGATGACAGGGACAGGGATCGCCATTTTGATATGGTGTTTTAATATTTTGATACTGTCCCGGGAGTCCTTAAATTGGTCCCAGACAAATGGACATGTCCTTTCATCTTCCCTAACGATCGATCATTTGCCTAAATTCCTGTACCATGGCGATGATCCTTCCCGATGGTATGGGACGCAGGTCCAATATGAATATTCTGTCGGGGACGATACGTACATGTCGAATAGACTATCGTTCCAACGATGGGGTGTCAGGAACCCCAAGGAACCATTAAAGGAGATGAATAAATACCGACGCCATCATCAAGTTAAGGTATATTATGATCCGAATGATCCCAAGGAGGCGGTCCTTGAGCGTGGAGGCATCGAGGATGTTTTTATACCATTAATGATAGGGGGAGTATTGACATTTTGGGGCCTTGTGGCTTATTGGGGCAAGTCTTTGGAGATCAAGGGTAAAGGGCCGGACAGTTTTTTAATACAGGGGCATATTTATCAAAACCAGGGGAAATTCGAAGCAGCCCTGTTAGAATACAATCAGGCTGTTAAGATCAATCCCTATTCTGCACTTGGGTATAATAGCAGAGGGAATCTTTATCTTGAGCATAAATACTGGGACCATGCCATTGCTGACCTTAAACAGGCCATCGCCTGCGACCCAAGGGACGCTTTTGTCTATTTTTCTCTGGCCAATGCGTATTTAGGCAAGGAGCAGTATGATCATGCTTGGGCGTATATGCAGAAGGCCATGTCCATGGGGTATAAAGTTGATCCCCCCATCGTGGAAGATATAAAAAAGAAGCTCACCAAGTAAGTATTTATCCGCACTCAATAATTAGCCCTTGTATACTTGAGGCCAAAGGCCTATTATACCTTAGTACAATTGCCTTTCACACAACCGCCTGCCATAGTAACAAAAAGTATTCTCAACAGTAATATACGCCTAAGGCGAGTCAGCCTTGAGCTGATCGAAGGAGTCAAATGGCAGCAAATATCTATATTGTGGATGACGACGAGTCAGTATGCCGCGCGCTCAAGACGCTTTTAATGACCTATGATTTTGAAGTAAGGACGTTTAATTCAGCACAAAAATTTTTCGATACCGTTTCTGATAATGATCCTGGTTGCTTACTTCTTGACATCCATATGCCGGGATTAGACGGGTGGGAAACCCAGAAACAGATCCTCAAGTCCGGATCGAAACGTCCGATCATTTTTATTTCCGCAGAGAAAAAAGACGATGCTCTTGAACGTGCTCTGTGTGTCGGGGCGGTTGGTTTTTTGCAAAAACCGGTTAATGGCGAGACCTTGGTTGATCTTATTAATTTGGCGTCAAAAAAATGAAAACAAAAAAGCCTATAGTCAAGAAGGTGACCCGTGACAATCTGGAAAAAAAGATCCGTCATCAGACGAGTCAACTTAGAACTAAAAGCGGGCAATTAAAGCAAGGGGCTGACAGGGAAAAGCAGGGAGCTAATAGGGAAAAGCAGGGGGCCAATAGAGAAAAACTCGCCGAAGAACAAATACATATTCGCACCAAGGCCATGGAGGCCACTTTCGATGGCATTTTTATTATTGATGCCCAGAAACCTGATTTCCCTATTATCTATGCCAATCCGTCTTTTTATCACCTTACCGGTTTCTCTAAGAACGAAGTCATTGGAAAGAATTATTTTTTAATTTATGGATCTGATGAAAATTCGCGTGTTTATGAAGAGATAAAACAAACCCTGCGGCAAGGGCAATCATTTCATGGGGAGATGCTGCATTTTAAAAAGAACGGCGAAAAGTTTTGGAGCTTACTGCGCATTACTCTGGTACGTGATAAAAAAGGGGTCACCACTCATTATGTAGGGAATAAAACCGATACGACCTTGATGAAGCAGAGGGATTTTGAGATCAAAGAACAGCGTGAGGAATTATTGCATGTGACAAGGGTGGGGAAGCTGGCGGAATTTGTTTCCTCATTGGCGCATGAGATCAGCCAGCCTTTGACCGCGATAATGTCTTATGCCCAAGCAGCCCAGCGTTTGCTTAAAGATAGAGAACCTCAGGTACGGGAAATTTTACAATACATTGTTAATGATGATCAGCGGGCTGCGGAAGTCATCCGGCGTTTGCGGTATTTGTTAAAAAAGACCAAGCCTGCATTCGAGCCCCTTGATATCAATGTCCTTATCAAGGATACAGTGATGCTTATTATGCCTGATATTACCGCAAGGAATAAGGCTGTTAAATTTGCGTTGGTTACAAACCCACCATCTATCCAGGGAGACCGGATACAATTACAGCAAGTACTTTTAAACCTTATCAGCAATAGTTTAGAAGCCATGGAATCAAGCCGTGATGCCCATGAACTATTGATCAGGACATCATTTAAAGACAAGTACACGGTCCTGGTGGAAGTTAAGGATTCGGGCTGCGGCATTCCAGAAGGTAATATGAAGAAACTGTTCACCCATTTTTTTACGAGTAAGCCCGATGGACTGGGTATGGGATTGTCCATTAGCCGTTCCATTGTGGAGGCGCATGGAGGACAAATGGACGCAGAGAATAATCTTGACCGCGGCGCAATTTTTTATTTTACTCTCCCCATCCTTCTAAAGGAAAATGCATGAGCAATGAAGGCTCCATGATCTATGTGGTGGATGATGATGCCTCGATAGGCAGGGCCCTTTCCTTATTGTTAAGATCACACGGATTTCGGGTCGAGACTTTTACGAAGGCGGATGATTTTCTAGCTTTTAAACATCCCAAGGTACAATCATGCCTGATTTTGGATGTCCGTTTACCCAATGTCAATGGATTTGCCCTTCAGGAAATAATGGCCCAAAGGGGCATTATCACCCCCATCATTTTTATTACCGGACACGGGGACATTCCCATGACGGTCAAGGCCATGAAGGCCGGGGCCATTGATTTTATTTCCAAACCATTTACGGATAAGAAATTACTTGAATCCATTGTACTCGCTCTCTCCCAAAGCAAGGTCCAGAATAAAGAACAATCTGAAATAGACAAGATCAAACGCCGCATCGAAACCTTGTCGCCCCGGGAGCTGGAAGTTTTCCATTTTGTGGCCCAGGGAATGATGAATAAGAATATTGCTTCAAAGCGGGGGACTTCCCTGCAAACCATCAAGGTCCACCGCGGCCGTGTCATGCAGAAGATGCAGGCAAAAACCGTGACAGAGCTTATCCACCTCGCCCAAAAAGCAGGCATCACCTCCTCAACAGACTAAATATCCGTCGCTATTCTCTATTATACCTCGGTACAATTGATTCATTCTTGTCTTTTCTTTAGAATGCCCTTATTCAGTTAAACAAAGAAGGATCATTTTAGAGAGGAACAACAAGTCATGAAAAAGTTATTAAGTTTAGTTTTAGGGGGGATTTTCCTGCTCTTTGGGGCAGCTGCGGTTTGGGCAGCGCCAACGACTTTCACCGTGTCAGCGACCGTTCCATCAGCAACAGGCATTGGTGTTGCTGTTTCCAATGTCAATTCAACGAGTAATGCTTTTACCACTGAGGCTACGGGTACGACCGCTTTGAGTTTTGACCCGATGACCTTCAATACGACCAATAATATCTATCTGCCGAACCATTATTTTGCCCTGGATTTCTCTGTTTCAGGCGGGTCAGGTTCTCCGGATGTAACGGTCTCTTATAATGAAGGAAGCAACCCTAATGGTACGACCAACGGTCTGGGGTATAAGTCCACGGCCACGTTTGCCAAAGAAGTATCCAATGGGACTACTACTGCAGAAACATTCTTGACCGCCCATGGGCCCAAGAAAAGGCTGATCGACTTAAGCGGGGAACATGTAGCTTATACAGAGGTTGCAGGTGGTTTTTTGAGGATCTATTTGGGTGTATGGACCGGAACCACAACCGCTCCTGCTGATCCAACCAACGGTCAACCGTTCACAGCAGCTGATGGTGCAGGTGTGTATACAGGTTCTTTAGTTGTTACAGCAGTGGTTAATTAATAAGGTCAATCATTTTAAATGAGAAAGGAGTGTTCTATGTTGAATTGGGCCGTTACATTTTTTGTTATCGCCATTGTCGCCGCTGTGTTGGGATTCACCAGCATCGCAGGATCAGCCATCGATATAGCTAAAATCTTGTTTTTTGTGTTTTTAGTCTTAGCGATCGTTTCATTTATTTTTGGCAGGAGAGTTTCTGCTTAATCGAACAACAAAAGGGAGTTTTCTATGAACGTAAATTATTCGAAAGTGTTTTTAGCAGTAATGTTCGGGGTTGTGCTCACCAGCGTATCTGTACGCGCTTCTGAGACGGACGACCGCATTCAATCATCAGCCAAGGATACCTATGTATTTAGGACCTATCTCAAGGATGATTCTATCAAGGTGATGTCCAATGATGGCATGGTGACCTTGACAGGAACAGTAAACGATGAGTCCCAAAAGGGGTTGGCCCAAGAGACAGTCGCAAGCCTGCCTGGTGTCAAGAATGTGGACAATCAATTGGTCATCAGCGGCCAACAGCCTCCTGAGAATTCTGATGGATGGCTTAGCATGAAGGTCAAAGGCTCCTTGTTATTCAACCGTAACGTCAGCGCTGTTAATACGGAGGTATATGTTACCGATGGGATCGTTACTTTAAAAGGCCAGGCCGATAGCCAGGCCCAAAAAGACCTGACCGGTGAATATGCCAAGGACATTGATGGTATCAAGGGTATCGATAATCAGATGACCATCGCTGAAACACCCAGCAAGCAAGACCAGACCAAGGACAATAAGATCGATGACGCATCGATCACGGCCCAGGTCAAGATGGCTTTCTTAACGCATCATTCGACCAGCGCTTTCAAGACTGGTGTTGAGACCAATAACGGGATAGTTACCTTAAGCGGCAATGCCATCAACGGAGCTGGAAAAGACATGGCCACCAAGGTTGCTTCTGATATCAATGGTGTAACAAATGTGGTTAATAATATGACCATTAATCCTTAAGATCAGGGTTCATAGGCTGCTGGCGGTATTTGTTGTTGTATGGAGTTACCGTCAGCAGCTTCCCTAGGTTCATTGGTGTCACGAAAGGAATATATGTACAAGAGAATGTTACAGGCATTATTCGGTGTTGCTTTAGCCGTGCAGTTGACAGGGTGTTTTTATATGGGAGATGATCATCGTTGGCATGGTGGGCACCGCGATTATCATGATCCGGCCATCGTTGTCCATGTGCACAATTAACTAGCGGACGGGTATTGATTATGGAGTACTTCTCAACGATCGCAAAATGGATATCAGACAAAGCCGCGCAATCCTATGTGGGGTTCGCGGCTTTTCTTATAGTCCTGGTTTGGGCAATGACCGGAGTGCCTTTTCATTTTAGCGTGATGTGGCATCTGATGATGGGTACATTCTCAGCGGTCATTTCCATCCTCATGCTTTTTATCATTCAAAACAGCCAAAATCGCCATACTATTGCGATCCAACTGAAACTTGATGAGATCATTCGCGCTACCAAAGGCGCCCATAACGAAATGATGGATATTGAAAAATTAACAGATGAGGATTTGGGTAGGATACAGAAGAAATATGGTTTATTAGCAGAGAAAACCAAAGAAGATTTAAAAGAAGGCAAACTCGATACACATACACCGCTTTTATAATCACGGAGGAAATTATGAATAAAATATTTGTCAATTCTTTACGTTTGTCCCTGTGTGCTGTTTTTACACTGCAGTTAATGGGTTGCGGAACCCTGATGTACCCTGAACGCAGAGGGCAACGGGGTGGAAGTTTAGATGCAGGAGTTGCCGTGTTGGATGGTATTGGGTTATTGTTTGGTATTATCCCAGGCGTTATTGCCTTTGCTGTTGATTTTAGCAATGGAACGATTTATCTGCCATCAAGAACGCACTTAGGCTTTCTGGACCTTAAGCATATCAAAGAAGTAAAGTTCGATCCTAAGCATACCAGTTTGGCAAGCATTGAAGGCATGATTAAAGACAATACCGGATGTGAGGTCAAGTTTGACCAGGACAATATCAGGCTCTCTAAACTAAAATCCTTGAATGAAATGAAGGAACAATTTGCTAACGTAGAAAGAGGGACGAATGAGCGCATCGGATAATCAATCATGGGGAAGTCCTCAAGTAGGGATCTTCACGGTATTGCTGGTCATTTTTGTAATTTGGGCCTTTGCCGGAGGCAGGCATTATTTCAGAGATACAGGACATGACATTAAAACAACCGTTCAAGATGCCGGTCAGGATCTTAAACAGTCTGGCCGTGATGTCGCCTCTGATATCAGGCATGACGCCCAGTAGAGGAGTATGATGCGTAAGTATAAAACGGTTTTTCCTCTTATCATGGTAGCTTTGATGGTTACAGCAGCCTATGGCCAGGAAAACCTGAAAAACATTCAAACTAAAACTGTTTCCGGGACGGTAAGTAATATTGATTTTGTCGGTAATACCATCTCAATACTGACAGCGGACCAACATCAAATGTCATTTATTGTTCCGAACAACGCAACTATCACTAAAGATACGCATGATATTGGGCTGATGGATATTAAACCAGGTCATCCGGTAACTATACAATATGATGCTTCATCACCCGCAAAGAATATCGCGGACAGTATCTCTGATAATAACCCTACGGCACATGAATAATTAAATATGGAAGGATATTTAGAATGGAAAAAGATAAAGAAAAGATGAGAGTTGTTCCTTCTGACAGCCAAGAAGCTCAAATGGTGAAACAAGCCATTAAAGATGATCAAGCCTTATCTGCGGTTGCCAAGGACATCCATGTTACCGTCAAAGAAGGCATGGTCACTCTGGATGGCCGGGTATCTACAGAACAGCAATTGAACCTTGCGACCAATACAGCTGCAGCGGTGGCGGTGGATGAAAAGGTCAAAAATCATATGGAAGTGACAAATAATAAATAATATCCAAATATGATCCATGGATTAGCATCAGGCCCTTGAGCTGGTTAAGCTGCAAGGGCTTTTTGCTTTAGCATGTTATACCCCGGTATAATTGTTATTTTTTGTGCGTTCCTTAGAATGAAAATATTCAATTGCCTCATTTTAAATGATTTTTTTATTAAGGTCGCTAATCATATATTCATCTTTTCTTAATGACTGGTTTTATAAAATCCCTACTATGAAAAACTCTTTGATGGCGACAATGGGGTTGCTGATGGTCTTGACAACCCTAACGGGATGTGCGGGATACTATGGCCCGGGTTATTACGGCAGCACCGTGGTGGTATCGGAACCGGATATGTATCTTTTTGGTGGTGACTATGGCAGGGGGCGCGACGTGCGTAATTATAGTCATCGCGGATCTGAAAGCCGCGGGGCGGCACACTCTGGCGGAAGTCATGGGGCAGCGCACCAGAGCGGTGGGCAAGGGGGAAGGCGATGAAACGCATTTTAACAATTGTCTTATTGGCAGCTGCCTGGTGTATCTTGCCGCAGGCACCGGTCTTTGCACAAAGGTTTTTTGCATCACCGGATGAGGCTGTAAAAGTATTGCAGGCGGCCACCCAGGCCAAGGATAAAACGGCATTGAGGGAAATTTTTGGTCCAGAGGTCAAGGAGTTATTGACCGGTGACGAAGTCCAGGATGCAAAAAATGCGCAGAAATTCGCCAGTGTCATGGCGCAGGGCTATACGTTAGTCAATGAGGGCGATGATAAGATCACCATCGAGGTCGGCCCTGACAGCTGGCCGATGCCGATCCCTTTAGTGAAAGCAAACGGACAGTGGCATTTTGATACGGCGGCGGGCAAAGAGGAGATCATCAACCGTCACATCGGTAAGGATGAACTTCACGCCATCGGCGTTTGCCAGGCGTATGCATCAGCGCATGGGCCGTCGGCCGGCATGGATTTTAAGCAGCCGTTTCACGGTTATTATTTCAGGATCCTGCATGGGCAGTACCTGGTGGCTTATCCGTCGGATTGGGACCATTCAGGCATTATGACATTTATTGCCGGTCAGGATGGTAAAGTTTACCAAAAGAATCTCGGGCAGAAGACTTTCCGGATCGCAAGGGCAATGAAGGGATACAAGCCGGACAGCGAATGGATCTTGGTGCAGGATAAGGGAATAGCAGTGCCGGAGCAATGAAATGTAATCAAATTTATTAACATTAGTTAAAAGGAGAAAATAATGGTTATTTCCACAGGAACAATATTATTAGTCATTCTGATAGTTTTACTCATAGGGGGCTTGCCCGCCTGGCCGCACAGCAAGTCATGGGGATATGCTCCGACAGGCATATTTTCAACAGTGATCATTGTGCTCATTATATTTATGCTCATGGGGCGTCTATGATATTAAAGGCCAAGATACAAAAAGCACTTAACAAGCAGGTCAATGTGGAATTCAGCGCTTTCTATTCCTATTTGTCCATGGCCGCCTATTTTGAATCCCATCATATGCCTGGATTTGCCAAGTGGTACAAGGTTCAGTCCAATGAGGAATTCAAGCATGCGATGAAGATATACGAATACATCATCTCAAGGGGTGAAAAAGTTGTTTTAACGGCCATTGAAGCACCCCCAACGGAAGGGAAATCTTTTTTGTCTGTTTTTGAAGCGGCCTATGCGCAAGAGGTAAAGGTAAGCGCCCTGATCAATGACCTGATGGATCTGGCAAAAAGCGAGGGTGATCATGCCACCGAGATCATGCTGCAGTGGTTCATTATGGAACAGGTTGAAGAAGAGGACACCGCCAAGAATAATGTCGAGAAATTCAAGTTCATTAAGGACACCACCGAGGGTATAATGGCTTTTGACCATGAACTGGGGACACGCACATAATTTATGGACACTCCTCGTTACGCACCAGGTTGGCCTGGGATCCCTCCGAGTTTGACATCAAGCGCCAAGACTGGCGTTGGTACGGCCCACAGTGATCAAAGCCCTCTCTGGTTTACGTTCAGTCATGGGATTTTAAATGAACTTTATTATCCTGGTGTTGATCAGGCTTGCATGCGCGATATGGAATTTATCATTACAGACGGGAAAGATTTTTTTTCAGAAGAAAAAAGGCATGCGAAGAGCGTTGCCAATTGCCCCACCGAAGGCGTCCCTGCTTATCGGCTTATAAATACCTGCGATCAGGGTTTCTACCAGATTGAAAAAGAGATACTTACCGACCCGCAGAGGCCGGTCTTATTGCAAAGGACCCGTTTTAAATCATTGAAAGCTTCCCCGGGTAATTATCGTTTACATGTATTGCTTGCAGCTCATTTGGCTAATTGCGGTTATGGTAACACCGCGTGGGTTGAAGATTACAAAGGTGTTCCCATGCTCTTCGCCCAGAGGGATGGGACTGCATTGGCGTTGGCTTGTTCTGTGCCATGGCGCAAACGTTCGGTAGGTTTTGTCGGGTTCTCCGATGGTTGGCAGGATTTATCAGTGCATAAAGAGATGAGATGGGATTATACGCGGGCGGAAAGTGGGAACGTCGCCCTTACAGCCGAAATCGATCTTGAGTCAGCACAGGGAGAATTTGTCATAGCCATAGGGTTCGGCATAAACGCTGCGGCAGCAGCTAATCGTGCGCGTGCTTCATTACAAGAAGGCTTTGATAGCGCGCAGAATGAATATACCCGTCGGTGGATGGATTGGCAGGATTCCCTTCTTAAATTAGATAAGACCAGGGGCAGTGATAAGAAGAATGTTTATCGTGCCAGTACTATTGTGATGCGTTCCCATGAGTCCACTAATTTTCCAGGTGGAATGATCGCCAGCCTTGCCGTGCCGTGGGGTTTTAGCAAAGGGGATGAAGATTTAGGCGGCTATCATCTTGTCTGGCCGCGTGATCTGGTTGAATCAGCCGGCGGTCTTCTGGCAGCCGGCGCGCATGAAAATGCCCGTCGTGTGCTTAGTTTTCTGCAAGCCACCCAGGAAAAAGACGGGCATTGGGCCCAGAACATGTGGCTGAATGGCTCTCCCTATTGGGGTGGTGTTCAGATGGATGAAACAGCTTTGCCTATTCTCTTGGTGGATTTGGCCTGGCGTGAAAAAGCTTTGACCCCAGAGGACAGGCTGAGATTTTGGCCGATGGTCAAACAGGCGGCGATCTATTTACTGCGTAACGGTCCGATAAGCCCGCAGGATCGCTGGGAGGAAGTAAGTGGTTACACCCCTTTTACGATCAGTGCGGAGATTGCCGCATTGTTGGTGGCGGCTGAAATGGCTGATTTGAACCATGAACCATCAATGGCTGTTTACCTTAGAGAAGTTGCTGATGATTGGAACTCTGCCATCGACCGCTGGATGTATGTGTCTGACACGGATTGGTGCCGGAAGTATGATGTTAAAGGGTATTATCTCCGCATTGCGACGATGAATGCCGAAGAAGAGATAGGTTCTCAAGAAAAAATATCGATCAAAAATGTAACTTGTGATAAGTCGGTCCAATTAGCTGAGCATTTGGTCAGTCCTGATTCCCTGGCTCTGGTGCGTTTTGGTTTGCGTGCAGCTGATGATCCGCGGATCCTTGATACGATCAAGGTCATCGATGCATTATTAAAGACGGATATGCCCCAAGGGGCCATTTGGCATCGCTATAACGGGGATGGTTATGGGGAACATGCGGATGGATTACCTTTTGACGGGACGGGCATTGGGCGGGCCTGGCCGTTGCTGACCGGTGAACGGGCCCATTACGCACTTGCCGCCGGGAAGAAAGAAGAGGCAAATAAACTTTTAGCGGCATTGGAAAATTTTGCCAATGAAGGCGGCCTTATTCCGGAACAAATCTGGGATGCTGCGGATATCCCCCAACGTGAGCTCTATTTTGGCCGGCCTTCAGGGTCGGCCATGCCGTTGGTGTGGGCACATGCTGAATATGTGAAACTGTTGCGTTCTTTGCGTGATGGCCGTATTTTCGATATGCCGCCGCAAACGGTACAACGCTATTTGGTCGAAAAGAAAATCTCTCCGTATACGCTGTGGAGATTTACCTATAGACGCACCTCAATGCCTTGCGGTCAAGTATTGCGCGTTGAGACAATGGCACCTGCGATGATCCATTGGAGTGCGGATAATTGGAAAACGACCCAGGATGTTAAAGCCAAGGACACAGGGCTTGGCATTTATGTCGCTGATCTATCGACCCAGAAGATCCCCGATAAGAAAGATATTAAATTTACCTTCTATTGGCCGGATGTTGACCATTGGGAAGGTGAGGATTTTTCTGTTCGTGTAGGTCTTTGATAATGCTTCTGACAGCGGTGTTCCGAAAATGCCGCTTGACAGATTTTTATTTTAAGGAGAAAATTGTCTCTTCCTGCCCTGCAAAGATGACCATCCTTTGAAAGTAGAATAGATTTTATGACAGTGACGAACCAATCAAAAATTACATGCTTGTTTGTGGATATAGGCGGCGTATTGCTCAGCGATGGATGGGGCCGCAACTCCCGTGCCTTGGCTGCCAAGAAGTTCTCTTTAAATCCCCAAGAAATGGAAGACCGGCATAATCAAACCTTCTATACTTTTGAGATAGGTAAGATCAGCATTGATGAATACTTAAAGCGGGTGGTGTTCTACAAAAAGAGATCCTTTACCCCTGCTGAATTTAAGCAATTTATATTCATGCAATCCACCGAGTGTCCTTCAATGATTGATTTGGTGCGGAAACTTAAGGCCGCGTATGATTTAAAAGTTGTTGTCGTTAGTAATGAGTCACGTGAATTAAATGCTTACCGGATCCGTCAATTCAATCTTGCCCGGTTCATCGATTTTTTCGTTTCTTCCTGCTATGTTCACTTGCGTAAGCCCGATACGGAGATCTTTAAGCTTGCGCTGGACATCGCCCAGGTACCCGTCAAACAAATAGTTTATATTGAAAATACGTCCATGTTTGTCCAGGTCGCGGAAAATTTGGGTATTCAGAGTATTCTTCATACAGATTACAAAAGTACATGCGCAAAATTAGCATCGTTTGGATTAAAGGTTAAAGAAAGGATATAGGCATGACAGCATGGGGGGAACTTAAAGATCATCACTCAAAAATTAAAGATTTACATCTGCGTAAGTTCTTTGCTGATGATCCAAAGCGCGGGAAGCGCATGACAGCCCAGGCTGTCGGCATCTATTTTGACTATTCGAAGCACCGCATCACCGATGACACATTGAAGTTGCTTTTGCGATTGGCCCGAGAGTCCGGCTTGCGGGAGGGCATTGATGCCATGTTCCGGGGTGATAAGATCAACGTGACCGAAAAACGGGCTGTCTTGCATGTGGCCCTGCGCGCCCCTAAAAAACAATCCATCATGGTAGATGGCAAAAACGTTGTGCCAGAGGTCCACGCCGTGTTGGCCAAGATGGCCGATTTTTCAAACCGGGTGCGCAAAGGAAAATGGAAGGGTCATACGGGGAAACCGATTAGAAACATTGTCAATATCGGCATCGGCGGGTCTGACCTGGGGCCGGTGATGGCTTATGAAGCATTACGGCATTACAGTAAGCGTGAGATGACCTTCCGTTTTGTCTCCAACGTCGACAGTACTGACTTTGTCGAAGCGACCCATGACTTTGATGCCCGGGAAACATTGTTTATCATCTCGTCTAAAACCTTCACAACTTTAGAGACGATGACCAACGCTCACGCAGCCCGCGATTGGGCCCTTAAAACGTTGAAAAATCCTGCTGCGGTGGCCCGGCATTTCGTCGCGGTCTCGACCAACGCTGAGCAAGTATCTAAATTCGGCATTGATACGGCCAATATGTTTGAGTTTTGGGATTGGGTTGGCGGTCGCTACTCAATGGACTCGGCGATCGGCCTTTCAACCATGCTTGCCATCGGTCCTGAAAATTTTTATGCTATGCTCGATGGGTTTCACCAGATGGACAAACATTTTCGCACAGCCCCTTTCGAGCGCAATTTGCCGGTACTCATGGGGCTGTTGGGTATCTGGTACAACGATTTCTTTGACGCACAGACTGTTGCTGTCCTTCCTTATGAGCAATATTTGAAACGTTTCCCTGCTTATCTACAGCAGTTGACGATGGAGAGCAATGGTAAACACACGACACTCGATGGGAATGAAGTTGATTGCCAAACCGGGCCCATTTATTGGGGAGAACCGGGTACCAATGGCCAACATTCCTTCTACCAATTAATCCATCAAGGCACGAAACTCATCCCTTGTGATTTTATCGCCTTTAACCAGGCACTTAATCCGCTTGGACGTCACCATGATATACTTTTGGCTAATGTATTTGCCCAGGCAGAGGCGCTGGCATTTGGTAAATCAGAGAAAGAGGTCCACGACGAAGGGACAGCTGGCTGGCTGGCCCCCCATCGGACTTTTGAGGGCAATCGTCCCTCGAGTATGATCCTTTTGGATCGGTTGACGCCGGAAGCTCTGGGAAAACTCGTTGCCTTATACGAACACAGCGTTTTCACTCAAGGAGTGATTTGGCAGATTGATTCATTTGACCAGTGGGGAGTAGAACTAGGCAAAGCCCTGGCCCAGCGCATTATCCCGGAGCTTGAATCTGGGGCAAAAGGTAAACTTAAACACGATAGCTCAACCAACACCCTGATCCGGCGCTATGTGAAAGGTAAAACATGAAAGCATCACAGATGGCATTGCAGGAATTGAGTATTAATACGATCCGGTTTTTGGCTGCTGACGCGGTGGAAAAGGCTAATTCCGGGCATCCTGGCACTCCCATGGGTCTCGCACCCTTGGCGTATGTTTTATGGAAAAGATTCTTAAAACATAATCCAAAGAACCCCCAATGGGCAGATCGCGACCGTTTTATTTTATCCGCAGGCCATGCTTCCATGCTTCTTTATAGTCTTCTTTATTTGACAGGGTATGAATTGACCTTGGAAGATATTAAGCAATTCCGTCAGTGGGGCAGCCGTACCCCTGGACATCCTGAGTATGGGCATACACCAGGGATTGAAACAACTACGGGGCCTCTGGGGCAAGGTTTTGCTAATGGTGTCGGAATGGCCATGGCGGAGCGCTATCTTGCAGCTTATTTTAACCGCGAGGGTCTCCACATTGTTGATCATTACACCTACTGCATTTGCGGCGATGGCGACTTAATGGAAGGAATTACGTCCGAGGCGGCTTCTTTGGCCGGGAACCTTGAGCTTGGGAAACTTATTTATTTTTATGACAATAATCATATCACGATTGAAGGATCAACGGACCTGGCTTTCTCGGCCGAGAACGTAAGAAAAAGATTTGAAGCTTATGGGTGGCAGGTATTAGTGGAACCTGACGGCAATGATATCGACACCATCGAGCATTTAATTTCAAAGGCACAATCAGAGACCAGAAAACCCAGTTTGATCATTGTCCGCACGCATATTGGCTATGGCAGCCCTAAGCAGGACACTGCGGCGGCACATGGCGCTCCGCTCGGCGCAGAAGATTTGAAGCTTGCTAAAGAAAAGTTGGGTTGGCCGCTAGAACCTGCCTTTTATGTTCCTTCAGAGGTCCTTAGCCATTACAGGGAAGCGTTGAAAGAAGGTGAAGAAGCAGAGAACGAATGGAATATGCTTTTTGAGAAATATGCCAAGCAGTATCCGCTACAGGCTCAGGAATGGAAAAGATTTATGAATGGTGAGTTGCCCGATGGTTGGGACAAGGATCTTCCGGCCTATGATAAAGGGGGATCCATCGCGACCCGCTCTGCCTCGGGAGAAGTGTTGAATGCAGTTGCCGCAAAGATATCGAATCTTATCGGCGGCGCTGCTGACCTGGCTCCATCCACGGATACGTATTTAAAAGGATTGGGCGATTTTCTTGAAAGTAATCATAAAGGAAGGAATTTTCATTTTGGTGTCAGGGAACACGCCATGGGAGCGATTTTAAACGGCTTGACCCTGCACGGCGGTATTGTATCTTTTGGAGCCACTTTTTTTATTTTTTCGGATTATATGCGCCCGCCAATCCGTTTGGCTGCATTAATGAATATTCCCACTATTTTTGTTTTTACCCATGACTCCATTGCGCTCGGCGAAGATGGTCCGACCCATGAGCCTGTTGAACAACTGATTTCGTTAAGGGCGATTCCCAATATGACCGTCATTCGCCCTGCAGATGCTAATGAAACGCGGGAAGCGTGGAGGTATGCACTGACTAACCGACGAGGTCCTGTTATTTTAGTATTGACCCGTCAGAAATTACCTATTCTTGATCAAAAGAAATTTGAATCAGCGAAGAATCTGAGCAAAGGAGCATACATATTGTCCGCTGCCAAAACTCCTGCCCAACTGATCTTGATTGCAACAGGTTCCGAAGTGTCACTTGCGCTTTCTGCCCAAGAAAAATTGGCCCAACAAAGTATCAGTGCAACGGTCGTCAGTATGCCCAGCTGTGAACTCTTTAACGCCCAGCCCAGGGAATACAAGGACAAGATACTACCTCCTTCTATAAAAGCACGGTTAGTGATTGAGGCTGCCAGTCCCAGAGGTTGGCGGGATTATGTGGGATTAGAAGGTGACATTATCGGCATTAACCGTTTTGGCGCATCCGCACCAGGGCCGGTTGTTATGGAGAAATTAGGATTTACGGTGGATAATGTTGTTAGTCACGCGCTAGCTTTAATAAGGAAGGAGTAACTTGTGAAAAATAATTCTTTGGTTGAACTTGAAAATTACGGTCAGGGGGTGTGGCTTGATTATATTCGCAGGGATCTTTTTTCAAGCGGTGAATTAAAACGGCTGATTGATGAAGACGGGCTCACCGGGATGACTAGCAATCCCACCATTTTTGAGAAAGCTATTTCCAGCAGCACGGACTATGATGCCCAATTACGGGATTTGCTTAAGGATAATCCTAAACTTGGTGCAGACATACTTTACGAAAAGATAGCGATACAGGACATTCAATCAGCCGCAGATTTTTTGCTACCCGTTTATAAGCGTAAAGATAAAGCGGACGGCTACGTAAGTTTGGAAGTTTCGCCTGATTTGGCCCAAGATACCGAAGCGACTATTGCTGAAGCGCGCCGTCTTTGGAAAACGGTGGCGCGGCCCAATGTCATGATCAAGGTCCCCGGCACAAAAGAAGGGATCCCTGCCATTGAGACGCTGATTTCTGAAGGGATCAATATTAATATCACCCTCATGTTCACCATGGCCCATTACGAAGCCGTAGCGCAGGCCTACATCCGAGGACTAGAGCGTGCCCGGAAACCGGAAGGGATTGCCTCTGTTGCTTCCTTCTTTGTGAGCCGCGTGGACACGGTAGTGGACAAGGCTTTGGAGGGGATCAGCACTGAGGAGGCGCTTAATTTGCGAGGGAAAGCAGCCATTGCCAATAGTAAGATGGTCTATCGGAGGTTTCTCGATATTTTTTACGGGGAAACTTTTGCCGCCCTTCGTAAAAAAGGAGCGCGCGTTCAAAGGCCTTTATGGGCCAGCACCAGCACCAAGAATCCGAATTATCCTGATGTCCTTTACGTTGAGGCATTATCCGGGCAAGATACAGTCAATACCATGCCTCCTGAGACTTTGCATGAATTCCGTGATCACGGTATTGCCAAAAAGGACGCTGTCAAAGATGGTAAGCCTCAAGAAGTTCTTGACCTGCTGGCCAAGCTCGGTATAGATCTAAACAAAGTAGGAGAGAAATTACAGCAAGATGGGATTGAATCCTTTAGTTCGTCTTTTAAGAAATTAATCTCTGCATTGGAAGCGAAAAGATTGAAAATATGAAAAGCCGACCTTTAGTTCTTGCCGGAGATATTGGAGGCACGAAAACAACCTTGGGATATTTTGAGTTCAGAAGAGGTGTCCTTAGTTCTAAAGCAATTTGTACTTTTCTAAGTTCAAATTATCCGGATTTTAAATCAATCCTGAAAGAGTTCATGCGGGATCACCCCGCAGATTTACAAGGGGCATGTTTGGGGATTGCGGGCCCTATAACAGGTGGGGTATGCCGTACGACTAATTTACCCTGGGTGGTGGATACGTCAACACTTAAACCTATATTAAAAGTACAAGAGGTTAATCTGATCAACGATATGGAAGCGACCGCTTATGGTATAGGCGCATTACCCAAAACGTCTTTCGCGGTATTAAATTCCGGCCATGCGGTTCCTCAAGGGAATATCGCGGTGATTGCTGCAGGAACAGGTTTAGGAGAAGGGATGCTTTTCTGGGATGGTAAGAGTTACCGCGCTGTAGCTTCAGAGGGTGGCCATGCTGATTTTGCGCCGTGTAATTTATTAGAAATTGATCTTTGCAGGTATTTATTTAATAAATTCGGTCATTCAAGTTATGAACGTGTTCTTTCAGGTCCGGGACTTTTGAATATTTATGATTTTTTAAAAGCCAAGAAATTCGCTATCGAACCCAGGTGGCTAAAAGAAGAATTAACCCGGGAAGACCCGGGCTCTGTCATTACCAAGAATGCGTTGAATAACAAAAATAAACTTTGTGTAAAAACATTGGATCTTTTCTGTTCTATTTACGGAGCTGAAGCAGGTAATCTTGCCTTAAAAGTCTTAGCAAGAGGCGGTGTTTATGTAGGGGGTGGAATCGCACCCAAGATCCGTTCTAAACTGCAAGACGGCGTATTTAAGAAAATGTTTTTGGATAAAGGACGTTTTTCAAAGATTTTATCTAAGATACCTGTTAAAGTAATTTTGGAGGAAAAAACCGCTCTTTACGGCGCGGCCATGTATGCTTTGCAGTTTAAAACCAGGGGGAAATTATGAAAATCGGATTGATCGGACTCGGAAAAATGGGAAGCAATATGGTCTTACGGCTCCTGAAAGAAAGCCACGAAATCGTTGTTTACGACAGGAGTCCTGATCCCGTTAAAAATTTGGAAAAACAAGGGGCCATCGGTGCTTCTTCTGTAGCAGATATGCTTGGAAAATTACCAAAACAAAAGATTATTTGGCTTATGGTCCCTTCAGGAGAACCGACTATCCAAACAATCAGGGAAATCTCAGGCCAATTATCCAAGGGTGACGTTGTGATTGATGGAGGCAATTCTTATTATAAGAATTCCGTTCTGATGAGCCAGGAATTGGCAAAAAAAGAAATTCATTTTATCGATGCCGGAACAAGCGGAGGGATCTGGGGGCTTGAAAAGGGTTATTGCCTAATGGTAGGTGCAGAAAAAGAAATCTTTCAGCTATGTGAACCGATATTTAAGACATTGGCCCCTAAAGATGGCTATCTTCATGTCGGTCCCAATGGAGCCGGACATTTTGTGAAAATGATCCATAATGGGATAGAATATGGGATGCTGCAGGCTTATGGGGAAGGTTTTGAGATCATGAACGCTTCAGGTTATAATCTGGATTTCGCCAAGATTTCCCATCTTTGGAACCAGGGAAGCGTCGTTCGTTCCTGGATTCTGGAGTTGGCGGAAGATGCCTTCGCCAAGAGCCCGAAGCTCAAAGATATTGCAGGTTATGTGGATGATTCAGGAGAAGGCCGCTGGACAGTGGCAGAGGCCCTTGAGCGGAATGTATCAGCACCTGTGCTTACTCTCTCACTTCTTGAGCGTTTACGTTCAAGGGAAAAGGAATCTTTTAGTGCAAAAGTAGTTGCGGCGCTCCGTAATGAATTTGGAGGTCATGCGATAAAGAAGGAGAATGTTTCATGATAAAAACCAAAGTCCCTTTAAAGATCAAAGCCCATGAGTATCTTCATCATGAAAAAGAAGCCGAACCATGCGGGATCATTATTTTTGGCGCCTCAGGAGACCTGACACACCGAAAACTGATGCCTGCTTTGTATGATCTTTATCATGCTAAACTCTTGCCTTCGAATTTTTTTATTGTAGGGTCAGCACGGACCCGCTGGAATGACAAGATATTCAGGACGCGCGTTTTGGGTATTTTGAAAGGACTCAATAAGCCCGATCCCTTGCTTCAAAAGAAATTTGTGGAACATATTTATTACCGCTCTGCGAATTATGCGGACCCCCACGCGTTAAGGTCTTTGGCTGCTTTAATGAAAGAACTCGATGCCAAGCATAAGGCGGGAGAAAATATCATTTTTTATTTTGCTACCTCGTCTGATGTATATCGTGACCTGATTCAGAAATTGGCCCAGGCCGGAATGGTTTCAAAAGAAAAGAACAAGAAGCCCTGGATCCATGCTGTTTTTGAAAAACCTTTTGGGCATGACCTGGAATCAGCGCGTGAATTAAACAAGACCATTCTTAAAGTCCTTGATGAGACACAAGTTTACCGTATCGACCATTACTTGGGGAAAGAAACCGTTCAGAATATCATGATGTTCCGGTTCGCCAACACTATTTTTGAACCTATTTGGAACCGCCACTATATTGACCATGTGCAGATAACCGCGTCCGAAATACTGGGTGTTGAACATAGGGCCGGATATTATGATAAAGCCGGCCAATTGCGGGACATGTTCCAGAACCACATGTTCCAACTGCTTACCCTGGTGGCGATGGAATCGCCGGTGACATTTGAGGCGCGGCATTATCATAATGAAAAATTAAAAGTGGCCGAAGCCATCCGTTCCATTCCTAGAAATAAGCTGCATGAATTTGTCGCCTTGGGGCAATATGGGGATGGGAAGATCAACGGCCGGAAAGTCCCTGCGTACCGTCGCGAAAAAGGAGTGCCGCCCCATTCCAAGACCGAAACATTCGCGGCCCTTAAAATCCTGATCGATAATCCCCGGTGGCGGGATGTTCCCTTTTATCTTAGGTCAGGTAAAAGGCTTAACCATCCGATGACGGAAATTTCGATCCATTTTAAAAAAGTCCCGCATTCTATCTTTACTCATCTAAAGACCGATCAATACGCGCCTAATATTCTATCGTTCCGGATCCAGCCGAATGAGGGGATCCTTTTAAGCTTTGAGGCGAAATATCCGGGCCCTAAACTTCGCCTGGCTTCTTTGAACTTGGGATTTAATTACAAAGATGTTTTTAATACAACGCAAATGGGCCCTTATGAGCGGCTGCTTTTGGACTGCATTCGGGGAGACCAGATGCTTTTTGTGCGTGAAGACTTTGTTGAAATATCCTGGCAATTTATTACGACTATTTTGAAAGACCGGGAAAAATTACTCCCACGGGTATTCCCCAATTATGCATCCGGGTCCTGGGGCCCTGAAATAGCCAATAAGATCATTCAACAGGACGCAAGGCAATGGCAGGATTTTTAATATGACCCGACCCAAGATTAACATTGCCGCCAACTATGAAGATCTTTGTGAAAAGGTCACGCAAGAGATATTGGATCTTTCCAATAAGAAGATCGCGCTTGAGGGTCAATTTAGTTTGGTCCTTTCCGGAGGTTCCACACCTCAAGGAATTTATCAATGCATGGCCAGTCCTTCTTATCAGCATAAGTTCCAGTGGGGCAAAATACATTTTTTTTGGAGCGATGAACGGTGGGTTCCTCCTGAAGACCAACGGAGTAATTATCGGATGGTATCCCAAGCGCTTCTCACCAAAGTTAAAATCCCTCCGGAAAACATTCATCCCTTACAAACGAAGGATGGGGACATTCAAGCCTCGGTGCGTTTGTACGAAGAAACCATTTATCATTTTTTTAAATTGAAAAAAGGTGATTTTCCGCGTTTTGATCTTGTCTTACTCGGGATTGGCCAGGATGGGCATACGTCATCTCTTTTTCCGGGAAATCCAGCCCTCTTGGTGAAAGATAGTCTGGTGGTCTCTGCGTCTCAGAAAGGGATACCGGAAAAGAGGATTACATTGACACTTCCCGCTATTAATCATGCGCAAATGGTTTTCTTTTTAATCAGCGGCCCTGATAAAGCAGAAATCGTTTCAAAAGTACTGGAAAATGAAAAAGGGAGCGGCTTTCCTGCCAACGAAATAAATCCGGCTCAAGGGGGTATTTGTTGGTTTTTAGATAAGGCCGCTGCCAGCAGATGGGATCATTAATATGCCAAAACGTATTGGTATCGCCTCTGACCATGCAGGCTACCAGCTAAAAGAAAAACTAAAAAGCATGTTGCGCGAAAGCGCGTATGAAGTTATTGATTTTGGTGATTCGAAGCTTGATCCGGATGATGACTATCCGGATTTTGTGGTCCCACTTGCCCGTGCCGTTTCGAGGGCAGAAGTTGAGCGTGGCATCGCTGTCTGCGGCAGCGGCGTTGGTGCGTGCATCGCTGCCAATAAGGTGGCAGGAGCTCGTGCCTGTATGGTCCACGAAGAATTTTCTGCGCGTCAGGGGGTCGAAGACGACGATATGAACGTGCTTTGTTTGGGCAGCAGGGTCATCGAACAAGCTTTTGCTTGGAAATTAGTAACTATATTTCTCGCCTCACGCTTCAGCGGTGCTGAGCGTCATGAACGCCGCCTGGCCAAGGTGGCGGCATTGGAAAACCATGCCTGATCTTCTTTCCGCCCGAATGCAAATGGCTGTATCTTTGGGCTTCCACATCATTTTTGCCTGTGTGGGCATGGTCATGCCTTTTTTAATGGTTGCCTCCCACGGTCTTTGGCTAAAAACAAAAGAACCGGTTTATTACGAGATGACCAGGGCATGGGTCAAAGGGGTGGCTATTCTTTTTGCCACAGGGGCGGTTTCCGGCACTGTTTTATCATTTGAGTTAGGATTGCTTTGGCCGCGTTTTATGGAACATGCCGGGCCGATTTTCGGGATGCCGTTTTCTTTAGAAGGGACGGCATTTTTCATAGAAGCTATTGCCATTGGGTTTTATTTATACGGTTGGAACAAGATCGATCCCACACTCCATTGGTTAAGCGGGTGGTTGGTCGGGATCTCCGGGATTGCTTCCGGGATATTTGTCGTCGCAGCCAATAGCTGGATGAATGCCCCTGCAGGTTTTGACTGGGTCAATGGCCACGCCATCAATATCGATCCTGTCAAAGCGATGTTCAATGATGCCTGGTTTTCCCAAGCCCTGCATATGACTATCGCTGCTTTTGAGGCTGTTGGTTTTGCTGTTGTCGGGATCCACGCCTATTTCCTGTTGAAAGAACCCCAAAATATAATCCATACGAAAGCCATCAGGATCGCCATTTGGTTTGCGGTCATGGCTTCATTGCTGCAGCCTTTAAGCGGTGATCATAGTGCTAAAGATATTGCCCATCGTCAGCCGATAAAATTAGCAGCTGCGGAAGCTCTCTTTAAGACGCAGTCCTACGCACCTTTGCGTATCGGCGGGATCCTGGACATGGCCAAGGAAAAGGTCGATGACGCTATCGAGGTCCCAGGAGCTTTAAGCTTTCTTTCTTTTGGCCGTCTGGATGCACCGGTTAAAGGGTTAGATGATTTCCCCCGGGACAACTGGCCTCCTGTGCCGGTGGTACATTATGCCTTTGAATTGATGGTTGCCTGCGGCATGTTCCTGGCTGCTGTTGGGCTGATATTTCTTGTCAGGACCTTTATGAGAAAGGATATTCTATTTAAAAGATGGTATTTGAAATTACTGGTGATCTCTACACCGTTGGGGTTGATGGCCCTTGAGGCAGGATGGACCGTCACTGAAACAGGTCGTCAGCCCTGGATCATTTATGGCATAATGAAAACCAGGGATGCTTTAACACCGATGCCGGGATTGATCATCCCCTTTATCACGATTACTTTACTGTATGTATTTTTAGCGGTGATGGTGGTGTGGCTCATGGCCCGTCAATTTAAAGCAGTGTCGAAGGTAAAGTATAAATAGGGACAAACATGCTTATAATAGTTATCGGTTTTCTGGCGGTTTCTTTGTTATTCTATTGTCTACTGGGCGGGGCAGACTTTGGTGCCGGGGCGTTAGAGCTTTTTGTCCCTAAGAAGGACCGCAAAAAACATGAAGAATTGGTCCATAAAGCGATGGGGCCGGTGTGGGAGGCCAACCATATCTGGCTTATTATTTTGATCGTGATAATGTTCAATGCCTTTCCCAAGGTATACACGCAGTATTCGATCTACTTTCATATTCCATTGACCTTAATGTTAATTGGCATTGTGTTCAGGGGCTGTGCCTTTACCTTCCGTAATTATGATGCCGTCAAGGATGATACGCATCGTTATTACTCATTGGCATTTTCTTACTCTAGCCTATTGACCCCTATTATGTTCGGAATGATCATGGGGGGGATGTTTTTCGGTGTTGACCCGCAGGCGCCGACTTATTACCAGAAATATGTGGCCTCATGGTTTAATTGGCCTTCATTCTCAGTCGGCCTTTTTGTGTTGAGCATCTTTGTTTATTTAGCCAGTGTATATTTAATCGGGGAGACAGATGATAAGGTCATGAGGGGGCAGTACATCCGGTGCGCCCAAACAACAAATGTGGTTTTGCTTATCATGGGTGCCTTGGTCTTTATTTTAGCAGGATTAAGCCATCACCCCTTGTTTAGAATATTCTTTACCAATCCTCTAAGTGCCGGTTGTTTTGCTGCCTCCGGTATCCTTACCCTGATTTTCTGGAAAAAGATCCTGTGGGGTGGATACACCGAGTGGACAATACGCCTCATGGCAGGCTCCCAAATGGGGCTGGTGTTATTGGCATGGCTGGCGGTCATATTTCCCAACGTGTTATTTTATAGCGATGGAAGTCATCTTTCTTTGCTGGATGCCGCGGCACCTGCGGCAACGGTCACTGTCCTGGGATGGTCGCTTTCCATTGGCGCGTTTCTTTTTTTACCTGTCCTTTATTATCTTATCAGGGTTTTTAAAGTAACTAAATAGGTTTACTCCCTGCCGATGCCTTGTTAGACCAAGGTACAATTGAACCGATCCATGTCCTTGCCTAGAATACCAGCATGAAGCTAATTCTCAAACGTTGTGCGTTAAAAGGAGATTAAGAGCATGGAACATCATACTTTCGGATTCTGGTTATGGTTTTTGTTTATCGGCGGAGTGATCGGTTGGCTGGCAGGCATCATCACCACAGGCCGGGGGTTTGGGATCTTCGGGGATATTGTCATCGGGATCGTGGGGGCCATGTTGGGTGGCTGGATTGCCGAAGTACTGGGCTTATCCATCAATAGCTCCTTTGGTGAATTTATGATGGCGATCCTGGGGGCTGTGATTTTAGTGGGCCTTACGCGTTTAGTTGTAAAGAAAGTATAATTAAGGAGAAGAACATGTTAAAAACAATTTTAAAATGCAGATCGGCATTGATCCTTTTAATGGGTCTATCGTTGTTTTGCCCAGGTGCATTCGCGCAAGGGCATCAAGATGGGCACACGGGTGCTGATAACGCAGGTATTATCAATAGGGATGCCGGAGATCACGGCAGGAGCAGTGGCCAACGGGCCGGGCGTGGCAGCAGGCATTATTATCACAATGGTAATTGGAATAGGAATGGCTGGTTTGGTTGGGGAGTTCCAGTTCCTGTTTTGGCCAATGGCGTGCTTATTTCTTCCCTTCCGCCGGGTTATACAACGGTTGTAGTCGGTGGAAATACTTATTTCTACGGCAATAACACCTATTTTACTCAATTACCTGCGGGCGGTTATACCGTAGTTGCAGTGCCTCTTGCCAATTAAGAAAGAGTTCATGTCGAATAAAACGGTAGCGGAACTATTGGTAGAGCGCCTGATGGAATGGGGTGTGGACACAATCTTCAGTCTTCCCGGAGATGGTATCAACGGGATTTATGAAATCCTTCGTATCAATGAAAAGAAGATCAGATTGGTGCAGGTACGTCATGAAGAAGCTGCGGCCTTTGCCGCTTGCGCGTATGCTAAATATTCCGGACGACTAGGGGTATGCTTGGCCACCTCCGGTCCCGGAGGGGTACATTTGCTCAACGGGCTTTACGATGCCAAATTCGATGGTCAGCCCGTCTTGGCCATTACCGGACATACCTTTCATGATTTGATCGGCACCCATTACAAACAGGACTTGGACCTTGATAAATTATTTATGGATGTGGCCGCGTACAATCAAAGGATCATGGGTCCTTCGCATGTCCATAATGTTGTTGATGAAGCGATCAAAACCGCGTTAAGCCAGCGTACCGTTGCCCATATTAATATCCCTAAGGATATCCAGGAATGGGAGATGGATGGACAGCGTTCGGTGGCCAATACCCCTGCGCATAGCGCTGATATTTATAAAATGTCCAGGCCTGTGCCTTCATTGGCCCAACTGAGCTCTGCAGCGGCTATTATCAATAATGGAAAAAAGACCGTCATTCTGGCCGGGCGCGGTGCTTTGGATGCGCGCGAGGAAATCCTGCAACTGGCAGCCATGACCCACGGGGTGATCATTAAGGCGCTTTTGGGTAAAGCCGTCGTTCCTGATGACAGCCCGTATACAACAGGTGGTCTTGGCCTTCTTGGCACCGCACCTTCCCAGGATGCCATGCAGGAATGCGATACCTTGATCATGGTGGGAACGAGCTTTCCTTATTTGGAATTTTATCCTAAACAAAAAGTCCGGACGGTACAAATTGATATTGACTCAGCCCGCATTGGTTTAAGGCATGCGGTGGAAGTGGGCCTGACCGGAGATTGCCGGGAAACGTTACGGGCGTTACTTGGATCGTTACAGCAGCAACAAGATAAAAGTTTTCTGGAAAAATCCCAAGAACGCATGAAAAAATGGAATGAGCTTTTGCACGCGGAAGGTACGCGCAAGGACAAGCCTCTTAAACCGCAGGTGGTGGCTTTCCATCTTAGTTCTCTGATAGATAATAATTGCATTATATGCGCGGACACAGGAACAGTAACCGCTTGGGCCGCGCGCCATATCTTGATCCGCGGGAATATGAGATTTTCTGTTTCAGGAAATCTTTCCAGTATGGCTAATGCCTTGCCTTATGCTGTCGGGGCATCCATGGCCAACCCCGGCCGCCAGATCATCTGCCTGTGCGGGGATGGAGGGTTTTCGATGCTGATGTGCGAGTTGGCCACCATCGCCAAATATAATCTTCCAGTTAAAATCATCATTTTCAAGAACAATACCTTTGGCATGATCAAATGGGAACAGATCGTTTTCGAAGGTAATCCCGAGTATGGTTTGGACCTTCATCCCATCGACTTTGCGATGTTCGCGCGATCCTGCGGAGTTGCGGCCTTCAGTCTTGATGACCCGGCGCAAGCCCAGACAATCATAAGTCAAGCGCTTAATACGCCAGGACCGGTTGTCATTGATGCGCACATTGATCCCTATGAAGCACCCATGCCCGGCCATATCACATCCACCCAGGCCTGGCATTTTGTTGAGGCTATGATACGGGGTGAGAAAGACCGTTGGAATATTTTTAGAACCATTGTTAAGAATAAGATCCGGCGCGTATTTTAGAATTTAAAGATAGCTTTTTAGTCACATGAAAGTGAGTACTAGATATGAAGGATAAAATAATAGTTATGGCATGTTCTTTATTGCTTGCTGCTTCTGTTTTGAGCTTTACCAATTATGTTCAGGGACCCAATCCCAATGTGTTGATGCAACAGCGCATTAATGAAAAGATGACATTTGATTACAATCAAGCGTTGTATAACGATAAGGCAAATACCCGGATCAGGGCTAAAGATTTGGTTGAGAAAAGGACAGAGAAGAAAGATATCGAAAAAAAGAAAGTTGAAGAGGCGCAAGATCAAACTAAAGGGCAGGTCTTGATAAAATTTTAAGGAAACCACGTATATGAAAAGATTTCTTATAGTGATGGGGATAATTATTTCATCCTTGGTGTGCATCGCCTTGGTTAAGGATCAAATCATTAAATCCATGGTAACAGCAGTTGCTTCCAAGGTCACGGGGGCGCCGGTACATATGGATAATTTTTCGATAGATATTTTCAGCTCAACTATCCACATCAGCGGATTTAAAATGTATAACCCCGGCGGTTTCCCTGAAGGACTGCTTGTCAATTGCCCTAAAATAAACGTTATCTATGACCGCGCTTCTTTATTCGGGCAGAAACCTCATTTCTTATTAGTGGAGATTGATCTAAAAGAGATGGTGCTTGCCAAAAACAAAGAAGGAAAGCTTAATGTCGATTCATTGGCCATCGTACACCCGTCAAAGTCTTCATCACCTGTTCTCCTGCGGATCGACTTGCTTAACTTAAGCATCGGTAAGATCGTTTATGAGGATTACACGAATGGCCTGGCACCTAGTGTGCGGGTCTACGATGTGAATAGACACCAAAGCTATAAGAGTATTCCTAATGCCCGGCAATTGGCTTTGCTGGTGCTTTCAGAGCCCATGAAGGCCGCGGCCATCAAAAATGCCGAGATCTACGGGGCTGCCATGTTAACGGGGGTGGCGATACTGCCGGTTGCCGTCGTCGCAACATTTGTAGGGAAAGACAGCGTAGAGCAGGTCATTGATACCGATTTCGAACATGCCTATGAAATAAGCCTGGAGGCTGTCAAAGGTATGGGAAAAATCACTAAACAGGATGCCTCCAACGGAGTGATCAAGGCCGATATCAATGGGTCTACGGTAGCGCTTATCCTCAGGAAAAGTGCGGCCAATAAGACCAAAATAACGGTTTCCGCGCGTAAATACATGTTCCCTGAACCTGATATCGCGGGAGGGGTTTTATACCAGATACTTGATAAATTGTAATTCCATCCGTCGATAGTAAGTTGTACCTTGGTACAATTGTTTTTATTCTTCCTGCCCTTTATCATGCCTAAGTGATTTCAAAAACGCACCTAAATTCAAAGGAGTTTCTTCTATGAAACAAATATTCTCTTTCCTGCTTTTAATTGTTGTCATCACCGTTTGGTGTAGGCCGAGTTTTGCTGCCGCGGAGACCATTGGCCCTGCCGGCAGTCCCTGGACCTCGGACGCCACGGGTAGTGCGAACGGTTATTTCATCAATAATGGAGGTACGGCGTATACCTTGGATATTACCGCCGGTTTTCCTAATGTCTTTACTGGAAATTCAGGCGGTCCGTACACCAGCTCCGCTATTGGTACCAACAATGCCGGTCTTTCCAACGTTGTATTTTCCAGCAACTCGAACGTATATGGGACCATTGGTGCCGGATCTTCATTTGCAGACATCACACTGACAGGTGCAACTTCGGTTAATTTTGATGGGACGGTCAATACGAGCACCATGCATGTGGCCACGGGTACAGCAAATTTCTTAAGCGGGACCAACAATAACAACGCCGCTATAACTTTTACCGGTGACGGTACTGTCATTCTTGCTCCCAATACGACAGTCATAGGAGCTATCACGAACCAAGGCGCAGATCAGGGTACCTTACAACTTGGTAGTGCCAGTGTACTGAATGGTGCCGTTGGCGGCGCGACAGGGCTTAAGGCCATTAATGTCGTTGGGGGAAATAATACTGCTGGCATAAGCTCAACAATCATGGGCGCAGCGAATACCTATTCTGTTTCTCTGTTGACGAATACATTGAATATTGGTGGCGCCCTGACGATCGCCCCTAACGGGGTCATCGATACGACCGTGGCCAGCGCGTTGGTCTACGGCAACATCATTACGACAGGCTCTGTAACTATTGGAACAGGAACGGTGATCAACGAAAATATCGTAGGCGACTCCGGCATCATTCCAGCCCTTTCGATTGTAAGCAACTACTCTTCTCCTATTACTGTCGTCACAACGATTGCGAGCGGTGGAACACTGGATTTAAGTACCAGCGGCAGCGGTGCAGTAGGCTCTCTTAATGGTGTTTCAGGCAGTTTCGTTAATCTCGGCGGCAATACTCTTACGACCGGATCCCTTGGCACCACCGACTCTTACGCCGGCGTGATTTCAGGGACCGGCGGGTCATTGACCAAGGTCGGTACAGGCACCACGACGCTAAGTGGCATCAACACCTATACGGGAGCTACGACAGTCAGCGCCGGAACGCTCAAAGCGGGAGTGATAACCCAAGCCTTTGGTTTGAACTCCGCCATGACGATTGCCAGCGGAGCGACATTGGATTTAGGCGGCTTTAACGAGACAATCGGTTCGCTCGCAGGTGCAGGTACGGTCACTGATAATGGTGCCAATGCGATTTTGACAGCAGGCGGAGATAACACTTCCACTGCATTTTCGGGTCTCATCGAGAATGGTAGCGGCACAACGGGATTAACCAAAGCGGGGACCGGAACACTTACCTTGAGCAGTGCCAATACCTACTCCGGAGGGACGATCATCAATGCAGGTACGTTGCAAGTCAGTAACGGCAATGCTCTGGGCACAGGCCCTGTTGTCAATAATGCTGCGTTGAACATTGGTACAACCGATCTTTCATTAGGCGGCGTTTATACGCAAAATACAGGTTCAGCGTTAGACCTTACCGCAGATTCTTCTTCCAACTTCGGCAGCATCACCTCCACCGGTCACGCGGCGGTTGTATCTGCTGGAAGTGCCGTTAACGTCAGCGTTGGAGGCTATATTCCGAATAATGCGACCCTTGAAATCATCAATACAGGAGGGACGGGTATAACAGGTAATGCACCGGCCACAATTAATACCAGTGAAATCGGTACGTCTTACTATACTCCCCGCGTTAGTTTCACAAGTTCAATTGTAGGTAATAATCTTATTTTAACCGCTAATCATACAACGACCGGTTTTGCTTCTTTGGCCAATAATAATAACGCCCGGGGGGCAGGAAATGTTCTCGACAATGAAACGAACCCATCGAGCGATCTGACAAATGTATTAAATACGCTTGAGTTCTCAAGTAATGCGAAAACAACGTCAGCACTTAATACCCTTGGGCCTGTGGTTGACGGAGGGGTTCTTGGAAGCACTACGGAATCGTTGAATAATTTTATCGGGGCCTCCATTGAAAGGGCGCAACATGTCGTGACCCTTGCTTCATCGGGAAATCCTGATAGCACAGGTGTTTCATCAGGTGATGAGAATCCACTCAACGGTCTTTGGGCAAAACAGTACGGCGGCTATATGGATCAAGGGACACATGATGGTATTGAGGGTTATGATGCCTGGAATACGGGAACAGCCGTTGGTTTAGACCATATGGTTAACGATGACCTTACTCTTGGGGCAAGCGTTGGGTATGCCTACGGCAACGTAGATTCAGATGCCAATAGCGCGAGTACCTATATCAATAGTGCTGAAGGTACATTATATGCAGCGTATCAGGGGCAGGATCATCCTTATTTTTTAGATGCTGCAGGCTCCTTTGCCAATAATTGGTATGATGGCCAGCGCAGTCTTACAGTAAACACTATCAATAGGATCGCTGATTCTGAATATCAAGGCCAGCAGTACGGCGTTTATTTAGATGGAGGTTACAAGTTCGATGTTGGCCATAACATCGTATTGGCACCCCTGACCTCTCTTCAATGGACCCATCTTACGCTGGGAAGTTATACCGAAACTGACGCAGGCGACTTGAATCTAATGGTCAATAGACAAAGCTACAATATATTGGAATCCGGCCTAGGTGCCAGCATTTCATCTCTGGCAACATACAATTGGGGTGATTTAACACCTGAATTCCATGCCAAGTGGCTTTATGATTTTATCAACGATAACATGTCGGTCACCTCGTCATTTACCGGTGGTGGGGCCTCATTCGTATCGACCGGTGCAAACCCGGCCAGGGATGCTGTTGATATCGGCGGTTCATTGTCTTTTAACCTTAAAAACAATATATCCTTAATTGCCGGCGTTGATACTGAGATCAAAGATAATTTCTTCGCTGTGTACGGTTCATTGTCATTGCGTTATAAATTCTAACCGGACTTAAAGATATCAGAAATTGAATGGATATAAATTTTAGGAAAGAATTCATCCGGTTTTGTATGGCAGGGGCTGTTGTCACGGCAACAGACTTTTGCATTTATTATGTATTGTTTCATTTCTTCTCTTTCAATGTAGCTAAAGGCATCTCTTTCACATGCGCAGGGATTGCTGGATATTTACTGTATAAATATTGGATATTT
>Ga0206794_1041_pt1 | contig 36672 bp, 41 predicted proteins | sample Alteio_BWOrgCont_70_FD_152877 | JGI IMG/M metagenome (GOLD analysis project Ga0206794, IMG submission 152877) | Enriched cells from forest soil in Barre Woods Harvard Forest LTER site, Petersham, Massachusetts, United States -... | ecosystem: Environmental > Terrestrial > Soil > Temperate forest >...
ACTTTTCTAACCTTCATTTGCTACCAGGAAGAAGAAAAAAGTAAAGCTGCGCGAAAACCAGATTCAGCGCACAGATAATTATAGTGAAAGTATATTTGGAGTAGACATAAAATATAAATGCCGCAATGGTTAAAAATACCGAAACCAAACCAACGACCATGTAAGGCGCAATAATATCTAAAACTATGGTTTGGGGAATAAGGGGGCTTACAAGCTGATGTTTAGCTTGAAAATAGGCGGCAAAAGGGCTGCTTATCCTCAACAAGTTTAAAATAATTAAGGCTACGGCCCATTTCCTGGTAATAGTTTTTGAATCAGATTGTAACATTCTATTATCCGAAAAACGTAAATGATATCGCCCAAATAAACAAATCCGAAATCGAAATTCCGAAATCCGAAATTATATTCCCAGCACCTGCTTCAACTTCACATACCCTGTTTTACTCACCGGTATCTTAGCGCCTGATTTCAGGATAGCAAGGTGGGCGTCTTTTTCGTAAGGATCGATACGGGTGATCTGCTGTATGGCGATGATATAGGAGCGGTGCACCCTCACGAAGTATCGCGGGTCGAGCGCCTGCTCAAAAAAGTTCATGGTCTTATTTTTCAGGTACGAGCCTTCGGCGGTGTAAACGCTTACATAATCGTCGTCAGCGGCCAAATAAATAACATCCTGCACCGGGATGATCTTTACCTTGGTGCCGGTTTTTACTACAATGCGCTCGTGCTGGGCGGGGGAGTTGGAAGCTTCAAGCACTTCTTCGGTCTTTTTTGATGAAGCAGCGCCGGGAGACTGGGCCAGGTATTTTTCTATTGCTTTGTTAAAGCGGTCTTTATTAAAAGGTTTTAACAGGTAATCAACCGCTTTGGCCTCAAAAGCTTTTATGGCGTATTCATCAAATGCGGTTGTAAAAATTACTGCCGGCTGATGGTCCACCAGCTCGAGCATCTCGAAGCCGTTTATTTTTGGCATCTGCACATCTAAAAATACCAGGTCGGGCTGGTGCTGCTGGATGGCTTTGAGGCCTTCAAAACCATCATTACACTCCTGCAGCACCTCTATTTGCGGAAACTCCAGTAAATACTCCCTCACCACCATGCGGGCTAAAGGCTCATCATCAATAATTAAGGCACGTTTCATAATTACAACTGCGGTACTTTAATAATAGTTGTAAATATATTATCATTTGTGTGAGTTTCCATCAAATCATTACGGGCAAACAGCAAATATAATCTGCGCTGCACCCCGCGCAAGCCAAAACCGGTACCCTGTTTGGGCCTTGAAGTTTGCGGGTCGTAGGGATTTTGCACCATAAGTATCAGATAATTGCCTTCCATTTCGGCCCTCAGGCTTACCACAACATCGCCGGTGGTATCGTACAGGCCGAACTTAATGGCATTTTCAACAATGGGCTGCAGCAACATGGATGGCAGTACAGCAGCGCCCGATGCCTGGTCGCAGCTGATCTCCGTTTGAAGCCGGTGCCCGAAACGAACCTTTTCAATATCGAGGTATAAGTTAAGGTGCTGCAATTCATCGGTTAGGGGTACCTGCTGTTGATCGTCCTTTTTCAAAGTACCGCGTAAAAAATCCGAAAGCTGGTGTATCATCCGGCGCGCCTCATCAGGCTTAAAGCCGATCAATGCATTTATAGAGTTTAAGCTGTTGAATAAAAAATGCGGCTGTAATTGCTGGCGTAAATTATAAAGCTCGGCATCGCGGGCCAGTTTTTCGGCTTCCGATTTCCGGCGTTCGTTTTCTTTCTGGTCTATTTGCGAATACCATATCATGCTGATCATCGCCATCCAGCCTATCGCCAAAAAATAAATAAAACCACGGATGACGACCGACTGTACCAGGAAATTTATATAAGCCTGGCCGGTGGTTAAAAGCGGGAGTATCCACCTGCAGCCAAATGTACAAATAGCGGCAAGCGCCCCGCACCATATCAATATATTAACATAACTGCCTTTACCAGGCTGGTAATAGCGTAGGTTGTTGTTGATCAGCCAGCAAGCCGCGGCGAGTAATATGGAGCTTACCAACCCGTCTGTAAACGCTATATACCAGATAAACCCAAAACTATGGATCATATACGTTTGCAAGCCTACCCAGGCCAGCCCGCAAAGTATCAATGCGCCATATAATCTTGAAGATGTTAGTGGTGAAGCCATTGTTTGTTTTAAGTCCGAAAGTCCGAAAGTCCGAAAGTCCGGAAGATTTTTAGGGGTATCATTTACTAAGCGTTTTACGCAAAGAATTAAGCATAGCTAATATTTCTTCGCATTGGTTATATAGTTTTAAAAAGTCGTCTTGTTTTATTAAGTTTCGTTTTTGCGCCAGGTATAAACAGCCAACTACCTCAATATCTAAACGTAAAGCATAACCCAAAAACTTATTAAATTCAGCATTTGACTGTCCTGTTGAACCTTCTGCAATATTTAGTGAAACCGAATCTGCTGCCCGTTTTATTTGTGCCGTTAATATGAATAATTCGTCTTTAGGAAATGTCTTTGTCAACTCATGGACATCAGATGCCAGATCCACCGCCTTTTGCCAGACAATCAGCTTTTCGAACTTAAAACTCATGAGGGTTATATTTTGTTAAGGCTTTATTCTTAAGAAGATATATTTTTCGTTATGGACTTTCAGACTCTTTTTCTTCTTCTTTCGGACTTCCGGACTTTCCGACTTTCGGACTTCTTCAGAAACTCCGGATATCGACACCTGCGAAAATAGAAACGCCTTTTAGCACCAATATCTTGTCGCTATTGGGTGCTGCGGTCATTTTCATTCGTTTATCATCAAAGCCGGCGAACACGGCGGCGATGTCTGATACTACCTGCCAATGCGAAGGCACTATAATTTTGGTGCCGCCAAAGACCTGTGTCACGTCAATTATCACGCGGCCATTAATTTCGGCCTGGGTAAAATCAAGCTCGGCGCCGCCGAAGATGTTAACGATCTCGCCGCCTTTAAAGTCTTTGGAAAGGATGGTTTTCTTTACGCCCCCAAAAACGGATACGGCATCCAGGTAATCATCGCCGGTTGGCGGGTAAGCTGATGGGCCGCCCGGAGGCACGGTTGACGAATTCTGATCGGGCGCGGGGTTATTGGGACTAAAACCGCCCTGCGCACGCCAGTCCCATTTATGGCCATAAGTTTTTTCCCAGTAATCCTTATCGAAACGATGATGGCGTCTTAGTATCATCCATAAGCCCACGGCGATAATGATCAGCGGCCATTCAATGTCGCCGGCGCCATGTATGTTTTCGCCCAGCAGAAACACCACGCCTATCAGGATCAGAAAAAATGATGAGGGTTTATGAAAATTGCTCCTGGCCCCTATAAAAAGCCCCCAGAAAATTAACCACATGGGCCAGGTAAACAGCCAGTGGGGTATAAAGAAGAAGTCGAACTGCCGGAAAAGCAGCATGGCGCCTACGGCTAATAAAACAACCCCGGCGATGACTTTACCATTACCGGGCTTGTTTGAGGGTACTATATCGTTATCCATTATTATGCTATTTTAAATCTTATTCAAAACTAAGGTAACATTATATGTATGCCAAACAAAAACTGGCGGCTTATTTAAACTAATCGGTAAGCGGTAATAATATGTCGGTGAAAAAAGCTTGCCGAATTTCAATATCATTTTAGCGAAACCTCCACGCTCCAGTCGGCCCCGCTCGAAACATGGTACATTTTGGCAAAATCTCCCTGGTTTAGGGCAAAAGACAACTGCAAAAGGCTGTTTATATAAGCCAGCGGTTTTCCTTTAACAACTTTGCCAAAGGTTTGGCTGTAGGGCATTTCTCCTTTATAAATAAGATTATGTTTATAAAATATCGAAACGTGCACTATCCCGCCAAAATGAGGTTTTAATTGGTTGAATAAAGTATCAGGAATATTTGTCCAGACGTTACCGTACTGCGCATCAAGCACCGGGATATCGCCTTGAAGTTTTTTGCCGTCGAGCACTGCCTGCTGATAAGGGATAGTAACCACTTGTTTAGGCAAAAGCGGGCCAACCTGCTCAAAAGTGATCACCCCGGCGGCGAGGCGCGCGGCGGTATAGGAATATACGTCGCGGCCATGAAAAGTGTACGATTTTTTCGAATCCTTGCGCCGGTTTACGTTTTCGTCAATCTCCCTGATCTCATCGATCCCCAACGATTGAGCAACGAGTGTTAAAGTACCGTTATCAGGTGTCACAATAAAATGGCCCGACTTTGTTTTCAGCACTACTGATTTGCGGGTTGTTCCCACGCCGGGGTCGACCACCGAAACGATAACGGTTCCCGACGGCCAGTAGCGTACCGATTGTTCCAGGCGATAAGCCGCTTCCCAGATGTTGTACGCCGGTATCTCGTGGGTAAGGTCAAATAGCTTCAGATCGGGCGAAACACCCATCGCTACGCCTTTCATCTCAGAAACAGCGCCATCTTTTAAACCAAAATCAGACTGGAAAACGACTATTTTGTTTTGAGCGGAGGAAAGTTTGGCGGAAAACAGCAGGAGAACAGTGCAAGTGATTGAAAGTAAGATTTTTTTCATAATGTTTAAAAGCGCAAATTAGTAGATTTTTAACTTGTTGTGCTATTGAAATTTAAGATAGTTTTATATCAAAAAAGCCGGGCAGCATTACACCGCCCGGCTTTCAACCACCTAAACTAAACTATCGTATTAAACTTCTTTATAATCGCTGCCGGGATATTGCGCATCTACCCGTTTGCTGTTATGCTTCATTACCATCCATGCCCCTACCCCGATAATGGCTACCGGCCAAACCAGGCGGTCGGAGTTATCGATGTTTTCGGTAAACAAAAACGCAGTGCCGATCGCGATCATCCATATCCAAACCGGTTTCCTGAAATTGTGTTTGCCGCCCATGTAAAGACCGTAGGCGATGATCCACATCGGCCAGCTAAAAAGCCAGTTGGGTATAAAAAACAGGTTTAACTGGTCGATAAGTAATAATCCGCCGATTATTACAATGATGATGCCGGCCATTGTTTTGCCATTGGTAGTTTTGCCGGGGTATATATTGTTAGTTTCCATTGTTTTAATTTTTAAATCTTACCCAAATGTATGGCGCTATTATAGGTACGGCAATGGAATGTTGGCGGGGTGGATATAGATGTCGGTGTGTAGGGAAAAATAGTCGGTGAAATGGGAGGCGGTAAAGTTAGAAGTTTTCAAAACTTTAAGTTTCTGTGTTCTGGCTTTTTACACCTCCGGCTCCTGCTGGCTCAGGCAATGAAAACTGCCCAAGCCCCAAATAATATCAGTTGAATCAATGCCGATGATTTTCTTTTCGGGAAAACATTGCTGCAATATATCCAGCGCCTTTTTGTCCTTTTTCGACCGGTAGGTTGGCATTACCACAGCCGAATTAGCAATGTAAAAATTAGCATAAGATGCAGGCAAACGCTGACCGTTGAAGATGACCTCATCAGGCATGGGCAGTTCCACAATATTTAATTGTTTTCCGTTGAGCAGGCGCATGGTTTTTAAAATCTGCAGGTTTTCCTGCAGGATGGGGTAATTTTCGTCGTGTTTATTTTCTTCAACAACCGCAACAACAGTGTCCTCATTTACAAAACGGGCGGTGTCGTCAATATGGCCATCGGTATCGTCGCCGATGATACCTTCATTCAGCCATAAAACCTGCTCAACACCGTAATAATTTTGCAGGTAGCCTTCAATTTGCTGCTGGTTTAACTGCGGATTGCGATTTTTATTCAGTAAGCAAGCTTTGGATGTTAAAAGCGCTCCTTTGCCGTTAAAATCAACCGAGCCGCCTTCCATTATTATGCCGGGGTGATAAACCGGCAAACCCAGGCGCTCCCCAATTTTTGTGGGGATCACATCATCCAGATCAAACGGTGGATATTTATTGCCCCAGGCATTATAACCCCAATCAACAATGGCCTTCTGTTTTGTTTCCGGGTTGATCAAAAAAGCAGGGCCGTGGTCGCGGCACCAGGCATCGTTGGTTGGGAAATGAAAAAATTCAACCCGGTTTAAATTTGCGCCGGCCGATAATAATTGTTGCCTGGCAAATGCTTCCATTTGTTCATCCGCCACATTTATGCGCACCAGTTCACCTTCCGCAACTACTTTTATAAACTCGCAATATTTTGGATAGATCATAGCGATCTTCCCCGGCCATGATTCTTCCTTGTGCGGCCAGCTTAGCCAGGTGGCCGTATGTTTTGCCCATTCGGCGGGGAAGTGGAACCCATCTTGTTTTGGGAAGTTCATAGTTGATGGTTCATAGTTCATAGCTATTTTCGTGCGTCGTTTGCACGCATAAAACAATCTCTAAATACAATCTCGCCCAATTCATTGCCGTCCGCTTTAGCGGACGGAATAGATAATCAGGAAAATCAGGCTTTAGCCTCAATAATTGTTTGGCTAAAGCCATTGATTACCTACCTTATCTCCGTTGGCTGAAGCCAACGGCAATGAATAAAATATAATTTTTAAATGATTGATTACAGACTTTTCCGCAACATGCCTTGCGGAGCTACCGGCAATCACTCTTCATCAATAAATCTTTTAGTAATTGGCTGATACGATTCAATCCTTCTGTCCCGCATAAACGGCCAGTGGCTGCGGTAATAATCTGATTTATCAAGGTCAAGCTCCTGCACAACAACTTCCTCATCGCTATGCGATGCCTGGTAAATCACCGTTCCAAAAGGATTTGAAAAAAACGATCCGCCCCAGAATTTTAAGCCAGCTTCTTCGCCGGCGCGGTTTACACTAACCACATGTACGCCGTTTGCCACCGCATGCGACCGCTGTATGGTTTGCCACGCATTGTACTGTTCAATATTGGTCGCTCCGTCCTGTGTGGTGGCCCAGCCGATGGCTGTGGGATAAAATAAAATTTCCGCGCCCATCAGCGCGGTAATTCGGGCAGCCTCGGGGTACCATTGGTCCCAGCAGATGAGCACGCCAATAGTAGCATACTTGGTTTTAAACACTTTATAACCCAAATCGCCGGGGGTGAAATAAAATTTCTCATAAAAACCAGGATCATCCGGGATATGCATTTTGCGGTATTTGCCCAAATAAACGCCATCGGCATCTAAAACAGCTGTTGTATTATGATAAAGGCCCTGGGCGCGTTTTTCGAATAGTGAGGCGATGATCACTACATTCAATTCTTTCGCGATGCCTGAAAGCACATCGGTCGACGGGCCGGGAATGGTTTCAGCCAGCTTAAAATTATCATAATCTTCAACATCGCAAAAATAAAGGGAGGTAAACAGCTCCTGCAAACAAACTATTTGAGCGCCACTGGCGGCAGCTTCTTTAATTTTTGAAATTGCTTTATCTAAATTTTCCTGTTTATTGGCAGTACAGGTCATTTGTACCAGGCCTACTTTTACTTTGCTCATCCCGCTAAAAATTTGGGGCAAAAATAGCTTTTTTTAGTGATTGGAGATCAGAGGTTAGAGATTAGTTTTTTGCCTAATCTCTAATCTCCGATCACTAATCTCTGGTCTCCAACCTCTAAACAGCGATCAACCCATTCACCTTATCCATTAATTCTTCCAGGCCAAAGGGCTTGGCAATAATTGCATCGCAGCGACAGGTCAGTAAGTCGATATTATTATCCAGGTAAGCTGAGCAGATAATGACCGGGGTATTGTACAACTGGGAATTGCATTTTATTTGCCTGCAAATATCATCGCCCTGGTATCCATTTAATTTATAATCCAATATTACCAGGTCGGGTTTAAAAATTTGAATAGTTTCGATGATCCGCTGGGCTTTCGTGGTAATACTCACTTCAAATTTCTCGTATGATAATGCTTCCTTTACAATATCCAGTACGTCCTGGTTATCATCAAGCACCAATATCTTCTTTAACATGGCTTAATTTATTTATAGGGGTTGATTTAAGCTTATTTAAAACCGGGTATGTCAATAATCTATCTGTCGCGGTAACAGACAATGCTTGGACTATTTGCAATGCCGTTGGTTTAATTTATTCACGAATTAAAAAACACGCATTGTTTTATTTCAATATTATTACTGAATAAGCCTATCTTTATTTTAAATGCAGAAAAGCACCTTATTATTTTATAGCGCCGGTATCGCTATTGGCGCCGGTGTCGGTCTCGTCATCAACAACCTTGCAATCGGCATGGGCCTGGGCGCCGCGCTTGGGCTTATATTTGCCCGCAATTACCGGCGTCGTACCCCCAAATAAATCAGGGCAAAAAAAAGGACGCCTATTCGGCGTCCTTTTTTATATAATAGTAGCAGGGGTATTATTTTACCCGGCGTACGGGGTGCTTGATACCGTCCCGGCGGGCTTCTTTAATGTCTTTTTTCAACTCTTTTTTGTCGGCTTTAATATCTGCTTTATCAGCGGCGGCAGCCGTGGTATTGCCCGCCTTAATTGCAGCTTTTTCGGCAGCTTTATCAGTTTTAATATCTTTGATCTCGGCTTTTACAGCCTTTTCATCCGCTTTTTTAACTTCTTTATCAGCCAATTTAACCGGGTGAGCTACGCCTTCGCTTTTTAATATTTTTTCATCGGCCTTTATATCCTTTTTATCCGCTTTTGCTGCGGCGAGGTCAGCCTTTGCCGCAGCAAGGTCGCCTTTACTGATCGCTTTTTTGGCATCAGCTTTTTCATTGTCATAAGCACGAATGTCCTTGCGCAGGTCTTGCATTTGAACTTTTTCAGCCGGCGTTGCCGGGGTAGTGGCTGGTGTTGGCGTGGTGGGGGTTGCTGTTTGGGCAAACGCTGCAGTAGTTAATAATACTGCGGCAAATAATAGGCTAAGTCTTTTCATAATTTTAATGCTTTGGGGTTAATTTATTGGCGTTTGTTGCAATTTAATACATTGACTGTATTGACAGTAAAGGGTTTAATGCAAATAAAAATATATTTTTGATAATTATTTTATATTAAACTTTCAGCTATATTTCAAGTCATAACTTTACCTGCTTTTAAACTGTTATAATGATAAATCCCCTGCGCAAAAGTTTGATAACTGCTTTCTTTGCCCTGTTCGCTTACGCCGCTTTTAGTCAAACGCCTGACTTACCCGGCACCGACGAAAAAATAAAACCAGACGATAAGAGTAATGAGCTGACCTCATCATTTAAATTTGGCCTGAGTTATTTAAGCAATAATGTTTTTATGGGACGTTCGGATACCGTAACGACACCGGTAATTGCCCCGCAGGTAAAATACACGCTAAAACAGGGAATTTTCTTTTCCGGCAGCCTTGATTTTTTGCCAAACAAAAAAAATAACAAGTTAGACGGCGGCGACCTCTCGGCGGGCTACGAGTTTGATATTACGGATGACCTTTCGGGCAGCGCATCGTATGCCAAATTATTTTACAGTACTACCAGTACCCAAATAGCTGCGGCTATCAGCAGCACCTTTAATGTCAATTTTAATTATGATATAGCCGACATTATTTCGCCATCTGTAAGCGCAGATTATAATCTAAATAAACAAGGTATCGGCAACGACTTTTTTTTAAACTTTGGACTTACACACGATTTTATAAACGTAGGCATATTTGGAGAAAAAGACATTTTATTGATTTCGCCAACTGCAATGGTAAATGCCGGCAGCCAAAATTTTTATGATGCTTATTTAACAAAAAAGAAGTTAAAAAATGCCAAACGTAATGCAGCACAAAATGCCCTTTTAACCAAATATATAAATCAACTAAGCCAGTTTGCGTTGCTGGATTATGAAATATCAGTACCGCTTGAATATAAAACCGGCCATTTTATTTTCCAGCTTACCCCAACTTATGCCATAGTTGAAAACGAGCTGCCCAAAGAAGTTGCGGCTAAGATATCAAACCAGCCATCGATATTTTATGTTGAAACGGGTGTGTTTCTGAAGTTTTAGTGTAGTGATCAGAGGTTAGAGATCAGAGGTTAGTTGGTTAAATCATAATATAATACCCGAAGCGTCTGTGAGCGAGCTCTGATCTCCAGCCTCTGATCTCTGTTCTGAAAGAGTACTAAAATTAGTATAAATACCAGGGCAACGCGCCTAACCCAACGCTTTTGTCCGGCCCGGATACCCACGATTGAAGAGGCGTTAGGCCTTAAATCGTGTTATTTTATATAATGAGCTTTGAGAAAGTCTTTTATTTCAACTTCCTTTTTAAACTCCGAAGAATTTTCATCAAAGTGCCACATACTATTAATCCCGTCTAAAACGGATTTCTTTTCCCCTTTAATTGTAGTATACATGATTTGATTAAAATTTGCCCCCTTTTTTAATAAATATAAAACAATGTCCGGGTTTCCGCTTATTATACCTGCACACAAGGGCGTAGACCCGTCCTTCGCGGTAAAATTCACATCGGCACCAGCATTTACCAATATTTGAACATATTCAAAAATTCCCGAAATACAAGCCAAACTTAAAGGAGTAAAATAGTTTCGTGTTCTTTTTTCCATACGATCTCCGTCTTGAACAGCATTTGGGTCCCCTCCATATTTTAACAATATCTTTAAATACCTGGAATCCGCGTACGGATGAATATAGCCTCCGCCGCCTAAACGAGATGCCGTCATAAGCGCGGATGTTTTATTATATGCATTTTGTTTATTGGGGTCGGCCCCTAATTCAAGCAACACTTCAACGGAAGAATATTTTCTGTTAAAGACCGCGATATCCAACAAAGTCCCCCCATAAACTGGGTCCGGGTAATCAACGGATACCTTATGACCGGTTATGATTTTTCTTATCGAACTGGTATCTTCATTTTCCACGGCCTTGGCAAGCGGCCACGCGGGCGTATTTTTAAACAGCCTGTAATCAGAGCTCAAAAGTTTGCCCTGAGTATTTGCGGTGCCCTTGATTGTACAACTTGACAATATAACTATAAGGGCGGCTATCTTTATCATTATTTTATTTTGATCTTTAAAGATATCTAAAAAATTGTTGATATCCCCTTTTTCAGGCGCGAGTCTGTCGGGCAAGGCAAAAGCGCAAAGGCGACTCGTGACCCGCTTACAGGTAACAAACTATGCAGGTCACTGTACCATCGGGTCAACCAAAATTACATCGATCAATCCCGGCAAACCGCAATAATTCCTGGCGCTGCTATATAAAATCTTCCAGGTACTCAGCTGGCAGTTCCTCCCAGCGTTCATTTCGCGCTTATTTTAAATATTTGAAAAATTCAACTTGCTGATTTCCAGTCATTCGCACATTTTTAACTGCGTGTGCTATTGCGAAGTGAACGCGAACATGAACGCTTATTTAATAATATCCCCCCTAAAAATCACTATAAATGCCCCTGAACGTGCTGCGGAGGCCAAAGGTAATGAGGGCTGTTTTTGAATTTGTTTGGGCATTCGTTTCCTGGCGGAATACCCCGCCAAGTTCAAAACGTAAATTATATTTCGGATTAATGAGGAATGATACTGATCCCTGGGCATACTTCAGTGTTGTGGACAGGCCCTGGCCGGTATACGAAGTTGTTTCGGCCAGCGGATTAAATGCTTTGGTAACATCCTGGCCAAAGTTTGTAGCGGCATCGGCATCGAGGCCATATTTTGCATAATTTATCTGGCCCATAAAATCAAATCTCCCAATAGAATAATTTAAAATGGCTATAACCTCCTTGAAATTCGCGCCAAGCGGGTCGCCCAAAGGCTCGCTTAATTCTGTATAGCTGGTAATGGGCTGCTGACTCGCGTAGGTGTATGGCTTTACAGTATTAAATTCAACCAGGTAATTAAAGTTGCTCACGTTAAACAGGTCGGCGCCGCGTATGCCCAGTTGTACGCCATTGGTATTGTCCGTTGAATTGCCTGAGAAAAAGTCGCTGCCATTAAAACGATTAATGAGCAATTGGCCGTATATAGCCGTTTTATCAAATATCTTATACTTCGCCGTAAAACCGTTAAATACATTGTCAGGCTGCGAAGAATTTGAGTTTAATGCATTTGAAAAAAATACAGGGTTAATAAAGTTGGCATCAAAGCCGTGAAAATTTCCATTATCATCAGCTTCCGATGCAATAATTGCATTAAAATAACCTAAGGACAAACGGTTGGTGATATTCCAGTCCAGGTAATGAAATGCGCCCCATTTGCGGCGGTTATTGCCAAAGGGATCAACCTGCAGGGCTTGCTGGTCTTCGAGATAGGCCCACATGAACATGTATTGTACTTTACCGATATTAGCGGTTAAACGTAATAAGGGATAGTTAGCAGCAAAATCCGACAAAAGGAGTGAGCGGTAACCGTCCCCGATAAAAGTTTTGTCTTCACCTAAGGTTATATTCAGTTGTTTTATGGGCGTGTAGGAAAGGATCGCAGTAACGTAAGTCCAGTCTTTTGTGGAGTTAGGGGAATTTGTATTAAAATTAAATGCCTGGCCGGGCACAAAATCAATTTTGTTTATATAATTATTTAAATAATTGGGGAACCGGCCCAGGGTTGTGTATCCGCTGGTATAAAAGAAAAATTTGGTGCCGACCGTTCCGCCGAACTGGTAGGCACGCGTATTGAGGTAAGTGTTGGTTTTATGTGCAATATCCTGGCCCACCTCTAAGTCGGGGAGATAATCGCCATAAAAAGTATATTCTTTGGTTTTTACATCAAACAAATGCTCATTAAATATTTTGCGGCTAACCCAGCTTTTCCGGCTGCTGTCCACACCGCGCTGCATTATCGCGTTATAGGTCGGGGTAAGGGTGCTATCAATTAAAAAAGGCTTAAGCGAAGTATGGAATGAATTATTTACCGAATATATGCTGGAGTTAAACTTTTGATCAAGTTGATACGAATAAGGCAGTAAAACAGCCTGGGCTTTCCCCATTCGTGCCGAAAACAATATGATACAAACAATTAATGTAAGTTTCGCTATAGGTAAAAGGCTGATTTTTCGCATCGCAACAAAATAAGTATTATTTATGGTGAAATAAAAATTTGATTTATTAATTGGTGAAAAGCGGGATGCGAAAATGGGTTCTCCCGGTGCATCATTAATAAAGTTTTAATTAGATTTGAAGAATAACTAATGAAGAAAAACCTCGATATAATACCCATTGACCTGCTTGACGAGTATCTGCAACAGGTAAATATTGATGTGCAAACCCTGTTTTATAATTTAAAGGATGCGGAGATATCTACCGACAGTTTTAGTTTTTATACGTCGGTATCGGCAATCACGTCATCACGTATTGAAGGTGAACAAATTGAGGTGGATAGCTATCTTAAACATAAAATGCTGGGCATCGGTTATCAACCCGACCTGGTACAGAAACCCGATGATTTATACCAGGCCTATTTATTCGCGCAGCGAAATGGGCTTACATCGGCTAATTTTTTAGAGGCCCATAAATTAATTACGGCACATTTACTGCCGGAAGACAAGCAGGCTGTCTTCCGCACCGGGAATATGGTAGTTATGGAGCATAAAACAGGCAGGATACAATTTGAAGCTGCTCCGTATAACAGCGTAAAAAATCTTTTTAAATTACTTTGGGACGATATTGAGCAATTGAAAAAACAAAACCTAACCTGCATGGAAGTTTTTTATTTTGCTTCTTTCATCCACATCGTGTTTGTAAACATCCATCCCTTTGAAGATGGTAACGGACGTGCCGGGCGTTTATTGGAAAAATGGTTCATTGCTGAAAAGCTCGGTGAAAAAGCCTGGTATTTACAAAGCGAACTTAACTACTACACAAACGTAAACGATTATTACAAAAATTTGAACAGGCTCGGCCTGTTTTATGAGCAATTAGATTACAGCAAAGCGATGCCCTTTCTGCTGATGCTGCCGAATGCCCTAACCATTCAGTGGTGAACGAGGCAGAAACCGGCATCGAACTGGCGGGTCCTTGCCCCCCTTGCCTATCTTTTCAAAATTTCTTATTTTTGAGTTGATCCCAAAGCTTTTAAGAACATTCATCTCCTGAATCCTGGCGATAGGTGTGCTGCGAATGCAGTAACGTATAGTGATGCCAACCATCGACTCCCGTTGTGTTCCTTTGATATCAGTGCCGCAAACGATGGTTGTGCAAAGAATAATATCATATACTTTCTTGTAATTTAAATAAAAGTTTTTATTTTTAATCGAAATGAATAAGATAGCACGGTGTTATCACAGCCTTGCTTACGAAAACGACCGAAACCGGCACAGATTTTAATCCATCCTAACCCCAGGAAATATTAAATGCGGACCGATATTTATAAAAATAAGGTATGCATACAACGCAACAATCATCACGATCAGAAAGTACAGTTAAACCGGGAAGCAACTCCTCCTCGTTGGCGCCGGGGCGTGCAGTGCAAGCCAAATTAAACGTGAATGAACCGGGAGACGATTACGAGCGCGAGGCAGATGCCATGGCTGATCATGTGATGCGCAGCAGTGTTCCTCCTGCAGGGAATCCTCATTTTTTTAGCCCCGCGACTTCAGCGCTGCAGCGAAAATGTCGGGATTGTGAAGAAGAGGATAAAGAAATACAACGAAAAGAAAGTTCGTCGCAGGCAATTAACGCAGGGGGTGAAGTAACTTCATACTCCAACTCGTTATCATCTAAAGGACCGAAATCGCCCGATAGTTCCAGGAATTTTTTTGAGACGAGTTTCGCGCGTGATTTTTTCGGCACAAGAAACCATCATGATACTGATGTAACAAAATCCGCACAAGGCAATGCTCCGGTTCATACTCAAAAAGAAAAAAAGCTGCACCGAAAGGAAACAAATGCCGGCAGCAAGGTTGAAGGAAGTAATTTGCTTGATAATTATGTGGGCTCATTAGGATCGTCAGGCCGTGCGCTCCCCGAAAATAGCCGCCGGTTTTTTGAGCCGCGCTTTGGTCGGGATTTTTCAAATGTGAAGATACATACGGATAGCGGAGCGGTAAAATCGGCACAATCCATCAATGCTTTGGCTTATACTACGGGGAATAATATAGTCTTCGACGCCAGCCAATATTCGCCTGATACCGACAGTGGGAAAAGGCTTATAGCGCATGAGCTGACGCATGTGGTGCAGCAAGAGAGTATTGTTGATAAAGGCTCTAAATCAATGATTCAACTTCAACCTGCTTTATCTGTACCTACTTCTGGTGCTTCTGTAGATGACGTTAAGCAAGGAAGCGACGAAATTGCTCACATACCAAGTTTTCGGATACGCCTTGTAGCACATGCAAGCCCCCGTTTTAAAAGTGCTAAAGACCCAAAGGATGCTGATAAACGCAATTTTGAACTTTCCCAACGCCGAAAAGATGCTGTACGTTTGGAAGTCGAAAATTTATTCCTGCAATATTTTGGTTCAGGCAAAAGCGTTAACATAGAATTGGCAGAGGATGATGAGGAAGGAACTGTCGGGGTAGATGCTATAGCAAGAGGAAGTCAGGATACATTGATAGAAGCTAAAGGAGATCGTTCTGATGATGATGCAGACAGGCGTCGGGTAGATATTCATATTTTATCGTATCAGCACATATCAGGGCAGGCAGGTGTTTCACAACCACAAGATATATTGCGACCAACTGCATCAAAATGGTGGGAAGTAAGCGTCAATGTTTCAGCGGGCGCGGCATTTGGAGTTGCTGGAAGCTACGTTACTCTATCTCTGGAAAATACATTATCTGGTGAAACGGTACAAGGGCATGCATTTATGATAGGAGGGGGTCCCAAAGCCTCTATAGGTGTTTCGCAGTCAATATGGAGTGGGTCGACATCGTTTAATACAGATCAGCCCGTTGATTTTATTGATTTTGATGGTGTAACAATCAGGTATACAACTTTTGGAATTCAACTTTTCGTCGGAGGTTCCGTGTCATATATTAGTTTTTCAGGAATGGGGAACGGTGCACAAAGTATAAATGTAAGCGGCGGCAGTACTGGAACTATTAGCATTGGTGGTAGTATCCAATCAGGAACACTTACTCTTGATAAGCCGCTGCCTCCTACAAGTATAATTGTTGATCATTTGGATGATGCACAAGTACCTTACTTTATAAATGATAATAATGAAGCCGTATACAAAGTATTATTTGCCAATAACAAAGCTACACTTTCTGATACTGAAAAGGCATTACTTGAATCTTTTGTTATATCTGTTATAACATCTACAAAATGATAATTATTTAAAAACTTCCATACCTGGCGTGAGGCAGCGTAGGCCAAAAGAGGTGGTGAACTCTGCCCACAATCCGAAGTCGGAGAATTCGGATAACCTGTGCCCTTAGTAATTACACAATGCATAAAAACTACAGTCCATAAAACAAACAATCAACCTTAATGATCTGATCTGAACGCCCGGCCAGGCTCTTTCTTTCTATCTTGCGTTTCGTTACTGTAGTTAAAACTACAGGGATAGCTAATCCGCGGACCATAGAAATTAGACAGCAGGTTTTTATCACTATCTGAACGCATTTAGCCCGGATAATTCATAGATGTGATCCTGAAAGCCAGCGACCCTGCCCATCAGACAAGGCCTTTCCGAATTTGGCTTCCGGTCTTCCGGTCTTTCCGTCTTCCCGACTTTTTCACACTTCGCACTTTCATACTATTTTCCCATATTTGCATCCTTTTAAAAGGCATATCCTGGTAAATTTGTTAAAAGTTGTTAACCCGGCGCTGTTTTTTAAAATAAACCTGTAAAAATCCTGATATTTACCCTGCGATAAACCATTAGTATCATCCATGGAATACAAAAAAATAAATAACCTTTTAGGCTGGCTTTGCTTCGCCATAGCGTCAATTACCTATATCTTAACCCTGGAGCCTTCCGTAAGCTTTTGGGATTGCGGCGAATTTATCTCGTGCGCCTACCGTTTACAGGTGGCCCACCAGCCGGGGTACCCGGTGTTTGCGATGTTGGGTAAAATGTTCTCGCTGCTATCAATGGGTGACAATACCAAAGTACCTTACTTTACCAATATGGGTTCGGCCATTGCAAGCGGGGCTACCATTATGTTCCTTTTCTGGACAATTACAGCATTAGCGAAAAAGTTACTGGCCGATAAAACAGATGAAGCCGATGACCGATCGCGCATGACTCTGATCATGGGTGCCGGTTTGGTTGGGGCGCTGGCGTTCACCTATACAGACACTTTTTGGTTCTCCGCAGTTGAAACTATCGTTTTCGCGCTATCGTCACTCTGTACGGCCGTAGTGTTTTGGGCGATATTAAAATGGGACGCCCATGCGGATGAGCCCGGGGCCGACCGCTGGCTGATATTTATCGCGTATGTAATTGGCCTTTCAGTAGGTATCCACTTGCTTAACCTGTTAACCATACCCGCTATCGCAATAGTTTATTATTTCCGCAGGCATAAAAATGTACACGTCGGCAGCGCGATAGGCGCTGTACTGATCGGCCTTCTGATCCTGGTATTTGTGCAATATGGCATACGCGGGTACACTATAGAAATAGCCGCTTATTTCGATCTTTTCTTTGTAAACACGCTGGGATTAGGCTTTTGGAGCGGCGCGTTTTTCTTCTTCCTGCTCATCGCAGCTGTATTGGTTGCAGGTATATGGTACAGCACAAAATACCAAAAACCTTTGCTAAACCTGGCGTTTTTATGCGTGGCCTTTATTTATTTTGGCTACAGTTCTTTTGCTTATATCCCCATCCGGGCAACGGCCAATCCCGACCTGAACAATTCGCACCCCGATAATGCTTTTATACTTTACGGCTATTTGAACCGCATACAGTATGGCGAAAACCCTTTGCTGTACGGTCAATATTTTGATGCGAAGGTCGTCGACCAAACCGAAGGCAATACCATTTACCGCAAAGGCAAAACCAAATATGAGGACGCCGGTAAAAAGGAAAATTATGTTTACGACCATACGACCATTTTGCCACGTATGTATAGCAACGAAGGCCAGGATCCTCAATTTTACCGGCAATGGCTGCAAATGGGCGACACGGAGCCGCCTACTTTTGCTGATAACATGAAATGGATGTTTAGCTGGCAAATTTACCAGATGTACGTGCGCTACTTTTTATGGAATTTTGTTGGCCGTTATAATGACCAGGATGGTCAGCAAACAATGGGTGGTTTTCATGGCTATGCCGATGGCGACTGGACGACGGGAATATTCGACGGTGCTAAGCATTTGCCGAGATCTGTTGTCGGCGGCCCAAAAATACCCGGCCAGGGGATACAGTTGGGCAATACTTATACGCCTTTATATGCCCTGCCTTTGATCATAGGTTTGTTTGGCTGTGTTTACCATTTTCAGCGAAAAAAAAGGGACGCGCTGGTGGTGCTCTTACTATTCTTTTTTACCGGTCTGGCTATTGTATTATATGTTAACCAGCCCAGCATACAGCCCCGCGAACGTGACTATTCCTACGTTGGCTCGTTTTATGCCTTTGCGATATGGATTGGTTTGGGCGTAATAGCCCTCGCCGAACTTATACGTATTAAAGTAAACCCGCAGGGTGCTGCCATAGGAGCTACCGCTATTTGCCTGCTGGCGGCGCCCGTATTGCTGGCCAGTACCGAATGGAAAGATCATGACAGATCGACCAAAATGACGCCGCATGATATGGCCTATAATTACCTGATCTCGTGCCCGCCAAATGCCATTTTGTTTACTTATGGCGATAACGACACTTACTCGCTGTGGTACGACCAGGAAGTGGAAGGCATAAGGCCGGATGTGCGTATAGTGAACCTGAGCTTGTTTACCGGCGATTGGTATATCCGCCAGATGCAGGGGCGAATGAATAAATCAGCTCCGCTACCTATTACTATGCCCTATGATAAGTACAAGGAGGGCGTGCGCGACGTGATCTATTTTGATGACAAAAAAATACCGGAGCCTGTAGAAGTAAAAGACATTTTTGATTTTATTACATCCGACAACAGGGCCACGCAGGTGCAATATCAAAGCGGCGAGTGGGGAAATTACCTGCCGACCAAAAACTTTAAGATCACTGTTAACCCCGACGATGTTTTAAAAAATCACGTGATCACACCTGATCAGAAAGACCGGCTGGCTCCCGCTGTAGTTTGGAAATTCACTTCGAATTATATTACCAAGGAAAACCTTGCCATGCTTGATATACTGGCCCATAATAATTGGGTAAGGCCGATTTGCTTTACTACCACTATTGGCCAGGAAAACCTGATAGGCCTGCAGCCTTACCTCTATAAAGAAGGCTTTACTTATCACCTGATCCCGTTTCAGCCCGATACCACTGTAAGGGACCAGTTGGGCAAAACAAACAGCCTGGTGATGTATGATAACATGATGAATAAGTTTAAATACGGCGAGTTTAAAACTGCAAAGTATTTGGACCACGAATCAACCACTATGTTTTACCCGGTAATGTTGTCAACTTTTTATGACCTTGCCCATGGTTTGATAAAAGACGGGCACCCCGACCTGGCCCTTAAAGTACTGCATAAATACGACATGGAGATGCCGGATATTAACCCCGGCCTGGAAGTGGTAGACCGTAAAATATTTATGGCAAAAGATGCTTACCAGCTGCATGACATTATTTTAGGCAATAAATTTTTAACCAGTGTTGACGACTATCTGACCGACCAGCTTGACTATAATTATAGCCTGATGCAAAGTAATGCGGGAGATGTTAATCAGCAAATGGTACAATACGGCATATCATTTATAAATGGAATGGCAGATGTTACCGCTGAAAATCATCAAACAGCATTCAACAATAAGCTAAAGGCGCAGATCAAGGATTATGAAGCCAAATTTTCCTCAATTTTGCAGCGGGGGCAATAGGTGATCTTAGCATAAAACACAAAGGCGGCCTCATGAAAATGGGGCCGCTTTTTATTTGTTGCATTACGTAATTGCACTTCAATATCGGGTTTATAATGAATGCGTTTTGCCTGGAATCGCATTTTTCTTCTTTTCCTGCGGCTCACCAGGAAACAACTCCATATTTCTATGCGCGGCCTGGTTTAAAGCCTTGTTTCAACCCTGAACTTATGCGAGGTTAATAAAATTACATACGGTTGCAAATTGCCGCGTCACAGCGTTGGATAATAATCATATTATTTTGTAACGAAAAAATTACATTATATCAATTTAATTATTAATTTTATACTTGAATAAACCCATTATGTAACCCATTATAAGTTGAGATCTATTCTCAACCTGTTGCTTTCACCCATTCATGAAAAAAGTATTGGCTTTTTGCTTATGCCTTATTCCGCTTTTGGGCTTGTCCCAAAATTTTAAAACTTTAGATTCGCTTACGCGGATAAAATTTGGCGGCAGCCGGAGCGCCGCTGTAGCAAGTATCAAAGCAAGCCACGGTGTTTGGGATGTCCAGCACAGCCTTCCGCAGTATTATGTATTTAAAAATATATCCTTTGATAATAAATCGAAATCATTGTTCATTGTAAAATTTACTAATAACAAAGCCTATGAAATTGACTATGTAATTGAGCCGGATTTAGGGGTCAATGTACTTTATCATTATTGTGATATCATTCAAAAGATAAGAGCGGCCTATGGTGAGCCTAAATCCGGTCAGCAATTCAAATCGCCCTGCAAAGGCGGTGATGCAAATGAAATAAAAGCTATAAAGCTGGGCTCTGCTTACTATGGGTCTTGCTGGTATGCCGGCAAAAATTCAATCCTGCTGTCTGTTGATACCGGGTTGCATATTATACTCGCTATCCAGGATAATAAATTAACAAATGGGGCATTTGAACGTCGGGACGCATCCAATTAAGTGATTTTCGCCTGAATAAATTAAAAAAATGACTTTGAAATCTCAAATACGTATCGTAATATTGCGATATAACAATGGGCTTAACGAAAACAGAAATATTCACCGAAGAGCAAAACAAGCTGGCAGTAATGCTGAAGGCATTAGCGCACCCGGCGCGTATTGCTATTTTGCAGCAGATCATCACTACAAACGCATGCATTTGCGGCGACCTGGTTGATGAACTTGGCCTGGCACAAGCCACCATATCACAGCACCTGAAAGAATTAAAATCTGCCGGGTTGATAAAAGGCACTATTGAAGGTGTAAGTGTTTGCTACTGTATAGATCCAATCGTTTGGAATGAACTCAAGGATGAGCTAACCGATTTTTTTTCTGTTTATGAGTTAAAAAATAATTGTTGTTAAAAAAATTTGAGTGAGTCAATCGTAATATTACAATAATAATCATAATCATGAAAACATCACCATTCCCCCGTATGCACGTAAGCCTATATGTAAGTGACATGATGCAGACCATCAGTTTCTATAATTTATTTTTTGGCAAATCGCCGGATAAGATCCGTAAAGGCTATATCAAATATATTTTGGATGAACCTTCGCTTATTATCTCATTTGTTGAAAATCCTGAACGTGTGAAACAAAACTTTGGCCATTTAGGCTTCCAGGTGGAGACCATCGGGGAATTAAATAACCGGTTATCTATGGCGCAAAATGCGGGTTTAATTACCCGTGAAGAAATTGGCACTAATTGCTGCTATGCCAAACAGGATAAGTTTTGGGTAACAGATCACGACGGGGTACAATGGGAAGTTTACTATTTTCACGAAGACGCCGAATTTAATGACCCCCATTATGAAATAAACACCGCATCTGCCTGTTGCATAGCCCCCGCGGCGGAAGAAGGCAAAGCTGAATTTAAGAATCTTATTGTGCAGACTGAATGCTGTGCACCGGGTCCTGGCTGCTGTTAATTCATTATGATACGCAAGTAATAATTTAATTACCAATCTAATGAATAAATACAAAGTTGCTATCCTGGGAAATCAGGATGAAAATTACGAACCTCATTATGCTATGAACAAATGTTTTACTGAATTCCGTAAAACAATGGATTTTAGTTTTGATTGGATACCTACCGAAGCCCTTGAAGACAACGATGCCAGCATTTTAGATACTTACCAGGGGATTGTAGCCGGTTCAGGGCCATATAAAAGTAAGACGGGTGTCATCAACGGTATCCGTTACGCCCGTAAAAAAAACATCCCTTTTTTAGGAACCTGCAGCGGATTTGGTTATGCGGTACTTGAATTTGGACAATCAATTTACAACCTGGATACCATTCATCATCCTTATGAAGATGTTGAACTTACACCAGATGAAACCTTTCTCGAAAAGCTCGGATACTGTGTTCCCGGGATGCATACCATCAGCTTTAAGCCTGTTGACGGAACGTTAACAAACCATGTTTATAATGGGCCGGAAATTGTTTACGAAGAATCGCACTGCGTTTACGGGATAAATAGGGGGATGGTTAATGCCTTTGAGAAAGAAGGTTTAATTGTTTCGGGGACGGATGATGAAGGTGAGCCTAAAATTATGGAATATGACAGGAACGATTTTTTTGTGATCACTTTGTTTTTACCGCAATTAAAATCAGGTATCCAAAACCCGCACCCTTTATTATCCGCCTTTTTTAAAGCCGCTGAAGGCCAGGAAAAATTCGGTCGAAAACAAAATGATGTTGCTAAATTCGAAGTATGAACATCGAGAAATTAACGGAGAACCACTGGCCCGAGGTAAGAGTTATTTATGAGAAGGGAGTTGCAACAGGCAATGCCAATTTCTCGCACAACATACCCGACTGGGATGCGTGGGACAAAGCCCACGTAAAAAGTTGCCGCCTGGTTGCAATCGAAAACGGCGCGGTTTTAGGATGGGCTGCTTTAACAGCGATATCCGACCACTGTGTATTTGCTGGTGTAGCAGAGGTGAGTGTTTACATAGCCGAAGGCTCACGCGGCAGGGGAATTGGTAAGAAATTATTAAGCGAGCTGGTGAAATTGAGTGAAGAGAACAATTTCTGGACGCTGGAAGCAAGAATATTCACCGAAAATTTAGCGAGTATAAAAATTCACGAAGAAAATGGGTTCAGGATCATCGGAAGCCGTGAACGTATAGGCCAGTTGAACGGTGTTTGGCGGGATACACTGCTTTTAGAGCGGAGAAGTGTTAAAGTTGGGATATAATTTATGGGATCGAACTTGCTTTTCAGAAATTACATTGCAGAGATGATCGGCACTTTTGCCCTTGTTTTTTGTGGTACTGGTTCCATTATTATCGACCAGCAATCGGGAGGCGCTGTTACCCATGTAGGAATTGCAATAACTTTTGGCCTTATTATCATGAGCATGATCTATAGTTTGGGTAGCATATCAGGAGCTCATTTTAATCCGGCAGTGAGTATTGCCTTTGCCATTTCTGGCCGTTTCCCTGCAAGCCGGCTTCCTGGCTATATCACCAGCCAATTAATGGGCGCAATGCTGGCAAGTTTCACCTTAAAATTCCTGTTTGTTTCCAATCAATTCTTAGGTGCGACTATGCCTGCAGGTACAGATATCCAATCATTTATCCTCGAGCTGATTTTAACCTTCTTTTTAATGCTGGTTATCATCAGTGTTGCCCACGGCAGTAAGGAACAAGGTATGTTTGCCGGTCTTGCCATTGGCGCGGTAATAGGCCTCGAGGCGATGTTTGCAGGCCCGATATCCGGGGCGTCAATGAACCCGGCGCGTTCAATAGCCCCGGCAATAGCGTCCGGCCATCTTGAACATCTTTGGGTATATATTATAGCGCCAATTGCCGGGGCCGCCCTGGCGGTTCCTGTATGCAATTATCTGACGATTAAAACTAAAACTATATGAAAAACGTCCTGGTGCTTTGCACCGGCAACAGTTGCAGAAGCCAGATAGCCGAGGGTTATCTAAGATACTTCGCAGGCAACAAGGCAAACATTTACAGCGCTGGCATAGAGACGCATGGCGTTAACCCTAAAGCCATACAGGTAATGGCCGAAGATGGTATAGACATCAGCCATCATACCTCAAATAATGTGGATGAGTATCTCGATATTCCTTTTGACTATGTAATAACAGTATGTGATAACGCCAAAGAGAATTGCCCTTACTTCCCTACAAGGGCTGATCGCTTTCACCAAGACTTCTCTGACCCGGCTAAAGCTACCGGCAGTGCTGAGCAGGTTTTAAATGAGTTCAGAAAGGCGAGGGATATGATAAAAGCTTATTCGAAAGATTTTGCGGAACAATATTTAAAAAATTAAATAGTAAACCGCCGGTACAAAATATTTTATCTGCTTAAACTTACCTTTCGCCCGAAAATGCCACCAGGTGTAGCTATTTCAGGGGCATTTATGATCAGGCTGTGTGCTGTAAAAGTTATAATATGGCTCGTTTCGGGCACGCCGTTTAGTGTTATGCCAAAGGGTGAAATAACAATTGTGGTATCTGAAACATTGCTATAGCTCAAGGTATCTAAAACGGTCCCTTCTTTTGTATAAATATGACCGTTTGCATTAATGTTGAAGTAATCACCAGCCTGCCCTGCATAGTCCACCGGGTGGTTCGAAATGCCAGCGCCGGCATATGTCGAATCAGTTACAATATTCCAATTCCCTATGATCGAGCTCGGGTTTACCAGTGCCGACGTTTGGTTTGATACCTGGCTTGAGCTACCGTCTGTATTTCGGGCTACGTTATTGGCGTCCTTTTTACAGGCAAAAAAACAAAGCAGTAAACCTGCAATAATTAATAATGAATATTTTGCTCCCATTCTCTTTAATGATAATGTTAATTCATAAATAATAATATCATGCAAACCAATTGAATGCTACTGCAACCTGGCGCTAAGTGCTTGCAGAAGTTCTCTACCTCCTTAAACTTATCTTTCGCCCAAAAACTCCGCCCGGGGTAGCTATGTTGGGAGCATTTATAATCAGGCTATGCGCTGTAAAAGCTATAATATAACTTTTTTCGGGTACGCCGTTTATAATGATGCCAAACGTCGAAATAACAATTGTCGTATCTGAAACATTGTTGTAACTTAACGTATCTAAAACAGCTCCTTCCTTCGTATAAATATGCCCGTTCGCATTTATGTCAAAGTAATCCCCAACCTGTCCTTCATATTGCACCGGATGGTTCGAGCTGCCAACCCCGGCATAGGTCGAATCAGTTATTATGCTCCATTTTCCAATAATTGAAACCGGGTTTATGCCGTCTAAATTCTTTTTACAGGCATAAAAACAAAGCAGTAAACTTGCGATAATTAATAATGAGCATTTCGCTTTCATAATATCGTTTTGTTCTGTTTTATAATCTACTACGTCACATAACGAAGCAATGCTACAATAAAACAAAACAAAGTTACCCTATCCTGATCATTTCCAAAACAAAAGCAAAAAACAAAGGCGGATATTTCTACCCGCCCTGTTTCCTCATGTATCAATCAATTAAACCTAATCAATTCCCTTTTTAAATCGTAATTCGTAATTCTAAAATCGTAAATCCTTCACTCCCCTTCCAGTTTGCGTTTGCTGCTTTCCAGGTGTTTTAATATTTTGGCTTCTACATAAAATATGATCTCTTCGGCGATATTCTTGGACTGATCGCCAACGCGCTCCAACTTGCGAATGATAGAAAGGATATAAAGCGCCTCCGGCATACTGTCAGGATCAGCCTTTATTACTTCGGCAACAGCAATAGGTGCGTTCTCATTTATGGTGTCCAATACATCGTCCCTTTTAAAGATACTGCGGGCCAGGACGGTATCTTCTTGTTCAAAGGCAGTACGTGCGTCAATAAATATATTTACCGCCTCATCATACATACGTAAAAGCGACGTACTTTCCAATGCTTCAATATCAAAATTTACTGATGATTGGACAACATAGTACGCAATACCCGAAGCTATATCGCCAATGCGTTCAAGGTTGGTATTTATTTTAAGCGCGGCAAGCAAAAATCGCAGGTCGACCGCAACGGGGCAGTGCAAAGCAAAAATATTCTCGCAGTCCCTGTCAATTTTCAGTTCAAAGGAATTTACCCGTTTCTCCTTTATCAAAACTTCCCGGGCAAGGTCCTTATCAAACTGTACCATAGCTTCCCTCGCCTTGTTCAGTTGTGATTGAACTAATATCCACATGCTGATCAGTTCCTTTTTTACCGCGTTAATTTCGTTTTCTAATGGTGTTGTCATTTTAGCCCCCTAACCCCCTAAAGGGGGAATTTTAAGTTTATGTGTTTTAATTTTAGTAACATTATTCACCCGCCATATCCGCCCCCTTCAGGGGGCCCGGGGGCTTAACTAAACCTCCCGGTTATATAATTTTGTGTACGTATATCTTTTGGTGCCGTAAACATAGTTTTGGTTTCGTCAAACTCAACCAGCTCACCCACGTAAAAGAAAGCTGTTTTATCGCTAACACGCGCCGCTTGCTGCATGTTGTGTGTTACAATGATGAGGGTGTAATTAACTTTCAGCTCATGAAACAATTGTTCAACACTCGAGGTAGATATAGGGTCGAGGGCTGACGTTGGTTCATCAAACAAAATCACTTCGGGCTCCATGGCAATGGCGCGCGCTATGCATAAACGCTGCTGCTGCCCGCCTGAAAGGAATGTCCCTTTTTTGTGTAATGAATCCTTAACCTCATTCCATAAGGCTGCCGATGTTAACGATTTTTCGACTATGTGATCCATGTCGGCTTTGTGCATTCTAAGCCCGTTAAGCTTATATCCTGCCACTACATTATCATAAATACTCAGGTTTGGGAAAGGGTTTGGCCTTTGGAACACCATGCCAATTTTATACCTCACATATATCGGGTTCATGGTATACACATCATCGTCGTATAATTTTAAGGAACCCTTAGCCGTAGCGCCCGGAATAAGTTCGTGCATACGGTTTATGCAACGCAAAAAGGTTGTTTTACCGCAGCCCGAAGGGCCCATTACCGCTATAACCTGGTTTTTTTCTATTTTGATAGACACATCCTTTACTACGTGGTTGTCACCAAACCAGGCATTGAAATTTGTGGAGCTTACAACTGAATATTCCATTTTCGTGTGATCAATTTTGTAACTATGTTTAAAAGTAATACAAACATTAATAAGATGAACGAAGCCCCCCAGGCCAGGTCGTGCTGGTCATCGTATGGGCTTGTGGCGTAGGTATATATAATGTGGGGTAAGCTCTCCATCGGCTTGGTAACTTTGAATGATAAATAATTATTACCCAAAGCTGTAAACAACAACGGTGCGGTCTCGCCAATAATGCGTGCTATTGATAAGATGATCCCTGATAATATACCTGCAAAACCGCAGGGCACAATAACTTTTAAAATCACCCGGTGATAAGGTACCCCCAAGGATAACGCCGCTTCTTTAAGCGAAGGCGGCAGCAGCAGCAGGGTGTGCTCAGTTGCGCGTATCACGATAGGCAGCATCATAATAGTCAGCGCTATACTACCCGAAACGGCCGAGAAGCCCAAAGGCTTTACAAGCCAAAAATAAACCACAATACCCACCACTATTGATGGCACACCCTGTAAAACATCTACACATAAGCCGCTGTAATAAGCCAGTTTTGTACCGGGGTTTTCGCTAAGGTAAATGCCCGCCAGTATGCCTATAGGTATAGCCAATATCGACGATTGGGCAACAAGTATTACGCTGCCCACCAAAGCGTTAACTATACCGCCGCCCTTTTCGCCTTCAGGCGCTGGCACATGCGTCAAAAAGTGCCAGTTAACCTGCAAAACACCCTGCTTTATGATGTAAAGCAATACGATGATCAGGGGGAGGGTAACAATAAAAGCCAAAAATATGATAAGCCCCTTAAATAACATACTCTTGGTATTTCTTAATCCTATTCGTGCGTCCATATTTTTAATGATGAGTATATTTTGTAATTATCCTTTTGCCTATAAGATTAATGATGACCGTAACGAAGAATAAAACTAAACCAAGTTCAATCAGGGCCGATAAATACACCGGATGATCGGCTTCGGCAAACTCGTTGGCAATAACGCTGGCCATCGTATTTCCGGGGCCAAAAAAAACCTCTTTAAAAGAATGGGCGATTGCGCTTGTATTGCCTATAAGCACCGTTACTGCCATTGTTTCGCCAAGGGCGCGGCCAAGCGACAAAAGAATGCCGGCAAATAGACCTGAACGCGTGTATGGTAAAATTACGCTGCGGATAACTTCGAAACGGGTTGCTCCCAGGGCATAAGCCCCTTCTTTTAACGGTGATGGCACCATGCGTATCAGCGATGTGCCCAGCGATGCCGCATACGGAATGATCATAACGGCCAACACAAGCGAGGCCGAACAAACACCAACTCCATATGGAGCCACTCCAATTTTCATTTCGAATGACCTTACAATAGGTACAAGTACAAACAGCGCCCAAAAACCATAAATAATGGACGGTACAGCTGCGATAAGCTCAATGGTATTTTTTAAAAGATTTGATAGCCAGCCTTTCGTATTATATTCGCCCAAATAAATTGAAATTGCATAGGAAAAGGGCACTGAGATAATAAGCGCGGTAAAAGAAGTAAGCAAAGTACCTATTAAAAAAGGATAAGCTCCGTACACGTTATTAACGGGGTCCCATACCCTACCCCACAAATACCCTATCCCCAGGGTTTTAATGGATGGCATCGACTGCATGATAAGCGTTGCCAGGATGCCTGCTACCACTATCAGCATTACTATACTCATAACAATCAAAATGCGCTTAAAAATGGTTTCCCATTTCATTTGACTGTACGAAAGGTCTAACCTCTTATTTTTCATCAAAGTCAGTTGTTCTTTATCTGCAACAAACCCGTCAGCTGTAGCATTACTCACGGTACCTTTTTTAGGCTTTTTCTTATCTTTTGTAACGGACGGACCCATAGACATTTGAGTTTAGTTATAGAACACAATTACCAGCCCCTTTTTTACAGGGAACTGGTAATGCTTTTACTGATATTAAAGGAACCGATTGATAAATCAATAATTCACCAATCCAATAATTTATCAATTTACAATATCGGCTTACCGTCGTAGGTAGCTGATTTCAAAATTTTCTCAGCAACTTTTACCGCTGATTTTGAGAGGGGCGCGTAATTTAAAGGTTCGCAATTCTTCTGACCATCATGAATATTGTACCACAAAAGGTCCAATACCATTTTAGCCTTTGCTGCCGAACGGTCGTTATATTTCTGCTCTTTGTAGATTAACGCCCAGGTAAAGCTGCTTATCGGATAGCCCTGTGGGTTATCTGTATTAGTTAACGATACTTCGGCATTTGCAGGTAACTCAACATTACTTGCCAAAGTTGTACTGGCAAGCGAAGGAGTGATAAATTTGCCCGACTTGTTCTGGATATGCGCATAAAGCATTTTATTTTGCAGAGCGTAAATTAACTCAACATAGCCTATGGCGCCCGGTGTTTGTTTAACCAAACCAGCCACCCCTTCGCTGCCTTTGCCGCCTAGCCCAGCAGGCCAGTTAACAGCTGATGCCTTGCCAACTTTCGATGCCCAGTCGGGGTTAACCTTTGTTAAAAAGTCAGTAAAGATGTACGATGTACCGCTGCCTTCCGAGCGGTGAACCACAACAATTGGCAAATCGGGCATTTTAATACCTTTGTTGGTTGCAGCAATTTCAGGACTGTTCCAATTGGTTAATTTACCCAGATAAATATCGGCGAGGTCCTTGCCTGTTAAGTTTAAAGCAGATGTAACACCGGGAATATTATAAGTTACCACGACAGCTCCCGAAGCCATTGGGATGTGCAAAACCGGAACACCGATTTTTTTAGCCTGATCTGCGTTCAGAGGAGCATCCGACCCGCCAAAATCAACGGTTTTGTTGGTCAGCTGCAATATACCGCCGCCCGATCCGATAGATTGGTAATTAACCTTTACATCGTGGGTTTTACCATACTCAGCAAATATCTTCGAAAAAAGGGGGTAAACGAAGGTACTGCCTGCGCCCAGTAAGGTATTGTCCTGGGCCGATGCTGATAACGCAAAGCAAAGGCAAGCTGTTGCTGCAATTGCTAACTTTAAACTTTTAATTGTTTTCATGGTTTGCTTTTTTTAAGTTTTTGTTCCCTTTTATTTTGTGGTTGTTAGTTTTATTTACCAAAAGTGTAGAAGAAAGTGAACCGGAAAACTAAGGTGTGGTCATTGGCAATCGTTGCCGCAGTTGGCCCTTGATTGGAATAATTAACTAACCAGAAGTTTGGCATAAAGTGCACGTTTTTTATTGGGTTGTAATCTAAACCAGCAGTATAAAATTGCTCTTTAGTAGTAGGGTTGTACGAACCGTAGTTAGTATTAATTGTATAAGAATCGGCTGTATTGAAGTCGGTATCGGGGTTGTAAGTGTCAAAACGTGCAAAGTAATTTAAACTGTTAGTGATAGCGCCACGTACCCAAAACGAAAGGCCGGTAACCGTTGCGTCTTCTGCTGTTGCAGTAGTGGTGTTTGTAACGCCGCTTGCAATGTTTTGAGTATAAGCTTCAACACCTATTGTAATGGGTTTTGAGTTGTACGATGCAAATATCTTAAACATATTGTGTTCCTGGCCTGGCACAACTGCAGTAGCAGGAGCTGTTTTTGCGTAATCGGCATAAATATCAATAAACAATTTCTGGTTGAAAAGTTTAGCCCAGATATCTCCGTAAAATATTTTGTAGAAACCGGTATTGGCGTTGGCCGCCGATAACAGGCTCGAAGTACTATTGTTACCCATCATTAACACATAACCAAAGTTTTTGGTCGCTGGGTCAAATGTTCCCTGTAACGCTGCGCCTACGTCGTATGAATTATTTTTGTGAAAATCAGTTATTGTTTTTTCAATTGAACGGTAAGCCCAGGTTGTTTCAGAAAGACTGGTCGGGCCATTGGTACCGGGCTCATTTAATGCGAAACCTGGGGTACTTAATTCACCGATAACGAAGTCCGTTCCCTGCCAAAGATCCCTAACCCTGATATTAAAGTTTTTGATCCAGAAAGCCATTTTGCCATCAACAAGGTTATCACCGTTTGACACTGTGGTAGTAGTAGTGGTTTTAGTAGTGGTGGTTCCTGTAACTCCCTCTGCACCTGTTATAGTGGTAGTGCTGGTGCTGGTACTTGTAGCGCCAACTGTACCGGTATTTGCGTTTGGCTCAGATGCCAATAACACCTCTGCTTTGAATTTTTTGCTGATCTCATAGTCGTAACCTAAATAGAGACGACGGAACTGAACAGCGTTTCTATAAGTAGGCACGCCATTATACATAGTTTCGGCGCCCCTGTTGGTTGCATCGGCGTGCGCATCGTAATACCAATCGCCGAACGTGTAACCCCATAATCTTCTTTGAGGTTTCCAGGCGGTATCCTCAGCGGCAACTTTCGCTACCATTTTCTCATCAGCCTTTGCCTCAGCTTTTTCCCTGGCTTTAGTTTTTTCATCAGTTTTGGCGTCAGCTTTAGTATCAACAGGCGTTGTACTAACAGTTGGTGCGCCATTTTGCGTATCACCTGCTACAGAGGTTGATTGAGCATTAGCGACAAAGCCCGCTACTGATAGACCCATCAGTAAGGCCGCACTAAAAAGTTTTGTAAATATTTTTTTCATAATCAAATAAGGATTAAATAAATTTTGCTCCAAAGGTGCGTACCCGTCATTATCTAAATGTTAAGAGAAGATTAACCTTTGATGATATTATGCAAATGTTAAATTGTTGTAAGCAATGTTATATAATCATCAACAAATCGACCTTTTGGAAACAAAAAGCGATAAATAAGTTAATATCAGCCTCTTAATCAGCCGATAGCTTGTTTTGAGAACTGTGAGATGCAATTAATTTTCTTTAGCATTTGCTTAACATTGTACTAATATGGTGGGATTAATTTTGGTGCTTCACTAAACAGGCAGCGCTAATGGGAGGTTTATTCCACAATCTTTTCGCAAACAGATCTTTATTTTTTAATCTGTTAGACCAGGCCGCAAAAAATGTGGTTGATATGGCCAAATTACTAACATCTGTTATTAATATTGAAACAGCTGATGAACGCGAAGCTGTTTTTAAACAGATGGATAAAATGAAAATTACCGGTGATGATATTACTCATAAAATTTGCCTATGCCTTGATAAAGTAGTATTTACCCCATTGAACCGCAACGACATCCACGCATTAGCTTCGGCCATTGAAGATGTGGCGGATATGATACATGAAGCAAGCGGCAGGATGCACCTTTATGACATAGACGAGTTTGCGCCCTCAATAAAAGAAATTGCTGCTATAATATTAAAAGCAAGCCTTCAAATAGAACAAGCTGTCGCATTACTAAAATCGTCAAAAAAAGCCGATGAGTTGCTTGGATTGTGCCTGCAGATAAAAAATTATGAACGGCAATCAGGCCTGCTATATAACCATGCCGTAGCAGGGCTTTTCGACCGGGAGAAAGATGCCATTAAACTGATCAAATACCGCGAAATACTCTCTTCGCTCGAAACATCCGTGAACAAATGCAAAAATGTTACTGATGTTTTGAATATCATATTGATAAAAGGCTAAAAAGAGTTACGATTTACGATTTGGGAATTTAGAATATTTGATTTGTGATTTACGATTTTGTTTATGATTGTTTAATTTACCACATAATTTACGAGTTATGACTAAAGAGGAACTTAAACAAAGAACCAAAAACTATTCGTTGGCAAATGCAAGATTAGTGCTCAGTCTTCCTTATAATATCGTTAATAAGAATTATGCAGATCAATTAAACCGGAGTGCGAGTTCAACGGGTGCGAATTACCGTGCTGCCTGCAGGGCGAAATCAAAGAATGATTTTATAAATAAGCTAAAGATTGTTGAAGAAGAATTGGATGAGACCTTGTTCTTTTTTGGAATTACTTGTTGAGTTAAACCCTGAATTACAAGGGAAAATTGGTATTATTTATAAAGAAGGAAGCGAGCTTCTATCAATCATTGTTGCCTCAATAAATACATTACGTGGAAATTAGGGACATGCAATTTATATTTACGAACTGCGATTTAAATCGCAACTCAAACTTCGTAGAGCTAATTCACAATTCAATAAATCGTAATTCGTAAATCTAAAATCGTAAATCAACAATCATCCCGCTTTTTGCTGTCCCGCAAATCCATGTTCCTTTAATTCCTTCAGTTCTATTTCATAAGCGCGCATCCTGGCATGCAGAATATCCAGTTCCGTCCGCATCATTTGTATTTCGGTAATAAGTTTCGCCGACTCGGGCTTGTTGATCTTTTTTTCGCCGGTACCAAGTATGAGCCACTCGGGCGAATATTTTAACTGGAAACAGAGTTTACGGATAAGGTAATAGCTAACATCCTGCTTTTTATTGATCACCTTGCTTATAAAGCCCTGGTCTACACCGATCAATCCGGCCAAAGCAAGCTGGCCACCATTTTCTTTAACAATTACCTTTAACCGTTTTACTATTGCTTCGTCCGACATTTGGTTGCAATAATAATGATTTCGGAAATCGGAAATCCGATTTCCGAATTTTTTTATTTTTTGGGAATGTTGTAAGGAGTTGTAAAGGTTAAAATAAGTTGTAAAGGTTATAAATGAGGAAGGGTTGTAAATGTCTAAACACTTACAACCCTTACAACTTATTTCAACTACTTTAACTTATTTCAACTTATTAACTTATTTCAACTTATTAACTTAAGAGGCCAGCACAAATGATCCACCCTGGCTTTGTGTAAGCTCAAGTAATTCATCAAGCTTTACATTATAGGCATCGAGCGATATTTGCCCGTTATTATATTTTGATGATAACAATTTAAGCTCCTGCACTTTTGATAGCCTGTTATTTTCGTTTTGATTATTGTAAATATTAACCATTGATGCTGCGGCTGCCATATTCTGGGGCACATCATCGTAGCGCAACACCTCTTTTAAAACGTTTATTTTCTGCTCTGTCGATTTTAACTTAAACAAAGGCGGAACGCTCCTCGTTTCTTTTAAAACGGTGTTAACTTTCACTGTTTGCTTTTTATCAAACTTTAATATCATGATCACAATGATCACCCCTGTTACTGAAAAGAAAAATAAAAACTCCATAATCGTTATATCAATAAAATCAATCTATTTGACTCTGTTGCATTTTTACGAAATAAATTACCTGGGGGTTGCGATTTTTTAATATTTATTTTTCGGCAGTTCATAGTTGATGGTTCATAGTTCATAGTCAGGCCATGAACTATCAACTACGAACTATGAACTTTCTTTTCGTAGCAGTAAAACCGCAAATCAGGCCTGAAACCCAGCCCGGTCTCGCCGGCAAAACGATACCCTAATTTAGGGAAAAGCTTTTGGGTGGCCTGGTTTGTTGTATTGGTATCAATACGCAGCAGGTTAATGCCGCGGTTTATCGCTTCCTGTTCGGCTTGCATCAGCAGCGCCGCCGCTATCCCCCGGCCACGGTACTTTTCGCTGACAGCCAACCGGTGTGTTACTATGGCCATTTGGGTAATGTCCCAGCCGACATGGGCATATTCAGGCTCCTGGTCTGTTGTGATTGCAGCAACGCCTGAGATAGCGCCGTCGATATCGGCTACCCAAAGCTGGTTTAAGGCAATATCGTTTTCAAATACGGCAGCGTTTGGATAGCTGCCATCCCACTGAAAATTACCCAGGGCATTCATCGCAGGTACAACTTCCGCTATGATCTGCATTATTTGGGGGATATCGGTCAAAGTAGCAAGACGAATGGTCATTTTTATTGATTATCTGCATAAATACAAATTATCCGACGTGAAATCTAAGCGACCAGCGAAATCATTTAATCAAATTAATCAATGGTCCTGCTTGCCGATATTCACTGGCTCAAATATGCCCATATCAACAGGAGCATTTGCTACAACATCATGGTAAGTTTCCGTCTGCAGCAGCTTGTCGTTAATATAAAAGCTGCATTTGGTTTCGCTCCAGGCATTCTTTAGTGGTATCTGCTGTTCAAAAAAGCCTTCTTCTTTGGTGTTATTATCGTATTTAATAAACCTTACGGCTACCAGTTTTTCCTGATCGATCCAAAGCTGGTTCACTTTATCGCCATCTTTATCAGCACCTATCACATAAACCGGCTTGCCTTTCCATGTTGAAGTGTGGAATTTCGAAAGGTCGTAATGCAGATCTGCAAAATGGCTTAACACTTTATCAAACTGTAAAGCGTACATCCCGCCGAGGAAGAATATCAGCTCGTTTTCGTCTTTTGTTGATCGTATTATCTTGTTATTCCGGAAAACGTAAGTCGAATCATGTCTGAAAATTACACCATTGCTGCTTTTAGCGGAATCAAAATCAATTCTTAACAGATCGGGATAAACAATATTTTCATACCACGTACTGGTTTTTATAAGGCTGTCGTTCCTGAAACGTTCGGTGGTTTGATTAAATTTTAATGATTTATGCCATACGTTATGATACCTTTTGTACATGGTTTGAAGCACTTCCTGGGAAGTGGTATTCTTAGCGGCATTTATATTAAAATGAAAGAAAACAAGCAGGATGGCTGTTAGTACGCTCATGATTTTATTTTTAAAATAAACAATTATGTCGTTTTTGTCAGTTCCTCATAGGCAGCAGTAATACCCCGGCCAATGCCATCGCCCTGCCAATCGGTAATGCCTGGTATAGATGTCGCTTTTAATATATCGTCCTTTGACTTACCGGCTTTAATGCTGCCTGCCACATAATCTTCCAGTTTTTCCATAAAGTTTTGCATCGCGATCACATCATCCATTGTACCTATAACTTTTTCAGGATCAAAAGCATGGCCGAACACGAGTATGGTATCCTTATCAAACTTTTTTCTTGCTTTTTCAAGTGCAACGGCCCAATGCTGAACAGATGCGCCGGCGCTGTTGTCAACAAACGGATAACGGCGGTTAAAAACCAGGTCGCCTGCGTGCACAATATTTGCATGCTCAAAATGGATCATGGCATCGCCGTTGGTATGGCCTGTTCCAAAATAGTGTGCCGAAATGCGTTCATCGCCAACTTTAATCTTCCAGTTATCTTTAAAGGTGGTATCGGGATAAAGCTGCTTGTCCTCTGTTTTGTTTTTTATTGCGACCGCTGTTTGGTTAGCCAGCGAATTTTCGTGCGCTGCAACTTTGTTAACGATGCCTTTAAACGAAATATTTCCGGCAGTATGGTCTCCATGGTGGTGGGTATTGATGAGCCACTCAAATGGCAGGTCGGATTGTTTTTTCAGCAATCCGATAAGGTGCGTTGCCTGGTCCGGGAATTCGGCATCCACAACTACAATACCTTCTTTATTGATCATCCAGGCAATAGTGCCGCCCTGTTCGGCAAACATGCCCACATTATTGCGCAGGGGCTTAAACTGGTAAGCTGGGTCAGCCAGCATTGATGCAAAGCTTTTTTTACTAAACAGCGCAAGTGAAGCTGCTGTTAACACACTGCTTCTTATAAAATTTCTTCGTTCCATGGTTTTGGTCATTAGTCATTGGTCATTAGGTCATTGGTTTGACCGGATTTTTTTGAACTCAAATTACTTTTTGTCGAAACGTCGCTTGCAGCTCCTTTCGGACTTCCGGACTTTACTCACTTTCGAACTTATCTAAACAGTGTAATCAACGTAATCCATTGATCAAATAGATCAGCGGTCAATATTGGTGGAACGCTTCTGATACAAACTCCAGCACATTTGGCAATGAAGCGCGCCAATAAGTCCAGGTATGGCCGCCGTCGCGGACACGGAACTCATGCGGGATCTCTTTTTTCCGCATGGCTATATGAACCAGGCAATTACCTTCGTACAAAAAGTCATCATCTCCATCATCAATATACCAGCGCACCGCTTTCTTCTGGTCA
>Ga0206794_1042_pt1 | contig 36236 bp, 41 predicted proteins | sample Alteio_BWOrgCont_70_FD_152877 | JGI IMG/M metagenome (GOLD analysis project Ga0206794, IMG submission 152877) | Enriched cells from forest soil in Barre Woods Harvard Forest LTER site, Petersham, Massachusetts, United States -... | ecosystem: Environmental > Terrestrial > Soil > Temperate forest >...
CGAGATAATGAACGCCATTAAAAAACAAATTGATAAGTGAATAAATCAAGACAGAAAAAAGCTTCAACCCACAGGCCATACTCCCGGCCCGCTTTTCTGTCGTGCCTTTGCCCGCTTTTGATCCGTTTCACCTTGTTGGGTGTTAAAATTCCCTCCCCCCGGGAGGGGCGCGATGGATTATGTGGTGGCAGGGAGGGGTTTATACGCCATGCAAGCAGCGCGGTAAAGAAAATTTAATAATTAAACAACCAGCTATTATATATTATTTTCTACATTAGTATTATTTTTTGTATTTATTAAAACCTACCATTTAACCAATTATTATGAAAAACTATCTTAAAACATCATTTAAATATGTATTCAGTGTAATACCATTGGCGGCAATTATACTAATTGCTGATTCAGGAAAGCCGTTAACCATTCCTGCACCCGGTAAGGCAATGGCAGCAGTCGCACCGGCAGACCTTCCCTGTGGTTTTGTTGCAAAAGGGCCCTTGCAGCAGCCTCAAAAACCTACGTTTACAACAAATAACAATATCCCGGTTTTACAAAGTGTGCCCGGGGTTTTTCCGGGGACAAATGTTACAGTACCCAACACTGTTATGTCTGCCGGCGGATCAGACCAATTGATCCTGCAGGATGATGGCAACCTGGTTTTATATTGCACCACCTGTAACCCGGTTAAACCATTATGGGCCAGCCAAACCAGGGGTAAAGACGCTAAAACCTTATATTTTCAAACCGATGGCGACCTGGTCCTGCGTAATTCCTATGGCAAAACTGTATGGCACTCTAATATCCGCAGTACCTGTTCGGGCAGCGAAAGGGCTTATTTTACTTTGCAGGATGATGGCAACATGGTGATGCTCATTAATCAAAATGCGGACAATACCGGGAGTGCGTATTTATTAGGCGCCACAGGCTGCACCAATGATCAGCCGAAAAGCGCGCACCAGGCGAAGATTGAATAATGGGTGCTGTGCAGGTAAGCTGGATATAGGCTGCGAAAGCTTTGTTGGTAAAACCTATAAAACGCCCCGCTCGTGACCGCAGCGGTTAGTCCTTTTTTGTCTTGATCGGAAACAATACGCCTGTTTCCATCGCATTAATGGCCGCTCATTAGGCGCAAGTGTCTTGCGGTACCTCCTTGTGAATTTAATTTTTTATTTATATTAGCAAATCAACAACAGTTCCGATATGGTTTTACTAAAAAAACTCACTTTTAATAATAGCTTATTTGCGAAAATCCTTTTGGTAATCATAATTTCAATATTGGTTTGCTTTATTGGCTTTATGGTCGGGAAATTTATATTTTATTTGTCCCACTAACTATTCGGACCTAACAGGTCAAAAACTTAGCAGCTTTAAAAGCTTCGTAAGTTTAAATCATACCAATTTTTTAGCACGATGGGCGCGGGTCACATAAAGCTTTTTTGGATGAACCTTTACACGCGCCCGCTCAATTGCCGCGGAGGCTGTTACTTTTGACGGCAAAAGTAACCAAAACCGTTCCCGGCAGGAAGGCTTCTTTGCCGCACAGGCCTTTGCCTGGCAAATCGGGCAAAACCACGGGCTGCAATCTTTTTGCCGGGCTACCCTATCGCTTCACTACCCTTCATGCAAAAAGTTGCTATGCCCCTTCCAACGCACATGGCCACCATTGTTTTGCCCGATTTCGCCCGAAGCTTTCCTGCCGGGAAAAAGCGCTGCTGCTCCCTATTGAATAACTTCACGAATCAAAAAGAGGGTAAAGGCACGACAGAAAAGCGGGCCGGAGCAAAGCGCCTGTAAAAACTTACACGCTTGCAAAAACTTCGTAAGTTTAATCGGTAAACTTCGCAAGTTTAATCTAAATTTAATCCTACCTTGTTACAACCAATCATTATGAAACGAAAAACCTTTATAAAATTAAGTTCAACCTTAATGGCAGCTCCATTTTTATCCCCGCTCAGCGCCTGGCCGCTGGGGCAGCAGGAACGTTTAAAAAACTGGGCCGGTAACCTTACCTACAGCACGGGCAATGTATTTTACCCCACCACGGTTGCGGAGGTGCAGCAGCTGGTGAAAAAACACGGCAAGCTCAAGGCCCTCGGCACCAGGCATTGCTTCAATACCATCGCCGACAGCAAAGACAACCTGCTGTCGACCAGCAAAATGAACAAGGTGGTGTCTATCGACGCGAAGGAACATACCGTTACGGTTGAGGGCGGCATAAAATACGGCGAGCTGGCGCCTTACCTGCATGCAAAGGGCTATGCGCTGCACAACCTGGCTTCGCTGCCGCATATTTCGGTTGGCGGGTCAATAACTACGGCTACGCATGGGTCGGGGGTGAAGAATGGGAATTTGGCCAGCGCGGTGCGGGGTTTGGAGGTGGTGATTGCCGATGGCAGTATTGTGCACCTCACAAAAGCGGCCGACGGCGAAAAATTTAATGCCGCCGTGGTCGGGCTTGGCGCGATAGGGGTGATCACCAAAGTTACGCTGGCCATACAGCCCACCTATATGGTGCGGCAGAATGTGTTTATTGGCCTGCCCATGGCGCGGCTGAAGGATAATTTCGAAAAGATCATGTCGGCGGGATATAGCGTGAGCTTGTTTTACGACTGGCAAACCGACCTCATTAACGAAGTCTGGATAAAAAGCCGCATCGGTACCGACAGCGACGCCGTACTGCCCGAATTTTACGGGGCAAAGGCCGCCACAAAAAACCTGCACCCCATCATCGCCCTCAGCGCCGAAAACTGCACCGAACAAATGGGCGTGCCCGGCCCCTGGTTTGAGCGGCTGCCGCACTTTAAAATGGGCTTTACCCCCAGCAGCGGCAAGGAACTGCAAAGCGAATATTTTGTGCCCCTGCACCATGCCGTTGAGGCCATCAGCGCCGTAGCTAAACTTGGCAAACAGATAGGCCCGCATTTGTTCATCACCGAGATCCGCGCCATTGCCGCCGACAACCTGTGGATGAGCCCCTGCCACGATCAAACCAGTATCACCATACACTTTACCTGGAAACAGGAAACCGAAGCCGTGCTGCAGCTATTGCCGCAAATAGAAGCCGCGCTGGCGCCCTTTAACGCCCGCCCGCATTGGGGCAAGGTATTTACGCTGGCGCCGAAAGTACTGGAAGCCCGTTACCCCAAACTGCCCGATTTTAAAAAGCTGGTGGCGGAGTATGATCCGCATGGGAAGTTCAGGAATACGTTTTTGGAGAAGGAGGTTTTTGGGGGGTAGGGGTGGATTTAACTATAATATCGAATAATGAATTTTGAACATCGAATTTCGAAGTTTTTTACTTCATTATTCAGAATTCGTCATTCGGTGTTCGATATTAAAGCCTTAACTTATTTTTACCGCCATCATTTTTTATGCAATTACAAACTGTATTTTTGTATACATGGAAATAGATACTCACTATTTAAAACGCTGTATAGCCACCCTTGAAAAGGCATTTGGACTGCTCCAAAATACATCGCCCGAAAGTATCGACCATGATATGTACCGTTCGGCATGTGTTAAAGAGTTTGAAATTATACTGGAGCAAAGCGGCAAGCTGCTGCGCAAAGCATTAAAACCTTATTTTCATTCAGCAAAAGCGGTTGACCAGCTTGTTTTTAAGGATGTTTTCAGGCATGCCGTGCTGCGGAATATGATGTCGGCAGAAGCATGCGAAAGGTGGCTGCAATACCGCGACAACCGCAACAATACCGCCCATGATTACGGCGAAAATTTTGCTATAGAAACGCTGGTTTTGCTGCCCCCATTTATTGCGGATGCCACCGCTTTGGCCATAACTATAACCGAAGTTAACAATAACTGATATGCTGCTGAGGGAAAAAGACAAACAAACGCTGCTGCAAATATTCGCTTCCGTTGCCGTGCCTTTTGAGGTTTGGGCTTATGGCAGCCGTGTGAACGGGCGCGCACACGAAGGCAGCGACCTCGACCTGGTGATCCGCAGCCCCAACGCGGCGCCGATACCCTACGACTCCTACGCCGCGCTTTCCGAAAAAATAAGGGAAAGCAATATACCTATCCTTGTTGAGCTAAGGGATTGGGCAATGCTGCCCGAAAGTTTTCATAAAAATATTGAGCGCCGGTACGAGGTGTTGTTTAGCAATCAAAAGTAGGTGGCAAAACGCTGGCCCTATTGAGAGGGCGAGATTTTACGCTTGCGCCGAAAGGACTGGAAGCCCGTTATCCAAAATTGCAGGATTTTAAAAAGCTGGTGGCGCAGTACGACCCGCATGGGAAGTTCAGGAATGCGTTTTTGGAGAGGGAGGTTTATGGGGGGTAGGGGTTGCCGCCTTGATCATGGAAATTTAGCATCGGAATTTGCAATATTGAAATAGGAACTAGTAAAAATCTAATTTTAAAGAATATTCTTCAGATAATTTAGAATCTGCTCCAAAAGTTATTTTTTCGCAATAATCGACATATGCTAAAATTATTTCATTTGCACTTGCATATTTATGAGCTTTTATTTTTTTAAATAATTCCTTAATGTGATAATCTTTTAATCTTAATTTTTTGATTGCTATTGCATAAAGAAATTCTAAAAGAGCCTCTCCATGATTTTCGTTTGAAAACTCTACGATGCCTATTATTATATCTAACATAGCAGAACTCAGTTTTTTATCCAAATCATAGCTCAATTCTTTAGAGTGTGCGGCACGCAATACTGCAGCTTGAATTATACCATCATTATATCTATTAAAATTATTTGGAGCCAATAGGGTTCTTACAAAATGTGAATTAACTATTTTACGATTTTGATCGCTCGAATTTCTAAGTGCATTGATAATAGTAGCGACAGTAAAATAAACATCAGATTGGGAGGCGTTATCTTTGTAACCATCAAATCTATAAAATGCAAAATTTTTATTTATTGTGAGTTCTTTATTTAATAAAACGTTTGGGTAAAAAAGCCCGTCGCAAATGCCACTGGATATATAGCCATCATCCAGAATTTTAATTCTATCGGCTAAGAACTTTATTACTTCTTCATATTTTACTTCGTTCGTGTCCTCACAGTAGTTTTTTAACATTATTAAAAATTGGGTTTCTACAACCCATGTAGTATTTTGTCTATCATTAGGGGTATGTATACGTTCAAGTTCTATAAATGAATTAGTAGATATTCCATATTTGCCCATTGTTAAATTATTTTTTAAAAAAGTCAAATAGGTTTCATCTTCAGTTCTTGAAAATCCAATAAAGTAGATTAAAGAAAGATTAGAAAAATCTCTCATCTCACGGCTTATATATAATAGCCTTGACCCATTTATTATTGAAGACGCAACGATCACTACGGCGGCATTTTCTTTGTAATCTTGAAATATTGAACTTTCAAATAGCTCATTTTGACTAATTAAGATAATTTCTTCTACATTTTTCACTGAGGATTCGAGTGATTGTTTTATATAATTCGCGATAGCCCGTGATGCATCATCAGGTAGGTAAATAATGAATTTAGTTTTACTGGGAATAAATTGAATTATATAATTATCCAATTTTTTTTTGAAACTAGGGAACTTATCGACATCTTTAATAAGCCCAGAGACGTCCAAAAATATTTCGAAAGAAGGCTGCGATAAAGCTTCTTTATGCGATGCTTCATAATAATGGGATCTTAAAAAACTAAATTTATCAGATTTTCTACGGAAGAATGATTTCATAAATTCTTGGTGAAATCGGGGCGCATCAGTTACCTTAATCTCAATTAAAGTCAATTTCGGCTTTTCAATTTGAAACACATCTCCTGTTACCTCCACAGCAATTGACCCTCTTTTACATAATTCACACTGGCCGGCAAGTTCGTAAGACTTAAATTTTTTAATTCCGTCAGGGTTCGTGGCACTATCATATTGAAGATCACAGATTATATTATTTCTATATTCATTCTTTCTGCCCATGCAAAAAATTAAAGCTATCTGATCTAAAGCAACCTTTTTTTCAAGTAATCTTTCAATAATTCTACTTGATGTCGAAGAAGAAACAAGAAACAATGATTTCTTTATAAAAGTAAAATCATGGCTTTCGAAAGCAGAGTAAGAGCCAAAACTTTCTATATATGGCGGAATATATTTCTCGCCTAAAAACCTCCTTTTAATTTCTATTAAAGCAAAAGCTATTGAGTTGATAGAAGACGTGTCACAATAAATAATTTTGTCATCAACTTTAAGTTTATCTAATAAATTGAAGGCAATAAAAAATATTTCATTACCCTTCTGTAAGATATTACCGGGTCTTAAAAAATAATCGCAATGCTTTCCAGACGGGAACACAAAATGATGAGCAATTTCACTTTTAATTAGTCCTTCCCTAACTTTAAAGATATTAACCAACGCATTATTAAACATTTGAGGTAATAAACTATCGTCTATTACCTCGTTTATTAAAGAGGAAGGGGCTAACTTGCCGTCGATATTGTAAAAAAATGGTTGAATAAATTCGAAAGCATTATTTCTATTAAATTTCGTTGGAATTACCCTATTTAAATCGATGATCCTGTCACTAATAGTTTCTTCAAATTTTCCTTTCAAATATCCTGGGACTATTAGGATAATCTTCTCTGGTAATGGATTGCTTTCAAAGTAGTTATCTAGACTTTTTGAAAAATCATCAAAATCAAAATTTATGTCTTGAAAGAAAACAATTGCATAGTATTTTTCTACCTCATCATCTTTATATTTTGCATTGTATAAATAAAGATTATTCATTGTATGCACTATTAATTGGATAAATCAAACTTAAGGTTGCACCTTCAGTCCTGGGAAATGTTGTAAACTTTGTATTGCTTTCTAACTTCCAATCGAATAAATCAATATTATTAAAATCAATTTTGCTATAGTCGTCTTTAATTAGATCTCTATATAAACAAACGTTTTCAGTCCTGATTCTTAAAAACCCCTTTTTATTTAAAGCTTGCAAAACTCTGTCAAGACCTTTGCCTTTATGTGTGGCACGCAAACTATTATCAGTCGTAAAATATTTAGTTAGACATTCCTTTACCACAGCTACTTGCTTTTCTATTCCAATTCCATTTTTTATATACTCGTTGCCAAGGGTGCCTCTAATGAAGCCAATCCCGCTGTCAAAAACGCTTATTTCCAAGAAATAAATTTCATTGGTAGAATTAGGTTTAAATAGGTCGTTAGACAAATAGCCGCTAAGGCCTTTAGTGTCGGCATAGGACAAAAAATTCTTTTGCGTACTTCTGTGTAACACGCAATAAATAGCTCTTATGTTAGGCACCAATAATCCAATGCCATCCTCTTTTTTGCGCCCCCATTCATGAGTATTTTTAAAAAGTTCATATAACACCTGACCAATATTTTTAATATCGTCTGGCCTAAATGCCCCCTTTATCAGATGCATGGAAAACTTTTTACCTATTTCGTTTATTATTTCAGGGACTAAATTATATCTAAAGTAGTCGTCATCCTTTAAATTACCATTGTGATCGTACATAGCATTTAAAAGTCCCCTATTTTCCAAGTTTTTGTCGAAATCAAAGCATGCCAGTAATAATTCGGCGCCTTTATTTGTTAAAATATTTCTTTGTTTTTTATTAAACTTGGCATTTAGACGTTTTATAATTGTTTTTTTTATGCTGTTACCTTCAATATCTTTTATGTCAGAATCCCAATATAAGCATGTTGTAATAAATGAATAGACACTTGCCGTATAATTCTCATCCTCAAGGTCCTCATTTTCTGCATCAAGTATTAGAAACCTTTTTTTGTCTGACCTTAGCCAAGTTGAGTAGAACTGCACGAAGGAAGGTAATGAAGAGAAATTTCTTTCTCTAAGACCATTAAACGGAATAATTATGTCAACAGAATCTTTTTCAGAATTTTCTAGTTCTTCATATAGCGACTCTAAGTAACTTAAAGTTATTTCCTTCTTAATTTTCATCTAAGTTTATAAAAGTAATTCATCAAGGAAATTGTAATACTAATTTGCATAGCGATATTACGTAAATTTCCTTATCGTTGATAATGGTTAAATTATTATTTATTTTTTACCCTTACCACTGTTATCACCTGCAAGCCCCGCCGTGTTTTGGTCAGCCACACCTAACGGTTTGTTGGAGAAAACTCCAACATAGGCGGAAGGTTCAGTTCGTGCAAAAATTGCACAAACAGGGGTGTTTTCGCAGAATGTTCGTTTTTGCATTTTTTGAGTATTTGAAAAAATCAACTATTTGATTTCCAGGCGTTCACGATAAATAATTGCCTGTGCTATGGTGAAGTGAACGCTTGGTGTTAGAGATCAGTGATTGGAGGTTAGAGATTAGTTGGAAAAAGTGTCAACCTATTTCAGGCCGTTAGTCACAAAATTGCGTGTGTTGTCGCAAAGTGAATTCTGAATCAGGCTGATTCAGAATGAAGTATTTATCAACTAACTGTGACATCGCGTCGATCCGCCTCAAGCTTTTTATTTGCCGCCCTTCTTTCATAGCTTTTTATCCTTATTATTAATAATCTGCTTAAAATCATCAGCCGAGGGCAGTTTCCCCAATAATTCTTTCGGTAATTTTTTACTAAGGGTATATTGCGCTACGCCAATAGGCTTACTTACTGTACGCAAGGCATATTCTACTTCTAATTTATCCTTGTGCGGCACCAGCAGTATGCCTATGCTTGGCTTGTCATCCGGCTGTTTTAACTGTTCATCAATCAGTTGTAAATAAAAGTCAAGTTTGCCAACAAACCCGGGCTCAAATTCCGTTACCTTCAACTCCACAGCCACCAAACATTTTAATACTCGGTGGTAAAAAAGCAGGTCGGTAAAATATTCCTTTTCGCCTAAGGTTAGCCGGTATTGGTTGCCTATAAAGCAGAACCCGTAACCCAGCTCCATCATCAACCGTTTTACTTTTTCAACCATCGTGTTTTCCAGTTCGCGTTCGGTCATTGGTTTATTAATGTCCAGGAAATCAAGGCTGTAAACACTTTTGATGCTTTCGCTGGTTTGTTCCTGCAAATGCACCGGCAATGCGGTTGTAAAATTATGCTGTGGCGGATGCTGTTTGTAATTACTAAAGGCGCCGGCTTCTATCTGGTGAAGCAATACTGCCCGGCTGTATTTGTTTTTAACGGTGCTTTGCAAATAAAAAAGGCGTGCATCCGCTTCTTTTACTTTTTGCAGGATAAGGATATTATGGCCCCAGGGGACTTCTGAAACAAGCTGTTTCACATTTGTCAAATCTGAAACAGCTTGTTTCAGATTTGAATATTCGTAAACCAATTGCCGCATAAACCAAAGATTACGCGGTGACCAACTTAGTCCTTCGCCTATATGAAAGCGCATATCTTTACTTAACTGCTCAACAATAGATTTACCCCAACCAAATTCCTCTTGTTTTCTAATGATCAATTCGCCGATATTCCAATATAATTGATTCGATATGGATTGCACACTTTGCACAGCAATTGCCCGGTACTGCTGCACCAACCCCACTACTTCGTCAACAAATTGCTGATATTGTGCGTGCTGTACTTTCATTATATATTTTTAATTTTTCAGGACATTTAAATATCCATCTAAGCATGCGTCATTTTCCTGCTGAACTTGTAAGAAATCCTTACAAGTTGCCGCTTCTTCCAACTCCGCTTCTTCGTAAATGTTTTTTAAGTGTATTGTAATGTTTTGCGCCGTTGTTTGAAACAGCTCCGCCATCAGCTTTTGCGTGAGCCAAACAGTTTCATTTTCCAGCCGTACCTCCAGCTTAGTTTTACCGTCTTCGGTTTGATAGATAATCATTTCCGAACTCATAACAATTCCTGTATGGTCATTAATATTTCATTGGTTTCCGCATCTAAAAGATGATACGCAATAAAAAAGCTAAAAAATCCAGTCGCCCCCGTGCCAGTACTGGCAACACCCATCATGGGATGAGATTTGTAAGCGATAAACTTTTTAGCATTACAAGTATACGCGTTTATTTTTTTAAACCCCAAAAGGCGGAAAAGGGTGTAATTTTTTTTTGTCTCTCCAAGGGTTCCCGCAAATGTTTGTTTTTGCACATTTTGAGTATTAGCAAAAATCAACCCATTGATTTTCAGGCGTTCACGATAAAATAATTGCCCGTGCTATTGCGAAGTGAACGCGAACATGAACGCTTTTGCCCAGGCATGTCGTTAAAACCGCCTGTTTTTCGCGGCAAAAACATGGTTCCCACTTTTAAGTGCAATTTCTTTATAATTAATTGATTATCAGATAATTAATAGATAAAATGCCTTAAATTATGGGAACCATGGGAACCATGATTTTATGTTAACCATGTTTTTCACAAATAATTGATTGGCAGTTAAATAACTTCTGCATTTTGAGTAGCAGTAGGGAGTAGCAGTTATTATCGTCGTTGGTTTTTCTGCGCTGTGGTCAGCGAAATATTTTTTAATGTTTTGCATTTTTTGCCGATTTTGAAGATTTATAAAATTCAATTCGCTGATTTTCAAGCGTTCACCAAATCGCGCTATTGCGAAGTGAACGCGAACGCGAACGCTTGATGTATACTTTATGTATTCCATTAATTAATTTTTATTTTTGCGTATGCAAACACTCGAAATTAAAGTACCTGACAATAAAACCCGCCTGGTTAAGGGATTTTTAAAAGAACTGGGTGTATCTGTTAAAGTAAAAAAAGAAAATAAAACGCCCAACGCTGACACCATAGCCGCAATGGACGAGTTAAAGGCAGGCAAGGGTAAGAAATTCAAAAACGCTGAGGAGCTTTTCAATAGTATCTGATGTATAATTTATGTTTGAAATTGTTACCTCAACCAAATTTCTGAAAGACCTGAAACTGCTTAAAAAACGTTCAGTCCAGGATTTTCAATTATTACAGCAACTAATCACCCTTCTCGCTGAAAAAGGTCACAAGGGCCTTCATAAAAACCACAAACCTCATAAACTTAGCGGCATTTACAAAGGCTACTGGGAATGTCATGTAAAGCCAGACCTGCTGCTTATATGGGATGAAAACGAACAAATAAATTTATTAGAACTTGTACGGACGGGTACCCATTCTGATCTGTTTTGATTTTTTCATAGTTACTATGGAGATTTCCCCACCCACTCTCACCACTCACCTTTCACTACTCACTATTTCCCGCAAAAAAATTACAATATTCGCCTCAAACCCTAATTTATTTTAAAAATTCGTCAAAATAATTCACAATTTATTCGCTTTAATACAAAAACACTTCATAAATTACATTTTTTTAAAGTAACTGGTTGTCGTATTTCTATTTACCGGGTTTTTACTATGCAGGAATCAGCTTATTTTGACAAATATAACCCAATTGATGGTGTTTGGGACGAAATGTATGGGGCGGATGCCAATGTTCGCGGCCATTACCGCAAAGTAATTGAATATATTTCGGGCGAATCGGCGGATGACCTCAATAAAAAAGAGGAATTGGCCAAACGCCTGTTCATGAGCCAGGGGATTACCTTCACCGTTTATAACAGCGGCGAGGGGATCGAGAAGATATTTCCGTTTGATATTATCCCCCGCATCATCACCGCCGAGGAATGGGCTTTTGTGGAGAAGGGCATCAAGCAGCGTCTCACCGCGCTCAACCTGTTCCTGAAAGATGTTTACCATAACCAGTTTATTATTAAGGACGGCATTGTGCCGATAGATATCATCTACTCGTGCCCGCATTTCCTGCGCGAGATGTACCAGCTGCAGGTGCCCTATGATATTTATGTGCACATCAGCGGCATCGACATCATCAGGGACCACGACGGTACTTTTTATGTTTTGGAAGATAACCTGCGCACGCCCTCGGGTGTAAGCTATATGCTGGAGAACCGAGAGATCACCAAGCGCCTGTTCCCCGACCTGCTGCCGCAATGCGGGGTGCGCAGCGTGACGGAATATCCTACCATATTGTATAAAAACCTGCTGGCTTTGTCGCCGCGGCAGATACATAACCCCACCATTGTGCTGCTAACGCCGGGCATTTATAACTCGGCCTATTTTGAGCATACCACCCTGGCCCGCCTGATGGGCGTTGAGCTGGTAGAGGGCCGCGACCTGGTGGTGAACAATCATAAGGTATATATGAAAACCACCACCGGCCTGCAACAGGTGGATGTGATCTATCGCCGGGTGGACGACGAATACCTTGACCCACTGGTGTTTAACCCGGGAAGTATGCTTGGCGTGGCCGGTATTATGGGCGCTTACCGCAAGGGCAATGTGGCTATTGTGAATGCGGTCGGCACCGGTGTAGCTGACGATAAGGCAGTGTACGTGTACGTGCCCGATATGATAAAATATTATTTGAACGAGGAGCCGCTGCTGAAAAACGTGCCTACCCTGCAGCTTGGGAATATGGACGAGCGCGCGCATGTATTTGAGAACATCAATAAAATGGTGATCAAAAAAACCAATGGCAGCGGGGGATACGGTATGCTGATGGGCCATGCCTCAACCGAGCAGGAGATAGAGGATTATAAGATCGAGATATTGAAGGACCCGCGTAATTTTATTGCCCAGCCTACTATAAGCCTATCAGCCGCGCCATGTTATATGCACGGCGAGCTGCAGCCCCGCCGCGTCGATCTGCGGCCTTATGCGTTGTATGGCCCGGCCGGCATAGAAATAGTGCCCGGCGGCCTGACCCGCGTGGCGCTGAAAGAAGGGTCGCTGGTGGTAAATAGTTCGCAGGGCGGTGGGAGTAAGGATACGTGGGTGCTCGGGGAGGTTAAAGGCGAAAGGCTAAAGGTGAAAGGTGAGCTTAAGACGGAGGAGGCGAAAGGTTAAAGGCGAAAGGCGAGCCTAAGGCGGAAGAGAAGGTTAAACCGGAGAGTGTGCAGCCAAAGAAGGAGAGGAAGAAGCAGCTGTTTTAGCCCCCTCTAAATCTCCCCCGGCAGCTGGCGGGAGACTTAAGAAAGGAAGAATTTTAAAATAAATCATAAATAAAAAAATCCGATCCCGATAGCTATCGGGACGAAATTCCGAAATCGTAAATCGCAAGCATGTTAAGCAGGGTAGCAGCAAGTTTCTATTGGTTAAGCAGGTACATTGAGCGTAGCGACGGCATGCTGCGGATGCTGAAAATAAATTATGCATCGTCGCAGGATACGGTGCAGGAGTTTACCTGGGAGCCGGTGATCAGGATATTTGCGGGACAGGATGAGGAAGAAGAAACCGGTAAGATTGAAAATAACAGCCGCGCGGTTTTGAAATATATGGTTACCGGGAAAAGTAATTCAAATTCGATATTGAATATCATTACGCTTGCGCGTGAAAACGCACGCGGCGTTCAGGAGCATATCCCCAAAGACCTTTGGCAATGCCTGAACGAATATTATCATACCGTAAAAGAACCGAGGCTTGAAAAAGCCCTGCAGCGTGAGGATCCCATAGGTGTATTGGATGTACTTATAAAACAGGTAATGCTTTATTACGGCACCGCCGAGATCACCATGGAGCGCGGCGAGGGGCGAAGCTTTATGAATATCGGCAAATATTTGGAGCGGGCGATACAGTCAGTGGATATATTGGATACGAAGTTTGGTTCGATAGATGATAACCCCAACCTGCTAACCGATACCAGCTACTGGAAGCACCTGCTGCTCTCGCTGGGCGGATACGAGCTGTATTTAAAAACTTACCGGGAAGGCTTTGAATCAACCAATATATTGGAACAGGTGATGCTGAATGAAGATTTCCCGCGGTCGGTAATCTATTCGGTAAATAATATACAGCGCTATTTTGAAAGATTGAAGAACGACAGCAACCTGGATGATTACCGGGAGATGTCGTTCCAGATCGGCAGGCTGCAAAGCCGGATAAAATATAGCTCAGTAAAGAGCATCGAGCTGGAGGGGCTGCATTTGTTCCTCACGCAGATCAGGAAAGAACTTTACGGAATAGGAAATTCATTGAACGAACATTATTTTGCGAACTCTTAGTCGGAGTCCGGAAGTCCGGAAGTCGGAAAGCCCGGAAGACGAAAAAAGTTAAAGATAGTTTAGGACATGCGTGGAATAGCTGATAAAATCACTAAATCACTAATTCACTAAATCAATAATTCATACTTATAAAGATGCCCGAATTTGAGATACAACACGTTACGCGTTACATTTATGAAAGCCCGGTGCGCGACAGCGCTAACCAGATTATTTTGTTCCCGATAAAGGATGAGTACCAGGACGTTTTAAAACAGGAACTTACCATTACCGGCAACCCGGTTGTTGATACGCATACCGACTATTATGGCAACGAAGTGGGCAGTTTCACGTACAGCGAACCGCACCTGCAATTGACCATCAACTCCAAAATATCGGTTTCTACCAAACACAGGGAGTTGCCTGTTAATGATATATTCCCTTCGCACCAGTGGGAAGACCTAAAGCGCCTGCAGTTTGTGGTACCATATATCGATTTTTTGAAGCAGGAATATTTCGAGGGCCTTGCCGAACTAAGGGCGGCAGTGGATAGCGCGTGGGTGACAGATGATACGCCATACCAGGCTGCCTTGAGGTTTTGCAAGTATGTGTACGATAATTTTGAATACATAAAGGGCGTTACCACGGTGGAGACCACGCTGGATGAAATATGGAAGCTAAAGGCCGGCGTTTGCCAGGATTTTGCACACATGCTGATGGAAATGCTGCGCCTGGTGCACATACCTGCCCGTTATGTGAGCGGCTACATCTGCACCAGCCGCCATAACATGCGCGGCGAAGGCGCGACTCACGCCTGGGCCGAAGCCTACATCCCCGATTATGGCTGGCTGGGCATCGATCCTACCAATAACTGCATCGCCAACGAAACCCATGTGCGCCTGGCCGTTGGGCGCAATTTTACGGATTGCTCACCGGTAAAAGGAGTTTACAAAGGCTCATCAAACCATAAACTGGAAGTAGCCGTATCGGTTGATGATGAAAATGTGCTGAGTAATAACGATGCCCAGATCAATGAAGCACATGTAACCAGCATTGTATCCGAATCTTCAAAAAATAGCTACCAGCGGTATATGGAGATCATCCAGCAGCAGCAGCAACAGCAGTAGTTTGCAGTTGGCTGTAGGAGTAGCAGTTAGTAGTGGCAGTAGCAGTTTGTAGGGGGAGCGTTAGCAGTTCCTAATTTCGGATTGGGGCTTGTCATTTCAGCTTCATCTGCGCAAAATAAGGATGGTCAGGGTTAACTATTAGTTCCCGACGGTAGGGATGAACAAGAACGTCCACGTCTTCAAGGGGAATTGCTCCAAGCAATGGTTCGCTGTCTCCTGGCAATACCGTAGCATCTACCGAACACCGGCGGTTTTTAAATCTTACTTCTATCGGCCCAACAACATTATATTCAACAATATGACCATTGGCCAATTGCCCTTTACGCCGCTCAAGTACCGGGAGATCCAGTTGTTCCTGTATGCTTTCATTGATGCACATATAGACACTGCCGGTATCAACCAGCATTATTACCGGCATCCTTTTGATCTCACCTTCGCCAATAATATTACGCCTGGCAACTGCGAGGTCATCGCCATTAATAAGTTCAATATCAGCGTATATCAGACCCATAAACTATTTGTCGACAATATAAATTTAGAAAAAAAATGAGCGGCACCCGTACACATTCTTCAACTTCCGGACTTTCGGACTTTCGGACACCCTCCTTATATCTTCTTCACTTCTGCCAGCAGTGTGTCAACTGTCGGGGCTTTCTCGTAAGCTTTTACCAGTTTGCCGTTTTTATCGTAAAGAGCTATATAGGGCGTGGTATGTACATTGTAATATTTTTGCACTTTTAACGAATAGCCTTCGGTGCCTACGGTAAAATTGGGGTATTTCTTTAGGTCAAAATCGCGGTAAAAAACCTGCGTGGCTTTCAATGGTTCGGCAAACGTGATCATTACCACCTGCATGTTTTTAAATGCATTCATTTTAGGCTTCAGGTCGTACATCAAATGCTGGCAATGGCTGCAGTCGGGCGCAAAATAAATAACCATTACCGGTTTGTTTTTTACCAGGTTGGCCGGGGTTACGTAAACGCTGTCGGTGTTTAATATACGATACGGCGGTATAACGGGCGGTGGCGTATAAGGCTGTGTTTGCGCCATGCTGCAAGCGGCAGCGATAATGAGGCTAAAAGATAAAAGTAGTTTCTTCATAAGTTTTATTTGCAAAAGCTAACAGGAGCATAGTTACGATTTTTTCAGGCTTCAAGCAATTCTAATTGCCAGGCTATATGCTCTTCTGTTATGGGGTATAACGCGTTATTGCGGATTGTATGATAAACCGCCTCAAATAATCCGTTATAATCACCTTTAGGCGCTTTCATGTATGTCACGTTCCGTTGATTATCAAAATCCATAATTACCAGTTTGCCTTCGCAGCCCACGGGTTCAATCCCATATCCTTCATCGGTAGGCAGTATCCCGGCGTCAAGCTGCGCTTCCTGCACGTCACACCTTTCTTTTAAAAAGCTGCCTAATGTGCCATGGATGGCGAAGCCGGGCAATATCTCTGCAATAAGCAGGCCCGAAGTTAAATATACATTCAACTGGTTGGGGTACGATAAATGGTAGTTAAAATAATCCGGTACTTCTGATCCTTCTCGGTATATGCCGGTTGTTTTTGTAAAGCTGACTGGTTTGCCAAAAAGGGCAATAGCATTGTCAATGAGGTGCGCCCCTAAGTCATAAACCAGCCCGTTGGCCGGGGTCGATGCCGTTTCTTTAAACGATTTTGGGCTAAGCGCGCGTTTGTACCTGTCCATGCGGAAATACACTTCGATCAATTGGCCTAATTCACCGCTTTCAATAATTTCCTTTACCTGTAAAAAGCCACTGTCCCACCGCCGGTTTTGGTATAGCATTAAATGCCGGTTTAGTTTTTTGGCAGTGTCAAACATTATTTTTACCTCGGCGCTTGTAGCGGCGGCGGGTTTTTCCAGCAGTACATGTTTGCCGGCGTTCAGCGCTTTTAGCGTGAAATCAAAATGAGTATCATTAGGTGTATTTACAATCACCAGCTCAATTTCATCGTCATTTAACAGTTCATCAATACTATCGAAGCTGATCACATCCGGGTAACGCAACCCGGCCTTTTTTTCGTGGCGCTCAACCACCGCTTTAAATTTAAAGCCAGGATTAGTTGTTAAAAAGGGTGCATGAAATATTCGGCCCGACATGCCGTAGGACATCAGCCCGGTGATGATTGGAATTGACATAAGCTTGTTTGTGGTATGATATTGAAATTTAAAACGCTTGATAAAGATATTGTAAAATATTTACCGAAACCCAAAAATAGGTTGTAATTACCATGCCGTGTATTGCAATGCAGAATCTAAATCCGAAATTGAAATTCCAAAATCCGAAATTCCAAAATCACTCGTCCCCAATCGGGCTCCCATCCGGCATATTTAATACCGGCGCCGGCTTAAATTTATCCGGGTTTTTCTCAAAGGCATCAATCTGCGATAAGCCAAATAGTAAATTTGCTTTTTGATTGCCTTTTGAACTGTTTACCACACTTTGCATCCACTTTTTTAGCCCATCCGCCTCCATCAAAGCTATGCCCCGTACATTTTCGGGAGCGGTGCCGGTGGCGGCCAAAGTCAATAGCTGCTTTAATACCAAATTATTTATCAAACGCTGCAATTCGCCATTATAGCCGTTTTGCTGTGGCGTTTTCCAGGTTTGAGCAATCAGTTTGTCCAATATAGCTATCAATCCAGGTTGTGCGCTATCCCTGGCCTGGTATTGAACCAGCCGCGCTGCCCGTTCGGGCTGCAGCATAAATGCAAGGGTAGTGCCTGCGGCAGATTCGGCGGCTGCCATCGGGTCAAAAGTAAGGCCGGTGCGAGATTTAAACAGTTCACGCGTACGCGGGTAACCATCCGGCCTGGGCGGTATTTTTTCTATCAACTTTTCGGGCAATGCCAGCGCATCAGGACTAATGGTCGACATTAGCGCGTTAAAGGCTTTCCGCTGCTCTGCCGGTGGGACAAATTTGGTAATTATCTCCCCGTCGTTTTTTATCGAATAGGCATAATATAAACCGCCCAGCATTTTCGAAGCAGCTTCCACCTGGTAACGGTGAAGCAGGTAAATAGGCACTAAAACTTCTTCGAGCGTGGCCATGGGTGCATCCTGCCTGATGGCTTTTTCCGAAAAATTATCCAGCAGGTGTTTGCGGATAACCATCAGCCTGTTCAATTCGTCGGCAGCATTAGCGCCGTTATCCCACAAATGCGCCTGCGGGTGGGCACTGCCTCCCGGACGCGAATCTGCATCTGTAATAAATAAATAGCCTTGTTTAAGCGTTTCGTTAATGATGCCTTTTAATGCTTCGTCTTCATTGGTCCCTACCGGGAAATCCTGGTAACCGTAAAGTATCGCGCGTTTATCCCAGCCGCCGATTTCGGTGGTATAAGCGTTTGAAAGATCAATAGTTCCGTCGGCATTTAAACTAATCGCCGGTGACGGGTAATCCATAACCGAAGCCCTGTTATTTACACTGGCGGTAAAATTATGCTGCAGGCCCAGTGTATGGCCAACTTCGTGCGCAGCAAGCTGGTGCAGGCGGGCAATGGCCAGTTTCATCATTTTATCGCTTACAGGTTTCCCGTCTTCGTAAGGCTGTACCAGCCCCTCGGCTATTAAAAAATCCTGCCTGTCGCGCAGTGATCCTAATGAAACCTGGCCTTTAATGATCTCGCCGGTACGCGGATCGGTGATAGACTCACCATAAGACCATCCCCTTGTTGAGCGGTGTACCCACTGGATAATGTTATACCTGATGTCCATCGGGTCGACATCTTCGGGGAGCAATTTTACCTGGAAAGCATTTTTATAACCGGCGGCTTCAAAAGCCTGGTTCCACCACGATGCGCCTTCAATTAGCGCTGTTCTTACAGGCTCCGGCGCGCCCCGGTCAACATAATAAATAATAGGATTTATCGCTTCGCTTATAGCTGCTGATGGGTCTTTCTTTTCCAGCCTGTGGCGTGTAATAAAGCGTTTTATAATGGGCTGGTCAATCGGGGTAGCATAATCCATAAAACTGTTATCGAAAAAACCTGAACGGGGATCAAACATGCGCGGCTTGTAATTGTCATCAGGCAGTTTAATGAATGATTGGTGCATCCTTACTGTAACCGAATTTCGATCAGGGGTAACAGAAATGATCTCATTGCCTTTAGCTTTCCCTTTTAAAGTTATAATAGCTTCAAATTCCGAATTATCAGGAAAACTTTTTGTATTGGGTAGGTAAACGGCCGACCAAGAATCTTCCACCTCAAACTTTCCCTGATCCAAATTGCTTAACGTGTCTGCGATTCCAAAACTATCTCGTAGCAGAAATGGTGTAAAATCGATCAAGACTTTAGTGCCCTCCTCAGCCGCAGCATTAAAACCCCATATTACCGATTGTGCGAATGCTTCTTCGACTGACTTTTTCTCATCGGCATTAGTACTAACTGCCCTATAGGCATAATTGGGTTGCACCAGTAAAATTTTAGGGCCTCTTTTAATGAATTTTACAATACGGCTATTGCCGATCTTACCACGATCTAAGCCCAAATCGTTTGAGCCAACGCCAGCCGGTAAGGAGTTTACATATAAAAACTCAGTATCAAATTTATCAACCTCCAATAATATCCGGCCTGTTTTTTCGTCCCAATAAAAGCTAAAGTAACCTTTGTAGGGTGTTAATCCCTGTATTACTGAATCAATTTTGTTTGATTTTTGCCCTTTGGCAAACAAGCAACTACTCAATAGAAAGAATAAAAGCAAATGAATTTTTTTCATGATAAAGGTTTTGGAATTACAAAACTAAATGTAATATTCTTAAGTAACAATAACAAATTAATTCAACGTATGGCTAATTAAACCCAAAGGAGTGCCTATCATCTGGCCACCATCTAAACCAAGGTATAAATTTATCGATTTCTAATAATACCCTGCCTGTCTTTTCATCCCAATAAAAATTAAAATACCCGCTGTACCTGGTAAATCCCTGCGTTTTTGTATCAATTTCAATTATTTTTTGCCCTTTTACGCCTGAATAACAAATAATTAATAGAAATAAAAACAAGTAAACTTTTTTCATGTTGTTTTATTTGATTATTCAGCCTAAAATAATTAATTTTAATTAATATTTGCCAATTGATTGGCGAACTGGTTTACCAACCTTTTATTCTATGTACTTTCTAACCACCCCAATTAACATCCTTTTTAATTTTAAAAAGATTATAACCTTTTAAAATTCTATTCCGTATAAAGCAATATCAGTTTAAGTGATGTAATTATGAACTATAGCAGCAGACCTCTTAGTGTACTACTCGTCGACGACGACGAAATAAATAACTTTATCTCCATAAAATTAATAAAGAAAGCTTTATTAAACACTGAGATCATGGCTTGCCTTAACGGTAAATTCGCTATAGATCAGCTATATGAGATACAAAAAAAGGATCCGGCTAAATTGCCTGATTATATTTTATTAGATATAAATATGCCAATTATGAACGGGTGGGAATTTTTGGACGAGTACAAACGTTTGAATATTGACCCCCAGGGCAAAACCAAAATTTATATCATCTCCTCTTCTGTGTTCAGCAACGATATTAATAAAGCCCGGTCGTACCCGCTTGTTAAAGATTTTATCTCCAAACCCCTTAATGTTGATAAGATAGTTGAGCTCTTCAGAGTTGAAGATCACGACCATGCTTAATTAGTTAAGCCGGTTCGATCTTAAAATGATCATCTTCGTAAGTAACAATACCGATACATAACGATTTCGCGTGATAAAATAAACAGGTCCAGCCTTCTTGGGCTGCCTTTTTTCCATACTCTTCACGCAGCTGCATCGCCTTACGGCCATCGAAATCATACTTTGCAATAAATTTTCGCAGCAATTGTTCGGGTTCCGGCAGTTCGTCACCCCCAAAAAAACATTTTTTGCCATCACTTTCCATCCAGAATACCTGGTGAAAAGGCGAATGGCCGCCTGACAGTTCATACTTTATACCGGGTTTCAATTCGCCACTGCCTTCAACAAATTTCAGGTTGACGGAACCTTGCAAAGTCTCAAAAATTTCTTTATGGTAGGATGACGACTTTCCGCTTATAGCCTTTTCCCACTCACCCTTTTGGATAACATGTTCCGCCTGTGGAAAACTGGGCTGAAGCTTACCATTGCGCTCAACCACCAGGCCGCCGGAATGATCATAATGCAGGTGCGACATTAATACAAGGCTCACATCCTCGGGCTCGAAGCCGGCGTTGCGGATATGCTGATGAAGGAATAATTCATCGCGGGTATCTTTATAACCAAGCCCCGTGTCGAGTAAGATCAAATCGGTATCAGTTTGAACGAGAAATGGGTTTACATGTATAAATAAGGAAGCTGGCCTGTCCCTGAAATTATCGGTTTCCGGGTTAAACGGAATAAATTTTTTGGTAGCATCGACGGAATAAGAGCCCTCGCCTAAAGCAAATATTTTCATTGGTATTTACCCTGTATTTAAGGATGAATTTATTTTTGTTGAACAATATCGAATGATGAATTTTGAATATAGAATGCCGAAGTAAAAAAATTAATCATTTCACCACTCACTTCTCACCATTCACAATTTCTCGCAATTCACTAATTCATCTATCTTTACTGTTTCAGAAACAAAGGTATGAATAAACGGTGGGCAATTAAGGAAAATGCTGATCAGGAGGAGATAAGGGCCTTAGCTGCCGCGCTGAATATTGATGAAGTTTTAAGTACATTGCTGATAAACCGGGGCATAAGAAACTATGAGGACGCCCGCCTTTTTTTTCGCCCCGGTGAACTTCACCTGCATGACCCCTTCCTGATGGCAGATATGGAGAAAGCCGTTTTGCGGATAGAAGATGCGATTGCTGCAGAAGAAAAGATATTGATCTATGGCGATTATGACGTAGACGGCACAACATCCGTAGCAGTCGTTTATAGCTTCTTTAAAAAGTTCTACGACAAACTTGAGTATTATATCCCCGACCGGTATAATGAAGGTTATGGTATTTCGAAACAGGGTATAGATTATGCTGCCGAAAATGGTTTTAAACTCGTGATCGCTTTGGATTGCGGGATAAAATCGGTTGATAAAATTGCCTACGCTAATACCAAAGGCATTGATTTCATTATTTGCGATCACCATTTGCCTGGCTCCGAATTGCCGGCCGCAATAGCCGTACTCGACCCAAAACGTGCGGATTGTGAATATACTTATAAAGAATTGTCTGGCTGCGGTATCGGGTTTAAATTGATACAGGCGTACGCAGAAAAAAATGGTTTCCTATTCGAGGAGGTAAGCTGTTATTTCGATCTCGTTGCCATCAGCATCGCTTGTGATATTGTGCATATCACCGGGGAGAACCGGGTGCTGGCGCATCTTGGCCTGCAAAAAATAAATACAAACCCCTGCATCGGCGTTAAAACCCTGATGGAAGTTGCCGGAAAAAGTGCTAATTATAGCATATCGGATGTTGTTTTTTTGCTCGGCCCACGTATCAATGCGGCCGGACGTATGGACGATGCCAAACATGCGGTTGCGTTATTGATTGCGACAGATGAGGAGTCGGCCAAAGAAAAAAGCTTATCAATAAACGTAAAAAATACGGAACGCAAGGGGCACGATCTATCCATAACGGACGAAGCATTGAGTATTATTGACAACGATGAGGAATTGATCAGCCGGAAATCAACCGTAGTTTTCAGTGAACATTGGCACAAAGGGGTTATTGGTATTGTAGCGTCGCGGCTGACTGAAAAATACTATCGTCCCACTATTGTGCTAACCCGCTCGAACGGACAGGTGGCGGGTTCGGCGCGATCTGTTTTGGGATACGATCTTTATGAAGCCCTATGCGGCTGCAGCGACCTGCTGATACAGTTTGGCGGGCACAGGTATGCGGCAGGCCTTACCATGCATCCCGAAAATGTGGAAGCATTTAAAAACCGTTTTGAAGAAGTGGTAAGCGCCACCATAAAACCCGAACAATTGGTGCAGCAGATACAGATTGACGCAGAATTACGTTTAAGGCAGGTGGAACCAAAGTTTTTCAGGATATTAAACCAGTTTGCACCGTTCGGCCCCGAAAATATGGCGCCCGTTTTCATCAGTAAAAATGTGTATGTTAGCGGTATTGCAGGTTTAGTGGGCGGAAACCATGTAAGGATGACGGTAATGCAGGATGATTCACCGGGCTTTAGCTGTATAGCATTTAACCAGGCAGAACATTTACCCAAATTAACAAAAGAGGCCCGTTTTGATATTTGTTATGCTATTGAAGAAAATATATGGCAGGAAAGGCGGACTATACAATTGAATATAAAAGGGATACGATTTTAGATTTTAGAGTTTTCACTATTGTTGGTTTTTTTATGGTGTTCAAGAAGGCTTCGCCGTTTACGAATTACGATTTGTGGAAAAATCGTAATTCGTAAATCGTAATTCGTAAATAAGAATGATTTTAAAAGCAGAGAATTTACTAAAGAAATACAAACAGCGCACAGTTGTAAACGATGTATCATTTAATGTTGCACAGGGTGAGATAGTCGGTTTACTGGGGCCAAATGGGGCCGGGAAAACTACTTCATTCTATATGATAGTGGGGCTGATAAAACCCAACGAAGGCCAAATATTTTTGGATGACGAGAACATAACCGGTAACCCCATGTACCGCAGGGCGCAAAAGGGGATAGGTTACCTGGCGCAGGAAGCATCCGTTTTTCGAAAACTTTCCGTGGAGGACAACATAAAGGCAGTGTTGGAAATGGGTACGATGACCAAAGAAAGACAAAGTGATAAACTGGAACAACTGATCGACGAGTTTAGCCTCCATAAAGTACGCCGCAACCGCGGCGACCTGTTATCGGGCGGTGAGCGCCGGCGCACCGAAATTGCAAGGGCTTTAGCGGCTGAACCTAATTTTATTTTGCTGGATGAGCCTTTCGCGGGGGTCGATCCCATTGCGGTTGAGGAGATACAAGCCATGGTAGCCAAACTGAAGCACCGTAACATCGGCATATTGATCACCGATCACAATGTGCAGGAAACGCTTTCCATTACTGACCGGGCATACCTGCTCTTTGAGGGTAAGATATTGGAATCGGGTGTGCCTGAAGTACTGGCGGCAAACGAGATGGTACGGAAGGTTTACCTCGGTGCAAACTTTGTTTTGAAAAGAAAAGTTTTCGCGCAAACCTAAATAAATATCATAGCCTATGACCATTTTTAACTCCGTTTTTACCTGGTTCATGAAGAAGCGTATCCACCAGATAGAGCTTTTTATGAAGTACCCGAACGAAGTGCAGGAGGAATGGTTTGAGCAACTGATATCAGGTGCGGAAAACACAGAGTGGGGCAAAAAATATGGTTACAAAAGCATAACGCACCTCGCCCAGTTTAAAGCGCGTGTACCTATCCAGAATTACGATACCCTAAAGCCGTATATCGAGCGCATGCTGAAGGGTGAGCAAAATGTGCTTTGGCCTTCGGAGATACGGTGGTTCGCCAAATCATCAGGAACGACCAGCGACAGGAGCAAATATATCCCCGTAAGTGAAGAGGCATTGGAGGAATGTCATTTTAAAGGCGGTAAGGACCTGCTCACCATATACTTTAATAACCAGCCCAACTCAAAGATGTTTACCGGCAAGATACTGACGCTTGGCGGCAGCTACCAGGTAAGCCAGTTGAGCGCGGATACTTCTTTCGGCGATCTTTCAGCCGTGCTGATGAAAAATTTGCCGCTGTGGGCTGAGCTTCACCGCACGCCCCACATGGATATTGCGCTGCTTGAAAATTTTGAAGAAAAGATTGAAAAAATGGCCCGCGCTACCAAGGATGTAAATGTTACCAGCCTTAGCGGAGTCCCTACCTGGAATATTTTACTATTTAAACGCATACTGGAGATCACAGGCAAAAAGAATCTCCTGGAGGTTTGGCCGAACCTGGAGATGTATTTTCACGGGGCGGTAAATTTTACACCGTACCGCGAGCAGTTTAAAAAGCTGATCCCCAAGGATGATATGTATTACCTTGAAAACTACAATGCATCCGAAGGTTTTTTTGGGATACAGGATACCCGCGAACATGGCGAAATGCTGCTGATGCTGGATTATGGCATCTTTTATGAGTTTTTGCCTTTGGAGGATATTCACAAAGAAAACCCGGATACGCTTACACTCGATGAAGTGGTGCTGGATAAAAATTATGCGCTTATCATCAGCACCAATGCGGGCCTTTGGCGGTATATGATTGGCGATACAGTGCGTTTTACCTCGCTTTCGCCTTTCCGCATACAGGTTACCGGTCGCACCAAACATTTTATTAACGCTTTTGGCGAAGAGGTCATCATCGATAATGCCGAACGCGCCCTCGATGAAGCCTGCCAGCAAACCGGCGCCATCATACGCGATTATACCGCCGCCCCTATCTATTTTAACGGGGACGATTGCGGCGCTCACGAGTGGATCATTGAATTTGAAAAAAAGCCCGCCGAATTTGAACGTTTTGTCGACTTGCTGGATGAAACCCTTCGTCGTATCAATTCCGATTACGATGCCAAACGCTTTAAAGATATGGCCCTGCGCCGCCCCATTATACGCCGCGCACCCGAAGGCACTTTCTTTAACTGGATGAAAGAAAAAGGCAAACTTGGCGGCCAGCATAAAGTGCCCCGCCTGGCAAATGACAGGGAGTATGTGGATAGCATTTTGAAGATGATGGAATTGGTTGGGTGAGTTGGTATATCGAGTTAATTAGGTGAGTAGTTTACATTAGCCAATTCGCATAATCATGTCAATAGAAATTAAGCTTTTTGCCAGCTAAAAACATCGAAATTTGCCCTAAAATCGTTATATTTGTTTTAAGCCAATACAGCTTTTCAAATGCATTTTATTTATTTAGAAGATTATAAAAAGCACCCCGACGCCAAAATAAACCTTGCACTTTTATGGGAATATGACCTCTCTGATTTTGATTTTCAACAGATGAGGAATGTTGTGGTGCAAAGGGTAATTGAAAGAGGCTGGCCTAATGATTGGTGGGCGGCTCTTAATATGTATGGCGAAAAAGGGGTAAAAGAGGCCATAAAAGTCATCCCGTATCTTAATGATAAAGATATGAATTTTGTGAGCAGAGCATTTAACATTCCTTTTTCGAAAATGAAATGTTACGAGAAGAAAAAAACGCAGGCTGGACAAGGAGATTTTTGAGAGGTTCTTAGTATCACCCACACATCTCCCAAAGTTTCACCGCCTCAACTGCTTCCTTTACATCGTGTACCCGCAATATGTTTGCGTCTTTTGTTAAGGCTATTGTGTTTAAAACAGTTGTCCCATTCAAAGCTTCATCGGCTGTTAGGCCAAGTGTTTTGTAGATCATCGTTTTGCGGGATACGCCAATAAGCAATGGCAATTGCAACAGGTTAAAATCCTTTAAACGGTTCATCAAGGTATAGCTATGTTCTGTTTTTTTTGCGAAACCTAAGCCTGGGTCGATAATTACATCGGGTACGCCCAATTGTTTCAGTTGGTAATAGCGGTCAGCAAAATAATCAGATACTTCGGCAAACACGTCTTCATAATGCGCCTGTTTCAGCATGTTTTGGGGCGTGCCTTTCATGTGCATCAAAATGTAAGGTACGTGCAGACTGGCTACAGTTGCAAACATGTCCTTATCTAGTTGACCGCCAGAAATGTCGTTAATGATATGACCGCCAGCTGTAATCGCCGCTTCGGCCACTTTCGAGCGGAAAGTGTCAATGGATAGAACGGCTTCTGGGAAACGTTCAGAAATAGCTTCAACCACAGGCAGCAGGCGGTCAGTTTCTTCCTGAACAGAAATATCCTCTGCACCGGGGCGCGAGGAGTACGCGCCCAAGTCTAAAAATGCCGCGCCTTCATCCAGCATTTTTTCAGCCAGTTGCAAAACTTCGCCCGCCTCCTGCTTACGGCTCCCGGCAAAAAAGGAATCAGGCGTAAGGTTGATTATGCCCATAACTTTGGGGCTGCTTAAATCAATCAGCCTGCCGCCTGCATTTAGGGTTGCCTTTTTCCGAAAAAATGTATCTTTAGCCACGCAATGTTGTAATGTTGAAAGGTTGGAATATTGTAATGTTATTTTCTGTTTTTGGCGATGAGCAGTGTAATTTATATCGCACTTTCAAAATTGTTCATATAACAAACCAAACATACAATTTTCTAACATTACAACCTTTCAACATTACAACATTTCAACCCTAACGAATGAAAAAGAAAATCAAAAATAAACATGCCCCATGGTGGTTATGGGCGGCCAGGATATTTGTGGGGCTGCTTTTTATATTTTCAGGCCTTGTAAAAATAAACGACCCGCTTGGCTTTTCGTACAAATTGCAGGAGTATTTTGAAGTCTTTCATATCAGTTTTCTGAATGACCTCGCGCTGAGCATCGCCATTATTTTGTGCTCGCTCGAAATAATCCTCGGATTTGGGTTGCTCATTGGCGCACGTCATACAAAAGTCGCCTGGGGATTGCTGCTGCTCATTATTTTCTTTGCTTTTTTAACATTTTACTCGGCCTATTTCCAGGTGGTGCAAACCTGTGGCTGCTTTGGCGACGCCATCCCACTAACGCCCTGGCAGTCGTTTAGCAAGGATTTATTTCTGCTGCTTTTGATACTTGTGATCTTTTTTAACCGCAATAAGATATACCCTATATTTATTTCTAAAATTGGCGGCAGGCTACTCATTATTTCAGCAATTGTAGCTGTAGGGCTTGGGCTTTATACTTATAATTTTTTGCCTGTGATCGATTTTCTGCCATATAACGTGGGGGCAAATATCCTGGATGAGATGAAAACCCCTCCCGGTGCCAAACCCGACGAGTACGAGCTGACCTATCATCTTAAAAATAAAAAAACCGGCGACACAAAGGTGATGAACAACACCGATTACCTGAAAAGCAACATCTGGAAAGATAACAACTGGGTGGTTGTGGGCCAGCCGGAAAGCCGCTTTGTAAAAAAAGGTTTTACGCCAAAGATAAGGGACCTGACCATATCGGATGCACAAGGAAATGATTATACGAAAGAGTTATTGTCAAATCCGTTTAATAATTTGATCATTGTCGCATACGATTTGCGAAATACTGACGGAGATGCCATGAACCGGTTAAACGCGATTGCGATAAATCTTTCAACAAACTTCAATACACGTACGGTTTTACTCACATCAAATTCCGCACAGTCGGCTGAAGCATTCAGCAAAGCGCATCATTTGGCAATGGAAATTTTTTATGCAGATGAGGTGCCCCTAAAAACTATGATAAGGGCAAACCCGGGCATCTTCCTGCTTAAAAATGGAACTGTTATTAATAAATGGCATTACCATTCTATCCCAAATTACGATGGATTGGTAAAACAATATTTTCAGAAATAACAAGATGATCAGCTACCTTATCCGCAAGTTATTTTATGGCATGGCAGTAATGCTGGGTATTGTTGTCGTGGTATTTTTCCTTTTCAACATTTTGCCGGTCGATCCAGCCCGGATGACGCAGGGGCAGCGTGCAGACGTTCAATCCTTGCAAGCCATACGTAAAGAATTTGGTTTGGATAAACCCATCCCGGTGCAGTTTGCTTATTACCTTAATGACCTTTCGCCAATCGGCATACACCTTGATAACGCGGAAGAGCGGCAGCGGTATCATTATCTTGAGTTGTTCCCGGTCTCCGCCGAAAGGGTGGTGGCCTTAAAGTGGCCCTACCTGCGGCGCTCCTATCAAACACATAAAGAGGTGGCTCAACTGCTGCTCGAGGTTATACCAAATACGCTGGTGCTCGCAACAACGGCCATGATCTTCGCCATAGTTATCGGTGTTTTTTTAGGCGTGATGAGCGCCGTTCATCAAAATACCTGGATTGACAGACTGGCTATCGGCTTTTCGACGCTGGGCGTTTCAGCGCCTTCATTTTTTGCCGGGATCATTATTGCCTGGATATTTGGTTTCGAACTGAGTAAATACACCGGCCTGAATATGTCGGGGAGCCTGTATACTTATGATCCATTTAAAGGTGAAGTGATCAGCTGGCGGAATTTAATATTGCCCATGGTCACTTTGGGATTACGCCCGCTGGCGATTATCGTTCAGCTTACCCGCAACGCCATGCTTGACGTTTTGGGACAGGATTATATCCGTACCGCAAGGGCCAAGGGGTTGAGCAGGAATGTCATTATTTACCGTCATGCATTAAAAAATGCCATGAACCCTGTCATCACCGCCATCGCCAACTGGTTCGCCTCCCTGCTGGCAGGGTCTTTTTTTGTGGAGTATGTATTTGGCTATAATGGGCTGGGAAAGACAACTGTCGATGCCCTGGAAATGTCGGATTTCCCGGTAGTGATGGGTTCTATCCTGTTTATCGCCTTTATTTTTGTGGTGATCAATATTCTTGTCGATATTATTTATGTTTGGGTTGACCCCAGGGTGAAGCTTTCTTAGTTCATGGTTGATGGTTCATAGTTCATGGTGGAAAGTCCATAGTCGATGGTCCATAGTCCATGGTAGAAAGGCAATGGTCGACATTTGTTAAAGAATAAAAGTATAAAGTAGTGCCTGTAAATAAAACAAAATCTTCTGAAAATAATTTGGGACTCGTCTTCCTGATCGGGTTTATGGGCTGCGGCAAAACTACGCTGGGGCGTAAACTGGCGTCGCGGCTGGGTTATGCATTTATGGATCTTGATGATATTTTTGAAGCGAAGGTCGGGATGACGATAGCTGAATATTTCTCAGCCTTTGGCGAAGAAGCGTTCCGCAAACTGGAATCGGAAGTATTGAAACAAACTTCCTATCCTGAAAATGCTGTAGTCTCGACAGGTGGAGGACTGCCTTGCTTTTTTGATAACATGGATTGGATGAATGCCAACGGCAAAACAGTGTACATCAAATTATCACCCAAAACTTTAGCTGGCAGGCTGGAGAATGAAAAAGATCAACGCCCCGTGCTTCGCGATCATGGGAAAGACCTTGTGGCCTTTATTGCCGGTAAATTGGCAGAGCGGGATAAGTTTTATAACCGGGCTTCTATTATTGCTGACGGGTTGAGCTTGACGGCGGAAAAAGTGGAGGGGTTATTAAATAAATGAGTAGGCCTGTGTGATTTATCTACCTCAAATAAACCGCGTCCTCTTCATCTTCCTCACCCAAAACAACATCCACATGCTCTTTTAAAACGGTGGAGAGTGCCATGCCGGCATAATCGGTGGTCATTGGGAAGCTTTTATGGTTGCGGTCAATTAAAACCACCGTACGTAATTTTTTCAACGGCACATCCCTGAAAACGCCGAAGCCATAAGCCAGGGTCTTGCCGCTGTTCATTACGTCATCCACCAAAATAACCACTTTATTGCTGCAGTCGTTTACGTCAAAATCAATGTTCGCCACAAGGCTGGTGCTGTGTTTGTCAATTTCAATGCTGATCAGCCTGCTTTTAAACGGGGCTATCTCATCAAGGATATCTTTTATCCTTTGGGCGATCTTGTTCCCCTGGGGCAAAATACCGGCTATCATGATCTCTTCTTCATCGAAATTATCTTCCAGCACCTGGTAAGCAATGCGATCGATCTTCTGTTGAATTTGCTGATGATTTAATATGAGGATGTGTTTATCGGGCATTTGGTTGGAAAGTTGTAATGTTGAAAAGTTGTAATGTTGAACAGTTCAATGGCTGCTTGCATCTGTAAAGGTAAAATTAACATTTCAACCTTACAACTTTCCAACCTTTCAACAGCATCATTTCACATAAGGATAATATATAAAATTGGCCCCCTCGGGCACTACCACAAATACGCACATAAAATCATTAGGGTTTTTGTACGATTTGATGAAGCGATCTTTCAATATTTCTTTTATTATTCCCTTTTCTACAAATTCCTCTAAAGTTGAGGCGTGTATGCTCCATTCCGTATTCAGGTCATGACGGTCGAGGATCAACTCCCCCAATTTTAATTCATGCTGATGGGCAATAAATATCGGGTAATTCGAAAGTCCTTCCACCATGATCTCGATCGCCACCTCGTGGATGGATTCATTAAAAAATTTCAGGTCCGTCTCCAAACTTACCAGCGGACTTTCCTTTTTACTTTCCTCGTTATTTTTCTCTTCGTTTAACAGTTCTTCCGGTTCCATATTTATAAATTATTTGCCTGAGCCATGAATTATATAGCTCCTGTATTTTCTGATTTTGCCATAGACTATCGACTATTATCTTTCTGCCATGGACCATGGTCCATCGACGATGGACTTCCTGCCATGAACTATGAACCATCAACTATGAACTTTTCAAAACCAACAACACCACATTCTCCACATGCTGTGTATGCGGAAACATATCCACCGGCTGAATTTTCACCGTATCATATTTCTCTTTTAGTACCAGCAAATCGCGGGCCTGGGTGGCGGCATTGCAGCTTACGTATACAATTTTTTTGGCTTCAATTTCCATTAACCTGTTCACCACATCCGGGTGCATGCCTGCCCGGGGGGGATCGGTTATAATCACATCCGGTTTGCCATGTTCAGCGACGAAATCAGCCGACAATACATCTTTCATATCGCCCGTGTAAAATTTTGTATTGGTGATATTGTTAATAGCCGCATTTGTCTTCGCATCTTCAATTGCCGTTGGCACATATTCAATACCCACTACTTCGCGCACATGCCCGGCGATGAAATTGGCGATTGTGCCGGCGCCGGTATAAAGGTCGTACACCAGTTCATCGCCTTTAAAGTCGGCGAAATCGCGGGCAATTTCATAAAGCTTTAATGCCTGTATGGAATTAGTTTGATAAAACGATTTCGGCCCGATGCGGAATTTAATGCCATGCATTTCCTCGTAAATAAATTCCGGTCCTCTATAGGCAATAACATCCTGGTCGAAAATAGTGTCGTTCTTTTTTTGGTTGATGATATACAGCAGGGAGGTTATTTCAGGGAATGCTTTATCAATAAAGCACATCAGTTTGTTCACTTCATCCTCATCTGCATACGCGAAAACAACGATCACCATCGTTTCGCCGGTTGATGAAGTGCGAACGATAAGGTTGCGCAATGCCCCGGTATGCGCCTTTAAATCATAAAAGCTATACCCGTGCTGTAATACAAACTGCCGGATGCTGTTCCTTAAACTGTTTGATGGTTCGGCCTGCAGGTAGCAATGTTCAATATCCAGTATCTTATCAAAACGACCGGGGATATGAAAGCCCAGCGCATTCATGTTCAATACCTCATCCCCAAAGTTTTCGCCGTCATTGAGCCAGCGCTTGTTGCTGAAAGTATATTCCAGCTTATTTCGGTAATATTTATCGGCAGGCGATGGTATGATGGGCAGCGTCCCCGATACATCGATCTTCGCGATCCGTGTCAATGCATCGGTTACTGATTTTTGCTTGAATTTTAATTGCGCGTCATAAGTCATGTGCTGCCATTTGCAGCCGCCGCAGGTGCCAAAATGTTCGCAAAAAGGTTGCGTACGGTATTCCGATGGATGTTTCAGCTCGGTTATGTTACCCTCGCAAAAGTTCTTCTTGCTGCGGTAAACCGCCACATCGGCTATATCGCCCGGTACGGCCTTATCCACAAAAAGCACAAAATCGTCTGCTTTCCCTACGCCTTTGCCTTCTTCGGCAATGTCAATTATAGTAACGTTTTCAAAAAACCTTTTTTTCGCGACTTGATTCATCAGCCTGCAAAGTTAATGGTTTTTAGTTGTTTGTGGGGACACAAACAATGGATTGGAATGTTGGATTTGACCGGGCGTCTCATAGGTGTCGTTTGTGGGGACACAAACGACGGAGTGCGGGATTGGGCGGTTGTTTGTGGGGACACAAACAACGGGTTGGGTAAAACCAACAATTAAATAAACAGGTTTAAAACTGATTCCCAAAAGTCGTCGGTTTCTATTACTATTTCTGTCGGTTCAAATCGCTCATCAATCAAATCTGAAAAGTCCATTAGTTCCTGACTCATGATTAAAATGCTTTTATAAATACAAATTAAGTAATTTATATACCAAAAACCAAACTGGTATTGTGAAATATTTGTTAAATAATTTTAAACAGGGTTTTAGTCATATCAATTGCATTATCAATGGGTTGGTAATAGCCTTAAGGGTTTTGGTATACTTGTGGCCCATTTTCATCATATACGATTGGTAAGTATTGCCGCCCGCTTTGAATAGCTGCTTATGTGCAAACCATACCAGCCACGAAACCCCATAAAAAAAGTATTTGTAAACTATTCTTCGCCAGGATTTAGAGAATTGATTTTTCCCATAAAATATTATGGCAAGTCTTTCAGTTTGAAAAGTGATGTGGTATGCCTCGTCGATTAATATGTCGGTACAAATCTCCTTCAATAGTCCGCAATCGGTGGCATCTTTTAGCGCCTGGTAAAATAGCTGCGCGGTGCTTTCTACTACAATGACGGCCAATGTCCAGATCTCCATACTGGTATTAAAATATCTCACTTTCCTGAATAAAGTATCGCCCCAGTTTTGTTTTATTCGCGGTTTGCCGATCACATCCAGGTATCTGCCTAAATTATTGCCGTGTTTTTGCTCTTCCTTTATAAAAAGTTTAATTGTATCAACATATTTCGGGTCCTGAATTTTTTGTGCATACTTTTCTGAAGCTGCTATAAGATGTTTGCCTTCGGATGTCTCGCCCAATTGCCAGGCCTGCAGCGAAGGCAAAATCACAGCTATCTCATGATCTGTTATACCCGGTTTTGCTTTCCAGTTAACTCTTTTTTGATTGGCATTTTCTCTGAAGTGTCCGATCCAATAATTGCTTGTGTGCATATATTTATAATATTTGAAAGTACTTTGTATTTCAAAGTAATTAAGTAAAAAAAATTTAGTTATAACTTACTGTTTCTGCTTTAAATGAACGGATCAAAAGAAAGCAATTGGTAACCAAAAGCGCCATTAGCGCTACGTAGGAGATCTTTTCATAGACCGTGCCCGAGAAGCCTGAGTCGATAGCGTTAAAAGTGACCCACAAAACAAAAAGTATATTGCCGGCGATGGCACCATACTTTAGCAGCGTAATTAATGTTGTTTTCATGCCTGTTTAAATTTAATGTGATATTAATTATTTTATTTTTTGCTGTTTTATCAATTGTTCCAAAGCATCCAAATGCTGTTTAAATGCCTTTTTCCCTTTTTCTGTAGCCTCGTAAGTTGTATTTGGCTTACGGCCGAGAAATGCTTTATACACCATAATATATTCTTCCTTTTCAAGCCCCTTCAGGTGCGAGGCCAGGTTACCGTCGGTGGTGTCCAGTAATTCTTTTAGCGAATTAAAGTCGTACCGGTCGTTAACCATAAGTACACTCATGATCTGTAACCTTAAGCGGTTCTCAAAAGCCTTATCAAGTTTTTCGAAGGGAACTTTCACCTGTCGTATTTAAAGTACATCAGGCTGCCATATATAATGTGCAGCACACCAAAACCAATTGCCCAAAATAGTAATCCATATCCGGGTAAACAAGCGGCAATCAGGCCTAAAATTATTTCGCAAAGGCCAAGGTATTTTACCATTGAAAAGGTATAACTGCTGGCGCTGATCAATGATAGGCCATAAAAAATAAGCATAGCGGGGGCTGCTATTCCGTATTGCCCGCGTGTAACGAGGATAAGGATCAGTACGCCGCCTGTAATTAAGGGGGTAGCCATGTGAAACAATAGTGCCCGGCTGGCGCTGCTCCATAACGGTTGCCCTTTGCGTTTTGCCTTACGGACGGAAAGAAATATTCCGGTGCCTATAGAGGTAATCAAAACAACCAGTGCAATTACGATGAGGGTGATTGAAACTTGCGAATAATAATGATTAGAATAATTAACCCAAATACTTCCATTGGAAGTGACTGTTCCTGGATGATTAGGGATATAGGGATTAAGCTCGTCAAGAATATGATAATAAAGAATATAATATGCAAACCCAGCCCCTATCAACGCATAAACCCCCGCCAATATTCCCGACAACCCGCTCAGGGATATAAACTTTGAAGAGCGCTCCATCATACTGCGGATGGAAACCAGTTCATCTTCGATTTCTTTTTCTTTCACGTAAAAGTACTTTGTTTATCAAAGTAAAATATTATAAATTTGATTTCAAAACATTTAATGAAATAAATATTGCTGCTTTTTTAATTTAGCTATGGAAACAACTATAAAAAAATTATTACCGGGTATATCCGCAGTGCTGTTAGGCATCCTTTCGTATTATTTTGTCAAGGGATGGTATAATATCATCCCTTGGGCAATTGCCGCGCTGATGATAGGCTATTTCAGCAAAAACCGTCGTTACAGCATCGTTAACGGGGCCGTATTTGGCTATTTTTTATTCCTGGTGTATATACTGGTTGGATATGGCGGCAAAACCGATACAAATAGTGTTGCCAGGTTTATTCTTTTTGATGTGTTTTTCAGTTTGGCTGGGGCTGTTGGCTGTAGTATCGGGGCTATTGTGGGGAATTGGCTGAAAGGGAAATTTGTCTGAACCGCTGATCAAGTTGATTTATGGATTTCGTTGATGAAAATGCTGGGTCAATCAGCTTCATAAAACTCGCGTTAAAACATTTATTAAAACAATAAAGCCAACATAAAAGCCAAATCCGTAAAGGGTCCATCTAACAAGCTCTTTAGCCTTTCGATCATATCCATCTGATTTGAAAATCCCTGCAAACATCAAAAGGATTATACCCGGAAATATGAAAGCGATAATTTTAAAAAAGATACCAAGCGGGATATTTGCTTTTGCCTCATCAATCTCTTGCTCTTGTATTATTTCCTGTTCAGCGGTTGTTATTTGTACTTCGGATAAATTACGCCGTTCGAACTCCCTTTTTGCCGCCTCAAGTGCTACGGGTTGGTAGTCATCAGGCGGCCCTGTTAAAATTTTAATTAAATCAGCATCTGTGCGCCTGCGCATTACGTCATCAAATTCATTTTCCATTTTTGCTGTGATATAGTTTAAGGATTTCAATTATTAAGAAATCCAAAAAATCCGTAAAATCCCCGAAATCCCGGTTCAGACAAAATAAAACCAGTGTGAATGAAATTGCCAAACGGGCCAAAATTGCCAAAGCCACTATTTACAAGTATTTCGACAGTAAAGAGGATGTTTTACATTCCCTGCTGATGGATTATATTAAATTTAGCGTCAACGACCTT
>Ga0206794_1043_pt1 | contig 35252 bp, 22 predicted proteins | sample Alteio_BWOrgCont_70_FD_152877 | JGI IMG/M metagenome (GOLD analysis project Ga0206794, IMG submission 152877) | Enriched cells from forest soil in Barre Woods Harvard Forest LTER site, Petersham, Massachusetts, United States -... | ecosystem: Environmental > Terrestrial > Soil > Temperate forest >...
TGCAGGCACCTGGACAATTAGCTGCGTGTCCACATCAGCCGGTACGAGTCCCGACGCAGTCAGCGATTATGCCTTCCAGTACATCGCTACCGCGACAGGGATAGCCGCAGATACCGGGAATGACGAGGCTGCCACCGTCTCTACACCCCCGGGAATCGATGGCCATGTGGATCCCCGGCAAATCATGGACATCGGGGTGATGAACGGCAATATTCCAGCTCCCCTGTTCGCCTTTGACGAGGATGATGAGTTCTTTCTCACCCTCACCAACGTGGGCATGATCATGCGCCCGGATCTGTTCGAGCAGCACACGGTCCACTTCCACGGCTACCCCAACGCTTCCTCGTTCTATGACGGCGTGCCCGACGCATCCGTGGCCATCAACATCGGCGCCAGCTTCACCTATTACTATCTCGCTCCCGACGCGGGGACCTATTTCTGGCACTGCCATATCACTCCGCCCGAGCATTTGCAGATGGGCATGGTGGGACAGCTCTACGTGCGGCCGCGTCAGGATCGAGTGCCTGTGGGAGGAAGCCTCAATACGTACCTCGGATACCAGAATGGCATCGGCCTGCCGGCTGGAACCGTCGCGGACGGGCGCACGATTTGCAATCCCTCGACCGACATCCTCTGCAGCGCAACAACGCCGGCCATTAACTCAGGCGCCACCCGCCCGGCGGCCGGCACCCTCTGCAATGGTACGGCACCCTCGGGAGAGGGGACAACGGCTGAATATGTCTACAACGACGGCGACGGCTCGAGTTGCTACGACGTGGTTTACCCCATGCAGATGCACGGTTTCGATCCCAACTTCCACTTCGTGGGCATGACCTTCAATCCGGAATTGTTTGTGGACATGAACGACAAGTACTTCCTCTTAAATGGGCGGAGCTACCCCGACACGGTCGCGCCCGGTCCGCAAGCCACCATCACCAGTGATGGCTCGATGCACTACTCCCAGCCGCTGCCCTCCATCGTCAACATTCCGGCGGGCGGAAAGGCTTCCCTGCGCCTCGTCAACCTGTCGGTCGCCGAATACTTCACTTTGCAGAGCCTCGGCGTTCCTATGCATGAGGTCGGATTCAACGCCAAGCTGCTGCGGGACCAGGATGGCAACAACACCGAGTTCTATACCAACTCGATCACGCTGGGCGGCGGCGAATCGCTGGACGTGATTCTGGATGCCAGTGACGACGGCTGCAGCGCCTACCTGGGCACGGGGTGCGCCGCAAAGCTGTATCCACCGGGCAGCACCTTCTACCTCTATGAACCCGACCTTTTCAGGCTGTCGAACGATGCCGAAAACTTCGGCGGGATGATGACCGAGGTCCACATCTGCAACAGCGTGTCCAGCGACACCTACGGGAATACCTGCAATTAGGAGAGCAGCCATGAGGCCGATGAACATGAAAAACGCGACGTCCAAGACACAACTGCTCCTGGCGCTGGTGGCCGTGACTCTAACCCTTGCGCGGGTCGCTTTCGCTGCAGCTCCCGGAATGACCAGCACCGCGGGTACGGCCGGGACATTCAATCTGACGGCCCAGGACGCTTACCTGAATCAGCCCGACGGATCGGCGGTGTACTCGTGGGGATACGGCTGCGTCACGGGCTCAACGCCGACGTTTGTCCCCAAGGCTACCTTCACCTTCACCCCTTATTGCAATACCATGCAGGTTCCCGGCCCCACCATGGTGGTCACCGAGGGGCAGGCGGTCACGATTAATCTCACCAATAATCTGCCCACGGCTGCCGGCAACACCTCGCTCCTGTTTCCGGGCCTCAGCGTGTCGACCACTTGTACTGCTGCAGGTCAGCAGCAGGGCCTGTTGACGTGCGAAGCGGCTCCGGGCGCCACGGTGACCTACAAGTTCACCGCCACAACGCCGGGCACGCACGCCTATTACAGCGGAACGCAGGGCGACCTCCAGATCGAGATGGGGCTCTACGGCGCGGTTATTGTGTTGCCGGCAAGTCCACCTGCCAGCTGCGCCAATGGCACAACCACAACCGTAACCAACCTGTACGGAAAGGTGGATTACGGAACAACGAACCACATCGAAGGATTTCCCGAGCAGGACTTCCGCCTGTCGACCGCAGCCTACGACCATCCCAAGAGCTGCTACGACCGGGAATACCTGTTTCAGTGGGCCGAGATGGATTCGAGAATCCACAAGCAGGCAGAGGCCCAGGTTCAGGCAAAGATCGGCTGCACGGCGGGGACCATGGGATGCAGTCTCGACGTACAGACCGAACCCTACCATCCTGCCTACTTCCTGATCAACGGACGCTCCATGCCTGACCTCATGGATCCCAACTATGCGTCCGAATATCCGCACCAGCCCTACAACGGCGACCCGCACATTCATCCGGGCGAGCAGATGCTGATCCGCACCATTGGCCAGGGGCGCTGGCAACATCCCTTCCACGAGCACGCCAACCACGTGCGCATACTGGCTCGTGACGGGAACTTGATCTTGAGCCCGACCAATCCGGCTTCGAGTCTCGCCGGTACCCTGATGTTCAACACCGATACCACTCCGGGCGAGTCGTTCGACGGCATTTTCTACTTCAGTGGCAGGGGATTGAACTGGGACCCCTATGGTCATCACCCCGCGGGCACCACCGCGAGCACCAATCCGTATCCGACCGATCCCCTCGCCTCGTTGTCGTGTACTCCTGACGCAAACGGCTACAACACAGGGAATCCCGCCGCGTTGAACTACTACGAGTGGTGCCAGGACCATAACAAGCCGGTACAGGTGAACCCCTTCGGCGATGTGCCAACGGGCGGCCCCGCAACTCTGCCTGATCCGAATGTCCTTACAAACGGCGCCTGGTACGGCGGCTCTCCTTACCTCGGTCCGGATGCGACTCTGCGCGGGTCGCATGCTAACTGCGATACAACGACCAACGCCAACTGCACGGATCTGCTGCCTTCGAACGTACAGCTCAACCCCGCCAGCGAGCGTGGCTGGGCGTTTATGTGGCACTCGCACAACGAGCGCGAGATCACGACCAACAACGTCTTCCCCGGCGGAATGCTGATGATGTTGTTGGTGGATTCACGGGAATATCCGATTGACGAATCGAACTAGGGCGCGCGGAGTGCCTGCCTTGCAAGGCCGTCCGCTTGAGCCCTACCCGGGCCGGCGGACGGCGGAGAAGAATTCTATGTCCAGGACGCAACGAGAGCGAGAGGCGACGACCATGATCCGGATCAACGATTCCAAGGCAAAGACCACACTGAAGGCCGCAGTTCTGAGCGCCTTCCTTCTCTTTGCGGTCGCGACAGGCTTCGGCCAGGTCAACTTGACGGCGGGGCCGACTACCACAACCCTGCCGGATGGCACGACGCTGCCCATGTGGGGCTACAGCTGCGGCGCGGCGGTTACGGGCGCGACGGCTACGTGCGCGCCATTGACCGGATCCCTCTCCGGCGCAGCCACCGGTGCACTGGGCGGAATCTACGTGGTCAACGGTGGATCGGGCTATACGTCCGCGCCCACCGTCGCCATTAGTGCCCCGGCCGGTATTACTGGCGTGACGAGCATGCAGGCAGTAGCGACCGCGGTGGTGAGCAATGGCCAGGTGGTGGGCTTCAGTGTGTCCAACCACGGAGCCGGCTATACGTCAGCTCCCACCGTCACGCTTACGGGTGGCGGGGGCACTGGAGCCGTTGTCGCGGCGGCTCCGGCCTGGTCCCCCGTCGTGATCACTGTTCCCTTCGTTGCCGGCGGGGCAAGCCTCACGATCAACCTGACCAACAATCTTTCCTTTACCACCGGGAGCACAACGGCGAATAACATTCCCACGTCCATCGTGATCGTGGGTCAGGTGGGCGGCGGCCTCGGTATGCCGCCAACCACCACGGCAAGTCCGAACCATTCCAACGCTCAAGGGTGCGTGTCGTGGTTTATTGCCAGTCAGGCGCCAGGACAACCATGTACGAGCAACCAGTCGGGGGCAGTTCCACCTGCCCAGGGGCCGCGCGTGCAGTCCATGGGCACAGAAGTGGCGGCGGTTGCTACAGGAACAACATCCACCCCAGCCTCACTCACGTGGGCCAGCCTGAAGCCGGGTACATACCTGCTCGAATCCGGCACACATCCTTCGATACAGGTGCCCATGGGCTTGATTGGAATGCTGGTGGTCACCACCGCCCCCGCGGGCACTACAGCGGGCATAGCTTACCCCGCCGTGACCGCCACAGCCAAGACTGCGGCGATTCCTGCGGTGTCGTACAACGCAGAAGTCCCGCTGGAGTTCAGTGAAATCGATCCGGTGCAGAACAAAGCGGTCGACCAGGCTGTCCGGACCGCCGGTTTCAGCGAGACGATGGTGTGGTCCGGTCTGCCGACCAGCCCGCAGGGTACGCCGGGCTGCGGCTACCCGGGGTCAAGCACTTATCACCAGTGTTACCCGCCGGCGGTGAATTACACGCCGTTCTACTTCCTCATCAACGGGATCGCGTTCGACAAGGCTAATCCTGCGCCTTCGCTGTTCAAGGCTACGGCTGGGGTCAGTGGCACAACCCCGGTCACGACAGGAATCTCCGCCACTGGCACGGTTCTTGTGCGCCTGGTGAATGCTGGCCTGCACATGCACGTACCAGCGATCGTCAGCTCGCAAACCAAAGGCTTCTCGGGCGCTGGGGCGTCCGCTACCGTGGGTGGATTCACCCTGATCGCGGAAGATGGCAACCCGGTCCCGAACCTCGCAGCTCCCCGTGTAAAGACCGAAGTATTCATGGCCGCGAGCAAGACTTACGACGTAATGGTCAATGTGCCGGTTAGTCCGACTGCCACCACACCGCCCCCGCCGTTACCGGTATTTGACCGCGAGCTCGCCCTGTCGGCCAACTCCTCTGTGCGTGATGCCGGAATGCTGGCTTACATCAGTGTCAACGGAGCTTTGCTCCCAGCTGCGGTTGGGGGGACGACGGGTGTATTTGCAGCCGGGCAAGCCAACCCGGATACCTACAACTCTGTCATCCCATGTTTGACCGGGGCCGCCTCGTGCATTCCCCTGGTCATCACTGACCCATCCAAGGGCGTGATCGCAAACGACATCAATGTGTACGGCGTCGAGCTGTCGACTCCTCCGACGCACGGCTCGCTGACTTGCGGTGCGGTTCCGGGGAGCCCGGTCGCAGGAATTTGTGCCAACGGCACCTTTACCTATACCCCCAGTCCGGTCGCAGCCCCGGCCCCCAGTGCGGGGTCTCCCATAGACTCTTTCGGATATTGCGCCAACGGTATGCCCGCGGGCACTGCCGGCATGTGCACAACGGTTGCCCTGAACACGACGACCCTTTCCGGATCCCCTGTCGCGAACTCCATCACCTACACATCCAAGATGGCCACGTTCCTGAAGATTCCATCGCCCGGTGTCCTGTCGGTGGACTCGGACCCCAACGGCCTCCCACTGCAGGTGGTCACTTCCAGCGTTACGCCAACAGGGGTAACGATCAACATGGACCCGCAAGGCGGGTTTACGGCAAGCGCGCCAAGCGCCGGCACTTACACCTTTACCTACATCGCGCAAAACTCTCAGGGCGCGCAAAGTACTGCTGCGACCGTGACACTCGTCTTCCCGCAGCCCAGCAATCTGAAGGTCAATGTACTGGATGCCCAGGCGTATAACAACTGCAACGGGAACACCGCCTGCATCAGCACACTGGTGCCGTTTACCGACTATCGCTGGATCATCGAAGAAGACAAGACCTTCTGGGTCGACCCGAACTGCACAACCAATAGCAGCATTACCACGCCGGGCTGTCCCTCGGTAGTGGGCCCCGCGGGGCAAAGCTCGATCCCCGTCTTTGGCGTGCAATTCCATACCAGCAACATGGATTTCGTCGCCCAGGGCTGCACCGGGCCGCTCTCGTGTGAAGGCGGCCAGACGTTCTTGAACCCCGCGACCGGCACTCATGATGCCGCGGTGTGCGACGTGGGCAACGGCGCCTGCCGGCCCGACACGACAGGAAATGGATTCACCGCGGTGCTGCCGGGCGAGGTCGCCCTCGATCCATCCAAGCGCTATTACATCTCAGTGCTTCCTGGCGATGCAGCCAGTCCGTTCCCCGCGTACCTGGGCCAGCCTGTTTGCGCCGGCGCAGAAGCGACTGCGGGTAATGGCACGCAATGCGGTCACACCATGAGCGGCGCTCCCGTACCGCCGGCCTGCAATATTCTGGGTGGGACAAATGCATGTTCGACGGCGTCCGCCTTTACCCAACCCGTCAACGTGCTGGTGCTGCCTACACCGCTGCCCACGGGTAAACTTTCGATCATCGTGTTCGAAGACGACTTCCCGGTCAATGGCGAGCAGGATGGCGGGGGCGGAAACGGCACGGTTGCGCCCATTGAGCCCGGCCTGGGCGGTTTCAACATCGTCCTGTGGGACACCTATGGCGGACTCGGCGATGTGACTGGGCAGGATACCTACGACGACTTCAACCAGCCCTTGTCGAATAGCCTGTCGGGGACCGTCGATCCAACCACGGGGCTCGACGCCTGCCCGATTTCGGCCCAGGCTACAACCAATCCAACACAGGCGGGCATCACGGGCATGATCGTGACTTGCCCGAAGTATGAATCGGACGGAACTACGCTATCTCCCCTGGCTGGACAGGCGGTCATTGCCAACCTGATGCCGGAGAAATTCAGCGTTCAGGCCTACCCCGGGGCGGACCGGATTGCGCGCGGAGAGCAGTGGATTCAGACCAATACCCTGGATGGGCAGCATCCCCACGATTCCTTCATCCGCATCGGCGAGCCGAGCTACTTCCAGGAGTACGGGCCGGCCGGATATCACGTGGCCATCGGTTTTGCCAGCCCGGCAATCATCAACGCCCGCGCCAAAGATGTGTGCGCCGGCTCCGGCAGCCCGGGCGCGGTGGGCCCGTGCACTAACACCATCGACGGACAAGTGGACGTCCAGCGCCTCAGCCGGACACCGGACCAGAGACTCTATCCCAGCGGTTCCCGCGATGCCCTCGCCTGGACCCAGTGCTGGGTCAGCCTGGGTGACCCCGACGGCGAGGACTTCCTGTTCACCTTCTGCGACGCAAATGGCAACTTCAAGTTCACCAATGTTCCCGGCGGGAACTGGAGACTGACTATCGGCGACCAATGGAATGACCAGATCATCGATGGTCTGTCGACGCCGGCGAACGTAGGGTGCATCCCGACAGGGACCGCTACCACCTGCACGGGAGGAATCTCCGCCCTCCACCTGGGGAATCTCGGCAGCCAGCAGTGGCAGTCGAATCTCTACACGCGCACCTTCATTGACGACAACAAGAACGGCATCATGGACCCCGGCGAGATCGGGATTCCGCTCATCTATACGATGATCCACTACCGGGATGGGCACAACTCCAACGCTCTGACGACGGACTTCAACGGCGTTGCCAACTTCAATGAGACGTTCCCGCTGTTCAACTGGTATGTGGTGGAATCGGATTCGACCCGCTACAAGACGACCGGTATCCACACCGTCTATGACGCGGGCGGCCCTGCCGATGGCTCATCCTCCTGCGGGAATGGGACTACCGCGCGGCAATGCGGAACTTCGCCTGCCTACGCTTTCCTGGCGAACACCTATGAGGCGGTTCCTTTGCCCACCGACTTGTCAGTGCCCGGCGCAGTCTATTGCGCCAAGGCGGACTGCTCGGCGGAAGCCGCTGGGTTCGCAGCCGGCACGGCCAAACCCAGCACGGGAGTGGCAACGACTTCTTCCACCGGCCGCATCGATCCACCGTGGGTGGACTCCGAGGGTTGGTCGGGGATGACGAGCCAGAGCAACTGGATTGAGTTCGGCAAGGCGCCCTATGCATCCTGCCCGCCGGCTTGCGCGACGGTCACCGTTACGCCTCCGGGAACCACCACGGCCACCACCACGCAGGTGGGCGAGAACGGCGGTATCTATGGACAGGTCGCCTATGCCTCGACGCGTCCGTTTGATGATGCGTCGCAAATGATCCAACAACCCTGGGAGCCGAATGTCCCGCACGTCACCGTCAACCTCTACCAGGAAGGCTTTGCAGCCGATGGCGTGACGCCAACCTTGACCTTGGTCGATACGACCCAAACGAGTAGTTGGGATGACTGGGCGCAAGGGTTCTACCCGAACTATACCGACCCAACTTCAGGCACGCCCTTGCCCTACATGAGCTGCCCCGGCCAGGGCACGGATGCGACCACGTCCGCCAACCAGGACTCGTTTTTCTTCACGCTGTTTGACCAACCGAATTACCTTGACTGGTACACCTCGATACACAGCGCCGGCGCGAGTCCGGTTCACCCGCTCCCATATAACTCCCAGTACAAGTGCTATGACGCGATGCACATCTGGAACCAGATCCAGCCGGCGCCTTACGACGGCAAATACTACTTCCCCAGCTCACTGGGCATCAATCCGACGACCGGAAAGCTGGTTTCGACGGTGGGAGTGACCAATGGCGTGACCGCCTCGATGGCCGGTACCAACTGCACGATCTGCGTGGCGAATCCCGATTCGACCGACAAGTATCGTTTCGGTAACCCGATGCTGCCGCCCGGCAAGTACGTGGTGCAAGTGATCATGCCACCGGGCTATGAGGTTTATAAGGAGGAAGACAAGAACCTGCTGATCGGCGACAACTTCATCGCGCCGGTCACGCAGCAATTCGCTGGGTTGGGTGGGGACATCTTCATTATCCCCGACCAGGCCTCCGTGGCTTCCATGTATGACCAGACCGGCGCGGGATACAACCCCACCAACTACCAGGACTCGACTACGGGCCTGGGGTTGTCTGACGAACTCTCCGGCGTCCCAGGCTTCCCCGGCTATACCGACCCCTTGTGGCCGTGCGTGGGTGAGATGCGCGTGGTACCCGACTACCTGAGTATCTTCCCGCAGGCGAAAGAAACGGCTCCATTTGCCGGAGCGACCCGGCCTCTGTGCGACCGCAAGGAAGTGACGTTGGCCAACCAGATGGCGGTGAACGCGAGGTTCTTCATCTTCACCTCGACTCACATCGCCTCGAAATTCACCGGCGTGATCACCGACGACTTCACTTCGGAATTCGATCCGTTTTCCCCGCAGTTCGGCGAAAAGTTTGCTCCGCCCAACCTGCCGATTTCCACCAAGGATTATCTCGGAAACGAAGTCTCCCGCGTGTATTCCGACCACTGGGGAGTGTATGACGGCTTGATCTTCTCGAGCTGGGAAGTGAACCCGCCCAACATCACCGGGTACTCGCCAAGCATGCTGACGCAGTGCATGAACGACCCGGGCCCGGTCCTGGACACCAATCCCACTTCACCAAGCTACGGGCAGATGGTCCAGGATCCTTTGTACAACCCGGCTTACAGCGATTTCTGCTACGAAGAGCCGTACATGCCGGGCTTGACCGCATACCTCGACACTCCTGTTGTGCCGACGGAAGGATTCGTGGGGGCGGCGTACAACGATCCCAATTGCAGCTACCCAGACGCCACGCCGGCGATCAAGGAAGTGGACGGCGACGGTATCGGACCATGGGTCAGCGCGGCCGGTAAGACCCTCACCATTACGGCGCTTGGCAACGTGCAGGTGAGCAACAGCGCGTACTCAGGTCCTTCGGCCAACACGGCTCCTTACAATCTGAAGACCGTTGGCCGTCACTATGGATTCGGAAGTCAATGCACCGCCGTTGCAGGCAGCTGCGTCGCGGTCTCCAGTGTCACCATCGGCGGCATCGCCGCGCCAGTGACAAGCTGGAGTGACACCTCGATCACGGTCACAGTGCCGGCCGGCGTTCCCAACTGCGCGATTCAGCAACAGAAGCAGTACGGGGGGTCGACTGCTGAGTGCGGCCAATTGCTCATCATCGCCGGTAACGGCAAGCAGTCGATCGACACAGTAACCGTCACGGTCGGCGGCAAGACTCCCACCCACGTTAACGCCACCGCCACGATCCAAAGCGCGATTGACGCCGCGGCTCCGGGCGACTTGATCATCGTCGATCCGACGTGCACGACTACCGGCACGACTACGACCGCAGCGTGCAGCGCCTCTGCGGTTCATGCTGCGACGCCCACTCAAAACGCTTCGGCGGCAGCCCATAACGAGATGCTGCTGATGTGGAAGCCAGTCCGGCTGCAGGGTGTGGGCGCCGTTTCATCCATCATCGATGCCAATGCCTTTCCGGCGGGCAAGTTGCTCGATCCTTGGCGCCGGCATGTCAACTGCCTCTTCGGTTTGACGCTGAATGGCGTGCCTTCCGTTGGAACCGGAGGGAAGACGGTTCCGTACGACAATACCTACAGTTGCCCTGATACCGGTATACCCGGCGATGTTTGGAATTACTTCACCACTCCGTCCACGCTCGGTGTTCCGCAGATTGACCGGTTGCCGCTAGAGGCTGTCGTGGGCTGGGACGCTTCGGTCAATGGCAACCTCGCCGAACAACTGCAAGAGCCCTCGCTTATGGGCGCGTATGAGGGAGCTGGAATTACGGTCCTTGCCAAGGGCGTTTGGACCTCACCCGGAGAGAACACGTGGACTGACACCTCTGAGGGAGGTGCGTTCCCGCCAGACGCCCTGCTCCTGCAAGATGTTCCAGCAGGCCCGGACGATGAAGGAGCCACGCTGGGACCTCAGTATTCCTATTGCTGGACTACCACAGCAACTGGATCGACAACGACTGAACTCAATCCCAACCCCTATCCCAGCAACTACGAGTGCAATCCGTCGTCGATTGATGGCCTCACGATCCGAGACAGCTCCCAGGGCGGTGGCGGCATCTTCGTTCACGGCTGGGCGCATAACCTGCAAATCGCCAACAACCGGGTTACGAACAACGCCGGTTCGCTCTCCGGCGGAATCACCGTCGGCCAGGGCGAGTTCCCCATAGCCCTGACCGTTGTGGACCAGGAAGGCACCTCCGGTCCCCTTGCCCCGGTAGGAGAGTTCGTCGCTGACAATCCTCCCTCGTGCCTGTGGATCCCGGTACTCGGTGCGCACCTGCCGTACTGCCTGGACGTGCACGTCAACGTGCACAACAACTACATCACGAGCAACTCCTCGCTCGGGGATGAATTGTTCTCCGGCACTCTGTCGGGCGGCGGCGGCGCCACCTTCTGCACCGGCTCCGACTACTACAAGTTCCAATTCAACTGGGTGTGCGGAAACCTCAGCTCGGCCGAAGGCGGCGGCATCGCCCACCTCGGATTCATCTACGACGGCGACATCGAGCACAACACGATCGCGCTTAACCAGAGCACCAACCCAACCATTCCCACAAACGGCGGCGGAATTCACGTAATGGGTACCCCCGATACCGATCCGATCTGCGGGACTCAGATTGACGCCGATTGCCCGCCGGGACTGAGCGACGGCACGGGTCCGGGCCTGGTGATCAACGCCAACCTGATCCAGTCCAACACCGCCGAGAGCGGCAGCGGCGGCGGCATTCGTCTGCAGCAGGTCAACGGAACCGATGTCGCCACCTTCCCGAACGGATGCATCGTCGCCCTCACAGGGCAACTGGGCACTTGCATTTTGGGCAGAACTCCTGCCTACGACTACTGGAACTCGGTAGCCGTCACCAACAACATCATCGTCAACAACGTGGCGGGCTGGGATGGCGCCGGAATATCGCTGCAGGACTCGTTGAACGTGTCCATCATCAACAACACCATCGCGAGCAACGATTCCCTTGCATCCTCGGGCGTGCTAACGCAAAGCATTGGGACTCCTCAGGCCAGCGCGCCTGCGGGGAACTGCGTACAACCTGGTCCCACCGGCGCGACCTCGGCATCGTGCCCGCAATCGGCCGGCGTGACCAGCACGCAGAACTCCACGCTGTTGACCACGACATTCACTGGCTTATCGATCACATGCCCATTTGGAACGGCATACCCGTGCACGTCAATCTCGAACCCCTTACTCATAAACAACCTGATCTGGCAGAACCGCGCATTTTACATCGGCATAACCGGCGCGGGTACCGGATCCCTCAACCAGCAGAACCTCGTCTCGCTGTTCAACGCCTTCACTGGGACACCCGCCCCGGTGCAGACCGCTTCCGGCCAATGCGGTTCGGGCGTCAGCTACTGGGACATTGGCGTCCGCGGCGATACCGGGCCGACGAATCACACCGGCGGCCTGCTCAACCCGGCGTATTCGGTGATCACCAGCACCACCGGCTACGGAAATACAAACCACAATACCGCCAGTCCGAGCTTCGTAACCCAGTATTGCAACGGTTCGCGCGTGCCTCCAACATGCAGCGTGGCCGATGGGTGCGGAGGCCCGAGCGGGTATGGCGTACCTCCGGGTATTGTCGATGCGTCGAGCCCGAATCCGGTCTTCAGCCTCACTCCATCCGCGACAGTGGACGAGGGCAACAACTGGATCAACGTGAGCTGGGGTCCGCTGGCGCTGTCCAACGATTCGGTGACGGGCGGGGCGAATGGGAACTACGGTGGCGGGAATCCGTTCGGCAACTACGCGCCATCGGCGTCCTTCGACGGCACCGCTGCCGCCATCCCGACGACTGAGCCGAACTATGCTCTTGTGCCCAAGACCGACTTCTTCGGCAACACAAGGCCCGAAGCCGGAGACACCGCCCACTTTGACCCAGGCGCGATCGAGTTCGGCTCTGCTCCTCCGGTGGCGACACTCAGTGTTACCGGCGGGCCGCTGGCCTTCGGCAACCAGGCGATCGGCTTCTCCAGTCCAGCACGAACGCTGACGCTGCATAACACCGGCACGGCGGCGGGAACCGGCATTGCGCTGGCCTTCTCGTCGACCCTCTTCTCGCGACCAGCGGGAACCGCAGGCGGCACCTGCACCACAACCCTCGCGGCCGGCGCTACCTGCACCATCAACGTGGTCTTCGCGCCAACGGCACTGGGCGCGGTGACGGCCACTCTCACCATCACTGCCAATGCTGCGGTCGCTGGTTCGCCAGTGGTGCTCAGCGGTATGGGCGTCGCGGATGTCACCGCCGCAACACTGAGGCCGGTGTCGTGGACTGTAGCTCACGCCAGGAATTGCCCGGGCACAGGCGTCGCCGGGATTCTAGCTTGCACGCTTGACCCGGCTCAAGCGTTCACACTCACCAACACCGGCAACGTGCCGCTGACCGGCATTACCGATGCAGTTCTGGGCGGTACTGCCTTAAACGATGCTAACTACCTCTATGTGCGCATGCTCTCGACCTGCGGTCCGTTGGGAGGAAACCAACTGGTGGCAACCACCACCTTGGCTCCGGGCGCAACCTGCAACATCGAGGTACAGTTCAAGCCACTCACCGCTCAAGCAGCTGGACTCAAGTCCGCGACCATTTCGGTCACTGACTCGGCTGGTACGCAAACCTCAACCCTGAACGGTACGGCGCAGTAAACCAGTGCCAGGATGGCTGGAATAGCACGCGAACGCGAAGCTGCTCAAGATTCCTGTGAGCAGCTTCGTTTCGTGTATCTGGCAGAATCTCCTTGTAGCGCCTGAAGACACGCGGCGAGAACGTCAATGCAGAAGGAGTAGTTACCCATGAGATGTGGAAATAGGTTTCGCGCGGTTACGTTGTCAGCGTTGGTCCTCGGCGTCCTTTTTGTTCTAACGGCAAATCCAGCCCATTCGTCTGATTCGGCGCAAGCCACGGCCGCGGACGGCCGCCAATCGGCTGCCCCGGCTCAGTCAGCCGCGCCAGCTCAAGCTGTGGCTCCCGCCAAGCCGAGCGCGCCGGCGGGGCACCCAGCGCCGGTTTGGCAAGGCTCAACGGTGAATCGCCTGTCACCCCGGGCGGAAATGTATTATGAGGGGGTTTGGGGCGTTGGCGAACTCCGCGTAAAGGTGGCAGAGGCGGGCCAGGTCATTCGATTCAACTATCAGGTGTTGGACCCGCAGAAGGCTGCGGTCCTCAACGATAAGAAGGTCGAGCCTGGTTTGTTCGACGCGCAGGCCGGGGTCAGGCTGGTGGTCCCTCAGATGGAGAAGGTCGGACAACTGCGCCAGAGCAGCACGCCTAAGGCAGGCATGACTTACTGGATGGCTTTCTCGAACCCGACCCTGGCGGTGAAACGAGGCCACCGGGTGGATGTGGTCATCGGATCATTCCGGGCAACCAACCTCGTCGTGGAATGAGGCATACCGCCGGCCCACTCACCGGGCTGCCAACGCCGATCCTGCCATCTCCCAGGACACAACCGGCCGCTACTTTCGCGGAATAGCTGATTCGTCTCCTTGTGAGCATCCGGGCCCACACAGTCCAGCCCGTCTCTGACGAGCCTCCAAGGTCGTACGCGCCCGCTCATCGAATCTGCGGTTCGCCCCCCAAAAAGTGTCGCCGTTTTGACGCAGGTATTTCGATATTGAGACGAGGGATCGTCGGCACAGAAACCATAAAGCCGTGACGCATTAATTCCCCAGACGACCGGCATTTGGGTCTTCGCCATATTTTTTATTTCGCTTTTGTTTCGCTCGCGTGTTATATTCCTCAGCATCGCACGGTTCAAAAAAGAGGTCCTTCCGAACCAAAATGCGGCAATGCCTCTTTGAATGAAAAGAGTTATGGTCAGAATGAGCGACGCGCATTGCTTTCAGTAATCCTAGCAGTGGCTTATAACTCGTTTTGAATGAAATACCTGGAAAGGGGAAAAGCGAAGAATTTTTCGCTATAATGCGCCCATGGCAGTCACTCGGCGACAGAAAGAGATCCTCGATTTCCTCGAGACATTCGTGTCCAGGAACGGCTATTCACCGTCCTTTGAGGAAATCGCTCGGGGCATGGGGCTGAAGAGTCTGGCCACCGTGCACAAACATATCACCAACCTCGAGAAAAAGGGGATGTTGGACCGCGTGCACAATCGCAGCCGTTCCATTGACGTGCTGCCCCCTGGCACCCGGACCCGCACCAGCGATCGCCTGCCCCTTGCCGGCCGCATCGCGGCAGGCTTGCCAGTCGAGACATCGGAGACCGCCGAAAGCATCTCCTTGCACGACGTGGTGGGCAACCGCGACGTATTCGCCCTTGAAGTGCGCGGCGACTCCATGCGCGACGAACACATCATCAACGGCGACTACGTTCTCGTGGAACGCACCCGGACCGCTCGCCAGGGCGAGATCGTCGTGGCCCTTGTCCACGGCGCGGAGACCACCCTGAAGCGCTTTTATTCCGAAGGCAACGTGATCCGCCTCCAGCCCGCCAACATGGAGATGGAGCCCATCTACGTGCCCGCCGCCCAGGTCGCCATCCAGGGCCGCGTGCTAGGCGTCCTGCGCAAATACAGATAAGTCATGTGTCATCATGTGGTTATCTTCTAATGAACGCCCCGGCATATTGTGCTGAAAACGGGCTTGTCGCCGCGTATTAGGGGCCGTTCTAGGCTGCTGATCAGCCTGTGGGTGGGCAGGTAGCTCCATCACCGCCGAACAACCATCGTGTAACTCTCACTTCTGGAGCGGGGACTGTTTGACCCCCATAGATTGCCCCCAGAACGTCCGGCGGCATGTTGGGCATCGCATGGCCACTCTAGCGGAACGCCACGAAAAGGGCTATCAGAAGAACTATCGACATCAGCGTCAAGTAACCAACTAGTGGATCGCTGCTCTTTGGTTTTAGCTTGCCGCGTTTTGAGTCATCGCAATTTGGGCATAGTCCGCTCGCGGGAAGAGCCTGGGAAGTGGTGTCACAATTCGAGCAATTCATGATTCGGAATCCTTCCGTCACCTAACGTTTACTACGTCTTGACGACGAGAGGAATTCCTCTAAGGTGGTGCATCTTCCCCCGGTCGCGACGCGCTCAAACAAGGATTGCCCACGGCGCGCATCAGCGTGGGGTCACCCGGTTTGCTAAAGAACAACAATGGCCCGCCGAGCGTGGATTAATCTTCACGATACAACTCGGGTGCGCCAGATGCGTTGGGGCATTCGGCCCGTGTCGTCGTAGATCGAATTGGCGGCCATGAGCTTATTGTTGGTGTTGTTTTTCCCTTCGCTGGCATCCCTCGCCTTCATGGTAGCCGTGATGACTATGCAAACACTGCACCTGCGACTCCCAAGCAGATCCACCACGGCAAAAGCGCGGCTGCTTCTCTTTCCAGCCCCATGGGAGAATCTGAGAACAGTAAAAGGCAGCCGCGGCGAGAATCGGCAGTAAAAGGCCCCTTGCTGCCCCGTGAAGGCCGATTCTAGGCGTTTGTATGCCAGAGTGATATTTGAATCCAATCAACCTGGATTCTATGGAGCCCATCTACGTGCCCGCCGCCCAGGTCGCCATCCAGGGCCGCGTGCTAGGCGTCCTGCGCAAATACCGCTAAAGCGCTTACTACAAGGAAGGTAAAAATTCAGGCCGTTCGTGAGCGTGTATCGCCGCTCCGACGGTGCCACCTGGCTCTTCAAAGGCTGGCCTATGGCCTTCTAGACGCGATTGCGGGGCATTCTGAGAAGAGAACAGCCCGCGCCAACTGCTCGAATTGCTCCCCAGCCGTTGGTCCGTCGTGGTATACGTGTTTCATATTTCCGCCAAACGTGCTCGCCAACCACGCCAGTAACCCGCCCGAACAAATTTCGTTCGGAAGCAACAATCAAGGAGTCCTAACATGACGGAGGAAAGTCTTCCCATTCCCCGCCAGCACGTGAAGGAAAGAGCCACCAATGAGTTCAGAAGGTTCATCGTAATCTTTCTCTACCTTTGGGTTGTCTTTGGCTTGTTGTCGATCCACAAGAGCCTTGTGCTGGCACAAAAACATCTAGATTATCCAGAGCACGCCTTTGCGATTATCAACGCGCTCGTTTTTTCAAAGGTCCTGCTTGTCGGTGAACATTTTCACCTCGGGACGCGGTTTAAGGATAAGCCACTCATCTATCCGATCCTGCACAAATGTTTCATCTTTACCGTAGTGCTCATCTGCTTTCACATTGCCGAGAGCGTCTTGATGGGAGTGTTCCACGGACATACATTCGCGGATAGTTTTCCGCCGATATTGGGAGGGAGTCTGAAGGGCCTCCTGTCGGTGGGTGTCATGTGTTTTGTCGTGTTGTTACCGTTCTTCGCATTTAGAGAGATTGGCCGGGTCGTGGGCCGCACGGAGCTGTCGGCCCTGATTCTCAAGCCCAGAGGGAGCGACCCCAGGCTGACGTTCGTCCGGGACGACCATAAGGGACTCGACGAACTGCGTTAGCGGAGCCTGCCCCGACTTTAGGGCGTGGACGGATCGAATCTCAAGAGGGGCTCGTAAGAGAGAGCACACCGTCTTTTTTACCCCCAAACAGGGAGTAAAAAGAAGGTTAGCACCAACCCAACAAACCCCAGTCACACTTCCACAAACGAAACGGCCCGGCGATCCCGCCGGGCCGTCGTGCATTCCGCATTGCCAAACTATCCAAGGATGCGCTGCACCTTCTCCTCGATCACGTTTTGCGGGACATAGCCCACGATCTGATCGGCGACCTTGCCGCCCTTGAAAAACAACAACGCCGGAATCCCCCGGATCCCGAAGCGCGATGGCGTGGCGCCGTTTTGATCCACATTCACCTTGGCAACCTTCAATTTGCCCGCGTAGGTGGCCGCAATGCCATCCACGAACGGCGAAATCATCTTGCAGGGCCCGCACCATCCAGCCCAGAAATCCACCAGGACCGGCTGCTCGCTCTGCAGCACCTCCTGGTCAAAATTTGCATCGGTTACTTCCACCACTAAAACACTCGTTCCCGCCATGTTCCTCCTTGCCGATAACCCCGCTTACCCAGTGTACCGCCTTTCATGGGATGCGGAACCTGCCTGGAAAGTCGCATGCGCCTCGAGTCCGACCGCTGAACGGCACCGGCCATTTCTGTCATCACCCGCCGCAGCCGACGACTCCCGCGGGCTTGTGCCCGAAAATTAAAGCGCCCGGATCCCTATCAAGGAATCTCGGGCGCTAGAGCAGCCCTCCCCCAGAACTGCCCACGGACCGAGAGTAGGTTCAAACGCGTTGAAAGGCAAGCAATCTTAGGTAATCCGGCCCGTGATCACCAACGATAGGTCATGTACCACTTTTGTGGGGGAACGCGTGCGAATTTCGATCAATCAATGCAAGCATCCGCCAAAAGATCGCTTGAAATTAAACGACTTGTTAGTTGGAACTCGCGCACGGAGATTTCCTGAATCCCATGCCACGATCGAGCTCCTGCGCTTTCTTGAATTTTGCTTATCCACAGCAATCACGCCAAAGTTGCAGGCATCATTGCGAGGCTTGCATGCACGTCCGTATAGTGCCTTCGCTTTCAAAGCTGCACACCATCAACTCCGGCTCGGCCATATCGCGAAGTGCTGCTCGAATCGCCTTTGCGGCGGGCTCAAGACTAGCCTCCCTCTCGACAACCACCAGGATGGCGGGCCCCGCGCCGCTCAGCGCTGCTCCCAGGATTCCCGCTTCGCCCGCCAGAGGCAGCAGGCGCGGCAACATTGGACAGATCGCAGCCCGGTACGGCTGATGAATGCGGTCGCACATCGCGATCCGCAGCAGATCCCCTCGCCCCTGCGCAAAGGCCAGTCCCAGGAGGCCCACGGATTGCAGGTTGGCGATCACGTCTTCGCGGCTGTAGCTCGCCGGCAGTACCGCGCGGGCCTTGCTTGTCGCCAGAGGTTCGGCAGGCAGCACCACAATCGCACGCCACTTTTCCGGGGGCGTCACCCGCGCAACGTGCACAGTCCGTCCTTCGGTCGCCGCACTCACAAACCCGCCCAGCCAGCACGCCGCGGCATTATCCGGGTGCCCCTCGAGCGCCGAAGCCTCTTCGAGAATCTCCTCGTCACGCCAGCCCAACTGGCCGAAATGGACCGCCAGCGCGATCGCCGCCAGCCGTCCCGCCGCCGATGAGCCGCACCCCATTCCCAGAGGAATCTCGTTGACCATGCGAATCGCCAGGGGAACCACCGGCCTGCTGTTCTCCGCGAGCAGCCTTCGATAGATCCCCAGAATGAGATTGTCTTCGAGCTGCGCGCAGCGCTCCGCATCCCGTCCTGTCACCTGGATTGAAAACTCCGCGGCCGCCTCCGCATCCACATCGAGGTAGAAGTCGAGCGCAACCGCCGCCGCGTCGAAACCCGCGCCCAGGTTGGCGGAAGTGGCAGGCAGCCGCAGCCGGATCGGTCCGGCGTCGAATCCAGTCTTGCCGCCCATTACGCAACACCCTTGACCGTGGCCAGGACCGCCTCCGGAGTCGCCTCCAGCGAGATGGCGTTGCGACAAAGACTTTCAATCAAGGCCTCATTGCCCGTCTTCTCTTCGTCCCGCAACAGCGTGCCGCGATGAAAATCGATGGTGTAATCGGCGTCTTTGAGCGTATGGCCGGTCAGCACCAGCACTACTGTTTCGCCGCTCGAGACCAGGCTCTTCGCGCGCAGTTTCTTCAGGCCCGCCAGCGTCACCGCCGAAGCGGGTTCGCAGCCCAATCCCTCCGCCCCAAGTTCCGCCTTGGCGATGGCAATTTCCGCTTCGGATACGTCGATGCACCATCCGCCCGTGTCCTGCACCACGCGTGCCGCTTTGCGCCACGACGCCGGATTGCCAATGCGAATCGCTGTGGCCCGCGTATGCGCCTCAACCGGTTCCAGCGATGCGCCGTGCTTCAACCCCAGGCTCCGCACCAGTGGATTCGCACCTTCAGCCTGGATCACCGAGATGCGTGGCACCCTTGCTACGAGCCCCAACTCTTTCAGTTCTCGAAATCCCTTCCCCAGCGCCGAACTATTGGCCAGGTTCCCTCCCGGCACGATCAAATGATCCGGCACCGTCCAATCGAAAAACTCTGCAATCTCGAACGCGGGTGTCTTCTGGCCTTCCAGCCGGTAGGGATTGACCGAGTTCAGCAGATAGATCGGCGCCTCTCGAACGATCTGCGTCAGCACCCGCACGCAGCCATCAAAATCGGTCTTAAGCTGGCACGTGACCGCGCCATAATCCATCGCCTGCGAAAGCTTTCCCCACGCGATCTTGCCTTCGGGAATCAGAACCAGGCTGCGCAGTCCCGCCCGCGCGGCGTAGGCCGCCATCGCCGCCGATGTGTTGCCGGTTGAAGCGCAGGCCACCCACTTGAATCCCCGCTCGCGCGCCACGCTCAGCGCCGCCGTCATACCCGTGTCTTTGAATGACCCGGTAGGATTCATTCCCTGGTGCTTGGCGAACAATTGATCGATGCCCAGCGCTTTCGATGCCCGCGGCAACGAATAGAGCGGCGTGTTTCCCTCCCGCAGCGTCACCGCATCGCCGAAGCTGTCCAGGATCGGCAGCAGCTCACGAAACCGCCAAACCCCCGAGTGGTCCAGTGCCTCGGACGAGCATTTACGTTCCCGCCACAGCCATTTGAGCGCTCCCGGATTAGGCCGGTCATGTCCTTTTTTCTGTCCCCACCCCGGGTAGTCCACTTCGAACAGATCCCCGCATTCGGCACAGCGAAAATCCGGCTGCGCCTCCGTGCCGGAGATGCGCACCCCGCAGCCGAAACAACGTAACTGGTGCAAATTGTCGTTCATGTCTGGTGTTAGCGTATCAGTGAACGGCCGGCTTTCGCTGCGCCATGGGCAGGAGGAAATTCGGTGCTCACGAGAATTCTTGCGGTCCTAGTTGCGCTGCCTTGTCTGCTGCCGGCGATCGCTCAGACGCCTTTGCGCGTAGCCGCGGCCGCCGACCTTCAGCCGGTTCTGCCACCGATCCTTGACCAGTTCCGGCAAGCCACCGGCATCAGCCTTGACGTCACCTACCAGGCCTCCGCCGCCCTGACTGTGCAGATCCAGAACGGCGCTCCCTTCGACCTTTTTCTATCCGCGGACCTTGGCTATCCCAAGCGCCTCATTGATGCGGGACTCGCCGACGCCGCGGGTTCATCCGACTCGACCACCCCCATCACCTATGCCAAGGGCACGCTCGTGCTGTGGACCCGCAAGGACGCCCATCTCCCTCCGCCTTCGCTCGATCTGTTGCGCAGCCCTGAGCTGAGACGCCTTGCCATTGCCAATCCCGACCGTGCGCCGTATGGCCGCGCCGCCGTAGCAGCGCTCACCAGCCTCAAGCTCTATGACCCGCTCAAGCCGCGCCTGGTGACTGCGGAAAACATCGCCCAGGCCGCGCAGTTTGTCGACTCCGGCAACGCCGACGCCGGCCTCATTTCGCTTACCTCCGCGCTCACTCCCAAGCTCGCCTCCAGCGGTTCCTGGTTCGTCATCCCGCGCGATCTCTATCCCCCCATCGAACAAGGCGCCGTCATCATCACCAAAACCACGCAACGCGCCGCCGCCCACCGGCTCCTCGATTACCTGCTCTCACCTCCCGTGCAGGTGCAACTCGCCAAGACCGGTCTCACCCCGGTGAAATGAATTCAACCGGCTGTCAGCAAGCGCCGGTCGCTCATTCATGAACCTCCGTGCCCGATCCATTTCACAGTCCGATCGTGAAAAGGATGGGAAACCACGAATCCCGACCCGTATCCTTCTCTTTAGACTTCATGGACTGGCAAGCCTTCGCTCTCACCCTCCGGCTCGCGACCGTCACAACGGCGATCTTGCTGGCCGTCGCCGTGCCTCTCGCGGCACTGCTCGTGCTGGGCCGCGCACGCTGGCTCCCTGCGCTCGAAGCCCTGGCCGCCCTGCCGCTTGTCTTGCCGCCCACCGTGCTCGGCTTCTTTCTGCTGGTCCTGCTCGGGCCGCGCACCGCCTTCGGTCGAGCCATCACGACCTTGCTCGGCCACCCACTGGCCTTCTCGTTCTCAGGCCTGGTCGTGGGTTCCGTTATCTACAGCCTGCCCTTCGCCGTGCAGCCCATCGTCGCTGGATTCGCTTCCGTCGATCGGTCCTATATCGACGCAGCGCGTCTTCTCGGCGCCGGCTCTCCGCGTCTCGTCTACTCTCTGCTGGTGCCTCTCGGCCGCCGCTCCATCATCGTCGCCGTCGTGCTCACGTTTCTCCACACGGTTGGCGAATTCGGCGTGGTTCTGATGCTCGGGGGAGACATTCCCGGCGCCACCCGCACCCTCTCCATTGTGCTCTACAACCAGGTGGAGAACTTCGACTACTCCGCCGCCAATCGCACCGCCGCCATGCTCCTCATCCTGAGCGTTGCGGCCCTGGTGGCCATCTATGCCGGCGTTCGCCCGCGCGGAGGCCGCCGTGCTTGAGTTCGCACTCGACACGCGCCGGGGCAGCTTCCACCTGCACATCGAATGCCGCTTCGCGTCCGATTGGACCGTCATCTTCGGCCCCTCCGGCTCAGGCAAGAGCACTCTCTTGCGTCTCCTCGCCGGTCTCGACCGCCCCGATCGCGGACGTGTCGTTCTAGACGACGAACAACTCACCTCTTCCGATACGGGCGCATTCCTCAAGCCTGGTCGCCGCAAAACTGCTCTCGTGGCGCAGCAGCCTGCGCTCTTTCCTCACATGAGCGTCGCAGCCAACGTGTCTTACGGACTGGCGAGCCTCGATCGCGCCCGACGCACCGCACGCGTTGAAGAAATGCTTGCTCTGGTAGGCGCCACCGACCTGGTGCATCGCCATCCGCAGCACCTCTCTGGCGGAGAAGCCCAACGTGTAGCTCTGGCGCGCGCCCTCGCCCCGCAGCCGCGATTGCTTCTGCTTGATGAACCTTTCTCCGCGCTCGACGGCAGCTCCAGCGACGCCCTGATTCTGCGCCTTCGGACCTGGCTTCACGATCAACGTGTGCAGACCATCCTGGTGACCCACGACGCCACCGACGCCTACGCCACCGACGCCGAGGTCGCTTTGCTTCACGAAGGCCGGCTGGCCGCTCTCGGACCCGCCGAGGTTGCGTTGGCCGCCGAACGCCGCCGCATCATAGACCGCCTGGGACCGAAGCGGGCATAATGCTTTGCTTCAAGCCTCGTTCCGCCAATAGCCCGCCAGTCAGTTGGCTGATACCACCACAAGAGTGGCGTCATCTTGAAAATGGCCACCGCAAAAGGCGTTCACATTTTCAAGAAGGCCGTTGGTGAGCTCCCGTGCCGATTTTTACGGTTGTTCGATCTCGCGAATGCGGCGACGCCTTCTTCGCCGAACTCCGCGGCATCGGCCCCTTCCGCTTCGGTAATGCCGTCGGTGAAGAGCAAAAGCCGGTCCTGAGGCTCGAATGGAATCGCAGTGTCCTCATAGGCCCATTCGGGAAAAACGCCCAGCACGGCGCCGCCGTTGTCGAGCATGCGCGCCTCCCCATGAGAGACGAGAATCGGATAAGGATTCCTCGCATTGCAGTAGCTGAGCGTGCGCGTTTCGCTATCGAGAATGGCGTAGAAGAAGGTCACAAATTTTCCCGTCGCGATGTTTTCGCACAGCAGCCGGTCGACTCGGCCGCAAAGCGTCGCCGGGCTATCCGATTGGCTCGACAGGGCGCGAACAGCAGCCTGCGCATGCGCCGTCAGCAGCGCCGCGGAGACGCCCTTCCCCACCACGTCCGCGATACAAATGCATAGTTTGTGATCGCCCAGCGGAAACACGTCGTAATAGTCTCCGCTTACCACCCGCGCCGGAAGCCACGCTCCCGCCACCTCGAATCCGGGGAGTTGCGGAATGGTCTTCGGCAGCAGCGATTCCTGGATCTCCCGCGCGCGCTCCAACTCCTGCTGCTGCATCTCGAGTTCGGCCGTGCCTTGAGCGAGAGTGCGTTGCAGTTCGCGGTTGCGTCGCTCGAGCCGGTCGCGAGTGGTCTCGTACAGAAACATACCCGCGCTGAAGACCACGGTGATCAGGATGGGAAATTTCCACCCCGTCCGAAGATAATGTTCCAGGGTTTGAGGGCTGGGCGGTGAGATCCACCAAACAAGCGTGGATGAGATTAAATAGATCGGCGCCACGAGCACAGCCAAAACGAGCGAAAAGATCAGCCAGTTATGCGGAAAGCGGCGATCGCCGTACAGGGGCGCTGCCTTTTCCATGGCCGTCTTGGTCAGGTTTCCCAGGCAGAGCGAATACACCAGGATGGTCAGGGGATTAATCTCCTGGCCGACGGCCCAGAAAATCGCTGCCACAACCGCGGCGAGCGACAGGTAAAGACTCGGCGCTGGAAGAACCGAATGAGAGATGGACGGCTTACGCGCATGGAGCCCACACGATCGGAATCTGAGTAGATGGCCTCAGGATTCTACCGTTCAGTCACTCAGGGAAGTCGGTACCCGCCGTCGCGCCACAAAATCGATTGGAACGGTCTCAGAATCCCACCAGCACCGGCTCCCTCTCGAGTTCGATCCCAAACCGAGCCTGCACCCCGTCCTTGATCGTCTCCGCCAGCGCAAGAATCTCTTCTGCCCTCGCCCCGCCTCGATTGATCAGCGCCAGCGTGTGCCGCGATGAAATACCGGCAGCGCCCAGCACATATCCCTTGCCAAATCCCGCCTGCTCGATCAGCCAGGCCGCGGGTATCTTGACCATCTGCTCATCATCGGCCCCGACTCCGGCGGAAAAACGCGGCAGCTCTTTCTCACTTCCCTGCTCGATGCGCTCCGCTTGCTCTCTCTTCACAATTGGATTCCTGAAGAAGCTCCCCACGCTGCGGCAATCGGGATCCCCCTCAACCAGCAGCATTCCCTTGCTTTGCCGAATCCGCCGCACCGCTTCCGCAACCTCGGCTAGGCTCGGCTCTGCGTTCGTCCCGAGAGCCCGCTGCACATCTGCATAGCGCAGCGTTGGCGCACCGCCGGGCGTGAGGCGAAAGTCCACGCGCGTTACGACGTATCTCCCGCGATCCACGGTGTTGAACCGGCTGCGCCGATAAGCAAATCCGCATTCCGCCGCGGTAAATTCCACCCACGCATGATCGCGAAGATCGAACGCCCGAACCTGAACGATCGTCGAAGCCACTTCCTGCCCATACGCGCCCACGTTCTGCACCGGCGTTCCGCCCACCGAACCGGGAATCCCCGCCAGGCACTCCGCTCCGGCGCCGTTCTCCTCGACGCTGCGCTGCACGAACCGGTCCCATTCCTCGCCGGCCGCAACCCGCCAGATTCTCTCAGTACGGTCAAAAGTAAATCCGCGTAGGCCCACGCGCACCACCAGCCCGTTGAATCCGCCATCCGACAATACCAGGTTGCTCCCCCCGCCCAGCACGAACAGCGAAATCCCGCGCTCGCTTGCCCACGCCGCCGCCTCGGCAATCGTGTCTTCCTCCGTGGCCTCAACGAACCACCGCGCCGGCCCCCCGATGCCAAGAGTCGTAAGCGGCGCAAGCGGCTTGTTTTCTTCAATCAGGCTCTCGAGAGACATCTCCCTAAGGCTACATCACCGTTTTTACCGTAAAATGAGGTCAGGCAATATCTCTGCCGGAGGAATGAATGTATCCAGAGCTGATGGTGATCCCGATGCGCGAGGAACTTGTCCGCGCCGGTATCCAGGAATCCCGCACCGCCGAAGAAGTCGACTCAACGCTGGCCAAGCCCGGCACCACTCTGCTGGTCGTCAACTCGATCTGCGGATGCGCCGCAGGCAAGATGCGCCCCGGCGTGCGCCTGGCACTCGCCAACACTGCCCACCAGCCTGATCACAAGATCACCGTCTTTGCCGGCCAGGATCGCGAAGCCACGGAGCGCGCCCGCAGCTACTTTGAAGGCCAGCCGCCCACTTCGCCCGCGGTTGCCATTCTGCGCGACGGCAAGCTGGTTTACTTGATGCAGCGTTTTATCATCGAGCAGGCCACAGCCCAGCAGATCGCCGGCGAACTCATCCGCGCCTTCGACGAATTCTGTGCCAAAACGCCGGCGTAAAAACAGGTTCGCCTACAGTTTCCGGATTGGCCCTGGATAACGTGCAATCACCGGATCCGCAGTCAAAAGAGTGATCCCTTCGACTAGCGCCTGAGCAATCAGTAGCCGGTCGAAGGGATCTTTGTGTATGGGCGGCAAGGCATCCACTGAAACGGCATGCGATCCTTCGACCGATAGCTCGTCGTACCCATTGGCGATCATCTGTCGTCTGATCTCGCGGGGATCGAATGCAAAATCCCCCCGCTTCTGGCTTCGCTTGATCGCAATCTCCCACAGACTTGCTGCGCTGAATACGAACTCATTTGCGGCACTCATGAGGACTGCTCGTGCGGTCCGGCTTATCCGACGATCGTCGATCGGAATCCAAATCACGAAGTGCGTGTCGAGGAGAAACTTCATTCTCGGTCCTCGCCGAGAAACAACTCCTCGATCTCCCCATCCAGTTGTTTATCGATCTTGTCGAAGTTTTCCGGAAGCTTGTACACACCCTTCATAAATCCAAGTCGGTGCTTACCCTTGGCGGGAGGATCATCAATCGGCACCACCTTCACCTTCGGCTTCCCGGCCTTGGCGATGATGAATGGTTCTCCCTTCTCCGCCTCGTCCACAAGACGCGAGAGATGGGTCTTGGCTTCGTGGATATTGATCGTCCGCATGACAGCTCCCGTTAAACTAAGTCTACTTAGTTTAGTCTGGTCGCGACTGGGACGCAAACTGGCTGTTTCGCGAGAAATCAAATGAACACGAAAAACGGCCTTCCTGCGAAACCTCAGTCCCCTTCCACCGCCACCGGCAGCCTTTGCACCTTGCTGTGCTTCACCGAATAGCCGAAGTAGATCACCAGCCCGATCAGCAGCCACAAGATCATCACGATCCAGGTAATCCGCTCCAGCCGCGACATCAGGTAGACGGCGGAAAGAATACCTAGAATCGGCACCAGCGGCACCAACGGCGTCTTGAACGGCCGTTTCATCTCGGGATGACGCACGCGCAACACCCATACCCCTGCGCTCACAATCGTGAATGCCAGCAGAGTTCCGATGTTGACCAGTTCCGAGAGTCTGTCAATGGGCAGGAACGCCGGCATGATGGCTGCAAAGGCGCCAAAAATAATGGTGGTAATCCAGGGAGTGCGGAACTTGGGATGCACGGCCGACGCCCACTTTGGCAGCAGTCCATCTTTGGACATGGAGTAGAAAACGCGCGTCTGACCCAGGAGCATGACGAGCATGACCGTGGCCAGACCGAAGACCGCTCCGATTTTGACCAGCAGCGATCCCCATGCGACTCCCGTAGCGTCGATTGCGAGAGCGACCGGAGCGGACACATTCAGGGTCTTGTAGCTCACCAGCCCCGTGAGCACCAGCGATACGAGAATGTAGAGAATCGTGCAGACGACGAGAGAGCCGAGAATCCCGATGGGCATGTCGCGCTGCGGATTCTTCGCCTCCTGGGCTGCCGTTGAGACCGCATCGAAGCCGATATATGCAAAGAAGATCGACGCCGCTGCCGTGGGTATCCCCAGCCACCCGAAGTTCCCGTGCGAGTCGGTGGGCGGCACGAAAGGATGCCAGTTCGCGCTGGCCACCGCCGGATGCTTGAATAGGAAGTAGCCACCCACGATAAGAAAAATACATACGATGGTGACCTTGATGATCACCACCGCTGAATTGAAGTTGGCCGACTCCTTGATTCCGATCACCAGGATCGTCGTGATCACCATGACGATGCACACAGCAATCAGGTTGAAGAGACCCGTCGCGTGCGGCAGCCCTTCCGCGCTCACTCCCGGCGGAAGCGACATCAGTTGCAGCCATTGGTCGTGATAATAGACCAGCGTAGTTCCGGTTGTGGCGGTGAGCTGTGGCGGAATGTAGATGTGGAATTGCTGCAGCAGGCTATTGAAATAGCCTGCCCACCCCGACGCGACGGTGGACGCACCAAACGCATACTCGAGGCACAAGTCCCACCCGATAATCCATGCCACCAGCTCGCCCAACGTTGCATAACCGTATGTGTAGGCCGACCCCGCGATGGGAATGATCGAGGCGAACTCTGCGTAGCACAGCCCTGCAAATGCGCAGGTCAGGCCCGCCAGCACAAAGCTCAGCGCCACCGCCGGGCCCGCTCGCAGCGCAGCAGCCTGCCCGGTAAGCGTGAAGATGCCCGCACCAATGACTGCGCCGACACCGAGTGTGACCAGGTTCAGAGCGCCAAGCGAGCGTTTGAGGGTATGTTCGCCCACTTCTCTTGCTTCCTCTGTCAGCATGGACATCGGTTTGATTCGCAGCAGTCTGGACATGAATGAGAGCGATCCTCCGGGTTCGTTCGAACATTGGTGCGTTGGATTGTCTTACGTTTGGATTGAAGGCTTGCGCGACCACAGGAAATACACGGGAATGCCAATCAGTACGAGCACAAGGCCGGGCCACGTGTACTGGGGCTTGTACCGCAATAATACGATACAGATCCATGTGGCCATCACGATATAGAGCCCCGGCAGCACCGGGTATCCGAGCGCACGATACGGCCGCGGTGCCGCAGGCCACTTCCGCCGCAGCACAAACAACCCCACAATCGTCAGGATGTAGAACACCAGCACCGCAAAGATGATGTAGTCGAGCAACTGGCTGTACGACCCTGACACGCACAGCACCGCGGTCCACAATGCCTGCACCATCAACCCCGCCACCGGCGTGTGGTAGCGAGGATGCAGCTTGCCCACGGACTTGAAGAACAGCCCGTCGCGGCTCATCGCGTAGTACACCCGCGCCCCGGCCAGCGTCAGCCCGTTGGCGCAGCCGAACGTTGAAATCAGGATGGCCGCAGCCATCAACTGCGCCCCGCCCGAATGAAAAATCTGTTCCAGCGCCGCCGTGCCGACGCGATCTTCGGCGGCGTATTGCACGCCCCGCGCCAGCACCGTCGCGCCATGCGGGTCGCCGCGCATCGGCAGCACCAGGATGTAGGCCAGCGATGCCAGAAAGTACACCGTCAGCACAAACCCCGTCCCCATCACCAGCGACAGCGGAATGTTCCGCTTGGGATTCTTCACCTCGCCCGCGGTGAATGTAATGTTGTTCCACGCGTCCGACGAGAACAGCGATCCCACCTGCACCACCGCAAGCACCACCAGCAGGTTCACCATCACCAGCGGCCCGCCGATACCCACCTGCACCGGGTGCAGCGTATGCCACCCTGCATTCTCCCAGAAGCGGCTCCAGCCGGCGCCGAAGTTCGCTTCCCAGGCCGTCGCACTGCGCCCGATCGTGAAACCCAGCACCACCAGCGCAGCCAGCGAAAGTGCTTTCGCCGACGTAAACACGTTCTGAATCATCGAGCCGATCTTCATCCCGAAGATGTTCACCACCGCCAGGAAAAACATCACCACGATTCCGGCAAGGTTGGCGGTGTTGACACCGATGTCCATGTTGCCCAGCACCATCGGCCCGATCGGGATCGGCGGCACATGCGCGATATGCCATAGCCAATGCGTTGTCGACACCGAGGGAAAGAAAACTCCGAGGAACTTGCCGAACGCCACGCAGACCGCCGCGATCGTCCCTGTCTGGATCACCAGGAACAGCGTCCAGCCATAGAGAAACCCCCACAGCGGCCCCAGCGACTCACGCAGGTAGACGTACTGCCCGCCCGCCTTGGGCATCATCGCCGCCAGTTCGCCGTAGCTCAGGGCGGCAATGATGGTCAGAACGCCCGTCACCACCCACGCGCCCAGGTAGAGCGCCGGCGAATTCGTCACCCGCGCAATGTCTGCATCCACCAGAAAGATTCCGGACCCGATCATGGATCCGATTACGAGGGCTGTGGAGCTGAAGAGTCCGAGCGTCTGCACCAGCCTCGGTCCGCCGGCCGGGGAAACATTCGCAGGATTAGGGATGGTCCGCTGGGTCGTCACCTGTTGCATTTTTACCGGATTTTCGCGGAACTGTCTTTATCATTCTTCCGCAAATCCCGAACCCGCTTGAGGGTTGGGTGCCCCAGGTCTCGCTTCTGAGACCTGGGAAACACGAAACTCAAACTGAAAATAAAGCGACCCCTGCCCGATCCGATGTGGCCCTACATACCCAGCACTGCCATCCACCTGCGAAACTCCGCCGCTGGATCGGCCTTCGAGAACAGCGCAGCAGCCACAGCTACCGTGCTTGCCCCCGCCGCCAATACCAATGGCGCGGTTTCCAGCGTGATGCCGGCGGCCGCCACCAGCACCGCGTCCGGTCCCGCCTGTTCGCGCAACCGGCGCACCCCCTCGATGCCGATAGGCGCCTTGCTGGTCTCTTTTGTCCCAGTCGGAAACACCGGCCCGATGGAAAAGTAATCCGCCGGCTCCTTCAGAATTCCCGGCAAAATCGAATCGCTTCCCCCAAACGTGCCCACGATCCGGTCCGGTCCCAGCATGCCCCGCGCTTCCGCCGGAGATACATCCCCGGCATCCACATGCACCCCGTCAAATCCCAGGCGGCCCACCAGATCAGCGCGGTCGTCGAGAATGAGCTTTACTTGTCCCGCCGGCAGCGCCTGGCGAAGAACCGCCCCATCCCCGAGCAACTCCTCTTCCGATCCCGTCTTGTTTCGGTATTCCAGCAACGTGACGCCCGCCTCTGTCAGCGATTTGCCAAGCCGCCGCAGAAACTCCTTGCAACCCGTCGCCGGAATCCACGATGAATCAAGAATCGGATAAACCCTCGGAAATAGCTTCATATGGATTCAGGTTAACCGGACAAACAAAATGGCCGCACAGTCGCCCACGCGGCCACTCCCATCCCCGTGTTCCCTGTTCCCTCTTCCCTGTTCCCTGCTCTTCTCACATCTCGTCCGCCGATGGTCCGTAGCATCCCGGGATCTTCTGCCCCAGCAGCCGCAGGAACACCCCCAGTTGCGCCCGGTGATGGATCAGGTGATTCACCACCCAGGTCCGCCAGACGTTGTATTTCGTATCGTCGATCCAGGTCTGCTCGCCCGCCACAAACTTCCAGTTCGAATCCCACTTCTCCGGCGTCATCTTCGCCAATTCCGGCTTCGCTTCAGCAACCTGCTTCTCAAAACGCTCCAGCAGAGCCGCCTTCGTGGTTGGATTGTCGGGAGTCATATCGGGCGTCCAGTCCAGCCGGTCCCTGGTCAATGTATGCACCGCCCAATCACCGTTGGTGTCGGACACATGGGCCGCCAGCCGTCCCAGCGCCATCGACTTTTCGTGGGGCTTCCAGCCGAAATCCGCATCCTCGGGAATCGCCTCGAGAACCTTGCGGGTGTTGGCAGTTTCGCGGTCATATTCTGCGATGAGCTCTTTCTGAATATCCATCCGTGCAACCTCCACGTTGCGCAGCCAGCATATCCCAAAACCGCCCACAAAGGCGAAGAAAAAGCGATAAATTATTCGTCCCCTCTTCGGCCGGTTGCGCGCCCGTGCCGCCTGTCACTTTTCCGGCAACGCAAACGCGATATACGCCCCGCCCACCGGCGACTTCGGGTCCCGGCCTCCGCTCGCCGCAATCACCACATACTGCCGCCCGTCGATCATGTAGGTCGATGGAGTTGCAATTCCCGCAAAGGGCAGTTCCGTCTCCCAAAGCACCTTGCCCGTGCTGCTATCGAAGGCCCGGAAGCGGCGGTCGTACACCGTTGCTCCGATGAATAACACTCCGCTCGCGGTCAGCACCGGCCCTCCATAATTCTCCGTACCGGTATCCTTCATCCCCTGCTGCGCCAGCGCGGGATACTCACCCAGGGGCACCTTCCACAGGTACTTTCCCGTCTTCAAATCGATCGCATTGAGCGTGCCCCACGGCGGCACAAACGCCGGGTAACCCTCCGGATCAAGGAACTTGCGATATCCCGTGAAAATATACGGCCCCTCTTCGCTCTCCGCCGGCGGAGTCACCGGGGCGATCTGTTCGCCGACCCGAAGGAAGCGCAACAGGGCTTCCATATCCTTCCCGACCACGTCCGGAACCTGCGGCATCTTTCCCTTGCCGCCATAGATCACCTTCTTCGTCTGGTCCGCGGACAGGCGGCTGCCCAACCCCATCAGCGTCGGACCCAGGCCCTCCTTCCCCTCCAGGTGTTCACCGTGGCACACGGCGCACTTGTCCTTGAACACGGCTGCCCCGCGTGGATCGGCCGGCGGCGGCGGTGCGGAATCAGACGCCGCGGGAGTGGAACTCAGCTCTTTTTTGTTCCCGGAAGCATCGGCAGCGCTGCCCGTGCGGAGATAGTGAAGCAGGTCGTTCATGCCCCGGTCATCGATATTGGGAAACGACGGCATGCGGCCCGCCCCCGTCTTCACGGTATGCGTAATCTGCTCGTCGGTGAGTCTCTTTCCAATATCAACGAGCGAAGGAAACGCGGGCGGCGAACCCTCCCGGGTCACCCCGTGGCACACGGCGCACTGGTACATATAGGTTTGCATCCCACCGGTGCCGCCACCGGGGTTCTGAATCAGCCCGCCCAGCCACGCCATTTCATTGGCATTGACGTATAGGATGTCGTTGACCGGATCCACCGCCGGTCCGCCCCACTCGGCGCCTCCATCAAAGCCAGGAAACACGATGGTTTGCTGCCCCCCGGCGACCATCGGCAGGAACTGGCCGTCACTGCGAATTGTGCGGAACTGCTGCTCCGCCCACGCGTGCATCTCCGGTGTGCGCGTAGTCAGCATGTCTTCGGTAAAGCGCTGCCTGGCATACGGCTCCGGCCCGCCGGGCAGCGCCTGCGTTTTCGCCGCCACCTCTCCCGGCACCGAACTGGCCGGGTAAGGCCGCTCGTTCATGGGATAAAGCGATTCCCCCGTCACTCGATTGAACAAGTAGACATATCCCTGCTTCGAGGTCTGCGCCAGCGCCTCTACCGTCTTGCCATCTTGCTGGAGCGTGACCAGCGCCGGCGGCGATGGAAAATCCCGGTCCCAGATATCGTGATGCACGCCCTGGAAATGCCAAAGCATCTTTCCGGTGTTCGCATCGAGCGCCAGCTCACAGTTGGCGTAAAGATCGTCACCCACCCGATCCCCGCCATAGAAGTCCATCACCGCCGATCCGGTCGGCACGTACACGATCCCCCGCGCCGCGTCCAAGGTCATCCCCGCCCAGTTGTTGGCCGCGCCGGCGGTCTTGTACGCGTCTTTGGGCCATGTCTCGTAACCAGGCTCCCCCGGCAAAGGAATCGTGTGGAAGACCCAGCGGAGTTGCCCCGTGCGCACGTCATACGCGCGAACATAGCCCGGCGGCGCCGGATGCGTCTCCGGGTTGCGCCCCCCCACAATGATCAGGTCCTTGTACACGACGCCTGGCGACGTTAGCGCAATCGACTGCTTCTCATAGTCCCTGTCCCGATCCAGCCCTTTGCGCAGGTCAATCCGCCCGCCCTCGCCAAACGTCTCGATCGGTTTGCCCGTCTCCGCATCCAGGCAATAGAGGTAATTCATCACCCCGGCGAAAATCCGGCCCTGCCTTCCATCCGTCCAGTACGCCAGTCCCCGCGCCGGCTGCGTGCCATTGATCTCCGAATCGAACTTCCATTTCAGCTTGCCCGTAGCCGCATCCAGCGCCACCACCTTCTGCGTCGGCGTATATGTGTACAGTGTTCGCCCCACGATCAAAGGATTGGACTGGATGCCGCCTTTCTCACCGGTATCAAAACTCCACGCCATCTGCAGCTTCGACACATTGCCGCGATCGACCTGCGTGAGTTTTGAATAGTGATCTCCGTCCGCCCCGCCGTTGTACACCGGCCAGTCCACCGTCTGCGCGGAACACATACCGGGGCCGATAGTCGACACGCCCACCGTGAAAATTGCAGCGAAATAAAGAAAAGCTCGATTGAGCATTAGGCGGAATTCTCCCGGGCGAGGTTCTGTCAAAGAGCGATTGTTACATTCCCGCCCCGGCGTGGGGAAAACAAGACCGCTGAAAAGGACTATCATGCATGCGTACCAGCCGCACCGGTGTGATCTTCTTCAGAATGAAAGGCGCAATCCATGAACACATCGTGGCACACCGAAACAGACCGTCTTGAATGCCGCTGGTCCGTCCCCGTGCAACCCACTCCGTATCGCGCACCCTGGATGCAGGAAACGTCGCAGCCCCATGATCGGAGCGCGGTCCCATCGATTCCGGACTTCGCAGCGCACAGCCCACTTGGTTCGGGCGAGTGGTTCGCCCCATGGAATGCCCGCTGGAGTGTCCCAGGCAGATAAACGACGCTTTACATTATCCCGCTCGCCCGGCCAGAAACCGCTCCATGAACTTGGTGTCGAACTCGCCCGCCCTGAACTCCGCATCCTGAAAAATCGCCTGGTGCAGCGGTATCGACGTATCGATCCCCTGCACGATGAACTGGCTCAGCGCCCGCTCCATCTTGGCGATTGCCTCAGCCCGGTCCTGCCCATGCACAATCAGCTTCGCAATCAGCGAGTCATAATACGGCGGCACAATGCCTTCTGCGTATTGCGCCGTATCGACGCGCACGCCATTGCCGCCCGGCACATTAAACGCCGTAATCTTTCCCGCCGATGGCGTGAATTTGCTCGGATGCTCGGCGTTGATACGGCACTCGATCGCGTGACCGCGCATCGGGATCTTCGCAGGCAGAATGTTCTCCAGCCTCTCTCCGGACGCGATCAGCAATTGCGCCTTCACCAGGTCCACGCCCGTAACGAACTCCGTCACCGGGTGCTCCACCTGGATGCGCGTATTCATCTCGATGAAATACAGCTGCCGGTCCTCGTCCATCAGGAACTCGACCGTACCCGCGTTCTGATAGCCGATTTCGGTCAGGCAGTGCTTCAGCGTCCGCCCGATCTCTTCGCGCATCTTCGGCGTCACTTGCAGCGACGGCGCTTCTTCGATCAGCTTCTGGTGCCGCCGCTGAATCGAACACTCGCGCTCATTCAGCGTAGCTACGTTCCCGTGTTCATCGGCCAGCACCTGGAATTCGATATGCCGCGGCTGTTCGATGAACTTCTCCATGTACAGGTCCCCGTTGCCGAATGCATTCGCGGCCTCCGTCGACGCGGCCATAAAAAGATTGGGCAACTCCTCGCCGCTGCGCACGATACGCATTCCGCGCCCGCCGCCCCCGGCCTTGGCTTTGAGGATGACCGGGTAGCCCACCTTGTGCGCCCAGTGCAAAGCCTCTTCCGCGGTCGACAGCACGCCGTCTGAGCCAGGAAGGATCGGCACCTTGGCCTTCTTCATCGCCTGCCGCGCCTTCTCCTTCTCGCCCATCAGGCGCGTCACCTCCGGCGGCGGCCCAATGAACTTGATATTCGAAGCGCGGCATACCTCGGCGAAGTTGGCATTCTCGCTCAGCAGCCCGTACCCGGGATGAATCGCGTCCACATCCGCGATCTCCGCCGCAGAGATCACCGCCGGCACACTGAGATAGCTGTCCGCCGGCCTCGGCGGCCCGATACAGATCGCCTCATCGGCAAACTTCACATGAAGCGAATTGCGGTCCGCCTCGCTGTAAACGGCGACCGTCCGAATTCCGAGTTCCCGGCAGGCGTTCA
>Ga0206794_1044_pt1 | contig 35216 bp, 33 predicted proteins | sample Alteio_BWOrgCont_70_FD_152877 | JGI IMG/M metagenome (GOLD analysis project Ga0206794, IMG submission 152877) | Enriched cells from forest soil in Barre Woods Harvard Forest LTER site, Petersham, Massachusetts, United States -... | ecosystem: Environmental > Terrestrial > Soil > Temperate forest >...
CTGTCGCATTCTGGACAATAGGAGTGGTTGTATTTTCACCCGTAAAATAAAAGGTTGACCAAATAAAGTCATCGGCAGTAGCGCTCAATTGTATTGTTATAGTCCCGCTTGATGAACCTGAAGGAACCAAGTAGTACGCGGCTATATCCCCATCCCGTGTCACTCCTGTAGCATGAGTAATAATCTGACTTGTAATGGAGGTCATCGAAGTACTTGTACCATTATACGTTACGGATAATGCACCTATGGCACCACCACTACTAGAGCGGTAAGCGGAAAAAACGATAATGACCAGTTGATTGGCTGAAACGGAAATACTGTTGGTTGTAATAGAGCCTCCACTGCTGGTCCCATTATCCAAATGCGTATACGACAAAGCCGCCATCGCCTCTGTGGATGAAAACACCAACAAGAAAATTAATAATAAAAGAGGACGTCTACTTTTCTTATTCCTAAAAATAAAAAAGTAGACGTCCTCTTTTTCTTGCATTTAATTATTTTGTCTGCAAAGCTGCGGTATTGGCCATAGCAGGCGCATCTTCAATATTCAGGATCTTTACCTTGAATGTCAACGCCTTGCCAGCCAGAGGATGGTTGAAATTTAATTCAACCTTATCCCCATCAAGCTTGGAGATTATGGCGGGAAATTTCGAGCCATCCGGAGCGGTGGCTTGTAAGACCATGCCCACCTTAGGTTCCATGCCTTTAGGCAAGGAAGACACCGGAAATTCCTTAAACGCCTTAGGGTCGACCTCACCATACGCGTCTTTGGGATCGACATTGACCACCTTTTCTTCCTTCATATGCATGCCGTTCAATTGGGCTTCCAGGCCCGGGATAATGTTACGGGCGCCAACCACGTAAGACAATGGGGTTTTACCGACGGATGTTTCCACCTCTTTATTATCAACGGTCAACGTATAGTCCAATGTGACTTTTTTACCAGGACCTACCACAGGGTCATCTGCGTACGCACTAAGATTGAACATGCCCACGGCTAACAGCACAACTCCACCAACTAAAAATTTTTTCATAAAACCATCTCCCTTGAGTTATAAGACCATGTTTTCATTGATGGCTTGCATTTTAACGCATGAATTCTTTTTTGCCCATTAAAATCTTTTTTTATACTGCACATAAACCTGGGTATCCGGCTCTGGCTGAGCATCTTGGTAGGACGGATAACTGTCCTCGGGCAAGACTTCCCGCGAGACATTCAGGCTCACATGATCACTAAAGTCCATCTCACCATTGATCTTACGGGAATAATAAATATTCGTTTCCCCCGGAGTCGATGGCATTTGGTCCATTTCTGCCCCCAGTTTTAAATTATCTGTTAATTTTGCCTTACCTCCAAATTGTTGTTGTTCTTCATTCATATCCTGCAAGGAATAGTCTAAGAACTTTTCCGCTAATTCACTCGATGTAACAGCATTAAACGGAGAAGTGGAAGCAGACAAAGCATTGCCGGTAAACAGCACCTGCAACGCCTGCTGAGGCGGCATGGGCGGATCTGAGGTCACCGTCATCTGCGGATTTACCGAATTTCCTTTGATCGTCAAATGAAAATCCATATCTTCCACCTTGGCGCCCAAATGAATGTCGATCATCGGGTTCAAAATATCACCCTTAAAAACAAACCTGCTCTGGGATAATTGAAAATTAACCTTCCTGACATTGGCAAGACCGGAATCTATGATCACTTCACCATTCATTTGAAGGGGGCACCCAGAAGATAATAAAACCAAATTTGCCCTTCCAACAACATTTGTCAGCACTATTGATTTATACCGTATGTCGTCCGCCCCAAAAGAGCCCTTGACCATAGGGGCAGACAAAGGCCCTTTGATCCTAACATCAATATTGGAAATAAATCCATGTAAATGCTGCTTGATATAGTCGCTGGCACAGAAACGAGTAGTCGCTTGAAGATCCACCGATCTACCATAAAGATTTCCATTGATCTGCCCGGCATACACTTCACCGGTAAATACAACAGGATCACTGTCAGGCATGAATATACGTGCATTAAAAATACTGAAATCAGAATGCGTCAGGTCCCATAAAGGAAGGCGCACGTGGACTTCCTGGATACGCAAAAGAGCGTCCGGAAAATACGACAGGCCCTTGATGCGTATATCCTTAAGGATAAAACCATTTTGCAGGGTGCCTTCGTAATGACCTATATGCATCAGTCCCACCGCAACAAACTCTTTCTTAAAATAACGCACCAGGATCTTACCGCCTAAAGGGCTGACGATCAAATAAGCGAAAGCTGCACTAAAAAGCAGGATGATGGACAATATCGTCAGAAAAATAGCTGTTATCAGTCTTTTGAACATAATGAAATTGGACCGGTTAAAAGGTATGAATGCCGGACATGATCTCAATGATCCCTCGCCGGACCATCATCACTCCGATAGCAGCCAGGAGAAGCATCATCACCTTGGACAGGGCGCGGGAACCGGCCTTGCCCAAAAAACGCATCAGGGTATCGGAAAAGGCAAAGACAATGCCAACGATGGCAATATTTAAAAATAAGGCGATCAAGGTGATCACAAGACCATGTACATTTACCAGCATCAATGAGATCGTTAAAACTGCCGGCCCCACGATCAGCGGAGTGCCGATAGGGACCGCCCCCAATTCCGAAGCGACACCTCGACGGGTCCTGCCCTGGGCAGTCAAATCAACCATGGCCAAACAAAACAGGATGACACCGCCTGCCACCATAAAATCCCCCAAGGTAATACCCAAAAAATGGAAGATCACCTTCCCCAAAAAAATAAAGCCGACAGCCACTAAGCTTGCCGTTACCAATGATTGAACAATAATGTCGCGTTTCTCTTGCGGCGTCAAGCCCTGGGTCAAAGAGGCAAAGATCGGCAGGATACCGATGGGGTCAACAGTAAAAAACATAGGGATAAAAACCAGCAGGATTTCATTTAACATGGGTCCAATCCTTTCTGACTATATTATAACACAATTGGGTTTACAACTGAGGACCGGCGTTGATCAACGTGCGGCCAATGGGCGTGTCCGTAAAAAGTTTGAAATTCTCGATGAACATCCCGCCTAATTTGCGCAAAGAGGCGTCATAGTCATCCTTATCCGCCCATAAATGACGGGGGTTCAATTTATTATCATCCATCCCATTGATATGTTTGGGGATTTGAAGATTGAAGACTGATAAGGTTTCATAACCATGTTGGTCAATACTGCCGTCTAAAATGGCGTCTACCGACAGACGGTTGTCCTTTAAAGGGATCCGATATCCCACCCCATAAGGTCCCGCGATCCAGCCGGTATTAAGCAGGTACGCGGCAGCCCCATGCTCCTGCATCTTTTGGGCCAGGATCTCGGCATACATGGTTGGAGGCACCATCAGGAACGCTTTTCCGAAACAGGCGGAAAAAGTAGCCTGAGGCTCTTTGACCCCAAGCTCAGTACCCGCGACCTTGGCCGTATAGCCACTTAAATAATGGTACATGGCCTGTTCCCTGGTCAATTTAGACACCGGCGGGAGCACTCCGTAAGCATCACAGGCAAGAAAAATAATTTTGGAAGGATGCCCGCCCTTGGACACCGGTTTAACAATGTTCTCAATATGCCCGATCGGATAGGAAACACGGGTGTTTTCAGTCTTTTTCCTGGAGTCAAAATCAATTTGATTCTTATCATTGATGTCCACATTCTCCAGCAAGGCGTCCCGCCTGATGGCCGCAAAGACTTCCGGCTCACGCTCGGGGGTCAATCCGATGCATTTGGCATAACAGCCGCCCTCAAGATTAAACACTCCCTCATTGTCCCAGCCATGCTCGTCGTCTCCAATAAGGGCGCGCTTAGGGTCGGTCGACAAGGTGGTTTTGCCGGTACCGGAAAGGCCGAAAAATAAGGCTGTTTGCCCGTCCTGTCCCCTGTTCGCCGAACAATGGAAAGAGCCGATGCCTTTTAAAGGCAGAAAATAATTCATGATCGAAAAGATGCCTTTTTTGATCTCACCGCCGTACCATGTGCCGCCTATGACTGTCATGCGTTCGGCAATATTAAAAGCCACAAATACTTCTGAGCGCAACCCATATTGGGCAAAATCAGCGCACGTTGTTTTGCAGGCATTAAGGATGGTCCAGTCCGGTTTAAAATTTTTCAATTCCTGGGCCGTGGGCAAAATGAACATGTTCTTGAAAAAATGTGCCATCCAGGCAACTTCAGTCACTAACCGCACGCTGAGACGGGTATCTTTATTGGCCCCGCAGAACCCGTCCATCACATAGAGTTTCTTGCCATTCAATTCTTTAACAGACAATTCTTTAAGATGTGCCCAAGCTTCCTTGCTTAGAGGTTTATTATCTGAACCAGACCCCTTACCATCCGCCCACCAGACTGTATTTTTGGTGGACTCATCCAAAACCACATATTTATCCTTGGGAGAGCGTCCGGTGAACTTTCCGGTATCCACCGCCACTGCCCCCAGCGTTGAGACCGTCCCTCTTTCATAGCCCTGCAGCCGGGGATCGGTTTCATGGGAAAAAAGATCGTCAAATGAAGGATTATAAAAGAGCTGGGAGATCTGCCCTATCCCCCAGGCATTCAATTTTGAAATAACAATTGCGCTAGCTTCCATTTGATTTATATACACCGTTGAATGCTGTTGAGCAATGCTGCAGGCTGGAAAGGTTTTAACAGATACTCCCTGGCACCTTCTACTTTGAACATTTCGGCCATGCCGTCCTTGGCAGTCAAGACAATGACCGGCACATTCTTCTCCCCTTCCATCTTTTTCTTCTCAAGGATGAATTGATAGCCGTCCATGACAGGCATTTGTATGTCAAGGATGATCAAATGGGGGTTCTCACTTAATTTCCTGATCCCTTCTGCCCCGTCAAGGGCAACGATCACCTCAAAGCCCTGTGATTGTAAAAAAGGCACAATGATCTTGATAAAGGTCGGGTCATCATCAATGATCAATATTCTTTTGGACACCATCTTTTCCGTGGTCTTCCATTTGGGAAGCATGTCCAGGGTCACCAGTTCAACGACCAAACGTTTGCTCCCCTCAACGTCAAAACTAAGCTCAAACTTTTCCGTCAGACCTCTGGGGATGCCCACCCCATTGGGAGCGGTGTTGATATAGCTCTCAAAAGGCGACATCATCAGGTCCCTATAGCCCAAATGGGCCATTTCCCTTTTAAATTGCCCTGCAATAAGATTGACAAGCGTACCGCAGCCGTCCTTCACTTCGGCTTCATCATCAGAATCAATGTATGGGTATTGTAACAGGCGTAAGAAATCGGGAAGGTATCCCTGCTCTAAATAGACGACCAGTGTCAGCATGTATTCCCGCCGCTGCAAGTCCTCTTCATTCGAAGCGAATTCCACCGAGGAGAATACGGTGGTGGAATTGAACTTCTCCATGGCATCAACGCGCATTTTGCGTTCAAATTCGGTGATGAATTTCTTTTCCAGCCCTGGTTCACTGGAAAATGTCGTTTCTGATTTCTCAAAAAAGATCTTTTTGATGGCGGCACAAAGGGCCAAGGCCAGCGTGAATGAGCTTTCGCCCTCAATGGAAAAAGAGCGCAGGTTCATTCTGGCACTTTCTTTTTGGACGATCTCTTTGAGCTTCCTTAGGTCCAATGGCTTATCGGCCATGTGTACAAATGCTCCTCAATTAACGCAAATAGTCTTTAATAGCAGCGATGAGTTCGTCGGGCTTATAGGGCTTGACCAAATAACCGGCCAAGTTAGGATTGACTTGACGGGCAGCCCGCTTGTTTTCATCGGAACCGGAAGCGGTGACCATGATGATGGGAATATTGGCCAGCTGTGGGATCTTGACGATCCCAGCCATTAACTCTATGCCGGAAACCTTGGGCATCTGCCAATCCAACAATATCAGGCAAATATCCATATAATTGGTCGCCAGCACTTCCATGGCTTGCTCGCCATCTTCAGCCTGAAGGATCTCCTGGGTAATCCCTGATTTCATTAAAATACGGATCAAAAGCTTACGGTCCAGCATTGAATCATCAACCACAAGGATTTTCATAAAGCGAAGGATCTCTTATGTTGTAGGTTTAAGGATAAAACCGCTGTTATAATTCTTACGGATCTCTTCCAACATTTTATGCGCCGCTGCTTCATCCGCGATCCCGCCGACACGCACCCTGTACCAAACTCCCTTTTCGCCCAAATCACTCATGAGCAGGATGGCCTGATACCCGTTATTTTTTAAAGCCTGCAAAGCAGTTTCTGCCCTATTTTTATCCTGAAAGGAATACACCTGGATGGTAAAACTTGCCTCATGCCCGTTAACAGGGGAGGTCACGATCGCCATGGGCGGCACCGGGTCAGCTTTTTTAGGAGGTACTGACGGGTTGTTCCCGGATTCTGTCGTCACAGCTTGCTGATGGAATATATCGTTTAATACCACCCCTTGATCGTTCTGAAGCTTACTGGGATGTAAGCTCAAAAAGAAAATGATCCCGCCTGCAACGATCAAAAGAATGATCCACCATGTGTTTTTAAATAAATTACCCATTAATATTCTCCAATAAACATTCGATATTATAATACAACTTTTTATTTTAACATACAGAATTAAAGAGACACAATGTTTAATTAGAACTACTGCTTAGGATATTGGCCATTGAGGACTCCCTGGATCATGTTCTTGACTTCATCGGAAAAATCCTTATCCAGGACCCATTCCAGGTATTGAGGGTCTTTTTTGGCGATTGTCTTTAAAGGTTCCTTTTTGGCATACTTACCAAAAGTCATATACAGATCACCATTCCACCAGCGGAACTTGCGTTCATTATCAAAATATTCACTCGATTGCTTATAATTGAATTCTTTCAAGCCTTCGATGTCCTCACGATCAGCCGCGTAACGTTTTAATTGCTCTTGAAGGATGGCCAAGGTTGCCTGGGCATCGGCCGTGGCCGAATGGGCATCCTTGAGCTCTTGATGGCAGTAAAAGGCATAGGCCGCGAACAAATCCCGCCGCTCGTGCAGGTGGTACACTTTTTGGGCATCATAAACAGTACGGTTGGTGTATTCGAATTTGATCCCGGCATCGGCGAATTCCCTCGCCAATAGAGGCAGGTCAAAACGCTCCACGTTAAAACCGCCGATATCCGCCCCTTCAAGAAAAGCCAAAACCTTGGCCGCAATGCTGCCGAAGGCCGGCGCGCTCTTGACATCAGCATCGGATATGCCTGTCAGTTCAGTCACCACCGCCGGAATAGGCATGCAGGGATTGACCTTGCTTGAGTAGACCTCCTCTTGACCGTCAGGATTTACCTTGACCATCCCGATCTCGATGATCCTGTCCTTTTCGATCCAAATGCCCGTTGTTTCCAGGTCCAAAACGACCAGTGGTTTAGTCAATTTCATCTGTACACTCTTTTCTATTTGTTACGGTCATGCCGTAATAAACCTAATTCCAGGATCTTCTGGATCAAATCTTCATAATTAATTCCCGCTTTAAGCGCGGCCTGGGCTACTTCATCAATTTTGGCGATACAGGGATTGGCGTTAGGTTCAATGATATAGACTTCCCCTGCCTCGGTGATACGGATATCAAAACGCACATAGCTGTCTAAGTCCAGGGCCCGGTAAGCCCGACGGCAGACATCATCAATGTTCTTCTGCCAGCCTTCGGGCAGTTTAGCGACCGCGGTGCTTTTGATCCCCCATTTCTTTCGATAGGCATCATCCCACTTGGCCTTGTAGGTGGCGATCCGGGGCTCACCTTCAGGCATGTTCCCGAAAATCATTTCCCTGGGGGGCAACACGGTGATCTGTTTATAACCGATCACCCCGGCATACAATTCACGGCCTTCGATGTATTCCTCGGCAATGGCATCCATCTGCATGGTCGCATGGATGAACTTTACCCGTTCAACAAAGCTTTCAGGATTGTCCACAATGGAGGCTTGCGAAATCCCCCGGGAAGCTTCTTCACACAAAGGTTTGATCACCGCCGGCAATTTCAACTTGGCGACCAGCCCCACCCGTTTGCCGCGGCAATACGTATGAAAATGGGAGACCTTAATGTGATGAAAGGTGAAAATTTTCTTACTCAAAGCTTTATTGTTACAAACAAACATGTTCCCTGAAGAGGCGCCGGTGTAGGGAATGTCCAGAATTTCCAGGACCGCAGCCATGTTCTTTTCCAGCTGGGTCTGGTCGTTAAAGACCTCCATCATGTTGAAAATAATGTCAGGACGGTTTTCCTTGATCTCCTCGAACAAAGGGGTGATATCATTGAAAATCCCCAGCAAGGACACCTCATGCCCCAAGCTCAACAAAGCCTGCTGCACATCTTTCTCCGTGTACATATTGTCCGGGTCAGCAAATTCTTCCTTGTAATCATAGCCGCGCGGCTTCTGATAAGGGCAATAAAAAAGCATCAGCACTTTTAGCTTTTTCTTCATTGAGTATTACTTTCTACTTCTGGTGCCACGCAACAAACCTGTATGGATGTAATTCATCGTGATGCTTGTTACATAAACGGATAACTGCATCAAGGCCACCGCCTGCGGCTGGGAAACGATCATATGCAATTGCTTGGCCCTTAAAGCTATGTTCTTTAACAGGTCATTGATTATATATTTACGCTCTCCGGTGCATCGGTCAATACTATTTAAAATATTCTTAGAATGTTTCCTTATAAGTTCTTCTGCCGTCACCATTTCCTGCAACCAGGGGAAGCTTGTCTGATTTGCTTTATTCTTACGGCGGTCTTTCTTAAAGGCCCACCATTCCTCATCAGTCAGCGACGTGAATATTTTCCCTAACTGGACATCATGAAAATCCGGAAACTCTTCCTGTTCATGCCGGTATTTCTTTTTGTAATACTTCTCCAGGGTGATGGTCAGGTTCTTTTGATGCCAAAGTTTCTTGCCCCTGGACTTAAGAGGCTTTATCCCTTTGATCGATGCCATGAGCCCATCGACAAATCGCAGTTTATCCAAAGCCTTCCAACCTTGATATTTTTTCTGCCAGTCAGCATCCGGGGTCAGCCAAACAGCGAAAGTCTCGACAAAATCTTCATCCGGGTGATACTGCGCATAAAACCCGTCAAGATGGCGCACGTAACTTTTACTGTAGGGTTTAAATTTATACGTGTTGCCGTATTCTTCCTGGGAGGAACCGAACACTTTCTGCCACTCGCGCTTTTTATGCAGGTCATAGGCATAAGAAAACGCATGGCCTGCCTCATGGCGCAGCAGCTGCATGCACCAAAGCTTGCTTTCTCCCTCAGCTTCCAGCATCATGCGGCGTTCGAGCTTTATCAAGGCCGGATGGGCCAGGTAAAAAGGTATGCCTATGGCCACTTCACCCTCAGGCGTCAGCCATTCATCTGCCAAATAACAGTCCGGATGGAAAGCCAGCCCACGGGCATCTAATTCCGCGTATAATTCATTGACACATTCCTCAAGCCAGGTACCTTCAATGGCAATGGGAAGGTCCATCATGCGCGTTGACAGCAGCTGTTCTTCGGAAATATTGTCCAGGTCAATGTACTTGGGAGTCATTGGAATGCTGTTCTTCCAGTCGCTTAAGCAGTCCTTCAGCTTCTTCGATGATATCAGGTTCAGCTAATTTGAGGGTTTCCATGTCTTTCTTAAAACTTCTTAAAGCAGCGACTAATCGGCGCACGCTTTGTTCATGGCGGGCTTCGCGCGCTTGGTCAGGGTCTATTTTCTTACGCTCCTTGATGATCGCTGTCAGGTCCTTCCTGACCAAGGAAGCCTCTTTACCTTTTTCAAATATATCTTTACGCAGTTTGGTGTAATCCTCGCGGGTCAATTCTTTGCGGCTGCGGGCCAAACGCAATACATCAAGGCCTTCGTGCCCCGGAATATTGACCGTTTCCCTGCTTTCTGCAAATTCTTTCTTTAGGTAGACCGGCTCGTCCTGTTCGACAAAAAAGTAAGTTTTCACCAGTTTCAAAGCCAATGGCTTCTTTAAACCAAGTTCCCGGACCACATAGTCCTCAAATTTCTCAAAATCCCAGGATTGATATAATTTATCACGCCAAATGCTATAAAGCCCTTGCCCTAACTGCACCCAGGACAATTTAAAATCCTTGGCATGCTGGGCCACATGGACCCTAAGATCTTCAGATTGCTCTGTCATTTTCATCTAAAGTATCCTTTCTAAGAATTGACCATAAGTTTAAAGAGCGTATTGTAACACAGGTTTTTATTTCAAGTAATAAAAATGAAAACGGCTGGCAGGGTTTTATCCCTCCAGCCGTTTTTAAGATGGCTTGACCGCCTGCTTAAGAACTATGGTTATTTAAGAATACTTTCAACTCTTCCCAGGTCTTTTTGCCTAACACGCCGTCCGCTTTAAGGCCATGGCTCTTTTGGAATTCGACGATCGCTTCTTTAGTGCCTGGACCTATCTTACCATCAACAGGACCGGTATAAACGCCGGCAGACTTGAGGGCTCTTTGTATTTTTTCAGGGCTGACCTTGACACGGATGATCTGTGATTTATCAGACCCTTCCGGTATTTTAACAGACTCAGACTGGTCCGTTGAATCCGGGGTGACTTCGGGGGCTTGATCGGCTTCTGCAGGCTTGGAATTCTCTACCTTGCTGGAGAGGTCCTTGACCTGATATTGCAAATCCACGATCTCCGCATCCTTGGCCTGAAGGTTCTTTTCAAGATCAGTGACACGGGATTCAATTTGCTCATTCTGGGTTTTCATTTGGGTCGAAGCGCAGCCGCTGAAAGCTAACGCTAAAATAAAAATGGGTATTAAGCGTAGTAACACAATGTCCTCCTGTTTATCCTAAATTCATATTTTTTTATATTTTATCACAAAGTCCAGTATCTCAATATGAAAGTTTTTTTATTTTTCTTTGCTTGTTTCTCCGGTGAAGGTTTCTTATAATACAAAATCATGAATGCAAATACCACGAATGAAAAAAAGCCGGCTGTGCTTCCTGTTCATTTTATCGGATTGACCGGCCGGGGGGCCGCTGAAATAATTGTTCCCTCTCAATTGACCCAAAACAGTTCACTCAACGAAATACTTGTCTTCGCCCGGCAGGAAAAGGCAAGTGACGTCCATTTAGGCGCCCTTAAACCCATTATTTTCCGGCAATTCGGCAAGCTAAAAACTATCACGGCTGAAATCCTTAACGCGGACCAGATCAAAGGATTAATAACCGCAGCCCTGCCTAAAGAAATTATAGACCAAATTGAAAATACCGGGGATGCCGAATATGTGCACACGATCAACGGCTTCGGACGCTTCCGCATGGCTGCCATGAAACAGCGCAATGGCTGGGACTTGACGGCACGGCTCATCCCGATGGACATCCCCAAATTTGAAAATTCCGGGATGCCTGCCTCTTGCGCTAACCTGACCAAATGGGCCCAAGGCATGGTCTTGATCACAGGACCTGCAGGCTGCGGCAAGACCACCACCCTGGCAAGCTTGGTCGATCTGATCAACCAAAACCGTCATGACCATATCATCACGATCGAAGAACCCATTGAGATCGCCTATGAACCCAAACAATGCCAGATCACCCAACGTGAGATCAACATCCATACTCTTTCCCAATCCAATGCCTTGCGTGCGGCCTTACGTGAAGACCCGGATATCCTGGTCGTCAGTGAACTGCGGGACCTAAGCACCATTCAATTGGCCGTAAGCGCTGCTGAAACCGGCCATTTGGTTTTCGGCACCATGAACACCATCAACGCGGCCCAAACCGTATCAAGCCTCATTGATTCTTTCCCAGCGGAAGAACAAGGGATCATCCGTAACATGATCTCAGAATCCCTGCGCGGTGTCATCTGCCAGCAATTGGTCCCTAAAAAAGACGGTACCGGCATGGTGCCTGCTTATGAAGTCTTGATCGTCACCCAACCTGTGGCCAGTCTGATCCGGTCAAACAAAATTCCCCAGATCAATAATGCCATTACCACCAGCAAGAACCTCGGCATGATATTAATGGACAATTCCCTGGAAGCTTTGGCTAAAAGCAACATGATCTCCAATAAGGAAGCCTGTGAACGGGCAACCAATGCGGCGACCATGATGCAATTGGTCTCCCGAGGGACTATTGCTAAATCAAAGTTCCATGAAATCGGCCCCAGCGGCGAATCGATCTTAAATGACCTGACCCAGTTTGGCGTTCTGGAAGAAGCTTCTGCCGCAGATGTACGTTTAAAACCAAATGTTGCCCTGGATGAAGATATAATCAGGAAAATCGCAAAAACAGATTTCGATAAGATCATGGCAATCTTGCAATAAACCTGAGGTAAAATGGCTGAAATAGATCAATTATTCAATACGCTCATTACTGAAAAAGGCTCGGACCTTCATTTAGAAGAAGGTCAGAAGCCCAAAATGCGCGTCCAGGGCAAATTGGTGGAAGTCGGCAGTGAGACGCTTACCCGTGAGAAAATGATCGCGCTTCTTTCTCCCATCGCCCTCAAGGAAGACTGGCAAAGATTTGAGACCCGGGGGGATTTGGATTTTGCTTATGCCCTCGGCCAGGAAGCACGGTTCAGGGCCAATTATTTCCGCCATTTTTATGGTTTAGGCGCGATCTTCCGTTTGATCCCTTCTAAAATACGGTCCATTGAAGAGCTCGACCTGCCGCCCCGGATCAAAGATTTTGCCAAATGGCGTACCGGGATCGTTTTAGTCACAGGGCCGACGGGAAGCGGAAAATCCACGACCCTGGCGGCCATTATTGATTATATCAATACCAATTTCACCCAGAAAATAATCACCATCGAAGAGCCCGTTGAGTTCACCCATCCTAATAAAAAATCCATTATTTCTCACAGAGAGGTCGGCAAGGACACCACTTCATTTGCCAGCGGCCTTCGCACAGCCATCAAAAGCGACACGAATATCATCCTGGTCGGAGAAATGCGCGACCGGGAAACGATTGAATTGGCCTTGACGGCCAGTGAAATGGGTATTTTGGTGTTCGGGACCCTGCACACCAATTCAGCGGCCAAGACCATTGACCGCATCGTTGATTCTTTTCCTCCTAACAAAAAAAACCAGATCCGTACCATATTGGCCAATAGTTTAAAAGCAATTATCGCCCAGCAGCTCTTGCCAAGCGTTGACGGTAAACGCCGGTATGCAGCCTATGAGATCCTCATCCGCAATCAAGCCCTGGGCAATATCATCCAAACCGGTGAAACCATGCGGCTGACCAGTGAGATCCAGACCAACCGGGCACTGGGCATGGTCCTCATGGATGACTCTTTGATGGAACTGGTGAAAGCCAAAAAAGTAAGCAAAGAAGAAGCGTATCTCAAAGCCATCGAAAAATCCAAATTCCTTTAATTCTTGAAAAAATCATTCTTCCTTATTTCTTTTATCCTTTTGGCGCTTTGTTTTTTACCCGCCCTTACCCTGCCATTTGCCCATCATGACAATGTCAGGTTTTTTTCAAAATTTTATTGCCCGGCTTCGGATAATCCCCAAAAACGCGATCCGCAGTATTTCCTGGCTTATCTGATCGGCCGGCCATTGACCGCTGAGATCCACCAGATCATCTTTACCCATGTTTCGTCCATCAGGGACCTGACGCTCGTCAGATGGCTGACGGTCACGGTCTTTGCCATTTGCGCCGGTTTATTGGCCAATATTTTTGATTCTTTTGGATTAAGTTTTTTGGAATCACTGGGGTTAAGTGTCGCTATTTTTATACTCCCCGGCGTCCAGGACGGGATGCTTATGCTTGGTATCCAGAATGCCCTGGCAGTTTGGGCAACACTATGGGCCTATCTCGTCTCCTGCAAGTCCTATAAGTCCAGACTGGAAGACCTGTTCAATGGCTCGGTATTCTTTTGTTTAATGCTGGCCAGCATGCTTTTATACCCCCAATGGTCTTTCTTTGTATTTGTCCCTGTTTTAGTAAAATACATGATCCTATCAGATCCCAAAGGCCTGTCAGCAATACGTAAACAAATACTGCATCTGTTGGTATTCTTTAGCGTGACCGCAGTTTTTTACTTTTTCTACATCAAGATATTTGTGATAACCGATGATTCCAGGGCTGGCACCTATGCCTTTACCATTAATTTCAACTTTCTTTTCTGGAAAATACTGAGCGTTTTCTCAAAGATACTTCCCATGGCCTTTAATTTCTGGAATTTTCAGACCATCACGTGGCTGGGACTTGCCATCATGGGAGTGACCCTGGTCTTATTAAAAAGAAAAACCATCATATGTTTCCTTCTGATCGGATGGACCTTAGGTTTTTGGTTGCTTATCCCCAGCGACCTTATCCTTCACAGGATCTTCTATGTGACATCGGTGATGGCTTTAGCCGTTTTTTTAATGGGTATCCGTAAATTCAATAAATACCTCATTATGGGGGCAATGACAATAGGGCTTATCGGTGTGCACTACCTGACCTTCTTTAATGCAGTGAATTACAACATAGAATTCTCTTATATCAGACAATCCCTTTTAAACCACCGGCATTTTTCCAGGATCCATGTGGTGCAAGTCGCTCCCAATGGAAAAGGATATGATGGATTGGCGACGGTCGATGATATTTTTAATGCTAAAACAGCTAATTATTATTTTATGACGGATACGCTCAATCTTGTACGCGGGGCCTTGAGGGATATCCATTATCCTGATTCCGTGTGGATCTATTCCTGTGAATCAGACCAAAAAAAATGTGTCGAGCACATGCCCAAAGGTTATCGTTTGCTCATCACCCACACGAATAAAAACCAGCCCATTTACTACTCTCCTGACATGGTCCTTATTGACATGAATGATCTTTAATTTTTGATATTGATCACTCTCTCGACCGGAGGGATTTTGATCCCCTTAGCAGAAAAACTCTTCTTGACAGCTTCCAGCAGATCGCATTTCAGATCACCGGCAATAAGGCTGTCCGCGCACCAAACACTCAAGGTCAATTCAACGCCTGAGCCGTCCAAACGGGTCACAGGACAACCCGCGATCTTTTGTGCTTTGGGATTTTTGCCGGCAATTTCAAGAAGGATGGCGCGTGCCTGGTCCAGGTCCGAATCCAGGCTTATGACAACAGGGACCGAACAGATCGATCGTGCATCATCACGGGTCATATTGATAGTCGTTTGGCTGGCCATAATGCTGTTAGGCACAACCACACGGCGATTATCATCTGTCTTGATGATGGTGTAACCAAGGCTCAAACTTTCGATCTCCCCGGTTTCCAGGCCCGTGGGCGCTGTCACCTGCAGGCGATCACCGACATTAAAAGGGCGATAAAGCAACAAGGAAATCCCCGCGATAAGATTCCCCAAAGTATTTTGAGCTGCCAAACCCGCAACTACCGATAGGACTCCAACGCTGGCAAGCCCGGCATTACCCAGATTAGATAAAGCCGGAATGAGACGGGCATACATAAAGAATGCAACGATATAGATGATTATCTGAATTAATTGGGACACAAACTTGACCCTGGTGCGGTCAATATGAAGGCGCGAGCCGCGGGTGATGACCCGTTCAACAGCCAGATGCAGCATGCGATTGACAATCAAAGCGCAAATTAAAAAAACAATACCATAAACAATCGCGCCTTCAATTGTTGCAGGGTTGATGATATTGATACTTTTAAATTGGAAGATCATAAAATTAATATATCACAAAAAAATAAAAAGGACAGCCCCTAGCAACAGACTGCCCTTTTTATGGGTAAACATCATGCATACGATATTGTTCTCCTATAATGAACGCAACCGGTTTGCTTTTTGTTTACCCGGTTTACTAGGGTTTAGATACTCCACTATCACGGCACTGATATCGCCTGGATCCACCCCCAGATTTTTGGCGGTACCAATGAGCTCTTGGCAAGTTTCATACTCTTGGGCCACGAGCGCCTCTTTGAAATACAAAAGGGCTGTGACTTTAAGTAATTGATCCGAACCTAAAGCCTGCTCTGGGCTCAACAGGACATTATTCTCCATTTTTCTCACCTCCTTTCCTTAATTTTAGCAATAAAAAAACCACCGGTCCTTGAAGGGTCGGTGGTTTTGAATTGACTGCTAAAATTATTTAATTAACGACTCAAAACACACCTTCCCCCGCCAGCTTTCTCCAAGTTGCGGAAAGCATAAGGCAAGGTACGTAATGTTTTTGAATCATTAATGTCTTCATGATGTTTGAAGTATAGCACACAGTGACGAGGATGTCAAATTTTCTCCATACCCAAATTAAATAGCAATCCGCCAATCTCTTCTTTTTTCGATAAATCCAAATCATCTTTTTACGTCTTTACATAATTTAAAATTAACGAGTATAGAAATCTTCTCATGAAATAATCTTTACTACTATGTCTAAATCTTTTAGAGCTTTTTCAATCAATCGATCTGGAACTTTCTTATCAGCTTTTATTGATTCCAAAACCGTCATTGCTGTCTGGAGCTTATTACGAATATCTGGTAATAGTTCTATTGTTGATGAATTCTTTTCTTTACGCATAGCTATTCCTATTTATAAATAGCAATAATCCTTATTAAAATATTGGTATCTGCGGCGATCTTCATTCGCTTTCGCTTGCTTGCCATGCTTCTTGTCGGGCTTTATAGATTTCTTCATCACTCAATTTCCTTCTGACCTGCTTACGACGATTATTAACAAAGTCCCTGATTGTAAATTTCTCTATCTGTCGCTTCACCTCCACATGCCCGTCCTTCTCTTCAAAGATCAGATGATCCCCCTGGTTCAATTTTAAACAGACCATGACTCTTAAAGGGACTGTGATCTTTCTTTTAGATGAAATTTTAGCAACAATGACCATTAGGCACCCTTTCTCTTAATTGCGACAACAAATATTACTTTGCCATTATAAAAAATATAACATGTCCTTTTAAAATAGCAAATATTTCTACTACTTACATCAATTTTAAGCATATCAAAAATGTCACATACGGACCAAATTAATTTATCAGATTTTCCGAGGATTATATACTTGATAAATTGATGTGTCAGGGAATAAATTAGTTTAAGGATTTATGACGTTTTGAGTGTGTAATTCTTGGTCACATCTACAGCAGGAACGTATTTAAGGTCGGGCGCCCAACGCATTGGGAAATATTGGCCGGTTTTCTTGAAACTTGTCGCGTAAATGGGATGCCGGGCATCTGTTTGAGAGGCTTTTTTAGTAAACCAGGCATGGTCAAGCGAGGTTGACTCGGACGCTCCAACATAGCGCCACCTTCCATCCCAAATCTCTACCCACGTATGATTTCCGCTTTCATCAGGCCATAAAGCAATAGCTGCGATCCGAGCCGGTATGCCGACGGAACGCAGGGCATCCGTCAAAAGGATCGAAAGTCCGGTACAGGAGGCATAATGGGCTTGGATAGATTCATAGGGACTTTGATCGGGTTTGGGGCGTTTATCCGCGCTATAACTGACATGCAAAGTTGCAAAAACATATTTATTTAAGGCAAGGACTGCTTGATCTATAGTTTCATTCTTTATCGCTATTTTAATAAATCGTTGATGAAAATCCCTGCGCCAATTATCCCGGCGTTCATTAATAGAGGCATACGGCAAAACATCATTAAGAAATATATCTTTAGGGATACCATGCCCCCAAGGCACTTCATCCATGGCCTGATAAGCCAAACGCACATTCTCAATCAAAAAATCATGCTTCAATGCCAAATCACGGTCCGGCATATTGGCCATCAAAAATGCCAGCCCCTCACGCTGCCCAGGAGCTATATTTTGATCTGCCCATACCTGAGGAACCGAAATCAAGAAAAACATAGTGACGAATAAAATAGAACGTGTCACTATTTATTTTAACCTTTCCGTCAATTGATAAAGCAAACCATTGGCTATTTCCAATTTAGCTAAAAAGAATTGCCTGGCCTTGATCCTGATCCAGGATTTATACCATCCATTATCCTCGACAGTAATTGTAATATCCGCCCCGTAAACCTTGGCAAAGATCAGGCCCTTTGCCGGATCAGTTTTCTTGACCACTCCAAGATCCTGGACTAATTTTAGGCTTTCTTGATAAACACGACCACGTGAATAATTCAGGTCTGCATTAACATCATCCTGTGCAATTGCGACACCAATTGCAACCGCAGGCAGGAACCCGACGCCCAACACAGCTTCTGCGGCAAAAATCCCGGCGCTGCGGATGGCGGTGGGCTTCATGGCCTCCACGATCACTGCGGCCATGAGCTTGGGAACCCCATTAATGTTACGGATCTTTTGGTCCTTGATATTGACATCATACGCTTCAACGCGTACAGGAGGTGCATGCGTATAATCTTCCAGAATGACCTTCCCTACATTAAGCTCAAGCAGATCTATCTTAAAAACAGGAAGCTTCATGGGCTTACCTTTATTTGCTGCCGCCTGTTCCTGGATGATCTTGATCGAATCAACATTAAGCTTCCCCTCTTTATTCTTAAAAATGATCATTTTATCCATGTTAATAACCACCAACGGGAAATGCATCTTGCCCTTCATCAGTTGAAAAACATCCACATTTAATGTCACTTCAGGCATGGCGAGGAAAACCTGGTCTGGAAAACCCGGGGGATTATACATACGGAAATTCTTGATATGGATCTTATGGGTCATAAGCCCCAAAGAAAGATCCCCTATTTCTATCTTGGCACCGATGAGATTGGGAGAAGCCACTTCAACAGCGGATTTAATAAGAAAATCTCTGAACACCGATATCAAAAACAATATCAGAACGATCACGGCAGCTAAGACTATAAGCGGCTTGAATTTCATCTTTTGGATCATTCAGCTATCTCCAGCTTCAATATAATATTTCCTAAAGTGCCTCTAATATACCCGATCCGCACGCGCAATCCTTCATGGATCGGCCCGCCATGGGAGCGGGTTTGACAAAAACCGGGATTTTCCACATAATCCGAATACCGAAAAATTCTTCCGTCCACATTGAAACTTTCTAACGCGTGACCTGAATAAGGCATGGGGACAAAATCTTGTACGGTCCCTTCAACGGTTTGATAATGACCTTCTCTATAGGCTTGCACTGCCTTTTGATAAGAAGACCACGTGGTGGTAAATACCACCACTGTCCATAAAAAGCAAAATATCATGTAAACCCAACCCTTGACCTTGGTCCCAACGGGCGATGTTCTTTGGAATGACCCTGCACGGGAAAAAACTATAAGGCCTATAATGAAAAGCAGCAATCCCATTCCTGGGACCCACCAATGATAACCCTTTTGAGACATTTCAAAGATTGAATGATAGATCATTGCGCGGCCTTTCTGAGTTTTTCGATCACATGGGTATTAAGATCAAACGCTTTGGTACGCCAGGAAGCTGACATCTCATCCTTATGCTCAGCCCATAATTGCCCCCAACGATGCCAGCCTGAATTAGGCCCTTGGCGATGCACCCAGGGGCTGTTGGGGTAATAACCATAAATCCCATCAGGGAAGGAGTAATTTTTCACCGCTTTATAGGTCCAGTAATTCCAGTGAAAGCCAAAATCATTGAAACATTTAAGTTCATCCTGCAGATATATATGCTCATTATAAACACCCTGGCGGTAATTGACACCAAATTCTCCTACATGGACCGGGCGCTGTTTTTTTTGGGCAAAGCGGTAATACCCTTCCATGCGCCGACGCAGAGTGTCCTTATTACAGCCAGACCACGGATACTTCATAAATGGTATAAGGTTAAAAGTAAACTCCATGGGTTCATAAAAATGGATGCTGTATACCCAATTATCATCAGGAAAATCATCCAGTACATCAATCTGCTGGGCCCAATGCTTGCCTTCAATGAACAGGATATGGTTCCTATCCGAGCGGCGTATCGCTTTGATGGATTCACGGTAAAACTCATTTAACAGGGCAGCATCCTGTAACACCGCTTCATTCAGGACATCGTAACCCGCAATAATGGTCTCATCTTTATAGCGGTCTGCCAATTTTTCCCATAAAAGATAGGTTTTATGACGATTGGAACTCTTGGTCCACAATTCTGTTTTCCCGTTTAAACTATCAGAATGCCAATCAGGATTTTGCGCGCCGTAGGCCGCATGCAAGTCCAATATGACATAGACCTTGTGTTTCCGGGCCCACAGGATCGCCTGGTCCAAATAGCTTATCGCTTTCGGGTCAGCCCCTACCTTATAATGGAACGGCAAACGAATGCAATTCATACCCCAGGAAGCCACCTGCTTGAAATCTGATTCAGTGATAAAATTATCCCTGAATCTTCCCATCAGCTCTTTTAAGGCTTGAGGGCCGCATTCCCTGGCAAATTCCTTTTCAAAAACCTGTTGGGGCAAATTAGAGGAGTGCACAAAATACGCTTCCATCATCAGCCACCCACCGAAATTGACACCTTTTAAAAATACCGGCTTGCCCTTAGCATCAACAATGAACGCCTTGTCCCTTTTTAAGAATCCTTTGGTCATATCAAGTCCCTGGCTTTCAAGATCCGTATGAATTCCCCGGCTGCCGGCGGATCTACGGTGATGGAGCCGTCATTATGCCCCCCATGTATTTTTAAGAATTCTTTAGGCTGACTCGCGGCCTCAAAAAGTTTTTGACCCACCCAATACGGCACCACCTCATCATCCGGGCTATGGATGAATAATTTGGGGATTTTCAATCTCCTTACCTTATCTATCGAATCGAATTTGAGGCTTAAAAAAATGGAAGGAACAAAAGGATAAATGATCCGGGCCATGTCCTGGGCATTGGTGATGGACGACTCGACCACCAGCAGGGCCGCATCCCTATGAGTTGCCAGGTCTATGACCACCACACCGCCTATAGATGCGCCATAAAGGACGATATTCTTCATCTGTACATCATGACGCGTTTGAAGATAATCATAAGCCCCCTGAGCATCTAAATAAACACCTGCTTCCGTTGGCCTACCTTGACTTTTGCCGTAACCGCGATAATCAAAAATAAACACATTCAATCCTAGATCATGAAAAAATTTAACTTTAAACAACCTGTCGCTCATATTACCGGCATTGCCATGGGCAAAAATGACTGTAGATCTCGCCTGCGGGTTCTTAAAAAACCAGGCGTTGAGCGTAACATTATCCTTGGTTTCAAAATAGATATCCTCCCAGGGCAAGCCCATGACTGACGGACTGACGGCCATCTTGCGGCTTGGGAAAAACACACCCATTGATTCCAAATAACGCACCAAGGCAAAAAGCCCCACCATCAGCATGGTCAGGATCGTTAAAATATAGATCAATATCTTGGACATGGTCTCAAAGATTACGTTGGGGGATCAGGGACAACATCAAGCGGATGGCTTTAAGGACATCTTCGATCTGGCAAGGTTTGGACAAATAATGGTCCGCTTCCAGATTGACACCCTTTTTAAAACTTTCTAATTCATTCTGGGCGGAAACAATAATGACCGGCTGCCATCTTTTGGTCGGGGGACTATGGCGCAGCTGGCTTAACACCGCCCATCCATCCATTTTAGGCATATTCAGGTCCAAAATAATGATATCAGGCAATTCATTGACGATCTTGGTCCATGCCTCCTGGCCGTCCCTGGCTTTAATGACCTCATAATCCTGGGAAGCGATCTTTTTGGCCATGATCTCAAGGATCACCTCTTCATCATCTGCTATCAATATTTTTACCGGATGTGTATTCATTTATACTATCGTGCCGAAGAATAATTCTTAAGGTCGTAATGAATAGCTTTATCCGGCATGTTAATGCGGTCAATAGTGACCTTGGCCTTGCTAAAGAAATCAGAAGCCATGGTATCATGATAATCGGCAAAAACCACCACCCGTTTGACGCCGGCCGTGATGAGGGCTTTGGCACAGGTAGTGCATGGCATATTCGTCACATAAGCAGTGGCCCCATCAACGGCATGGCCGCGGCGGGCCGCCTGGACAATGGCATTCATCTCGGCATGTACGGTGCGGACACAATGATTGTCCACCAGTAAACAGCCCACATCTTCACAATGCTCATCACCAGGGATGGAGCCATTGTAACCTGTGGCGATAACATTCTTATTTTTGACCAACACGGCGCCGCAATGCATGCGCGGGCATGTGGCACGTTCAGAAGCTAACATCGCCAGCTTCAAAAAATATTCATCCCAATTAGGTCTATTAGCCATAAGATAATTTTAACACAGAATTCCTATATTTTAGCCAGTCTTTTCAAAATTCGGCCGGCAGCCTCTTGAAACATGGGTGCCGGTGGCAATAAACTTATAACGATATAGGCTTCCCGGTCAAAATCAAAGAAATAACCCGGATAAACCGATACGTGGTCTTCCCGGATAAACTCCAAGACCCATTCTTCTTCTGATTTAATGGCAGGAATGCGCAAAGTCGCAGACCATCCGCCTTGAAGTGTTAAAATTTGTGTATGATCGTTCAAATGGGCTGATAGCCACTGCAAATTCTCCTTGACCCTGGCCATGATCTGCCCCTGGATTTCTTCTGCATGCCCCAACCATAGACCCAACGCATTCTGTACCGGCGTATTGATGGACAAATAGGTATCTGCGATGATCTCAAGGCGGGATAGCGATCCTTGTAACACATCCTGAGGGCCGGACGCCAGGATCCAGGCGCATTTCATTTGTGGAAGGCCCAGTGTTTTTGACAGCCCTCCTAAGGTAAAGGTCAATGCCACCTTATTACCAGCCATGCTTATTGAAGGGGACAGTCCCCTGGAACTCAAGGGGACTGTCCCCTTCAATAAGTTATAGTCAAAGAAAACTTCATCGGAAATAATAGCTATCTGATGCTTGCTGCACAATTCATTTAAGAAATTCAATTCGGCGGCGTCGATATAAGAACCTGTCGGATTATTAGGGTTAACCAAAATGATGGCCTTGGTCTTAGCATCCACACAACGCTCTAAGGCCTGGCGATCCAGCCGCCATTGGCCGTCATAAACCAAAGGATAATGATCAACATCAACATCATTGATCTCCAGCAAAAATTGGAATAACGGATAACTGGGCTTGGGGATCAATATTTTTTCCCCGGGATTGACCAAAAGCCTCATTAAAAAGGAATATGCTTCAGAAGTGCTGGCAGTTAAAATAATGTCGCTCGGAGGCAATGCTACTTTTTGGCGGGCATAATATTGTGAAACCGCCTGGCGGGCTTTTTCCATACCGCAAGCATCAGGATGGTATTGAAGATTGTCTAAAGAACTTAAAGCAGAGAACATTTCTGGGGGATATACAAAACCGCAGTTTGTCGGATTTGAGGCTGTGAGGTCTAATATCTCAACACCGCTCTTCCCCAGTTCTTCGAGGGCTTTATTTAAAGTGTTCGACTCTTGGTGCCAATTAGTTCTTCTGGCGAAGGGAAAGTTCATACGCTTTCTTCAATTCATCAAATTCACTTTTGGCCACCCACTGGATATCCTCACGCTTTTCTTTCAGCTGGGAATTTTCATACTTTAAATCCCGGATCTCACGGGTATTGGACTCAAGCGTCGTTTGTTGGCTGCTTGCTTTAACAGACAATTGCCTTTTTTCCTCTAAAACCTGTTCATGCTTGACCTTAATGTCCTGCAATTCACGCTCCAGGCGCAGGCGATTGGAATGTTCTTTTTCCAGGTCAGCTTCCGTGCGGTAGATCTGGTCTTTGAAAGATTTCTCATGGGCCTTGAATTTCTCAAGCGTTTCCTGTTCCTTCTCGCGCCAACTTTTTTCAAGGGCCAATTTATCAACCAGCTCCTTCGCTTCAGCCTTGCGCTCGTCAACCGATGCTAAAGCCCTTTTCTGGTCCATCTTCATCTTTTCAATCTCACCCAGCAAGGATTGATTGTGTTTCTCCCATCGCTCGGCGATGGCTTTCCAGTCTTTGCTGGTATCAATGGCCACAGGGTCAGGGCTCAAGACTGCCCGTTTTTCCTTTTCCTTCTTTTTCTTAGGCCTAACCGCCGGGTCTGCAGGCAGCATGTAGATCATAATAGCCAAAGCCACTAAAGCGACAAAACCCATGATAATGATCCAAAACATATCAAATCCTTTTCATTAAGTGTAAAGAATAATAGAAAGGGTATTATACCACCAACCCCAGGAATTTTCTAAGATTAACCATCGGCCGGATGCTGATAATGACAGGCACAAAACCAGGGGCGTTTTGTAATTGTTGAAGCATGGCAGGATCCATATGAAATCTGATACCTTCATCGCTATTGGAGATCTCTAACGGAATTTTGTTAGCGGTGAAATCAATACCACCGCGCTTGGTTTGAACCAGCATCGCCTGACTTCCTGTCTTCAGCGCATCCTCACCCGGATTCGGCTCTCCAAAATAACGCTCAGCCTCGAATGGCCTATCCCACTTATCCTTTATCCGCCCGATTGCAGCAATTATTTCAGATTTATATCCCAAACCTACGGTATCATTCAACGTTTCACTCGCTCCAAAATTGATCGCCTCGGCCGGCAGATAACCTAATTCATTTCTATCTTGATGGTTATATAATTCTCTTAGGTGATGCATCCCTTCATCTCCTTGGAATGCCCCCTCTAATCCCGAAGGTAATTTTATTAAACCTATATAAGGAAGACTGAACGTTGCTTCAAGTCTCTCAAAGGGTATTTCTTCCATCTCTGCGTAAAATGAAGGAACATTAAAATTTAAAACAACCGGATGGATCCTCTTTTTAGCGATCAATCGTCTTAATTCATTTCTTTTGTTATCATCTTCACCGGCATATCTGCCTAATCTATAAAAGGTATTATATCCTGCCCAATTAAAAATATACCCCGTTTGCTCAATAGAATGCAATTCATCCATTGATAACTTGCGTTCTACTTCTAGCCAATAGGAACCATGTATCTTATCAATGGCCTTGATGCGATCGTTGCTTTGACCAGCCTTGCCTGCGATTTTCCTGGCCAAATCATATGCTTCCGGATGATCCTGGAATATTTCAAATAATTTCAACCAACTCATCCACATCAAGCTCCAAGGGATTCGATTATTAACATTATTGATGATTGATTCCCTTTCAAAATCTGTACTATTGGACAGGTCAATGAATTTTCCATTTAATAAAATATGAGGGATAATAATTTCTAATAATAATGGAATATTATTACCTGCATTTTTGATAGCAGACCTCATCTCCTCTACAGTCATCGCACGATTCTCTGCTTGATCTTTTTCTTTTGGAAGCATTAAATCCCCTGCGGCGATATTACGCAATATTTCATCAATCAAATTATTTGCCCTAGCAATATCCTCTTTGTCCGTTAAACGCCCAGCGAACTCATCAGAATAATAATCTTGCCTGAATTGCTCAATTATTACCTTAAAATTGTTGTCCCTAAATATACCCACGTTCAATATCGAATCTAAATCTGCCAGAACTCCCTGCCACCAATTACGACGGACTTTATAATGCGCTTTATCTCGATCATGCCCTGAAAGGATTTCCTCAGTAACTTCATCACTAAATTCCTCTTTTAACCATTTTAAATGAGCAACAGGATCATGTTGCGTCATCGCCAGATTCTCCATTTCTTGGGTATGCGCCGCGAGGGCCTGCTCGTAAAGCCTGTCAAAATCTCCCTGAAGATACGCTTCTCCATAGTCAAAAAGCTTTTTGATTTCAGCCTTCCATTCAGACCTGGGATAAGGCTCTTTTTGAAAAACATCAAAGTCAGAAACAGCCTGCACCTTGCCTGAAAGGAGCAAACGGAAATTCTCAAAATGCCAATCAGTGAAATGGTCAAAGTAATGCCCGCGATAGCCGAGCTCAAGAAAACGAAGACCGATCCTCATCACCTGAACGGATATATCTTGAAGAAAAGCTTTATATTCAGGAGTTAAGGACCAATGCGACTGGTCCTTGGACAAGACCAGCTGCACTTTTTCCACTATCAGACGGGCAAACTCTTCCCCCGTGGCAGTTTCTAACTGAGAATCAAGATCTTCCATGCTTTTTGATCGTGCAACGTATTCTACAAAACGTTCATGAAAAACATGGTCCAGCGCAACTTTTCCTGTAGTAAAGACTCCATTGCGATTGACGGTCGTTTCAAGACGCACCAGACGATTACCGTCTTCATAACCAAATACAGCCAGGGTAAACGGCTCTTGCTGGGTAAAGTCGGCAGGCAGACCGTAGAATTCATCCACAGCTCCTGTTGTTGCCAGCAAAGCGATGGGCTCGGCAATGTCTTCCTTATGCTCCGGATACGCCTCTCGGTATTCTTTGGCCACTTCCATGGTGTTCTCAAAGTTATTGTCACTGACCTTATCCCTGCCGGGGATCTTGACCTCGAACCAGGTCTCCTGTCCATCCTCACCTGTCACACCAACCAGATGCCGGCGGAAGGAAAGGGTAGCCGGAGAGATCCTGATACCATCCATTAAAGGGAATATCAAATCTTTCTCTTTCGCATATTCCAAAGGAGTTTTACCGACTTCAAAATCATTGTCGTAAGGGAAGGCCATCCGCAATAGACTGGCAGCCTTCAAAAATAAACGCAGCTTGCTTGGATCAGTCAGCATCTCCACCAGCTTTTGTTCTACTAAAGAAGTGTCCTTATATTTCCTTGCATTAACATTTGGGTATCGTGCCTCATCAGCAGACTGCCTGGACAACCAGTGCTTAAATTGTGCATGATCATTACGTATACCCTCTACCAAATTCAAATAATCTTGAGGGAAGAATTTTTTTCCGATCCTGCCATAAAAAAGAGGATCGTTTTTATAGCGACGTTCCTGATTGAGCAATGACACCATTCTTTCATTTATTTCTTTGATATAATCTTTCCCTACCTTGGGCTCAATTAAATCTTCCTTACGGATCTCACCGGATCTAAAGCGCATGATATTTTCCGCATACGCCAAGAGCTCTTCAAATGTTTTCCATGTTGGCTTTCCATGCCATTTCTTGGTAACTGTCAACACTGAGCGCACAATGGCTGCCACCGCGTAGGTCGGTCGTTGGAACCCCTGTTCCGCAAAAAAACGGATAGACTGACTAAGACGGTCATTAATATGATCACTACCGGAACCTCCCCTGCTTTCAACTTGTTCGGGGGTCGTATGCATTTGAGCGACCATTTCGGCTTCTGCCTTTGTCATATCACTGACAAAATCAGCATGAGCCCTAATGGTCTCTTTGGTAGGACGATAAAGAATTTCATACGTGTACCATTTCCATCTCTTGAAAAGCGGTTCAACGCCGACGAATATTTCCTCAGCAGTGGCATTAGGATAATGTTTTATCAGATGCAATAAGGTGCTGATATTCATTTCCATGGATTCAGAAACAGCCGCGTTGAACAATAAGACAAAAAATCGATGGATTTGTTCCGCTGAAGCTCCGTGTGCCCCCAATTCATTCATCAAACCGATTAAATGCTTCAGCATTTCTGAAGGAAAATCTTTTTGCCTCGTGGGATATTGTTCCAACATATCGCTGATCTGTTTAGGGGAGAACCCTTTTAATGTAGCGGTGTCCATAAAATCACCTATCAATTTAAATGTATCCGCCGATGCACTGCCGGAATTCTGAGCAAAACGTATGAGCAGATCCTCGGCAGAGCCCTTCTCCCAGCCAGCCTCAATAAGCTTGGTCCGGACAAGATCGGCCGCAATTCTGTTCTCTTCAATAATTTTTCTATCCGGCATGTCCCAATCCATTCTTTGCAAAGCAGCATCATCAAAAGAAGCGAGGCCATAACCTGAGAACGCCCTCCTTGCTAATTTCTTGACCTGAAAAGGCATGCCCTCAAAATAAGGAAGGATCTTCCTGTCGAAATCACTGACATTTGGAGCAGCCCCCGAACTTTGCAAAAATGAAGTAGCTGCTGCCATCGCCCGATTATCTGCAGAAGCCTGTTTTTTAAAGAAAATAAAGTTAGAATTGTCCGATTCCCCACCAAGGACAATCAAGTCTCCTCTGGCAACAGCCTGGGATTGATATTGTAATGATTTGGCTATATTCGACAAATTGTAGGTATGCCAGATCAATCCCTCCGGCTTTATCAACCGGTTCTCTTCACTGGCAATTTTGGTTAGAATGACTTTGATCCTTGCCTCTTGCACTTCTGCCTGACTAGCAGGAACTGGTCTCCAAAGTGCAGTTTCATCGAGACTGCTGGCGGCAATGAGGTCAAATGAGGCATCCGGAAAGATCGTTTTAGGTAATTTTTGCGCATCAGCCCGGAATAGCCGAAGCTTTTGTTCTATGCCTGGCTCTTGATCATAATTTCCCTGTATTTCTTCAAGTAAACCCTTACTGAGGCTGACAACTGTAATTTTTGAATGCGGATAACGCTGAAACAAGAATTCGACTTCTGGCACGGCCGCACCGATGATCAATATTTCAGGGGAATTCCCTAAGTGTTGTGATTCTGCTGAATAATTTTTGTCTAAATGTCCAAACGCCATCTCAAGCAAATCAATGTCAAAGGTACTTTCACTGCTTCGGGGAATTTCAATCCCTCCTGTCAAATCAACTATAGGCAAATTCTCTCTCACTATAGGGATACCTGTCATCGCCTGGTCCCTAATTTGCCAATCTTCCTTGTTCCAATGGCCTTGATAACGCAGTACGGTGCCGTCTTTTTTGTAAACTTCGAAGTCTAACCAAAGTTTTCCCTCATCCCGCGTTTTCCCTGTCAGTAAGATCTTTTCGAAACTTTCACCAAAATAAGTTTTCCTATGATTAGGGATTGTTGTGCCATCTTCCCAATAAAAACTGGAATTAAAATACCCCCATTTTAAATGCAATGAAACATCAATACCAGCACCAGGCGCTTTGATTGCTTTTCTATCAGTCATAAATTTATATAAATCCCATGAGTGGCCTTCCACTGCATTCCATTCTTTACCATCGTATAAAACCATCACATCTCTCGTTTCAGTGCCTTTCTGAGTAACTCTAAACCTCACCCATGTTTTATCCTGGAATTGTTCTTTACCAATGATCAATACATCAGTTAAATCTGTCTTGAAACCACTAACCGTATCTGCAGGTACCGTCTTGCCATCTATCCAATAAAATCCTTCTTTCATGGTGCCATCACTTCTAAAAAATTTCTTCACCCTGATGCCGGCATCTGGAGCTTGAAGGGCCTTAGGACTTAACATAAATTTATAAAATTCCCAATCTTCCTCTTTAACTGATGCCCACTTACCGCCACCCCATCGACCATAGAAATATTGAATCTTTCCATCTATACCAATTGTCTTTAATTTAACCCACGTTTGATCTTGAAAATTTTCTTTAGATATCAATATAATTTGTTTTGGAAACCTGATCCCAAAATCAGTAGGGATTCTATTTGGAATTGAAACCCCGTCTTCCCAATAAAATCCAAATTTAAACCGGCTTTTTTGAAAGAATGGTGTGACATTCATGCCCTCGCCTGGTGCTTGCATTGCATGTTTATTGACCATGAACTTATATAATTCCCACGATTCTGGTTTTATTGCCCTCCATTTGGCTCCATTCCAGTAGCCAAAGATTTCTTTAACCGTTCCTTCTTCATTAGTAACATTGAACTTTCTGTATACTTGACCTAAATAGTGATGTTTACTGATCATTAAAACTTTTACCAATTCCCCGAAACCGCTCGAAACATCTCCAGGAATGCTTTCATCATTCTCAACCTTGAAACCTACTCTAAACCTGCCATGCGGAGTAAAAAATTCGGTAACATCCGTACCGCCATTTGGCTCTATTTCGATTATTTCTTCCTGCGGCCTGGCAGCTTCATATTGCGCCATAACTCTCTTGAAAGTTTCACGATCTACGCCATATTCCAGGGCAATTTGTCCTAGGGGTCTTTGTTTTAATAGCTGATTGATCTTTCCTATCCTGCCGTATGCCAAGTCCATCTTGAGATTTGACAAACCACGGGAGACTTCTATCTTATAATCAGAAAAAATATCCTCGGCTTCTGCGATAGGTATCTTGAATTCTATCGCTATATCTTGAGGGTCTGTTTCAACATATTTTCTTTCATGTTCAAAACCCCAATCCCGCGCCTTCTTGATACCACCTTGAAGAACTTCCTGAGTATGGCTAATTGTTGCCATCGCTTGGTCAAATCTTACCTCTTCGATATATTGAGAAGCCTGCCCTACTGCATTAATCATGGCCCCGTCTGTTGTTTCTTGCAAGTGAACAACCAGTCGTGCCCCGCCTGAAAAATATTTCCTTGAGACCATCTGTTGCGTGATGGGGTCTTGTTCTTCTTTGATATAGTTGTAGGCGCCTTTTTTGAAAGCTTGGAGGTAGCGTTGGTAGATAGCTTCAATATTAATAGAATTCTTATAGCCTACCCCTGTCACTTTTTTCTTATCTGCATACACTTGAGATAAAATACTGTCTCGGATTTTCTTTTTGTACCAAGTGGCCAGGATAAGGGAATTGTAGACTTGGCGAAGTTGGGCAAAGCTCTTGTTTTGGTTGATCTCTGTGGTCAGTTCAGGAATGACTATTTCGCGGATGACTTGGGAGCCCAGGCTGTTGATGTTAGCAGGTTGCCCAATATCCGCGTGCTTTTGCATGGATAAATAATCCTCTTCCAACATCACCTTTAAGCTGCTTTCAACGACATAGGCAGTACCGGCTTTGGCGTTTTCGTAGACTACGGCCTTATCAGGGACTATCCAGACTTTATTAAATGTGTTCACTGGGATATTCGTGGTACCAAATTTATTTGCTGCTTCTGCGTAAATACGTTTCCAGAATTTCTTACCTATCTCATCTTCCGGGTAGATCAATGAAGCTGTTATCTGTTTGAGCATGTAATCTTCCGCTAATAGGTCTCTTCCCATCTCAGTCTGTCCAAATGATTCGGGCACTATACGGCTTTTTTCATAAGGACTTAGATTGACCCACAGGTCTTTTTCAGGGATGGTCAAAGAGGCGAGAAAATATTTGATCAGTCTGCTGGACTCATCTTTAAGATTGATATTGGAAATTTGGCTTTCACCTTTATCAAGAATAAAATCAAACCGGAAGGGATTATCAGGATGGACTTTAATGCCTTTAAGGATCGGGGGATTGAATTCAGGGCTTAAATGCACCATGGTCCCAGGCGCGGGCAAACGGAATTCATCTGCCTGGGCGATTGGCAGTGGGGCCAAGGTATTAGCCAAAAAAGCAAAAATAAGCCCAAGGGCTATATTAGCTCTTAAATTTAGATGCTTTTCCATATAGGGCAAGTATGCCCTATTTTTTTCCTTTTTGCCACTTTTTGAGGGATGAGGCTTGGGTGCTACAAGGAGCCTAATTGTTGCAGATTTTGCCTGGCTTGGACAAATGAAGGGTCTATTTGCAGGGCTTCTTTTAGGCTCAAATAGGCATTTTTTTTGTCACCCAAGTGAAGATAGACAAATGCCATATTATTGTACAAAGATGCATCCTTTCCATCAATAGCTGCTGCCTGCTTGTACTTATCCAAAGCCCGGCTCCAGTGCCCCATGGCTGATTCATCCTGGGCCCAATCGAAAAGGATATCTTTGATGATCTTTAAATAAAAATTCTTCGCTGTGGGATTAGCCGCTTTCTTCGCGTAAGAGGACATGATCATAAAAGCCTTTTCAAAATGCCCCTCTGCCAGGTCAGGACGGCCTTTAAAATAATAGGCTTTGGCCAAGAGCAAATGCCCGCGCCCGAATTCAGGTTCAAAACGCAGCATGCGCTCGAATAGAACTATCTCACTGCTCCAAAAAGTATTTTGATACCAGGTCAATATAAGGCATGACCCCACCACCACACTTAATAACAATATCCTGCATTGTTTCAAATAATGGTCAGCCGTCCATACCACCACGATCAGAATACCGACGATGGGAAGGTATAGAAAATGTTCCGATGTCAATATGAATGAATATTCATTGATCAAAGGGGCGATATTCAAGACCGGGAACATGGTGGCCAAAAACCAACCTAACCCTAAGACCAATGCCCATCGTCCTTGCGGCCATCGATGAAGGACATAAAAAATCCCCCCGATAGAGATCAAGGCCAATACCCATGAGACCCCATTGGCCTGCAAAATATCCGTATTGCGGTAATAATGAAGGTCATAAGGAAAGAATATCAAACGCAGGTCCATCCCTATGTCCCTGGGAATAGCAGAAAGGCGCAGGCACAATTCACCCGGGGAAAGCATGATATCTTTAAACAACGATGAGCCTGTCACTTGCTGGCGCAGCCACAATAAGATAAAAGCAGACGCTCCCACCCCTAACCACGAACGGAAATTGTACTTACCCCGGCTGTGATCGATGACTATCACCAAGGGCACGTACATCACAGCCTGCTCTTTACTCAAAAAGGCCATGGCAAAGCATAATAGGCTGGCTGTATACCATTTGTTCAAATAGGCATGCAGCGCTAACAGGATCCCTAAAGCCATCCAGAGATTTGAAATACCCGAGATACAATCCACGGCCTCGGTCTGCACCGGGTGGACCAAAAAAATACAGGCGATCACCCAGGCCACCTGCTGAGCAAACCCTAATTTTTTCAGCAACCCGAAAAGCAAAAGGCCGTTGATGATATGGACGATGATATTGAATAAATGGTAAGCAAAAGGATGGAAACCAAAAAAGTGATACTCTAAACGGTAGAGGATTTCTAAAACCGGACGGTAATAGGTATTAATGCCGTTGGATGCCGCGGGCACTTTAAACGCTTCTACCCAAGACCCAAGACCGGCGATGTGCGGATTGTTGAGGATGAAAATGACATCATCGTGGACAAAAGGATGCCGGATGGCATTGACAAAAGCAAGCAATCCAAAGAAGATCAGTGCGAGAAAACCCGCCCTGTTCATCAACCAGCCAATTCCTTTTTAAAACGCGCGGCAAAGACCTTCACTCGCTCAAAATACCCGTCGATAGATTGCGCCACTTCCTGCATGCCATCGGTTTTGCCTTCCTTGGCCAGGACCTCTAATTGGAGACAAGCGGCATGCAAAGGTTTTGCGGAGATATTCCCGGAAGAACCTTTCATCGAATGGGCGATTTCTTTGATCTTGGCAATATCCTTGGCCGCAATGGCATCACCCAAGGCTTTGCGTTTGATCACAAAATCTTCCTGATAAATATCAAAAAGCTCGGCAAGCAATTCCTTATCATCCTGGACACGCTCTAAAACATCTTTCAAATCAATGATTTCTTCGCTCATAAAGACCTTTCGTTAATTTTTTAACCGCTGAGTGACTAAATTGGCTATTTCCTCATAAAGCAAATTACGATCAATGGGCTTGGACACATAACCATCCATGCCCGATGCCAGATATCTTTCCCTGTCCCCGGCCATGGCATTGGCTGTCATGGCAATGACAGGCACATGCTGGCCGGTTTGTTTTTCTTCCCGGCGGATGACCTGGGTACACTCTATACCGCTGATCAAAGGCATATTATCATCCATCAGGATCACATCAAAGGTCTGGCCGTTGAGGATATTCAGGACTTCCTGGCCGTTATTGACCACGGTCACCTTCCAGCCCAATTTCTCCAGGATCCTGACAGCAATGCGCTGATTGACTGTATTATCTTCCGCCAGCAATATACGCAAATGGTGCAATTCCGGCGGAACCAAGGACGCGCCCGCATCTACCTTGGCCTTTTGATCACCGCCCGCATTCCCAAACATATCGGGTTTAAAACCAAATAAAATGGTAAAACGAAAGGTGCTTCCTGTGCCTTCCGTGCTGTCCACTTCAATAGACCCGCGCATCATCTCCACGATCTTTTTACATATGGCCAATCCCAGGCCGGTGCCTCCGTATCTGCGGGCCGTGGCATTATGGGCATCGGTGAACACGTCAAAAATATGCGGCAGGTTCTTGGGAGGTATGCCGATACCGCTGTCAATGACCTCAAAGTTCACCTCGCAGTCCTTCTCAGTCAGTGATTTCATATTCACATTGACCTGGACCTTGCCTTTATGCGTGAACTTGATCGCATTATTGACCAGATTAACGATGACCTGGCGAAGCCTGACGGGATCGCCTATCAAAAGCCGCGGGATCGCAGGATCAATAGACCAGACAACATCCACCCCTTTATTGCGCGCCAAGATCATCAACCCCTTACATACATTCTTAACGATGTCCTGGACATTGATCTCAATTTCTTCAATCACCACCTTCCCTGCCTGGGCACGCGAAAGGTCAAGGATATCATTGATGAGGCTTAACAGATTGTCCGCCGCATCTTTAGCCACTTTTAAATTGTCTTGCTGTTCCTCGGTCAGATCAGTATCCAGGGTCAAGTCGATCATACCGATGATGGCATTCATGGGAGTACGGACCTCGTGCGACATTTTGGCCAAAAAGACACTCTTGGCGCTATTGGCCTCTTCCGCGTCCAATTTAGCCTGCAGGATCAGCTCATTGGCACGCTTTTGTTCCGTGATATCCTGAAGCATGCCCACTGAGCCGATTATCTTGCCTTGATCATCTTTAAGGATATTGACCGAAAGGTCCACGTCAATGATAGTACCGTCCTTACGAATGGCCTTGGTCTCCATATGATGCTTAAAACCGCTTTGACGGATATTCAAAGAACGGATGATCTTCCATTCCTCCGGAGGGTACAGGCTGCTGACCGGCCGCAAACGAAAATCTTCCGGTTCCATCCCTAAAAGCTTCTCGGCAAAACTATTCCAGGAGACGATCCTCTCCTTCTCATCCGTCATCGTGATGGCTGCGGCGGAATTATCCAGAATGATCCGTAATTTATTCTCCGACTCGCGCATCTGGTGCTCAACCTGCTTTTCACGGCTGACATCGTTAAGGATGCCGATGGACGCGATCACCTTGCCCTCGCCGTCCTTTAAAACAGATATGGATGCGCTGACGTCCATTAAAGAACCGTCACGACGAAAGACCTTGGTCGCAATATTGGAAAGCATGCCCTTATGGCGGATATTCAAAGAACGGATACGCTTCCACTCTTCCGGTGTATACAGGGCACTGACAGGTTTGTTGAACAGGTCTGACCGGGTCATTCCCAGCATCTGCTCAGCCATGGGATTCCAGGCGACGATACGCTCCTGGCTGTCCGTGACCGTGATCGCGGACGGAGAATGTTCAAAAACGACCTTAAAAAGCTGTTTGGAATCAATAAGGTCCTTCTCTAATTGATCCTCAAGATTGACTATTTTTTAGGATCGCGATCAGATTAAAAACCCCCACTACTGTCCCTAATACGATCAAACAGATCTTG
>Ga0206794_1045_pt1 | contig 34820 bp, 23 predicted proteins | sample Alteio_BWOrgCont_70_FD_152877 | JGI IMG/M metagenome (GOLD analysis project Ga0206794, IMG submission 152877) | Enriched cells from forest soil in Barre Woods Harvard Forest LTER site, Petersham, Massachusetts, United States -... | ecosystem: Environmental > Terrestrial > Soil > Temperate forest >...
GACATGGCTTTGTGTGGTTTTGCGCTGGGGTTGGGCGCGGGGCGGTTCCCGGAACTGGAACTGACGCATCTGATTTCCGCCCGCCGACTAACGTTGGAATATCTCGAAGGAATCCATGAAGGCTTTGGTTATAGCGGGACCCTGATACATTTTATTTACGACCCAAAAGGGCAATTTTCTCCGCCAATGTGGGGAGTCCCGCCAAGTGTTTTTAAAAGTCTCCTGCTGTGGCTTGTAATGTGGGTGAAGGGAAAAAATCATGTCGAGAGACGAATAAGACTGGCTCTTGAACGAGGCTGCAGAAAAGCGTTGCGCGATTGGCAAAGTTTGGCCCACAGATAAATACTTTGCGTTAAATTTTTTTCATGATTTTTGCCTAAAAGTCCTTTTCCACCTTGCCAAAAAATAGGGGTAGTGACGAACTAAGGAATTTTCAAGGAGTGTTGTAAATTGGCCGCATGTTTGACGCCGTGCGCCAATTTAAAATTTGAAAAAGGTAAAAACTATGAACATCCAAATTACGCAAACACAATGCAATTCATGCAAAACCATCATCCCTACTCCCAACGCTAATGGCGCTGTGCGCCTGACGGGTACGACGATTGATTTCTGCGCGCAGTGCGCGGAAAAGGCGGTGAGCTTCATCGCCGCAACGTTCACCATGCCCGCCGCGCCCCGGCCCGCATTGCAAAAGGTGCGGCTGGCCAACGGCGCGGTCACGATGCTGCCCATTAATGCGCCGCTGCCGCAAGGGGCGACGGTCATTAGTCCACAATCCTGAGTCGTTTGAGCCCACAACTGAATTCAAAATTTAATATTTAACGAGTAAAATTATGAGCCTAATTGTAATCAAAGGCAGTCCCACCATTACCTGGGGCACCAGCAACACGCTCGGCGTTCCCGCCGGCGCTATCGTCGAATCCGCGCGTTTTACGCCCAAAAACGGATCGCCCATCGAAATCGAAGATAACAACGGCATCGCGGCCAACCTTGTTTTGCTCCGCGACGGCTTCAACGCCAAAGTCGCCTGCCTTTACGACGGTTCCAAGTCGTGGCCGGTGGAGGGTGCAAATGTGGCGCTGACGGCGGCCATCAATGGTGCGAGCGCGAACTCGTATCCTTTTGGCGAGGGCAACGCGGCTTCCTGTGCCAACGGCGTGGTGACGTATTACTGCACGCTGGTCGGCATTGAGCCGAGTTATCATCGCAAAAAAGAGGAGATGATTGAACTTAATCTGTCTTACCGGCCAAATGTTACACCTTGAGCGGTGAGCTACCGCCCAGCGAAGACGGCCGCGCGGCAGCACGGCCCTACCATGACCAACGAACTCGAACAAATATGAACGAAGAAAAAGAACTTTATCAAGGGCACGCAGAGGACCAGCGGAAGCGCGAGGAGCTGGCGTCACGTATCGAACGGGCGCACGCGGCAGTATTACCAGGTGCATTGCGAGAAGCATTCGGTGGTGAGGCCGCACGTGGTCCTCTCGAGACCGGCGCTCTCGGGCTTCAGCCGGTTACTCTGGGCCTAACTGCGAACCTGGAGCGTATTAAATCACCGTTACTGGATATAGTGCGCATCATGCGGGAAGTTTTTTCGGGGTCACGTGAAGGGAACGCATCCCAGCGCGAAGAAGGCGAAGGCGACCCGCGGATGGAACTCATCAGGCAAAAAGTCTCGGAGCTGAAATTTGACGAGGAACAAATTGCGGAGACGGTTTTTATTTTTACGCGACCGCAAAAGCGTGTCCGCAAACTTTTGGACGCGGGCCATGACACATTCCGCGAAGCAGCCATGGACGAATTGGGCGACAAGCTGCATCCCACACAAATAGCTGCCTTACAGCGCGCCTGCGCACAACACTACGTCGCGAGCTTTGCGACGATCATTAGCTACGGCTCGCCGCCAGTGGAAAATGGTGAAGCGGTTTTTCATCTGCCATCGCCGAGCAACGCGACGGGCTCGGTTGGTGGCTTAACCTCTTGGGGACATTGATGCGCGATTTTCATATGAGCGAAGAGCAAGCACTAAACTATCCTCTGAACCGCGCCTTTGCGCTGAAGTCGTTCCTGATCGAAAGCAATCCGTGGGGGCGCATGATTTATGAAACGCCCGGCTATATCGGCCAGGAAATCGAGCGGCTGGCAAAAACAAACATCAACTAAATAATTTATGGGTGAACTAATAGAAGGACTGCGGGAATCTGCCGCCCAGACGGGCGGCGCGGTCTCGAATGTTGAGGAAATGAGTGCGGCGCTGATGGAACTCGCCAACACGGCAGATGCGGTGCGAGGAACATTTGAAAAGACATGGACGGCCATCGAAGCGGGCGCACGGTTGCAGGGATTGTCATCGGTCACGGGCGAATCGGTGGGCAAACTCTACGAATTTGAGCGCGGGCTTGAGGCAGTTGGCAAAAAGGCGAGTTACCTGCCGACAATTTTTGCAGATATGCAAAGAGCCTTGTCTGCCACCGATGAAAAGGGCGACCGTATGAAGTCTCTGTTTTCGCAACTGCATTTGAATATAGACCAGTTGCGGCGGGAAGATACCGCAGGTGCGGTCATGCAGGTCGCCGGCGCATTAGGAAAGTTAGACCCAAATACGGCCACGGGTCTTGGGAGCCAAATCTTCGGCCGATTCCAAACGGGGACAGTTCTGGCTATCGCGCGCGACAAGGATTTATTTCAGCAGACAATGAGAGAAAACTACCAGGCGGGCCAACTACTCGAGGAATATTCAAAATCATTTGAACAAATAAAAGCCGAACGAGGTAATATCAACAGCGATGTATTGGGCTTTCAGGCGGCGATGACTGGGAAAATCGCCCCGAATATTCAAGAAATTTATGCCAATATCCAGGATGACGTTAGAAGCACGATGCTCGCAGCCGCCATGCAACCGAGCGATTTTAGCGGGGTGCTGATGAACCCCGTTATTGCCGAACGAGGCAAATTCAAAACCGACTTTGACAAACTAATGGCGGCTGCTTTCGGCGACCCAAAAAAATCCGACACGCCCGATGCCAAAAATCTCGATCTTGGGCCAAATCACTTCAAACCGGAATTTACTTCCCTCGAAAAAATGGGGTTTATCATGTCGGGCGAAAAGGTCCAGAATCCTTACCATCAACGCTCACTGGATTTGCTCCAGCAAATCGCCGAGAACACGAAGGGTCCTGTGCACACGTTCTCTGTCCCCATGCCCGATGATAAACACCTGCGCGATATCATAGATCCGTCTCCTTTCGTCTCAAACATCGTATGAAAGCAAAAATTATCTCAAATCTTTCCGGCACATCCGCCGGTGGCGACCATTATGAACCGCATGGCACGCTTCAGCATGTCGCACACATCCCCGCGCTCGGCGTGATTTGCCAGCTCAAACTGGGTGCGGCCGGATTGCAATACGTTCGCGCCGGCGTGACGACGCATGTAATTCCACGCGAGGAACTGGTGGCGTTATTTGAAAAATTGGAACCGAAATTTGCCGAACGTCCCAATGGCAATACCCGGCCACGGGAAGTGGATGAACTTGGAGCACCGGCTAACCCGAAAACCGAAAATCCAAAATTGTAATTTTTATGTCTCTTGTCATCTGGAAAGGCCCAACCAACGCCCTGGTATTGCAACCCAACTCGCCGCGTTTGGTTTATGGCGACCGCGTAAAGGCGGTTGACATTTATAAAGGGCAGCAATCCCTTTGTGCTGAGTCGATGCTTGCGCGCGGAACGTTCGGTACTGGTTTCCGCGCCGGCTGGGTTGTCAACCAATGTACCTGCGACACTGCGCGGGGGGACATTGGCACGCTTACCATCGAATGGGAAGCAGGGGGATCGGAAGCGGACCAGCCTTTGCCGACGGGAGACTTTTCACTGGAGCCGCAGGAGATTTATCCGAAGATCGAGCGTAATCCTTTTTTCACCGGTATTTGCCCGGACATGATTCGCGCCACATATAACGCGCTGTATGCAGTCAACCAATCGGGGGCAGGACCGAATGCATCGGTAATTTTAACATCGGCGGCCAATTTGGCGAACTATGCGAGTTTTGCGGTAAACACGGCGAACGGCCAGCTCGAGCTGTCATATTTACTCCTAGACAAACTGGCCAATGGCGAAGAGTCGTATTATATCGCGGGCTATCGTTACAGTTTTTCGTCCTATTCCTACACGGCGCCGGATTTGTCCACGGGCGGTATCATCGGTACGCCTGACGGTCCTATCGCCGGCGATCTGCCGAACGGTGTGCAATGGCTGCGCTTGGCGGACAAGATTGAGCCGGCTGGCGTGAATGGCTCAATGTTTAAACTTACTGAAAACTGGATCGGCGGCCCGGATGGATATTGGGACAGCGATCTCTACGCGTAAAATTTATGCTCCGCTCCGGCCAGCCACTCAATACCCAATGGAACACGGTGAATCGCCAGGGCGCGCAGGGTGATTTTCACAAAGGTGAAATCATTGCCTCGCGTGATGCGATTGAAAACCGGCGCGCGCGAATGTTGCTCGGTGGCGGCGGAATGCAGCTCGCCACGCCGATGGAATATGTGATGACGAATCCATATCCTGGCCAAACATGGGTGCATGTGGGCGCATCGAACACGGCGGTGACGGCGGGGACGATTGATCCGGTTTCGGGGTTGCAGGTGTTTTCTTTGCCGGGTTGGTATTGCTCGGCGCCGGGCGGTGTGCCGATCGCGACGGTCGATGATGCGCCGGCGTATAATATTCCGCAGGTGCCATTGCCGGACCCATCAAATGTGGACAACGCGACGCAAAACTTTTGGGTCATCTTCATTGCCGACTCACAATGTTATTAATTGGCTATGTCGATTCCCGGATCCAACCGCCCTCCTTATCGCGCTCCCTGTGAAGGCACGGCTCTTTGCGGAAATGGCCCGCGTTATCAGAATTCGAAAGCGAGCGAGAAAAACATCCCAGTTTGGCTTTATAACGGGACGGTGCCGAATTGGGATGGCTGCCCGAGTCAGGCGGAGACCACGACGCCTTATGAGCGGCCGAATCCGATTTATGTTGACCAGGAAACGGATAATTGCGGTGGTGGCGAAACGACGTATCAGCAGCCCAGTGGTCCATGGATGGGGATTTGTCAATTAGACGGCGACTATGCTCCCTGCGCTACCGACACGATGCCTGCTTCCGGCACGACCAGCGAAATCTTTGACTTGGCCAATCCTGCGCCAGATTCCTGGTATCAGCCGCAAATGCTCACAGGCGCGACGATTGCCAACGGCGGTGAGAATTACCAAGTGGGAGATCTGTTGGATTTGAACGGAGGAACGGTTTCGAATTATATCATTCCACCTGGAGGAATTGCTTCGCTCACGGCTTATATTGCGGTTTCAGCAGTGAACGGCTCTGGCGCCATAGCTGCATTGACCATTCCGAATGCGGGAAGTTATCAAACGATTCCTTTGTCGCCGAATGCGGTGACGGGCGGGCATGGCACGGGCGCGAGTATTACGCTGTCCTTTGGCAATCAAATGAAGAGTCTGGCGCAGTGCAAAAAGATTGGCTACAAAAACGTCCAAGGTATGCGGCAGTGGCATGGGCAACCCGGCTGGCTTTGGAGCGGAGCACCCGACGTTTATACCTGCCCGTCGGATGATGACGGCAATTTTTGCAACTGGACATTCTTTCATGATTACAGCAGCACGGCCCCGCAATCTAAATATTGTAGCGCTGAAATAGATATCGATTTCAGTTCGGGCGGCTGGACTGGCTCTGAGTTTTACACGACCTGTACGGACAGTTTTTCCATCGATGTCAGCGTTAATCCGCAGAGCGGGGTTTGCACGGTCAATTCACTTTCGCCCGGGACCGGCGATGCCTTTAGTTACAGCGTCCCCTTTGGCGGTTCGGGCGCCAGCTCCAACGCATATAATTTGCTGGCCAATGATGCCATGGAAATGGTCCAAGGCCTGGTGGCGACCATGCTGGCGCTGTTCACGCCCACAGGCGGCCCGAACAATACCGTTTCCTGCGAAACGGATGGCGCGACGTGGAGCTGGTCTTATGGACCGGGCGATTATGGCCAGACTTTTACCATGAGTTGGACGCTGGGGGATACGGTGAGCTTTTCCGGCAGCTACAGTGATATTTACGGCCAAGGGGAGACTTTTAGTGGTTCGGTTTCCGACGATACGTTTTATTTTACCTATGGCCTAAACAACGATGTGGAATCCGGTTATCCCGCCGGTTACGAAACCATCAATTATACTCTCACCGCATCGCTCGGATCGGCCAACGCAGCTTCCGCAGTACTGGCCGATATCACCACCCTCCTCGCGGAATGGCCATTGACGGATGACGCGCTCTATCCCTGGCGTTCCGATGCCAACACCTCGATTGCTCCGGTCGTTTCGCGCAACGAAGTTCCCGGCAACATCAGCCCGCTCTTTTTCGGGGTTGCCACCAGCGCCACCGAGATTAACGATTGCCAGGGCAATGCCCCCGGCAGTCCGGATTATACCACGACCTACGAACTGGTGGCACAAACCGATCCCAACTCATTTCTTTACGACGGTACCATTCGCGGCGCGCCCAAACCCGCCGGTTATCAGGGGGCTTTCTATTTTGGCTGGCTCGATTATCAAAACGCGGGCGATATTGATGGCCTGCCGGACTATGAAATCTTTGGCTGGGGCGAGAAGAACACCGGACAATACGGCATCCCTCTGAACGCCACCCAATGGACCAACTTCCAGCAGGGCATTCAATTCCCGGGTGGCGCATGGCTATTTTACAACTGCAATCCCAGCGTGTCCGGCAATGGCGAATGCTTCGGCCCGGGCGCAGGCTGTCCGCAGCCGGGTGCGGTGTTGATGGCACAAAAATGGGCCGAAACCAAAGTGCCGTTGCCCAGCCAAAACTTCTTCCGGCCCGCAGGCAATGACCGGTTTGTTTACGATGAAGAAAACGTCTATGCCATCGGCTCCACTTCCGGCGGTCCCGGCGCCGGGACCCAAATCAATCTCGTGGACACCATTCATTGTGATGCCACGACCAGCGTGGTGGCCAGCGGCCTGTGGGGACCGTATCAAAACACCGACGGCAAATGGTATTTCTGGAGCGTCACCGGCGGCGGTGCGTCCCTCACTTTGAGCGCCCCGGTTTATCTACTGCCGGACAATTGGCAGTCTGCCAGCGGCGATGGCTCAGCCTCCGACCCGTCAACGATCGCCTGCTTAGGAAAACTCCGCTGGTCCACCGGAAATCCTGCTACCGATCCATTCCCTATTCTCGGCCGCGCCGGCGTAAGTGCCGTCGCCGAATACGAAAGCGAGGCGGACGTCACCGAACTTACTACCGATTCCCTGCCAAATCTCGGCCTATGCCAGACCTCCGGCTCTTATGACCTGGTGGATGTCTACGACAAAACCATGACCATCATCACGGGCAGCCTCGATGTCACGCGCATTGACGATTCCCATTTCACCGTGCCCGTGGCAGTCGCCACGCTGGCGAACGCGGCGTGGGTCCAATCCCATGGCGCTCCTGCCTATTATTGGGACGATCAATATCCAAAAGGCGATTATGTTTATACCGATTGGACCTATTGGCCGCGCCAGGTCTATGAACCCACGCGCATCAACGGGATTTACAATAGCTGCAACGGCGCGGCGTGTGGCGATACCAATGTGACGAGCTGCGTTTGCTCCAGCATCACCTGCGAAACCTCCGCGGCGAATGTCTTCTCCACCTTCACACAGGAAGCCGGTTGTGTTCCCTTCACACCCTGCAATCCGGCTGTACTCGCCATCACCCCCAACGGCGAAACCTTTGCCAATGGCGCGACTTACGATTTTCCTGCGATCAATCTCGATGAGATTTATGGTTCAGGATGGCAGGCGGAATTTCAGCAGGCCATGACCGACCTGCTCTGGCAACCACCCCACGTCCCGGCTACCAGTCCCTGTGCGGCTGAAACAACGGCCTGGACGGAAGATAATGGGACGTGCGAATCGAACAGCGACACCAACACCTATTATGCCCATCGCCCGCTCGTTGAAGCCCGGCTCACCGTTCCCGCCGGCGCGCCCGCTTTGCCGAGTGGAATCACCATTGGCTGGCTTTCCCCCGTCACCAATCCGACCTCGCCCGATGCCCTTTATCCCGCGCCATCCAACGGCCCTGGGCTTGGTGGCAACGTGCCGTGGACCATTCTGGATAATGAGTGTGGTTGTATCCAAGGTGATGGAGTCTTTACGGGCATTTATGAAAACCAGGTGGTGACGTGTGATTAATCACATACAGACGTGGACAAACCCTTATAAAAATTGAAGAGAAGGGAACGAAGACATGCAGGCCGCAAACGGAAATAGAATACCTTCATTGGGCCGACAGTTCGTCAATATGACGAAGGCGGCAGGGCGGGTGACGAATGCCGCAATCCATGGCCGGACAATGATCGTGCCGCCAGAAGTACGCGCGCAGCGTGAAGCCATTTGCAAAGAGTGTCCGGAAAATTTGGAGGGCCGGTGCCGAAAATGCGGTTGTGGCATCCGAGCACAGTGGCTGCGCAAAACCCATCTCGCCACGGAACGCTGCCCCCTGAGTCCGCCCAAATGGATAGAATGGACGTAATAACTCGAGTTTTTCCCGCCGCTGGTTTAGAACAAATGTTCTATTTATCATCTTTACCTCTGTGTCATACTAATTTTATATGCCGTCTAGCCTTTTCCACAGGACGCTTGGAATCACAATCATTGTGTACGGATTGGCTCCATGAAATCCCAAAATTTTAGGAACGGATTTACCCTGATTGAGCTGCTCATCGTCATCGCTATTATCGCCATCCTGGCGGCAATGCTGTTGCCCGTGTTGGCTTCGGCTAAAAAACGCGCCCTTCAGATTCAATGCCTCAACAATGTCAAACAACTCACCATGGGCTTCATCATCTATGTTAATGACAACAACGATTACGAACCTGATGGTAGTTCCGGCACCGATTATGGTGCCTCCCTATCAGATTGGATTTACTGGCGCCCTCCTACCTACCCTGTGATTAATGGGATTACCATGAGTCCTGACAAAAGCCCCATCCTGGCTAGTATCGGCGGGACAGTCGGAACCACCAATCTCCTTCGTTGCCCCACCGACATTGATAATGGCTGGCGGAATGGTACAGCAACTCCTTCAACCTCTGAGGGTGCTCCCTATAATTATAGCTACGAAATGACCAGCTATGCGCTTATTGCAAGTGGTAATAGTTATATAAATCCCGGCCCGTCGTTGCTCATTGAAAACGGCACGGCCTATCCTTTCAAGAGTGCGTGGATCAAAAATCCCTCCGGTAAAATTCTCGTGGCTGAACCGTGCGACACGACTAAAGCAGGTGACGCGCCTCCTCCTGATATCGCGAATACGTATGGTCATGGCCAATGGGCTGTAGAAACGGGGCGTTGGGAGCCGCTCAATCCGCTTACGTATAGTGGCGGCAAGTTTAGCGGTGGTACTCCGGATAACTATTTGACGTGTCATCACGACAACCGCGCCAATTGTGGTTTTGCCGATGGCCACGCTCAACTCGAGACCTGGCAGTTTGGGACAAACGCGATGAACTCGCTGCCCTCCGATTAACGCTGTTTATTCACTCCCGAAGAATTTGCCTATCACCTTTATACGGCGAGTGCACGTGGCACTTGTTGTGTGGATCCGCTACACCGACAACCAAATACACGGAACAGCCGGGTCACTGGTTTGTTCCGCCTGCTTCGCTCCAGAAAGACTTCTTGAACAAACGTTCTATGGACTCTTCACGCCGATTGTGGGAACTTGCTTCAATCCAAACGATTGCCCAACTCTGCGTCCTGACGTTAAAATAATATGAAAACGTTCTATCTTCCCTTTACCAAAACTATCATTCTTGCGGCGATTTTTGCTGTTGCGCTGAACCGGTCCTCCAACGGGGCGGTGACGAATTATATCTGGAACGTTTCCAATCCATCCCCCTCCAGCACCTGGAACACAGTGGGTAATTGGCTTCCGGCAACCGGCTATCCCGGTGCCGGCGGAGACACAGCAGACACAGTCGTTTTCGGCAGCGTGGGCACTGTCTCCAGCGCCACTTCCACCGACAGCGTTGTCAGCGTCAATACCACCATCTCCACGTTAAATTATACTAATATCGGAGGCACATTTCATGTTACGGATATCCCGGGCGGAGTGATTTTAACTGTCACCAATTTTAACGAGGGACTCGCCGACGCGACCGCAACTGAAATGGCGATGCTCGATGCCGGCACGCTGGTGGTGAATGGAAGCATGACCATCGGAGCCGCGGAAACCGCCAATGCCACGCAAGTGGCGAATTTTGGAGGCCTCAGCAATTTTGTCTTTAATGCCAGCGCCGGAACAATGAATTTGGGCCCCGCTAACGACAGCATTGTCAATATCACGCTTGCTGGTGCAAGCAATAGCGTCACCGCCGGAACCATTGATTACAACATCAACGCCAGCAGTAGCAGCAGCACCACCACTTTCGCCCTCGGTGGCGGCACAAATATTATCAATGTCGGCACCTTCGACCTCGCTTACGGTAGAAACACAAGCACGGTTTCATTTCCTGGTAGCACCGGCGGCCTTACGCTTGGCGGGATCAACGGTGGCTTGGCCAATATGGAAATTGGTCTTCACAATACCAGCGGTAGCGGCAGCCACGCCCTTGGTACGCTTTCCCTGGACGGGCACCCGGTGAATATGCAATTGGGAACGCTCCTTCTTGGTGCTTCCGATCACAACCCTACGGGCACGTCGTATGGCGAGGGAATTCTTTCCTTTGATACTGGCACCGTCTTTGCAAATGCCATCCTGATGGCCAGCAATCTCACCGCTACCGCAAGCTCTGGTACCGTATTTGCCCAGGGTATCGGGCAAATCAATGTCGGCAGCACGACCAGCACCGCCAATCCCACGCTCATCATCGGTTCCGGCGGCCTGTCCCTGGTTAATCAAATCAACGCGACGGTTTCGGCAGCTTCTCAAGGCACTCTGGCCATTACCAACGGCACCGTGATTTCCAGCAACAGCATCGTTAAAACCTCTGTCGCCGGCACTGGCATCATTGTCATTAACGGTGGCACTTTGGACATGGTCGCCGGAACTGTCGGTACATCCACCGCACCAATTGATAACATTGCAATAGATGGTACTGTGGTGTTGAGCGTCAGCGGCACCAATACCACCCCGCTTGTCTTTGGAAGCACTGTTACCGAGAGCAGCGGCACCATCATTATCACCAATGTCACACAAGTCACGGGTCATGTTTCCATCCCCCTGATTAGTTATAACGTCGGTGACGGTGACCCCGGGACGGGCAGCCTTAGCGTAGTATTGCCGAGTGGTTACAGTGGAAACCTTTCGGACGATGGCGCCGGAACGATTGACTTGAGCATCATGCCTGCCGGTTTGGTCATTTCTGATCTGCTTTGGAAAGGAGCGGTAGGTGCAACCCTCAACAGCAACTGGGACATCGGAATTACTCCTGACTGGATCAATCTCGCCAGCTCGCTTTCCTCTGCTTACACGAATCCGGCTGTGGTGGTTTTTGATGACTCCGCATTAAACTCAACCGTTATTCTCAAGACGAACGTTACACCCAGTTCGCTTACGTTCAGTAATAGCGTTCTGAAGTACAGTTTTTCCGGAACTGGTAGCATTGGCGGCTCGAGCGGCCTGGTCATGGATGGCAGCGCCGCAGCCATCTTGTCCGAATCCGGCACAGACACTTTTAGCGGGGGCGTTGTAATCAATAATAATGGAACTGTTATATTGGACGATGCTAATGGCGATATTTCCGGCGGTCTGACCATTTCCAGCGGCGCCACAGCGCAGATTGGCACCAATGACAACAACGGCAGCCTGCCCACTGGTGCGATCTCCGATGATGGGGCGCTCATTTTTGACCATACCGCTGTTACCGACGCCGTCGCCACAGCCATTTCCGGTTCTGGCACGCTGACCCAAAATGGCAGCGGCACGGTCTCCTTGAGTGCTTTGAATGCCTACACTGGTGCTACTACTGTAAATGCTGGCACGCTGGCCCTGACCGGTTCAGGCAGCATCTCCAATAGCGCCTCCGTTACAGTCAATAATGCGTTCCTGAACTTGTCCGGGCTGTCCGGAGCCGCTTTCATACAAAACGCGACGTTCAATAATTCCACGCAAACTCTGGCCTTGCCCGATCAATCCATTATACCGCTGGTCTGCTATAACGGCGGTATAACACTGCAAGGGGCAGCCAACGTCGTCAACGTCACTGTCTTGCCGCCGATTGCTTATTATCCTACTACCTTCCCGCTGATGTCTGGCGGCATTGTCGGCAATTTTTTCAATATAGTGCTGGGCACATTACCCGCTGGCTATCAAGGCACTATTTCTAAGAGCGCCAACGGCCAAGAGGTTTTACTCACTCTTACCAGCGGTCCCCAAAACGTTCGTCCCAACGTTTCTTGGGTAGGCACCGATGCCATCAACAGCGATATTATCAACTGGTCTGACGCCAACAATTGGGAGTTACCTGGCCCACCCACGCCGGTGGATAACGTTGACTTTGCCGACGTTGACGCAGTGCCTAACACGCCTTTCAACACCACGGGCGATGGCCCCGGTGGTATTGCCAATCCGCAATACGTGAATAACTTCCTCGAAACCAGCTATACTGTTGGGACTCTCACTTACACAAATATTGTCCCGGGCGACTACCAAAACACCTTTATTCAAAACGGTGCCGCGCTCAACGTTGTCAGTAATGGAAGTCTAGTCATCGGTAGCGAATCAACGGACTATGGGAGCAGTGCTGCGATATACGCCACCATCGGCGGGACAAATGGCACTCTAAACGTCAACAATACCAATGGTACCATGTTCGTCGGCTTGGGCAGCGGAAGTGCTGCCTCTCAACCGGCCAACTTGGACTTATCCGGTTTGGGTACATTCAACGCCAACGTTAGCCGCCTGCTCGTGGGGGTGGGCAGCTCCTCCGAAGGAATTGGTTTGGGTCGTCTCAGCGGAGTTTTGTTTCTGGCACAAACCAACACCATCACTGCTTCAATCGCCGTCAGTGGCGCTGAAACCAGCGATACGGCTGCTAACGCGGAGGCCATTGACATTGGTGATGATGATGGCAATGCCGGCAATTCAACCTACTTATATTTGGGCCAGACGAATGCATTTTATGGAGACGCCATTGCCGTTGGCCGGCAAAAGGAGGTGGCAACCATGGAATTTAATCAATATTTCCAGACCAATACGGTCTATTTCCGTGGTGCCAGCGCCAGTGCCGTTGGGACCTTTAGCATCGGTGATAGCGTTGTTAACAGCGGCTCCGGTGAGAACGCCAACGGAACCTGTGACTTCACGACCATTAGCGGCGGTAGTGATGGTTATGTCAATGCGTTGGTTAACACCATGTATATTGGTCGTACGGCCAACGCTACTGCCGGTAGCGGCACGGTGAGCGGCACGTTGAACTTTGATAATGGAATCTTCAATGTGGGCACGATATTCCTCGGAAATAATCCGGCCGACGCGGCGAAAGCGGCAACGGGAACAATCAATGTCAACACTAACAGCACGTTTGGAGTCAGCGGTACGCTTTCGGTGAGCGGCAATTTGATCATGGCCCAGACAGCGGCGGGTGGTACGGCTGCAGTGGGTGTATTGAATATTGGGGGCGGCACCGTGGCGGCGAACAATATCACATGCGACCCCAACGGCGGCAACAGCACCATCACTCTGGGCAATAACAGCCTCTATGGCACGCTCATCGTCACCAATACTATCGGCACATTGGGGGCGCCTCTCACCATATTGAATCTCGAGGGCGGAGTCCTGCAATTGAGCCCGGTGAACGGCGCGACCAACATCGTGGCTGCCAGCGTCTCTATCGGTGGGCCAACTACCGTCAACATTGCTTCTGTTGGCACGGCTGTCGGTGGCTCGCTCACTATTCCTCTTATCAGCTATACCGGCTCTGACCCCGGTCTTGGCAATCTGATCATGGGAACAGCTCCGCCGGGCTTTACCACAAACAATCCGGCGTTTACCGATAATGGCGCGGGCCTTATCTCCTTGAATATTACTGCGCCACCCATTCTGACTTGGAGAGGTGCGGTCGGTTCCACGCTTAGCAGCAATTGGGATATTGGCAGCACGGCAGACTGGGTCGGCCCCTCCGCTTTTGCCAATTATGACTTGGTACAGTTCGCTGACGGGGCCAGCAACGGCACTGTCAATCTCACCACCACGCTCACGCCTGACAGCACCACCGTCACCAACAGCGCATTGACGTATAACTTCATTGGCACAGGCTATGTAACAGGCGGCATATTGAGTAAAACGGGTGCCGGATTGCTTGTGGTTGATAACAGCGGGGCGAATGCCTTCAGCAGTGTCAACATCGCCGCGGGTACGGTGCAAGTGGGTAACAACGACGCCAGTGGCAGCCTGGGCGGCAGTTCCATTACCGATAATGGTTCGCTGGTGTTTGACCAGAGCAGCAGCAGCGCGTTTGTCAACGTTATCTCCGGCAATGGCAATATCTCGCAACACGGCAGTGGTTCTCTTACCTTGAGCGCCGCAAATACTGCTTTTGCCGGAACGATTAACGTGACCAATGGCACGCTGGTGATCGGTTCGGCTACGGCACTGGGAGCCAGTACAAATGCCATTACCATCAGCAACGGTGGTACGCTCGACGACGACGGCCAGAATCTGTCCGCCTATACAAATATTACTGTTTCCGGCAGCGGCGTGAATGGCCAGGGCGCCATTGTCAATAACGGTCCGGCGCAACAGACTGCCTTTGGCCGCCTCACCCTGGCGGGAAACACGACGTTTGGTGGAACCAATCGTTGGGACGTGCGTCTTACCGGTGGCGCGCTGCTCACCGGCGGCCAGCCTTACAGTATCACCAAGGTAGGCACAAATCAGGTCACCCTGGTGTCAACAGCGGGTGGGACAAACGCTTCGTTTACCGTTGATCCGGCCCTTAGCAACATCATCATTCAAGCCGGTACTTTTGCCGCCCAGCAAATCGGCACCAACGGTTTGGGTACCAACGGATCCGTTATCGTTTACAACAGCGCCATACTGGAATTGGATTTTGGCGACTTCCTCACCAACTCGACCAAACCAATTGTCCTGCTGGATGGCTCGCTCCTGGATTGCGCGAACGGCGTTAATAGCATCGCAGATCCTGTCACCCTGGGTACGAACACCCTCGGCGGACCGGGCAACTGCACATTCGCCGGCAGTGGCACCTCCATGTCCTGGAACAATGTCGTCAGCGGCCCGGGCAATCTCATCAAAAACGGGCCGGTCACTTTGATTCTGACCGCCAATAATACCTATACCGGAACGACTACCATTAATTCCAACAGTTTGGTGTTGTCCGGTTCCGGTTCAATTGCCGACAGCTCCGGCATCATCATCGCCGGTGGCGGAATATTCAATGTCTCGGCGGTTTCCTTCGCGCTGGCTTCCGGCCAATCGTTGGGCAACAGCACGTCAACCGGGGTGATTAACGGTAATGTTGCCACGGGCTCAGGGACTTTGTCCTTGTCATACGCGGCAGGTACGCCGTCTCTGGTGGAAACCAATGGCACATTGACACTATCCGCGGCAACAGGCGCTACCATTAATAACACCGGCACTCAATTGGCCGCGGGTACCTACACTCTTATCACCACCAGCACCAGTGGGTTTATCGCTGGTACCGCTCCGTCCGCAGTTACCGTGACGGGTGGCGGAGCTGTGGGGGCGGCTTCACTCGTTATCAGCAATGGGGCACTTGATCTGGTGGTGGCGTCTGGGCCAGCGCCACGGCCTGTCATCACGAGCTTCAGCATTAATGGCGACACACTGACCATCAGCGCAGCCAACGGCCAGGACAATGCCATGTATTCGCTGTTCGGTACTACCAACCTGAATCCGCCGGTGGTCTGGGAACTGGTCTTCACCAATTCGTTCAATGCCAGTGGCAACATCAACAACTTCTCCACCAACCTGGTCAGCCCAGGCGTGCCTGCCGAGTTCTACCTCCTGGAGGAGCCTTGAGCCCGGTGCGTTGATGCAAGATATCTAAGTCGGCCCGCTGTTTGAAAGAACGGCGGGCCGTCTGTTTAAGACTCCCTTCAATAAATCCGTTAATGATTATCAGATTAATGGATGATCAATTCATTGATCACGTCCGCTTCGCGTGATTTGGGAGTTACTTTCAGGCGGGCTAATTTGCCGTGAGTCAGGGTGGCTTCCACGGTCGTTTGATACGGCATGTGCAGTTTGAAATCGACGTCCCAATTGCGCGGCCAGGCGGGGAAAAGCAGGATTTTCCTGCCCTCAGCCTGGCATAGCATCAACTGTGCGGTGTTCAATAAATTCCCGCCATGATTCTGGTCGGGCATCCAGTCGAAGTTTGGTCCCCAGGTGGCCGGCCAGCGATATTTTGGATTCGAGTTGTGGCATTTTGCTTCCAGGATGCGCGCCGCCTCGCTGGTCATACCGAGCATTGCCGCGCAATTGCCATCCGGCCCCCAACCTACGTCCAGCTGATGGCCGCGCAGGGCGTAAGTATCACGCGCCACCTTTAAACCCGGTTTGTTCAGGCCATAGAGTCCGAACGGCCAGACTGCGTAGAGTTCCGGGTTTTCCACATTATGACGCCTTGGATTATAATTCTGTGCCGGGGCAATGACGCGAATACTTGCGCCGTTGGTTTCACAGTCCTGCATGGGCAAATCTGGGCAGGCGGCCAGTATTTTTCGGAATAGAAGCCGCTGTTCCGGTGTAGTGAGATCTTCCGGCAATGCTGAAAGACGCGCTGTGATGTTCCGCAAACCGCCAATTGTTGGTGTGTCGTTTGTCACATCGTCCCAATAAGTTTCAACCACCTGGGTCGGTGTCAAGACGAGTTTGCCCCGGCTATCACGCGGGAACCGCTCGTCAAAATAGGTCAGCACTGCCGTGGCCATGGGCAGGAGGTGATATTCGAGGAAGGCCGTGTCCTGCGTATAATCCCAGCGGTCCAGCATCAGGCCAACCAGTTCCGGCCCCTGGTTGCGCGTTTTGGCCCACCACGGGCAAAGCACGTCTGAAGGCACGTGCCCGGTGCGGTCCCAGCCATAATTATGGTTGGCGTAGGTTCCCCAAATTGTCATCGTTTCGGGAAAATAAACGCCGTCCACTCCCTCATAAATCTTCGCGCGCGCTTCACAAATCGGCACGGCATCTTCATACATCCGGAAAAATGGGTCGGTCATTTCGATGTCCCCGCTCTCCATCATCGGGTAATACATATGGCGGATATTCTGCCACCAATGGCAATCACCCCACGCCCGGTAATCCGAGTCATCCATTTGGCCGTCGGGAGGCAGCGTGAACGCGCCGCCGTTAAACTTTATCGGCAGTGTCCCGCGCCCGCCGCATGCCTGCATGTACCGTTGCAACTCATAGCCGCGGGTAATCTCCGGCGCCTGCGCGTTTCCCGTTATTTCAATCCAGCTTCGGGCCCAGTAATCATGCCACCATTTTGTATTTCGTTTCAGCGCGTTGCCGATATTCGATGAATCAGCCGCGTCGTCCAGCGCCTGCACCATCCAATCATCCATGCTGTCGGTCTGGAAGCACGGGCACGCGATGCGAACGGCAAAGGAGCGCAAGGGCTTTTCCGTGGCCAGCGTGCGCGCATCGCGGGCGACAAATCCGTCGGCCAGGACAAAACCACCAAAGGTCCGGTGGAACAGCGGGTCATGGACCACATCCGTCGCATTCGTCAGGCCCTGAAGCGACAGCGTGTCAGGAACCACGGTAGTTTCGTTGCGATGATACCAGACCAGGGCATCGTCGGCCGTTACCTGTGACACCTGGAATTGGTCCGCCGATTCCACGAGCGGGAATGGGGCGATCTCCATCGTCCAATCAGAGACATCGTTCGTCTTGAGCGTACGCGGCTCCGTGCGCCAGGATTCCACCGTTACGGTGACCTTCTCTGGTTCTGCCGCGGTTCCCGTCACATAAATCACCGGCTTGTCCGGGTCGGTGAAAAGATTGAGCGTCACTTTATTTTTCCTGGTACCGCCCGAGATTTCGATGGCGCCATCGTGCAAATGGAGTTGCTGTGAAAACGGTTGACCGTCCACAAATGGATTGGGTGAGAGGCTCACGCGAATCAATCCCACTTTGAGCAGGCGCGAAATTTCGCTGTAGGAATCGCTTCGACCGATATAGAACTGCAAATCGCCGTTGGTTTCCACCCAGGCGTTCAGGGTGACTTCGCCGTCGCCCAGCGGCATGGAGCCCCGGGCATCCGCGCTGGGCGAATTCCAAACCACATCGTAGTTATCCAGCCACGATTGATGGTCTGCGCCCGCCGCGCTGAACGCCAGCAAAGCGCAGAACAAGGGAACGAGGCAAAACCAGGGACGAAGTCGAAATAAATTCATAATTTGATGACGATGCAGTCTAAGAAGGGGAAGGGGGGCAGGCAAGTGGCGCTTTGGCCATGCCCCCCGGGGTCTTTAATAGGTTAAAATTGGTTATAACAGGTTGTAATCGGTTGAAGGCTTTGGTGGGGTGGCGCATAAAAAAGTTACTTTTTTTCTTCATAATGGCTTAAAGAATCTTAAAAAGTCTTAAAAAAGCTTAAAGAGGGTTGTGAAGGTTTGTGGGGCTCACTCCGATAATTGCTTATTTCCCGCGAAGGCCATGAGAGCCGTAAAGATGAGGCAACGATGCCGCTCCTATGACCTTTCCTCTTACTACAAAATGTCAGCACATTTTTCATGTGGGGGGATTCTAACATGGATGACGTAATCTCCTAGTTCGTCACTACCCCTAAATGACAGAAGATGGAGGCCAGGTTGGAATATAAGTTAGAGCAGACTTACGCCCGCTGCTACGAATTTGGATGATAAAAACAGACGACCCGCGAGTCCTGCGCAAACCGGTTTAGAGATCGGTCGGCGATTCGAAGTTCTGAATAATCCACCCGATATCGTTAAGAGGCCCCGCAACGCCTTCACATTGTGAAGCGGTGAAGGGGCAAGTATTATACTCGTATCCCAAGGAGGGGCCTTGATTCACAGAATATTTGCCGTCAAAAATTATGTAAGGATTATGCCAGGTATGCGCTTCGGCATGGCCGTCAGCAAAAGCAAACGTCCCGACATTGCCATGATACATGGAAAATACATCTTCCAAACCAGCGCTGGTACGCGTGGTATCGATTGCGAAGGTCCCTTTGTTGTAACCACGCGGATCAGCCTGTTCTACCATAATGATGCAGCTTGCGGGCTTCTTGATAGCCGCTATGGCAGAAAAACTGTTATTATCTGAACTCCCGGCACTTTCGACATTTTCCGGGACGGCATAGCTATCATAAGCCCAGCCGTTGCCGATGGGCCGATTAAACCGAACATCACCCGGACAATGAAAAACCTGCGGATTCGCGGCATAGGGGCCCAGCAAGTTATCATTCTGCAAACAATCCAGCACGTTGGTCATGGCCGCTCCCTGTGACGTGGTGGTAAAGCCTGCGTTCATTCCCCAAAAACCACCGCCGTCCTCAAAACCCGGCTGCTGGAACCAGATGCACTGGTTTAGATTTGGCCCGCTCGTGTAATAGGATTCGAGGAGATTTTCCTTGTTGTCATCTGCATACATGAGCCAGCTGGTGCCTATCTGTTTTTGATTGCTCAGGCAGTTGGCTTCCGTGGCCTTCAACTTCGCGCGGGCCAGCACCGGCAGGAGGATTGCGGCCAGGATGGCAATGATGGCAATCACGACCAACAGTTCAATCAGGGTGAAGCCACCGCCGTGCCCGGTTTTGTTGGCGTTGCTTGCCGCTACTTGGTTTCCCTTATTTTTCAAAACAACTCGCATTTGTTATTCAAGAGTTGGCACTAATTTAAATGCACACAGGTGAACTGCTACTAACGTAACAGCAAGCTGCCAGCAGAGATATAGAACGTTTGTTGGACAAAGGTTTAAATAGGATCTGGCATGTTTATGCCATCCTTATTGCCACAGAAGGTAGTACTCGAGGGGATTGCCTGGGTTGATGACATTCGTTACCAGGTCCAGGCTCCCATTGGCATTGAAGTTGTTCGTCAATACCGGCGTCCACTGGTTAAAAGGCAGCAGGAGGTTGGTGCTTCCCAGCAGCATAAATTGCCCGCCGCCCGCGCCGTTCGTGGCCGTAATGGTTAGCGTTGCGCCGTTGATGCTGATGCCCGTGATATGAGGCGTGGGCACGGTAACCATTAAATCGAGCGCACCACTGTTGATGGCCAGTGATGCCGTGGCGCCTGTCGCAATCCCGCCACCGTTCACTGTGAAGGCTGATGGCAGAGTCCCGTTTATCGCGCCGCCGTTATTGGTAGAAATTAAGGTATAAATGCCCGGTCCTAAAGCCGGCCCAATATTATTAATCATCAAAATTGTGCTGGACGAAAGCGTGAAAGCGCCGTTTGTAACCAGCAATGACGGCGTTCCTGCCGCATATCGCAGTCCCAGTGTTCCTGATCCAGTTTTGATCCCCCCACTAATGATAGCGGTGGAAGTGTTATTGCTAAGCACTTGACCTGAAACCAGTCCGAATCCCGCTGTCCTGGGGAATAGACTTAACGTTGCGCCGCCGGCGATGATGATGGCAGGGCTGTTGGCAATGGTGACAGAACCCGGCAAGGCCAAGGTGCCGCTGTCGATCATGGTATTACCGGTGTAGGTGTTATTTCCATTTAACGTCAGCGTGCCGGTGCCGCTTTTCGTTAAAGCCGCCGCGCCGCCAATATTACCGCTGCCGTTGAACACATAATTTTTTAGATTATTACTTACGGTCACACTGGCCGGCTGGAGCAACCCCTGCAAATTGACCGTGGTCGTTCCGGGGGCGCTATCATCAAACGTCACTGCGCTGCTGCCGAAAATAAAAGGCGTGGTGACCTGACCCGGCGGGTCGCTGTTGTTAAAATACGTTGTGCCGATGTCCTGGTAGAATTGCGGCTTACCGTTGGTTGAGTTCACCCAATTCGTATCCGCGTCCACGTTCCAGGTACCGTCATTGGCTCCATTGGTTGTGCCCGTCCAGGTCAGCGGTACGAGCGGGCTGCCGGAGTTCGTCCACATCAGGACGTTGGTGATGTAAGTGTCCATCTGGTATGTCGGGTTGTGAAACTGCTCATAAACACCATCCTTGAAGTAAAAGTCTCCCGCACCGATGTCCTGTTGGGTCCAAACCAGCGTTTGATTGATCCAGAGCCGGATGGCGTGATTAATGAGATTATGGTCCACGTTCACTTGAAACCATTGGTTGCCGAGGTCTCTGACGATTTCGTGTCCGCTGTAGTCCCAAACCGAGCCATTGTTATTGGTGAACCAAAACAGCATAAACGTGGTGGAACCATACGCCGCTTCCTCCGCATCGCCGGTGTGGATTTGGAAAATGCAATAGCTGTTTTCGTTGGAAGGCGCCATCTCCATGGACTGGTATTGAATCTCGCCAATCGGCGGATTGGTGTAATCCGGTTCGAAGCGCATTTCGGTGCGTGGCTGGGGATCGGTATTGCCTACCTCAAACGTGTCGTCGTTGCTGAAAACCTGGCAATGATAAATGTTATTGGTGAACCAGTAGCGCTGGTCTTCCGCGGCATTGGTTGGCCATTGTACATTAAACGACACTGGGTATGGCGCCCACCCGATTCCTCCGCCCAACGGCTGTGGAGGCTGTGCCCGGAGGTTCGTGACAGCGAATATTGCCCCAAAAATAAGCCAAAAATGGAGGCGTATGGGCGTAAAAAGGGTTCTCAATATTTCGATAATGCTTTTCAAAAAAGGTGCGGCTAATGGGCAAATTGCTGTGGCTCAATATATCACAGCTAGACGCATCGTCAGTTGAACGTTTGTTCTATGCCGTATCTGTCACGGGAAAGCTCTATTCTTTGGCCGAAAACCCCAATTCACATTTATTATTGCGAAAAATCCAAAATTGAGCATATTACTTTTGCCAAAAGGACAGTGAAAAGAACGGCCAAGGAATTACCAACGCTGGAAAAAGGAGAGGCTTTTCCTCCAAAGGATGCACTTTCTGCCGGACGAGCATTTTCCGGGGGCGGCGAGATGGGAGAACGCATCCGTAACTTTGACTGGGGCAGGACGCCGCTAGGTCCAATCGAGTCGTGGTCGCCTGCTTTGCGCACAACAACGAGTATTCTCCTGGCCAATCGCTTTCCGATGCTGCTTTGGTGGGGGCCTCAATTTATCCAGATTTATAACGATGCCTACCGGCCCGTTTTGGGAACCAAACATCCAAATCCCGGCTTGGGTCGTCCTCTTAGCGAATGCTGGTCGGAAATCTGGGATATTCTTCGGCCGCTGGTTGAAACGCCCTTTAATGGAGGTCCGGCCACTTGGATGGAGGATATCTTCCTCGAAGTAAACCGGCATGGCTTCATTGAGGAAACACACTTTACCGTCGCGTACAGTCCGGTGCCGGACGAAACCGTGCCGTCGGGCATTGGCGGAGTGCTAGCCACAGTCCATGAAATCACAGAGAAGGTGATCAATGAACGGCGGATTGCTTTGCTCCGGAATTTGGGCGCGCATTCCGCCGAGGCCAAGACGGCAGAGGAGGCATGTGAAAGTGTCGCAGCCACCCTGCATGACGCGAAGGACATTACATTTGCATTGTTTTATCTTTTGGATGCCGACCGAAAAAGCGCGCGTCTGGCCGCCGCGTCAGGCATAGCGGAAGGGATGGAAGCCAGTCCGATAAATATCTCACTCGATATCGGCCCCGATGATCGGTGGGAAGTGATCAAAGCGCTGGAAACAGAGCAAATCAACGTGGTCGAAAATTTATCGGAAAAATTTACCAATATTCCGCGCGGGCCATGGTCGGAACCTCCACGCACTGCTGCCGTCATCCCTATCCGATCTAATATCCAGCGCCAACCTGCCGGATTTATCATCGCCGGCTTAAGCCCGCGCCAAAGCTATGATAAAAATTACGCGATTTTTTTGGATTTAATGTCCACGCAAGTGACCACAGCCGTGGCCAACGCGCGGGCGTATGAGGGGGAACGCAAACGCGCCGAAGCTCTCGCCGAACTGGACCGCGCCAAGACGACATTCTTTGGCAATGTCAGCCATGAATTGCGCACGCCGTTGACGCTCATGCTGGGGCCCATTGAGGATGAACTGCGCGAGCATCCTGAATCGCGTGCCCGTCTCGAGCTCGTCTATCGCAACAGCCTCCGCTTACTCAAACTGGTCAACACTCTCCTGGACTTCGCGCGCATTGAAGCGGGCCGCGTCCAGGCAAATTTTGAGCCGACGGACCTCGCGCTGTATACGGCGGATCTTGCCAGCGGCTTTCGCTCGGCCATGGAACATGCCGGTTTGCAGTTTACTGTGGATTGTCCGCCTTTGCCGGAGCCCATTTTCATTGACCGCGAAATGTGGGAAAAAGTCGTCCTCAATCTTTTGAGCAATGCCTTTAAATTTACCCTTAAAGGGAGCGTGACCGTAAACCTTCGCTTCCGTGGTGACAGCGTTGAGCTGACAGTCAGTGATACGGGCACGGGAATTCCGGCGGCGGAATTGCCGCGCATTTTCGAACGCTTCCACCGGGCGCGGAGCGGCCGGGCTCGCACGCACGAAGGCACGGGCATCGGTCTGGCTTTGGTGCAGGAACTCGTGCGATTGCTCGGCGGTGAAATCCGGGTGACCAGCGTGGAAGGAAAAGGCACCGTCTTTACGGTTAATTTGCCCGCAGGTTCTCGGCATCTGCCAAAGAGCCACGCGCCAGCCGATAAAAAACCAGAATCAACCGCCGTGGGGTCGGCTCCTTTCCTCCAGGAAGCGATGAGCTGGCTTCCACAATCAGTTGAACCATCCCCTAACAGTGACTTAACCCGCGATAAAGATTTTAAACCTTCCAAACATCCTGCGCGGATCCTGGTGGCGGAGGACAACGCGGACATGCGCCAATATATTATGCGCCTGCTAAGTGAACATTACGCGGTGACGGCGGTGGCCGACGGCCAGGCGGCGCTGGAAGCGATCCGTGCGGAGCGGCCCCATCTCGTTCTAAGCGACATCATGATGCCCCGGCTCGATGGATTTGAGCTGCTCCGCGAACTGCGTTCGCATTCGGACACGAATGCGATTCCGGTGATTTTACTTTCGGCACGCGCCGGTGAAGAAGCACGGGTGGAGGGAATATCGCGGCAGGCCAACGACTATCTGGTGAAGCCTTTCAGCTCGCGGGAACTTTTTGCGCGCGTATCCACGCACCTGGAATTGGCCAAAGTCCGGCAGGAAGCGGAACTCGCTCTGCGCGAAAGAGAAAATCGGTTTCACGCGTGGATTCAGGCCAGTTCCAACATCATGTATTGCATGAGCGCCGACTGGAGCGAAATGCGCCTGTTAGTCGGCAAAGATTTTATCGTTGATACGACCGACTCGAACCTGGGCTGGCTGGATAAATACATTTATGCAGACGACCAAAAATACGTTTTGGCCGCCATCCAGGAAGCCATCCGAAAAAAAGCCGCCTTCCAGCTCGAACACCGGGTCATTCAGAAAGACGGCACGATGGGATGGGTTTTTTCCCGCGCGGTACCGTTGCTGGACGCCAATGGCGAAATCATCGAATGGTTCGGGGCGGCCAGCGATATCACCGGGCGCAAAGAGGCTGAACGAAAATTTGCGGAAATTTTCGAACGGGAAAAGGACGCGCGGCAGGAGGCCGAAGCCGCGACACGCATGAAAGACCATTTTCTGGCGACGCTTTCGCACGAGTTGCGCACCCCGCTGAACCCGGTGCTCCTCATCGCCAGTGATTCGGCCGAAAACCCGGCACTGCCCGCTGACATCCGCGCGCAATTTGAAACCATTCTTAAAAACGTCGAAATCGAAGCCCGCCTGATTGATGACCTGCTCGACCTTTCGCGAATCAATCACGGCAAACTAAAGCTAAACATACACTCGGTGGATGCCCATGCTGTTTTGCACGAAACCGTGAAGATCATCCAGGGTCAGATGGAAGAGAAGCGCCTCCAGGCGGTGTTTAATTTGAAGGCACAGCAGCACATGGTTTCCGCTGATGCCGTTCGCCTCCAGCAGGTCTTTTGGAATGTCTTGAAGAACGCGGTGAAATTTACGCCCGAGGATGGAAAGATCCGGGTGGAAACATTTTCTGCTGACGGAGCCGGGCTGGCAGTGAGGATAACCGACACTGGAATCGGGATGACGCCTGCAGAGTTGGACCACGTCTTTACACCCTTTTCCCAGGGAGAGCATACCAGGGACAAGTTTGCGAACTTTGGCGGCCTGGGGCTGGGACTGGCTATTTCCAGGAAGCTGGTCGAAATGCATTCGGGCAGCATCCATGCCGAGAGCGATGGTCGCGGCCATGGCTCATCGTTCACCATCAATATTCCGCTGGCGAGCGAGTGAGCGCAAATCCCCATCACCCATTGCTCCGCTTCCACATCCGAATATCCGTGATGTTTACGTCCATGCAGGCGCTGGGATCGTCCCGTTGCACGTAAACGCCGTCCTTAAAATAAAAATCCCGTGCGTCTTTCGTTTTTTGCGTCCAAACCAGTTGCCGGTTGATCCAGACTTTAATGGTGCGGTTATCCACGTCCTGGTCCACGTTGAGCTGAAACCACTTGCTTCCCAGATTCGCCGCCAGTTCCTGTCCACTGTAATCATGCACTGAGCCGCCGTCTTTGCTGAACCAAAATAACATAAACGCCGTTGCCCCGTATTCGCGCGATTCGGCGTCACCGGTGTGGATTTGGAAAATGCAATAGCCGTTCTCGTTCGCGGGCGCCAGCTCCATGGACTGGTATTGAATCTCGCCGCCTCTGTAATCGGGCACGAAACGCTGCTCCGTGCGCGGACGCGTCGTGTTGCCCGCAGTAAACGCACCATCCGTGTTATAGACCCGGCAATGATAAACACCGTTGTTATCCCAATAACGCTCAGCCCGCGCCGCATTCGTCGGCCATTGGACATCGAATTTCACCGGGCAGGATGCCCATCCGGTTTGACCGCCTAATTGTGCCGAAGCCGTCGTGGCTAAAGAAACTGCTGCAAAACTAAACAATGGCAAAAAACGCACTGGCATATTTTGTCAGGATAGACGCAGGGACCCCATTTTAGGTTTCCTCTTTTAAGGCGAGACGACGCGGTAAAAACGGGCGTGATAGCTGGTAGCGGTGCGGTCGGTAAATACGAGCGAAGCGTTCGTGGCAGTGAAATTGGTGAGGTTGACCCATTGGATTGGATTGGACGCCAGGTTGGTTGTGGCCTGCACATGGTAGCTGAAGTTCGTGGAGAAGGTCAGGTTGAAGGCAAATCCGTTGCCGAGCCAGCGAAACGGCCCGGTGAATTGCGCGGACGGCGCAGGTAAATTGGTGGCCAGAACGTCGGGGCCAAATTCGCTGGTGTCGCCGTTCGTCGCCGTCACCGTCGCGCTGATATATTGTCCGGAATAGTTACCGCTGTAGTTGGTGTAAGAAAAAAACGCGTTACCGGTAGGACCAGTGGTCACGGTCGCGGAACCGAGATAGACCTGGCCTTCACCATAACCGCCGGGGCCCTGGGCATTGTTATAAAAGAAATCGAGGTAGTAAGTCTGATTGTTCAGGCTGCTCAAGCTTCCTTCGATGATGGTGCTGTTGCCATACCCAAACGCATTGGTGACGATGGGATAATTTTGCCAATCGTTCGCTGCGGGGATAAAGCCGGGATGGTTATTGGTAAAACTGTCCAAATAAATCCCCCCGTAATAGTCGTCGTGAATGGAATTGCCACGGATGGAATCATTCGTTGTGTTGGATTGATACACGGCCACTCCCGGCCCGTAGTTGAAAGCGATGATATTACCCGCTCCTGCGGCCGTTCCGCCGATTTGATTGCCAACGGCTCCAGTTTCGACGGCCACGGCGGCATATCCCGTATTAGGCAGGGCGTTTGTGCCGGTGATGTCCGTTCCGATATAATTGCCTTCTACCACATTGTTGTTCGCTTGGGCTATGGCGATGCCATAGCCGGTCGTGCCGGAAATCACATTGCGTGCAGCGACGGTCGTTCCGCCGATAACATTGTCGCTGGCTCCGCTCCAAACCCCGATGCCGAAGTTCACATTGGGGATGGCATTGGTGCCAGTTTTATCCGTGCCAATGAGGTTGCCAAGAATGACATTATTGCTGGTGCCGGGATCTGAGATATCGATGCCATAACCGTTGTTACCGGAAATGACATTGCCCTCGCTTATGGCCGTGCCGCCGACAATGTTCCCGTTGCCGCCATCGAAAATCCCAATGCCGGCGGACTGGGTGCCGATACCGTTGGTCCCGGCGGCATCAATACCGAGGTAATTACCAAAGATAAAATTATTTGCCGACGTAGGGCCGCCGATTTCAATGCCATATTGAGGGTTTCCAGAAATGACATTCCCTGCGCCGAAATAGTTGCTTTCCACCAGACCATATAAGCCGATTCCGGTCATAGTATTTCCCAGCGCGGTTTCGCCACTGGCATTTATGCCGATATAATTTCCTGAAATGAGATTGTAAAAGGCATTGGTCATAAAAATGCCGTAACCAAGATTGCCGGAGAGGAGATTGCACGCGCCGGCGATTGTGCTGCCAATGGTATTACTGCTCGTTCCCCCGCCGATAAACATGCCGGCGAGCTGGTTGGGAACTGCGTTACTGCCCGTCACATCAGTGCCGATGTAATTGCCTTCAATAACATTTTCAATCGTGTTCGTATCCGACAACCAAATGCCATATTGGCCGTTGCCGGAAAGAATATTGCGGGCCGCCGCGCTTGTTCCGCCGATAAGATTGCCGCTGGTCGCGCCGCTGATATCCACTCCACTTAGCGCATTCGACACCGCGATTTTTCCGCTCGGGTCTGTCCCGATAAAATTGCCCGCGACAACATTATCTGTCGTGTTCGTTCCCGTAATGAAAATGCCATATTGCGCGTTGCCGGAGATCACATTGCTTGGACCGAAGGTATTATGGCTTGAGCCGCTCGCGACAAGGATTCCCTGAAATGCATTCGGAGCGGGATTGGTGCCAGTCGCGTCAACCCCCAGCCAGCAACCGGAAACCGTATTGTTCGTGGCGTAGGGATATACGAAGGTCAGGCCGTTCCAGACAAAACCGGAAAATGAAACGTCTTTTACCTGGTTGCTTGATGAATAAACCAGGAGTCCCGTGTCCGACGTATAGGTTTCCGGCAGAATCTGTGAGCCGTCCACGACGATGAGTGGTTTGCCTGCAAAACCCGGTTGCGTCGAGCCGTCAATCACCATGCCGTTCGAAACCAGCGGTGGCAACATACCGGTTAGGTGGATATTGAAAACGCCGTTGCTATAACCGGGATCACTTACGGGAATGTGAAAAGTGACGACCGAGCCGGGATGGTCGGTCACATAATAAAGTGCGGCGCGCAAACTGCCGAGACCGGCATCCGCAGTGTTGGTGACGATATTGCTTAGCGGCACCAACAGCGGACCGTAGAGATATGCCAGCGCCGCACGGTCGCCGGGGCTGAGACAATAATTGCCCATGCGGAATTGATATTTTGGAAAATTGGGCGGCTTGGGTTGTTGCGTGGCCAGCACACCCATGTTGGTGGAATCAAAGTCCCATCCCAGGTGCATCACGGATTCGTAATCGTAATTTCCATTCGTCACGCTCGTGGGATCAATGGTGAACCAATAGATATTGCTCGCTTCATTGAAAATGTTATTGGTCAGGACGAGAGTAAAATTGGCCGCGTCCGGACGGATATTTTCATGGGTGAAACCGAACGAATGGCCCATTTCATGGCAGACCTGCGCCCGGCTCAAACTGGCCACCGTGACAAGCTGCGGGCTGTAGCTGCCGCCCTGGACGTAATCAAGAAAGTTGGTGTTGTAAGAAAAGCGAATCCAGTTGGCCTGGTTGGTGTGCGGGACGAATTTGACATTCGCGGCGAGTTCCCATTCGCGCAGGCCGTTGAGGTAGGTTTGCTGCTCGGCGGCGGTCAGGGTATTGGTAAATTCATACGGAACGATGCCGTTGGTCCACGGAACCGTCGCGGGTGAAATGCCGGGGTAGAAATTTCCCGCCAGGCACGAGCGGGTTGCGACTATAAAAATAACCAGCACCAGACGCCATAGATAATATTGCGTCCATCCTGTTTTCCAGGTTGATGGTCGGGCGAAAAGCAACGGTGTTTCCTTCAAAACCGGACCAAGTTATATTGCAATTATTTGGATTTGTCAATATTATTCAAGCTGCCGGAACGGGTTAATTCACAAGGGTATGGCTGAAACATTCAAACTAAAGGCCGCCTTTTGCTCTCCTCGGGAGAGTCCTCAGCCCTTAATGCTCGCCAATCGTGGAATGATGGTGCTGGACCGGGTCCAAATGTGGATGCCCGTGATATACGTGTCCATTTGGCGGCTCGGATTATGCGGCTGTTCGTAAACGCCGTCCTTGAAATAAAAATCGTCCGCGTCACGGCACTTCTGCGTCCAGACCAATTGCCGGTTGATCCATACTTTGATGATATGGTGATCCACGTCATGATCCACGTTCACCTGGAACCACTTGTTGCCCAGATGCGACGCCAGTTCGTGTTTTGAGTAGTCATAGACCGAGCCGCCATCGTCGCTGAACCAAAAGAGCATGAATTGGGTCGAGCCGTATTCAGACGTCTGCTCGCCGCCGGTATGGATTTGGAAAATGCAATAGCTGGTTTCGTTGGACGGAGCCATCTCCATGGACTGATATTGCACCTCGCCACGGGTATAATCCGGCTCGAAACGCTGCTCGGTGCGCGGTTTGGTTTGGTTGCCCGCTACAAACGCGCCGTCACCGTTTAAAACCTGAAAATGATAGATGCCGTTATTAAACCCGAACCGCTGTTCCTGCGCCGCATTCGTCGGCCATTGGACTTTAAACGTCACTGGGCAGGACACCCACCCCGCGCTCCCGCCCATCTGGGCATGCGTCGTCGTGACCGCAAAGACGGCCAGCAAACCGAGCCACAGAAAAAGACGTTTGTGCATCGAATTATAATTCGCCAGTTGAGACGTCCCAACACCATAACAGGTTTCCGGTTGAAAATATGTCGAACGTTCGTTCTAGCCCGTTTGGGGGGTATGATTTACTGTCCGCTGCTCACCGTGGAAGAATAACCCAAAATGCTGCTGTATTTAAGAGTATAACCTGACTGTGCACTCCGGTATTTGATCTGTTGGATGTCCGGCAGCATCTGGATCTCCAAATTCGAGTTGGTAAAGGTAAGCGCCGCTATGGAATCCGGATAGCTGCCATGGGCCATGTGATAGGCCTCCAGTTTTCTCACTAAGATATCTTCCGCTATCGTCACACGCGATTGCTCTGCTTGCGTCCTGGTGGCTTTGACATAATTCCAGGTCAAAGGCAGAACAATCGCGCACACGAAAATACCAAGAAGAAAATGCATCCCATCGGGCGATTTCATGATTAAAGCTAGGCCAATATGCCATAAGGATAAATCTTTCACAATCCGTTCGTTGTAAGACGTGGATGACAACTTCGAGAAACGGTTGCGGCGTCGTGATTCAATCCCACCCCGCCAGCACCAGTTTTCCAATGGAATGGCCGGATTCGATCCGCGCGTGCGCTTGCCGAAGATTCGCGGCATTGATGGGGCTGAGCGTTTCGGTAAGCGTGGTGCGAAGTTTTTTAGCATCAACGAGCGCGGCAGCTTCATCCAGCAATTGGCCTTGCGCCAGCATGTCGGGCGTTCGATACATCGCGCGTGTGAACATAAATTCCCACGCAAAGCTGGCGCTTTTGCTTTTGAGCAGGCCCAATTCGAGCGGCCCGCTGTTCTCCACGATACCTGCGATCCTCCCCTGCGGACGGATGAGCTCAGCCATTACGCTCCAGTAGATGTCTGTGTTGCTGAAGTTAGCGATAAAATGGACCGTGGCAAAATTCAATGCGCTCAGTTGCGTGGGCAAATGGTCGCGATGGTCCACGACATGATGCGCTCCCAGGCCGGAGACCCACGCCCGCGTTTCGGGACGCGAGGCTGTGGCAATCACGACCAGTCCGGCCCAGCGAGCAAGTTGAATGGCAATCGAGCCAACGCCGCCCGCGCCGCCGATAATCAGCAATGACTGTCCGTGATTGGCGCCGTGCCGGTCAATGTTCAGCCGTTCAAAAAGCGCTTCCCAGGCAGTGATAGTCGTGAGGGGCAGCGCCGCGGCTTCCGCAAACGAAAGGGTGTGTGGCTTGTGTCCCACAATGCGCTCGTCCACCAGTTGGTACTGAGAGTTTGAACCGGGCCGCGTGATGTCGCCGGCATAATAGACTTCGTCACCGGGCTTGAAACGGGTTGCGTCCGGTCCGGTGGCTTCTACTACCCCGGCCGCGTCCCAGCCGAGGACGCGTGGCGCACTCTCCACCTGGTCTTTGGGTGCGCGCACTTTGGCATCCACGGGATTGACGGAAACGGCCTCGACGCGCACAAGCAAGTCATGGTTCACGGGTAGCGGCGTGGGCAACTCGGTATCGAAGAGCGATTGAGGATCGCTGATGGGCAGATAGTGCGTAAGGGCAACGGCTTTCACAACGACACGCTATGCGTGAATAGCCGAGCCACGCCTGTGCTTTTTTGCGCCCGGCTCACAAGTAATATCGGCGGGAAGCCACCCGGTCATTAGAAATTTTTGATGACCGCGCTGTTTTCCAGCTTTTCTTGTCGGGTTAAGGCTAAATACTTAGTCACGATTACGTTGTTGGTATGGGCAAAGGCTCATTGGTCCGCGTCGGAACGGGCGCCCGCTCCCATGACAGGCCGGTTCGCTCGTTGGCAGTGGGAATGGATTCCTCCGCGAGTTGATAGCCCGCTTGCCGCATCGTGTAGAGCAAGTCGGCAAATGTTTTGGCATCCGCGTCAGACAGGCCGCCCCAAATAAATTTCACGTCGCCTTTCAAATGGTTCAGGTCGCGGAACGGCCAGGCGATTTGTCGTTTGCAGGTTTCGCCAAGCGTCATTTGGTCATGGACGCGCACGTCTTCACGGATATTTTGCTGGAACTTGCCTTCGCCTGCGTTCAACCCGGCGGGTTTTCTGGATTCCTTCAGGCCGGTAATCCGGAATGAAATGGCTGAGTTGCAGACGTTGTGAAACGTTTCATAGCCGTTGGCCATGCCGTTCACCATGGCTTCTTTGAGTTCCACGCGTGAATTTTCATCCACCACCAGGCCACCAATCGATTTGGAAAGCCGGAAAGCGCTCTCCAAAAAGCGAAGGGCTTCGGGGTCCTTCATGTCCACGTGGGCGACGGGCCAGGGCGCGCCATAATTTTCCATGCCCTTGGCGAACCAACTGCGGCCGAGCTGACGGAACAGCCACCAATGCAAAAGACTGCGGCCCGGCCCGCCCCAGTTGTCGCGAAATTCGCTCAAGTCATGTCCGCGATGGACCACATGGCGCGATGGATCGAGATAACACGCATGCGTCACGTCATAGATGATTCGGCCCGCTTCGTCTATCGGCCAGAGTTTGATGTAAGGCTCCCATCGTTCCAAATCTATCGTATAGGAATCGGCCGGACGACGGTGCGCGCCATTTTTGTTTAAATTGCCAAGCTGCACGGCACTCGCAGTTCCCAGTCCGACCCCACCCATCAGGTAAGCCCATTGGAAACAAAGAAGTTGTGGATTTACCGGAACGAATTTCCGCAGGGTGAAGTTTAGTTTGGGCTCGCCCGGACGCGGCAGGCCGGCGGGTTTGTAAAGACGCTCGGTTACGGTCACGGGCCAAATGGCGTGCGAGCCGAGGAGCGCTTTCATTCCGTCGTCCCAGTTTTCGCAATCGTTTTTTGCGCGCAGCATGGCCTTCGCGAGCATCACGTCGTCCGGATTATTTTTGTCTTCCGGCAGAATGGCGAGCGGTTGCGAAAGTACGGCTAGCTTACGTGTGGAAAATTCTCCCGCGATATGGTCGTCATTTAAAAGGACATCACGATAGAAACGGAAAAGCTCCTGGGTATCGCCGGCCTCGGCCAGCCGCAACGCCTCGGTAATACTCAAAACATCCGCGTCGGTGCTGATATTCGACGGCTCATATCGCGGCGAGAGGAATTTAGTTTGTTTCTGCGGCGGGTTGCCGTCGGGTAGCGAACCGAATTCCAGGATGTTAAAGCCGAACAATTTCAATTTAATAGGTTTCATTTTTTAGCGGCATTAAAACACGGCCAGGAAGAAACAAAAGGTAGTGACGAACTCAAAAATAAAAAATCAGAAGTCAGGAGATTGAGCCGAGTCGTGCGTCAAAGATCATAACGCCAAACTGCGCACGCAATCATCAAAACCAATAAAAATATCACGGCCACGATGCTCCAAAGCAACCGTTTATACCGCCGGACAAGCTGCACCGACCATTCATTAAAACGATCTTTTAGAATCCGGTGGCGCGTATGAAGCAATACCGTGGTTACGGATGCCGATATCGTTGCCATAGCTAACATCACAAAAATGGGAAACGTTTGGTATTTCCAAGACACACGAACTCCTTCCTCCCGCATATCATCCTGCATACCGGCAAATTGCATCCACAGGAGATAAAAGATTAGAAATAGCCATATCACACTACAAACAAAACTCCCATACCACGCCCAGCCAAAATCAAATAGCAATGCGACGGCACATATCATCCATGCGGATGCAAATAGTGGATACCCAATTAGATGCAGCTCAAATTGTACCTCAGGCAAGAAATAATAGAGAACGAATAACCCCCAAAAACCTGCCCAAAGCAAATGCAGGAGTTGTAGGACTTTTGGAATATTCACTTATATCAGAAGCCTGTCTGTCCCCGACCGGCTCGGACACAGTCACGGCTCATTCATTAAACAATCGAATTCAAGATTTGTTGCACTCTTACTCTTGACTTCCACTCCTCTGCATTTTGAGTTCGTCACTACCTGTGGTTTCCCTCTACCTCGTGCTGTAATGGCCTCCACGGCGCGCTGTGCGCCAAAATGAAAAAATGACTAGACCTATGAAACTGAAAATTCGAAAGCTAAACTTCAAAATCCTCCTCGGCCTCACCTTCCTTAGTGGGATAGGCATCCTGCCTGTCACTGCCAGCGCACAATCTTTAACAACCAATTCTCTCCCCGTTTCTCCACAAAACTTCTTTCAGACCGCGGCCAACTACTTTACCAGTGCCAACACGAACTATACTTGGACGGGTAATACCCTCGAAGTCGCTGCCGGCGCCGACTATATGTCCTCTGTCAATTGGGCCAATTATCTGGATGCCCAATACGATCTTGGCCGCTTTGCCATCGAAGCTAAAATGCGAAACGCCGGCATTGCGGGTACCGTGGATTCTGCGGAGGCTGGCATCGGTTACACGCTGATCTCTTACTACAGCGTCAAGCTCGAGGCCGGCGTTGACGGTGGCTATGACCTCAACCGCAACGCCGCGCTGATCGAACCCAAACTGACTCTGCGCGACAAGCTTACCGCCAATACGTTTCTGGGCTTGTCCATCAGCCTGCCCATTTGGGCCAATGGCCAGCCGATGAATAGCGTCCCGGACATCGGCATCGAAACCGGGTTTACCTACTAAAATTCCAAATCTGTGGCTGAAATGAACCTTCCTGATACCAACCAAATCAATCAGCTGGCCCAAACCGCGCAGGACGTGAAAACCCAGTTAAGCCCCTGGGTTCCCGCCCTGGCGGTTGCCGCTGCGTGGCTCGGGCGCGAACTC
>Ga0206794_1046_pt1 | contig 34598 bp, 26 predicted proteins | sample Alteio_BWOrgCont_70_FD_152877 | JGI IMG/M metagenome (GOLD analysis project Ga0206794, IMG submission 152877) | Enriched cells from forest soil in Barre Woods Harvard Forest LTER site, Petersham, Massachusetts, United States -... | ecosystem: Environmental > Terrestrial > Soil > Temperate forest >...
CTCGAATCAGTTTGGTGGCGTACTTGGTCTCCTTGATCTCCAATCGATCTCGCGTGGCGACCTTTGAACGCAGGAGTGCCGATGAAAAACATCGGACGGCCCGTGCAGGTACCATGATGGTTTCTTTGTGTTTGGTTCCGTCGGCATCGACGACGTCCCAGGTGAGCTTCTCTTCGACGTCCCATCCCTTGAATTCGTAATATTCCACATCCCGACCAGGCCGGGCAGGTCGATCGACGCGTTGGACATCCATCCAGCGTTTCTTCATGAGCTCACGGTGAAGCCGATGACTTCGCGGGAGCCGCGACAGCACCCTCAGCCGCTCTTGTTTGGCCACGGAGAGCACGCGCGCACACCAGCCCTTACTGTCGGCGACGCAGCAAACCTCGGTGGGATCAGCAACCAAACTGCGGACACGCCCAAAGAATTCAGCAGCAGTTTCGCTGTCAGAGAGATTCCCATCCATGGCTTTCCCCCACAGCGGTATGCCGCCGTCAGAGGTCACCAATGCCCCGAATAGCAGCTGCTTCAGATCGGGCCTATTGGCCTTGCTATGACCAAACGTGACCTTGGGAGGAGGCATGCCATCCCCCATGGAGAAGGGTTCCTCGCTTTCGTGAGCGCCATAGAACGACAGCGACGTGGTGTCGAAATGAAGCCACGTCACATCCAGTCGGAATTGCTCGATGGCAGAGATGGCCACCCCGCTCATCAGCTTATCGAGGCCGAATGCCGAGAGATCATCGAGTGCTTTGGCCAGGCGTTCTTCGGGGAATCGAGCGAGATCAAAATGGGGATCTTGCATGATCGTGGGCATGTCGTACGAATCGAGTCGCTCTCGCAGGCGCCAAAGACCGTGAGCTCCGACGTAAACCCCACTGAGGATTACCCCTACACATTCAGCGGTACTTACCGCACTTCGAGAGTCCTGGCCGATGGCATGATCGATCGCATCGGATAGGCCGCAGCGTCGAAAGGTATCCATAACCAACGGCAAGTGGGCCAGGCGCAGAGGAATGCCAATATCCATGCAGTCAGCATACTGTAAATGCAAGTGCAGTGCGAGCAAATACTTACAGAAAACCTGCTCGTCATAAGTCGATAAAAATTCGACTTACAGCTTTCGAATAAATTGTAAGTTCAAATTATTCAATATAATCCTGAATTAGACTGTCGACCCAAGGAGTAGGCGACTAATGGGACGAGTCCATAAATTCAGAGTCCGACTGGTCGTACCGCACCTACATTTTCGACCATTTCATTGATTATTCCAAATCAACATCAAACCAGAGTATTTCTTTTTGTATAATCAATGAAATGGAAAGATAGCTGAATAAGGAAGTCCAGAGATTACCGGATTCACTAAAAAATGTAATATGATTTTTATTAACCCTTTTCATGGAAAATCGTTTGTTCATGCTGACGAGAAAATATATCGAAAATTAATGCATGCTACTGAATTCAGAATTTAAATGTATTCAATAATAAATTATTAAAATCGTATTTATTATTATATTAATTAATTCGACTATAAATTGTACGACGTACTTCGCTAAAAGTCGAGGTAGGCAGAGGATGTACTCCGAACCGTCCTCTATGATAGTATTCACTACGTCGTCTATCATAATTTCCGCTGAGCCATGGCGAAACCTAACCTGCTCAGTGAACACAAAGTTGCGCCGACGTCGAATCGGCAACTGGACCTTCACCTTTTGGTTAAAGCTCCGATGGAAACTATGCAACTCTCGATAACAGTGCTTCAGAATCCCTTCGCACCGTTTGTAGCACTGGATGGCACCCTGGGTTGAGCCTCACTGACTTCCTGCTTTGCTGGCTGAGCCCCCCAAAGGAGCATTCTCCAACGCCTGATGCGGCCTCTCCTCGTTGGAATGCTCCAAGTACTCTCGAATCGCTCGTCGCAGACCCCCTACGACCAGGAAGGCTAGCCGATGCTTGCCGGGTTCGTGGGAGCCCAATAGCATAGTTGCTTAGCGTGCAAGGGTCTATATGTTCGCAGGATGCCGACGTTCACCGTAGATACTCACTTATTCAGAGAACTAGGCGATCTCTTAGTGGGCCGAGATTCCACTGCACTGATCGAGCTGATCAAGAATGCCTATGATGCAGATGCGACTTCGGTAACAGTACATGGTTACAATTTGGGAAGTACAGAATCCGGATATATCCAAATATCTGATACCGGCACTGGAATGGGACCATCCGATTTCCTTGCTGGGTTTCTTAGGATCGCCTCACGAATAAAGGATGAGGGCGACCGACGGTCTCGAAAATTCGGAAGACGATTTACTGGAGCCAAAGGCATTGGACGCCTAGCGGCTCACAAACTTGCCAGATTTATTTCAGTCCATTCAATCCCGCATTATATTCCAGATAGGGAACGTCGAGTCGGAGTCGATGCCTCAATTGACTGGGATAAGGTCGAAAAGAAAATGACCCTAGATCAGGTAGAAGGGACGGATGCAATAATAATCTCCGAAGTGCCCACATCGGTAAAAACGAAAAGTGGGACGACGATCACCCTTCGCCGCCTTCGCAAGCCATGGACAGATGCGGAGCGATCAAACTTTGTGCTCGAGGTACAGTCATTTACCCCACCTTCGTCGTTAGTATCTCTGCCAGATATCGTCTCTGCAAAATTATTAAATAAAAATGTTTTAGTTAGAGATAGTTTAGAAAAACAAAACGGAGATCCAGGTTTAGCCGTAAACCTGGAAGGGGTTTTCTCTCATGGCGATGATCTATGGGATTCTAGTGTAAAATCGGCCCACTGGCTTATTGAAATCGACGCCAGGGATTCAGATAAAACAGTGCATTATTCGATTTCACCGACAAAGCGCGTTCTGTCTGAACATCCAGAGACCCAGGGCGGAAAATATTCCGAGCCACATCCAGACCCCGAACACGGGCCATTTTTTCAGGGCCGAATTCTTGTCAGAACTGATAAATCTTTTCATCAAAGACTTTTTGGAATTCGCGTATTCATGGAGGGGTTTAGAGTCCTTCCATACGGCAGTCCAGGAGATGATTGGCTATTGCTTGACAGAGATTATACACAAAGGGGTGACACCCTCAGAATGCTCAAGGACTCTAAGCTAGGCGCTGATCAGGCATATGAGAAGGAGGGGCTATCAATAAGCTCAAATAAGTCATATGCCGGAGCAATATTCTTGACAGCAAATCGTGCGCCCAGTCTAAGAATGCTCGTAAACCGTGAAGGGTTTGTCCCAGAAGTAGGATACCAAACTCTGGCTGATATTGTCCGAAAGGGCATAGATTTAAGCACAAGACTACGTGCCGCGGCAAAACAGCAGCAGAAAAAGAACGCAGAAAAAGCTACTCCATCAGAAAAATTCGATAGCGATGCAGATGGTTTAACGACCACCCCGCAGGAACGAGCTGATGAAGCAGTAAATCTTCTAAGGGAGGCAAAGGGATTAACGGCAAGAGGGGAGTTGAAAGCAGCTAATTCAATCCTTAGCCGTGCGGTCGGTGTTCTTCAGCCCGTTGCTCAGCAGGCCACTACATTGATGGAAGAAAGATCCATGTTGCGGGTTGTCGCTTCAATCGGCACGCAGTTTGCGGGATTCATCCACGAAATCAGATCGCTCGTGGGGATTGTTCACGCTGTGGATCAGGCGCTTGCTGGATTGCGAGCTCAAAAGGGCTTAAATCAGAAAATGCGCAATGAACTCGGTCTACTACATAGTACCGTTGCGGATTTGAGGAAAACTTTAGAACGCCACGCATCCTATTTGGTGGATGTTGTAACGCCCGATGTGCGTAGACGAAGAAAGCGCATGTCATTTTCAGATCGATTCGATTCCGGTGTAAAAATCGTTGCGCATATCGCCGAGAAAAACGGCATTACCATTAGGAATGAAATTGATATTTCATTGGAATCCCCCCCAATGTTTCCTGCGGAATTGACGGTGGTATTCGCTAATCTCTTAACTAATGCGATAAAGGCCGCAGGTAACGATGGCAAAATTAAAGCATGGGGTATCATTACAAAGGATGAATGCCGAATAGTAATTGAGAACACGGGAGTCGAAGTATCGCTTAAAGATTCAGAAAAATGGTTCGAGCCGTTCGAGTCCACAACCACTAAAGTAGATCCCGTGTTGGGTCAAGGCATGGGCTTAGGATTGTCGATTACTCGATCAATTCTCGAGGAATACGGCGCCGCGATCCGATTCATCTCCCCCTCAAAAGGCTATTCTACGGCAATTGAGATGAGGTTTGAGTGATGAAAAAACCACTTTCAAATATACTCTTTATCGATGATCAGCCTGATCAATTGCGACTTTTTGCAAAAAATCTTGGCACCTCGGTAGTCGTTAAAATTTGTAGTCCAGAGGCAGTGACCGTAAATGATTTAGCAAACGCGGACTTGGTCCTGGTTGACTACCAAATAACGCATTGGCCAGAAAGAGGATTACAATTTGATGACTCTGATCAGCTATTAACGGATGTACGGGCAATTGGAATTTCACGACAACCAGCGGATGGGCTTGCCCTTACGGCAGTCCTTCGCTCGCACCTCGGCCATTTTCATTCACTTTCTAAAGGGCCAACGGCTTTTGCGCTGCATTCGGCGCACTTAGCCGACTTGGCCGGAAATTTGCCCGCTCAACGGGCTCCCCAGATCATCGCTAGGGCGAATAACATCGAGTGGGCATTTGAAAAAGCGCCTGCGGGCATCGACTTAAGCAGGAAAATAATCTCGCTCGCTGATGGGATTCGTGATATTGGGAATATTACGAAAAATCTGACGAAAGCAAAAGACAAGGATGTGCCTTGCCTGGTACACATTTTGGGGATTAAGGTAAGATTACCCTGGTTCAAGGCAGCGTGGAAGGATGTGATAAACTGTCACCCACCAATCCATCAGGCAACCACTTCACCCGAAACACTTTTATACGCCAGATGGATATTGACACGTATCCTTCCCTATCCTTGTTTTTTGTACGATACTAAATATTTAGCCGCGAGGTTACGGATAGATATTGCGCATTTGACTGAAGACATTGAAAACGGTGGGCCGATTTCACGTGTGTTTAAAGAAGCGCTCTATTCCGGCGTGCTAAGTGGATTTTTTGGCCCCCGATGGTGGCGTGCTGGAGTTGATCAAATAATTTGGGATCTTACAAAAGATTCTGAAACTCCAGCAGTGCGACTGATGTCTAAAATATTTGGAAAAAGAAAGAGTATTGAGTTGTCTCCGATTAAAAATCCTGTTATCTGTCTGGATTCAGAATTAAAACAGCATGAGTACTTCAGCGATCTCGAGAAGTGCGTTAGGATTCAACCTGACGACTGGCCCTCCTACGCTGACGGAGCCTGGGCCCTTATTGAGGAAGTAAGAAATTCCCCCGAGCTCAATGCATTAGTTTACATCGTTGATCAAGAGAGGGTTGGCGCTCAGTGACCGACCACGGGTTAATATTCTCCTTCTCGGAAATGGAGCGCGAATTACGCAGCTTCGTTTCTATTTCTTCAGGATTTCTATCAACTGAATCCGTCCACCGAATTCTTCCACAGCTTATAATAGACCTGGAAACGATTCGTCTCTCTCGTTCTTTCTCTAAGATCTCATGGAGAATCTCCTCCGAAAATCCTTTAAAGACTAAACCATGTGAAGGAGCGTACGAGATTGATGTTGCCGGAAAGCATAACCTTGTGGCTGAGATATCCTCAGTTTGGGAAATTCAGCCGATCCGTCTCAAAAAGGGATCCAGCCAAACTCCAAAATATTTCGGTTTAGTTGGCAATGCATCTACCTTAGTTAAATTTACTGAAACCATCGACTCATCCTCGTCCATTGAATTAGGATCCTATCGGATGGAGGTCGGCACGCAGAATTCCCCAGGTGTACATTTCCATGTACAGGTCTTAGGGCAAAGTGAAAATGCACCTTTTCCAAAATCGTTATCTGTTCCTAGATTTCCTTCGTATTTAACCACGCCGATGTCGGCCATAGAGTTTACATTAGGTGAAATATTCCAAGTAGATTGGAGGCGAGAGGCTCAACGTGATGGCGGCGACCACAAAATATGGCACGGAATTCAAACTGAACGATTTAGGAACATTTTCGATTGGCAAATAGCGGCACTCTCTGGCGGCGGAGAATTCCCGGTTAGTTTACTTAAACATTCAAAACCACCAACAACCCTATTTGTTCGCTCATGAAGAAAAGAATCTTTCGTCCTCCTCAATCCGGGACCGTTTATACACCCGAGCCCCTTGCTTTAGCAATAGTCCGAGCGGTTGGCGTTAATGATAGTGCATCATGGCTAGAGCCATGCATCGGAAATGGTGCGCTTGTTAAGGCCCTTCATGCATTCAAGGTTTCTGAAAAAAATATCTTGGCAATGGACCTGGAGAAACGGGTTGGTCTCTACGATGAGATGGCATCTACGCGTCGAGGAGTCGATTTTTTAGTTTGGTCAGCGAAGACAACCAAGCGATTTGATAGGGTCGTGGCAAATCCACCCTATGTATCTCTTCGTTCGCTCCCAATCCGCCTTCAGCGAAGGGCGGCTCAAGTTCTAGATCCCCAAGGGAATACACTCTCGCTCAGGTCCAACTACTGGGTCTGTTTCCTGCTATCCGCCACTAGGCTTCTAAAGCCCGGAGGAAACATTGCTTTTATTCTTCCCGCATCATTTGAATTTGCGAATTATTCCAAAATAATACGCGACTGGCTTCCAAATGTATTTGATTCCATTGAGATCCATAGATGCCATGAGTCTCTATTTCCTGAAGCAAGCGATGGCTGCGTAGTATTGCTTGGATTTTCTTACCATACATACTCCAAACCAGGTTCTTGGAAGTACCAGTCTTACTCGCGAAAGACCCAATTTTTATTCGGGCTTAACAACCGGACTCAGTCCGGACAGGGGGCCCCTGATCCAAATAACGAGATTAATCATAACAGGGTCCTTCTTAAGGATGTGATTGATATCCGACTGGGCGGAGTAACGGGCGACACTTCTTATTTCCTTCTCACCGAAATAGAACGAAAGCGGCTACGCCTACCAATTGCCGCAGTGAAACCAGTTGTCACCAAGTCCGTCCATTTGACATCATCCGTCCTTACTGACTCCGAATGGCAGCTATTGCGAACTTCCGGCGCTAGAGTCTGGTTGTTTTCCCCTCCTCCTCGTCTCATCAGGTCTCGCTATGTTTGGTCGTACATATTGAATGCGGGGAAGACATGCAACAAGTTCAGCTACAAAGTATCAAACCGCCATCCCTGGTACAAAACCCCACTCCCTCGAGGAGTGCACGGTTTTTTTAGCGGAATGTCCCGCCATGGGCCTTGGATTTCTTTTAGAGAGAAGACAGGATTAAATGCCACAAATACTTTATTTGTTGTAAGATTTCGTGATTGTTTAAGCCCAAAGTGGCAGGCCGCATGGGCGCTAGGGCTCCTGACAACTAAAGTAAGAGAACAATTCGCCTTCAATGCACGGCGATATCCAGATGGTTTAATAAAATGGGAACCAAGGGACCTAAAGGATGTTGTTGTCCCGCGTCCTGTTAGCAATACCAAGGCTGATGAATTATATAAAAAAGCGATTAGGGCTCTTTTGAAAGGTCGAGTTGATGAGGCCAAGATCATTGCAGATGCTTTCTTTGGCGAATCCCAGATGATTCGAAATGTGGATATTCCTTATTCGAAATTAGGAACATTTAGTAGTTAATAGATTTTGGATCGCTTTTAAAAAGTGAAGTAATTCTCCAAGACGCTCTCTTATCCTCATGTCCAAATTATTATTTGTAAAAACAATCACATTTTGAATTGGCATTCCTACTATGCCCAACATTTTTCTAGTACAGCAAAATAGGAAACCCTTGCTAATTTTAGGGAATTTAAAAAATCTAACCGAACGGCAATAATCGCCGTCATTCCTGTCAGTGTAATTTAATAAGTCTGCTGGTAATGTCAAAACGGTAGTCATCCCGATCGAGATTCGATCCACCTAAGTACCGCCGACCGAGGCAGACGCCATTGCCCAATACGGCCACGAGGTAATTTTTTCGCTCCTTCGATTTCTTTATTTTCTATTGCCCGGAGAAAGGTTTCAGCTCTACAGCCGGCCAGTTTCCTTGCTTCATTTAAACTTATAATCACTTTTACGGTTTCAGATTGCTCTGTTTTCTTGAGTGGCGCAGTGGCCAGCACAAGTTTGAGGGATCTCAGGATAGAAGGTAATTCTTGGAGGGATTGTCGTTCCTCAGGCGTCATCGGAACTAAATTAAGAGTGTCGCTCATATCTGTATCTCTCATGAATATTTCGACAATCGAAGTAATATTATAATATGAATCTCATAATTAAACTAGAACGGGTTGGTAGGAAGAAATATTCTATTCAATCGTGTCTTTGAATCGGCGTGACGCCAGGTTGGCGATATAGGACATCGAGTGTGGATCATGCACGAATGATCGACATTAGATTATTGTGATGCACTCTATCGAATTCGGAAGCATGGCACCATTGCGAATGTTCTTGACATCACGCTCAGGGACTCGATCTCCATTGGTATATGCTCTGAAGCAGAATGGACATAACGTATAATGAATAATAGTATTAATGAAGTAGCTCAAAGCCCCTTCATCGAATCGTTTAGGATAGGCGAGCCTCATAAATCGTTTTTGTCGTCGGGGTCGAGAACAACGTGCTCCTCGTCGATCGAGTTGGGAATTGGCATCCATCGGGCCGGATCGACAGAGACTTGACATGCACGTCGAGCCCGTTCCGAGGGATCTGGCAACAGGGTGTTCGGCTGGAGAAGTCGACCGTGCAGGATAAGCGACGTACGGGACCCCACGACCGTGTCGCAGGACCAGACTCCGAGGCGGTGCAGGAGTCCTAAGGCGGCGCCTAATTGACTACGCGGGTCGCCGGGATCATGGAAACGAAGCGAGCCGCCCTGACCAGGTCCGTGACGATCTGCGAGGCGTTCGCTCAGAATTTCGACCGGGAGAACGACATCACCTTCACTATTGCGGAGGCTGGCTAAGAGCAGGTAAAATCGTCGCGCTAAGCCGCAGGTACGATCGGCACGGCCGAGAGCACGGTAGATCATCTCGTCGTCGCAGGTCCACCAGGTTGCCAGGGTGGCCGTCCACCAGGGATCAACTACGAAGCTCAATAGTCGCTTCCCCGCCGTCATGGTAACTGTGAGGTGCCGTAATAGTGGGCCGCCCACCTCCCACCTCTGAGCGGGATCCCCCGGCCTTTGAAGTTCAATGCGAATAGATGCAAGGCGATTCACGGACGCCAGGGTCGTGCAATAGGGAAGCCGGCGCTTTGAGTTGTATCCCATGGTTCGCAGTAGATCTTGGTGGCCTAACATACAGACCCGCGATCTGTCCCAGCTCCAGCGATTCAGGGCAACCAGCACATCGAGATCCATCCATCGCAGCATACCACCGGCAGGATCTGAGCACGGGATGGGGTTGGTCACGCGGAGTGCGGGCGTTGCCACCGGTAGGCCGCCTGCGGGCACGGTGAGTTCGGCGTGTGCAGCGGCAAAGCGTGGTGATCGCCAGAGCGGCGCATGGATTAACGTTAGTCGATCATCCATGGGCGCATTGTGAAGATTCGATCCGCATCTGGAAACATGGCACTCTGCTGAGGCGGACGCGTGCCTCTATGGCGCTTGAATGCCTCTTCGGTGTTCAGGAGATCTGTCGATTGTCGATAACTGCGCGCGTGCTAGCTCTTCCCCGGATCGCTTCCGCGATCCTACGTGCGATGCGCGCCTGACGTCTTATTCCGCTGCGTATCGATTCAGCTGCTCGTGACCCGGTCCTCCGCTGCGCATCGTGTCCCGTGCCACCGCTACGCGGTCCACCCTCCGGCATCTGCTCCGCCCATGCGCCCACCTTCGGTGGACGCACGTGCTCCGCAGCTGCCTCCGGGAGGACCGCTGCGCTCGCTGGTTCCGCTACCGATAGTCTGGGATGTGCGATCGTGGGTTAGACGCAAGCAATATAAACCGCTAGCGCGGTTCATATTGTTCGCACGGCCTGCGGCCGTGCTCACCCCCTCTCGGCCTGGCGCCGCTACGCGGCTTGGCCTCGGGGGGCTTGCGACGGCTGTCGCCTACCGGCGCCAGCGTCGAATCGGCCCTGTCGACGACGCAGGAGCCGGGCTGCGCCCGTTCCTGCGCCGCCGCTCCGACGTCGTCGTCGCATCGTCGCTCGCTGGCGACGCTGTCACAGTCGACTATCGAGTGCGAATGCACGCGGCGGCGATGAGCATCACATGCCATGTTTGGCGAGCATGCGCTCCGCATTATGGTCGTGAGATCCCCGGCGCCGCACCGATGTGCACCCCCATCGCTGAGCCCCACCTCCCTGGAAAGACGCGTGCCAGGCCATACCTCCATCGATCGCAGACCTGCTGACCGCGAACCGCCGATCCTCCACGAAGCGCAACGCGGTCTGGGCGTGCTGGGCGTCTGGCTGGGCATGCCCGTGCTCGCCGCCGCGCTGGTGATCGTCCTCCGGGATCCCGCACGCATGGCACAGAGTTGGGAGAGCGACCGACAGGCATGGAGTGGCCATGCCATCCTCGGTGGTTCGGGTTCGTGGGGTGTGGTGGCCTGGGCCGAACGCGTGCGCGACCGCATGGAGTCGACATCGGCCGTGTCGACGGCGCCAACGCCGCACCCTGGTCTCGTGACCCACCTGACGCAGGCCGTCGACCGCCTCGAGAATCGTATCTTGGTCCGCATCTGGAGCGTCGCGCACAGCTACCTGCCCATGCTGCTAACCCGTGGACTGATCGTTCTGGAGAGCATGCCCGCGATCCTGGCCACCTTGGCGGCGGCCTGGTGGGGGACGGGGGTGGCCGCCAATCGGCAGCGTGAGGTGGCCGGGGCATTCCCCCAGGCGGGCCTCCATCACGTCTGGTGGCGGAGCGCAGCCGTGTTCTGGTGCGTTATCCCGTACGGCCTGCTCGCGCCGATCGCCATGGGCGGGTGGTGGATCGCCGTCCTGGGTGCCTGCACCCTGGGCACGGCGGCGAGCCTGCACTGGGCGCGTGCGCACTGGACGACAACGGGGGGCCTGTGAGCCGCCGCACGATGACTGACCTCAACGGCGAGTCGCCCCTGTCCACCGCGAGCACCGACTCGGAAGCGACCAAGAGCGCGGACCCGCTCGATCAGCAGCTTAATATCCTCGTCCCGGGACGGCTGCATGCCGCACTGAAGGCACGCTCCCTCGAACGCGGTTGCGCCTTGGCGGAGGTGGTACGGGAGGCCTTGGTCGTGTCCCTGCAGGGGACCGCGGCTGTCGGCACCACGCAACCGGTCATCGACAATTCCCGATTCGGAACGACCACTCCGATCGATGAGGCCGCTAAGATCGATGCCCAGGCCTACCAGCACTTGGTGCGCGTGGGGGGAAATCTCAATCAGGCCATGAAGGCGATCCATGGCGGCCGTGGCGAGGCCGCAGACTGGCCGCTCATCCGTGAGGCCGCTCAGGCGGTCATTGCACTCAAACGGCATGTGACCGGGCTGATGCCGGTCTCCCCTGAGGCGGCGGCGACAGCCCTCCCCCTGCGGCGCGAGACCGTCGGTCCTGCCCAAAGTCCCATCGCCGTGCCGCCCCAGGACGACGGCTTCTCGGCTGTGCTGTAGGGACTCGAAGGTGGCGCACCCTCTCCAGATTCAGAGTGAAGCGAGCACGCGGCGGGTGACCGACAGTTGGGCAGGGAGTCTGCGATGATCCCGCATTTCCCACGCACCACCAGGCACGCGAATGGGCGAGTCAATCGGGGTGGCTGGCGGCGGAGTTTTCGCGCCGTGCTCAACTACCTCCTCGACGAGCGCGTACATGCTGGCGAGGACGTGCGCGTAGTTCATGGGAACATGGCCGGCACGACAGCCAAGGATTTGGCGCGGGAGTTTGGCATCTCGCGCGCGCTGCGGCCTGATATTGAGCGTCCGGTGTGGCATGTGGCGCTCTCGCCGGCGCCCGAGGATGCGCAAGCATGGAGCGATCCGGAGCGGCGGAAAGCCGTCGTCGACGCCTTCGTGCGCCGCACCATCACCAAGGAGTGGGAGGCTCGACGCGAGGCTGCTCTGGCACGCGGACATTCAGAGCCGGTGCAGCCTGATCCCGACGCGTACCAGTGGTGCGGTATCGAGCACCGCAAGCCGGGTGAGCATGGTCGTCCGCCGCACGTCCACATCGTGCTCTCGCGCATCGGGTTGGATGATCAGCTCTGGTACGCCAACCGCGACGCCTACCACGCTGCCGAGGTCTGCCGAGAACTCGAGGCGGAGCACCATCTCCGCCCCCTGCAGCGTGGTGGAAGCCATGCGGCGTGGAAGCATCCGGCGGCGGTGCGTGCGGTCGACGGCACCGATCAGGCCCTGATCTCCAAGAAAGAGACGTCCCTCAAGGCCGAGGCGGCTGCGCGTACCCGCGTGGCGATTGCGGCGTTCACTTCGACCGCAGCGCGTGCGACCAAGGGAGTGCGCACACGTGGTCTACCGGGGAGTACCCTCAGCCAGAGCGACACGTTCCGAGAGGCCGAGTCGGTCCTGCAGGTCGAACTGCTCGCGCGCGGCGTCCAGTTGACACGCCTCGTCAACACTTTGGATGCGATCAACGGTTACCGCCTCACGCTCCTTGATGCTGCTGGACAGCCCATGTGTTTTCCAGACGGCCGTGAGGCCTCGTGGCCTGGCTCGCGTCTGGGGTTTAAGAAGGGCCGGACCATTGAGGCCACCCTCGAGCAGTGGATCGCACTGCGTACGCGCCCACGTGAGCCAAACGACCGATCCGTTGGGGAACGAACCTAACTCAGCACAAGGCGGGCCGGAATGGCCGATGGAGAAAAGGATGACCGACGACCTCACACTCGAAGTGCACTCGCCGGCGGGACGTTTACGCCTCGCGTCAGGACTGTTCGGCATCGGTGCCGGTACGAGTGCCATTCTGGGCCTTGCAGCACCTCTATGCCCCTTGGGGAGTGTGCTCGCTATCACCGCGTGCGGTTGGATGGCCCTCCATTACTGGCGGCGAGCAGCCATTGCCGCGCGGGCCGACAGGCTACCTCAGCACTCGCCACAGGTGGTGCCCCCGGCGTCCTGGCGGCCGAGCCATCTCTACCTGGGGGAGGGCTGCTGGTGGAATACGCCGCATGCTCGGCGACTCCATCGCATGCGGGGGCGCCCACTCGCACGACGCTCCGAAGAGAGTATCAGCGGTGATCCGCGCATCTTCGGCCTGCTCGGGGAGACGGCGCAGCCGATCTGGATCGAGGAAGCGCACGCGAAGCGGCATATCCTTGTCGCTGGCACGACGGGAGTGGGGAAGACCCGCTTCCTGGAGCTGCTATTGGCACAGGCGATTCATTCCGGGGCTGGGGTGGTCGTGCTCGATCCCAAGGGCGATCACGACCTCGCGGCGCGGGCGCGCGCCGTCTGCCGCGCGGTTGGTCGCGAGCAGGCCTTCCAGCTGCTCGATCTCGCCCATCCCCACGCTCCTGGAGGAGCGACCTATAATCCGCTCTATGAGGTCAGTGACCCAGACCATCTGCTCGACCGCATCCTTGCGGTCCTGCCACGTGCCGAGGGCGATCAGTTCTGGAACACCCGCGCTCAGCGAACCGGCGGGGCGGTGGCGCAGACTTACTACTGGTTGCGTCGATATTTGAGCCTGATTGGCGGACTGAACGAGACATCCAGAGAAGTCCCGCGCGTGCTGCTCGCGCTCGAGTACCGTAGGCAACATCGCGACCACGTGGTGACGATAGCAGAGGCAGAGGCGGCCATCGCCTCTGGAGTGGTGCAGCTCCCCGCAGAGCGCTTCAGCCCGGCAGCATGGACACCGCGTCTGGACGTCCTTGACACCTGGGGTGTGCACGCGACCGAGTGCTGGCTGGCCTGGACGGTGCGCGTGACCTACTTCCATATTGCTAGCGGGGATGCAGCGAGCGTCGACCAGGTGACGCGCGACATGGCGCCACTCATTTACGAGGACTATCTCAAGCGCCGCAGCCACCCTCTGGAGAATCCGGGACATGCCCTCCAGGCGTGGTATGCGCACTTCGTGCCTGCGCAGGTTGATCGCCATGCTCTTCTCAATGTGCTCGAGCACTTACGCGGACTCATCGACAACGAGATCAAGCCGGCGATCAGTGCGGATCCGAAGCACTGGATGTCCTGGCATTCCTCGCTGGATGCGAGCGTGTCGCGATTTCGCTCCGACGTCGGGCGATTGCTATGCGCAAGCGAGCCAACGATGACTTGGTCTCGGCTGGTACAGGAACGTCAGGTTGCATACATCGCTCTCGGCACGCTCGTAGCTTCCACGGCTGCTTCCAACGTCGGCAAGGCCCTCCTCGAGGACCTCAAATCCTTCATCGGCCGCCGACAGGCCGATGGACTGACAGGACAGCCGCTCTACCTCATCGTCGATGAGGCGGCGCGCATCGCCAATACGGCCTTGGTGGAGATCATGACCATGGCGCGGAGCTCAGGCGTGCGGGTTGTCCTGGCGGTACAGACGCTCAGCGGACTGGAGCGGGAGCTTGGTCGCAACGGCGCGCAAGAAATCGTCGCCAACTGCAATACCCGGGTGCAGCTCCAGGCCGCGGATGTACACGACGCCAAGGCGTTTTCCGACTTGGCTGGCTCCTTGCCCATCATCCAGCTCTCGAAGTCTATAAATGAGCAGCCCAACGTTGGATTATCTGGCAACCTTAGTAGGCGGGAGTACACCGCCACTGCAGGCCGCCAGATGAGCGAAAAGGACATGCCGCGCGTGCCGACTGAGGCGGTTCTGGCGCTGCCTGCTGGCGAGGCATTCGTTGCAGCCCTCGGAAGTGTAGCGCTGGTTCACTTTCCATTATTGGAGAAACCAAGAAGTGAAAGTCCCAAGTAGTGGTGGCAGAATGATGTGTATTGCGCAAGCGAGAGTCAAATCAACGTGATCGGTCGGGCTGGATCACGCTGTCTTCAGGGAGACGCGGAGCCGGTGCCCGAATAAGTGGTGGTGGTTGATTCCACTGCAACTTTCGAGCAAGCTCGGAGCCATTTTCCCGATCAAGGATACTTAAAGCCGTCACCAGCGAGATCTCAGTGCCAAGCATGAGGTCCCTCGCCATTCCGGGTAGATCTGCCGACAAAAGGTAGCCGACCATCATGATCTGCTCTCCGGGCGACTTTACCCGAAAGAAGGCAACAAGTGCCATCTCGTCGCGATTGTCGAGGTACTGGTTGATTGCGGTTACCAGGGGGTGGTTGCGCCGTTGCGCGGCCACGAGGTAGAAGTTCGACGCCATGGGTCGTCCTTCTTGGGCTGGTCCGGCATTGTCCCATACCTTGCTATTGAAGGAAGCATGGTAGGGTCCATACGTACCTTCATCCTGGCAATCATTTAATAGGCTATGCTCATGCGATTCGTAGTTAGGGCCCCAGGGTATCACCAGTTGATCGCTCTTGATCCTGATCGACTGGCCTCAACCTATCTCCCTGCCACAGAGAAATGCATGACAAAAGCCGGAGTTACCTTGGCCGAAGTAGCCGCCCATTTGCAGGTGGCCGAGGAAACCATCCATCGCTGGATACGCAGCAAGCCGGTCGTCGCCCTGCCGCTGTTGTCGCCGGCGACGCCGGCCGCAGCCGTTCCGATCGCGCCACCAGCAGCGGCCACTAGGCAGCCCCCAGCGTTACCACGGTACATCGAGGATCCCGTCGTGGCGTCCGTGGCCCTGCTCAACCGCGAGCGCCGCTGCTACGGCTCAAACATACGCAAAGCCCACGCACGCGGCTGGAAGCCGCACCATGTGCTGCACCGCATGGCCGACGTCTATCATGGCTATCGGCACGAGAAGGTCACGAAGCCCGGGGCTCTCCTGGCCAAGATCCTGACCGAGCACCATCCCAAACAGTATGAGCAGCCACCGGAGCTCATGTGGGAATGGCTCAAGACGACTGGCTACCCGGCCCTTCCCGTTTTCGCTGCGGCAGATCATTAGCGTGCTCGCTCTAAGCTGCAGATGGTCACGTCGCCAGATTTTCTGAAGAACGAGTTCATTAAGGAGCTTAATGGCAATCGTGTGGCCTTCGTCCTGGGCACTGGAGTTTCGCTCTCGACGCTGGGCGCTCCGACACCATGCGGTACCTGGAAAGGCTTGTTGGCCAGTGGCCTCACTCGCTGCCATGATCTGACGATCATCAATGAGGTAACCCTCGCCGATCACCTGAACCAGGTGGATGCCTCGAGAACTCCTGAAGATCTCATCAAGCTGGCATCACTCGTCGAGCAGTACCTCAGGGCTCCTAGTGGGGAGTTCACACGTTGGCTGGCCGACACCGTTGGATTGTTTCGTGTGAATAATCCTATCCTATTGAACGCGATCAGACGATTTGACGCCACCCTGCTGACAACCAACTACGACACGCTCGTCTCTCAGCATTTCAGCCTTCCCGTAGCACCTTGGACCGAGGAAGGCAGAGTCCTCAGTGTCATTCGCAAGGAGATTCGCGGAGTCGTCCATCTCCATGGAGTGTGGTCAGCTCCAGAGTCGATCGTATTTGGTGAGACCTATCAGGGCATCCGCGGGTCTGAATCGGCACAGCAAATCCAAAAGGCCCTTGCCCTCATGGGCACATTCTGCTTCGTTGGCTGCGGCGACGGCCTTGAGGATCCCAACGTTGGTGCTCTGATGCGCTGGTTCGGCCAGATATTCAAGAATGCAGAACACAGACACTATCGTCTGGTGACCCAGCATGAGTTCGACCATCGTTCAGATCAATCCGCCAATTCGCGTGTCCATCCAATTATCTATGGCAACAACTATAGCGACCTTCCTGGTTGGTTCAACTCCCTGTCATTCGTCCGTCCGACAGAAGCGCGACCCTTCTCCTCATCAGATTGTGATTCGGAACGAGTTCAGATCCATGTGGGCGATGTCGACATCTCCAGCGCATCGGCACTCCCAACACCGGATCCGATCGTCATTGGACCACCAACTACAGTGGCTCCTTCACCCGGCGACAACTTCTGGCAACCCCGGCTCGATCACATCAAATCTCTCCTGGATGCCGGTCAGATTGCTACCGCACGCACCATCGCGGAAGGACTGCTCACTGAACTGCAGCATTCACCTAGGTTCAGTAAAGGAGCACTCTTCCAGACTGCGTTGTACCTTTCGCAATCGTTCCCACTCTCCGAACGTGCCCAAGCATCCCGATTCAGCGATCTGGCAGCCGAGAACGCCCCGAGCGAAGAACGAGCCTGGCGGAATCGAGCGGTGGCGCACATGCATCGCCAGGAGCTGGACAAAGCTCTGCATGCCGTGGATCAGGCAATTACACTCGAGCCGCGACGCGAGTCCTCTATCATCCGCTGCCAAGTATTGGCGACGATGGGCCGTTACCGCGAGGCCTCCGAATGCATCGCAGATAGTCGATGGGAGAGCGATGCCGATGTCCTGTACCTGAGATGCTTCAACGTATTCCGTGACGGTGATCCAGCAGCAGCCCTGCAACTCGCGGATCGGGCGATTGCCCTCGTCGGCAATCGTGCTCATCTGCTTAAAATCGTCGGTGACTGTTGTGCTGCCCTGGTCCAGACAATTCGCTTCGAGACCCTGCATTTGGTGAAATCGCATCGTGCGCTCGCTGAGCGTGGCATTGCAGCGTATCAATTAGCGCTTGAGAAATTGCATGCCGAGCAGCGCTCTGATCGAGCCGCATATCTTTGCAATCAGGCTGCGATCCATACGTGGCTCGAGAACCTTGATCGCGCCGTGGAACTCTTTAGGGAGGCCGATACCCTCGATCCACACCATCCGATCATTCTCAGCAGCCTCGCGAAGTCCCTGCATTTGTCCGGACATGATTCGGAATGCATCGATGCCCTTAGCCGACTCGAGAAGGTGTCAGTCCCCACCTCTGAAATGCGACGCCTACGCTGCGACGCTCTCGTGGCGATTGGCGACGCATCAACGGCCGAGTGGGAGCTGCGAGCTCTGATTACTGACCTGCCGAAGGATGCGGCTGATGCCATCAAGGCTCGGCATGCTCTGGTACGCTGCCTCCTTCGCCTCCAGCGCACGCGCGAGGCGGAGGTGTTGTGCGAACAATATGTAACAGAGTTTAAAGGTAATCAGGAAGTTCTGCTCTTGCAGGCGCACGTATTCGTGAGTACATCACGACCCCAGCTCGCTGAGGCCACCCTCCTACAACTAACGGGTAATTCCGACCCGGAAATTGCCATTCCAGCTCGCGGACTCCTCATCCAACAATACTTTAATCATGGTCCGTTGCATGATGCTCGCAAAGCCGCAGACCTTCTCGCATCAGAGTATGATCCATCGATAAACAATAACGAGGCCTACCATTATGCACAGGCTCTCTTCACATCAGGACAGATAAAGACATGCCTCAAGGTATGTCGCGAATTCCAAGAACGCCACGGACCGATCATCGACCGCTTCTGCGCCATCGAAGCCATGGTGTATCACCAAAATCAGGAATTCGAAACCTCGGCGCGAATTCTGCACGCACTGGTCTCGAGAAATCCGAGCAATCTCGAGTACCATGCGACATACGCTGAAGCATTGCTGCGCTCGCATCATATTCCGGAAGCTATCGACGTTTTACGCCAGATCGACAGCCGCATTGGCGATGACGCCCCCAAGCGGGCGCTCCTCGCTCGCGCATACCTGGATGGAGAACAGTGGGCGGATGGCTTGGAGAATGCACACAAAGCACTGAAGCTTGCGTTTGATGAACCCCGTATGCATGTCTTCTACCTCTTCGCTTTCAGAAGGGCCCGCCCTCGGCTACCTAACCTGGGCGTGCAGTACGTTGATACTTACCAGGACTGCTTACAGCAGTTCGCTGTCCGATTCCCTGGCGATGACAGCATCATCGAATTCAAGACCTCAGAGGATCCGAAGGCGTCGATAGCGCCGATTCTTGAGCTAGTGCGACAAAGATCCGAAAGGTCTCGGAACGTGATCCAGGTATATCGCGACAAGTGCATGCCCGTGGGTTTCCTAGCAAAGATTCTGGGCCAGCATCTTGCCCCGTGTTGGTCGAAGGCCGTTACAAGTGCTTCGATCGGGATCTGCTCAGCAATTGGACATCCAGTGCCGATTGAGGCCGAAAAGGGTGTCGTCCAGACATCCGATTACATTGTCATGGATGAAGTCGCTCTCCTCACTGTTCAGGCCCTTGGCCTGACACACCTGTTGGGTCGATTCAAGCAAGTGATGGTCGTGCAGTCCATTGTCGACGAACTCCAATTCGCGTTGGCGGACCTTGATACCTCCGCCGGCGAGTCTCATATGGTCCTTTTTGAGCAGGACGGCCAATACTATCGCGAGGAGATTCCCCAGGCGGCTAATGAGCAGGAGAAGAGTCGTTATAAGAACCTGCTCGCACTGATTCAGAGCATGACCATCATCATCGGCAAATCACCTGAGCGAACGGCTCTCCCTCCACCTAATGAGGAGGCATTGAGCGGTCTTGGTGAACAATATGTTGAATCGGCCAGCGAGGCGCTCGCTCGAGGCGCGGTCTTATTCGCTGAAGACGTCATGTTCCGGAGAGTGTCTGAGGGCTTGGGTATCCGAACATTCGGAACCCATGCCCTGGTGGTAGCTGCGAACATTTCTGGATGGCTCTCCGATGAAAAAACCCTCGAAGCCATCGTCGGGATGATGAAACTTAACTACCGCAATATCAGCATCAGTGGTCTCGTTCTGATACACGCCGTAAAGTCGGATGGCCTGACCATTGGACCCGCCTCAACCGCCGTCATAAACCAACTTGCTCAATCAAACTGGGACTACAACTCAAATCTTCCTCTAATTGGCTCCTACCTACTCTGGTTGGCTGGCAATACACCTGAAACGATATGCGATCGATTGGCAGCTCCATTCATGGATATACTTATGACCATGGCGGCTGATGGCAGCTATGTGATGCGGAATAAGCACCGCGTCGCCAACGAGGTTGAGCGTGTCCTTAAGCGCATCTCTCCACCTACCCCTGGCGCTACCGGCACTGCGCAAGCAATCGTTGCACGATGGTCGATAAGACCATAGACACAGGGGGTACAAATGTGGCCGCTGTCTGACAGTAAAGTATATTCAATCTCTACCGTTGCTAGTATGCGGTGGTTGGCTTGGACTTACTTTAAAGTTGCCTTTGCCAATCTCTGTAGTTCATCGGAAATTTTTTCGGGAGGCAGAACGTGATCTACACAGCCCGTAGTCTGGGCGCTAAGCGGCATGCCTTGGACTTCGGCGGACGCGTCCTGGGCAAAGACGGTTCCACCCTTCGCCCTGATTCGCCGGCATTCCTCGGCGCCGTCGCCACCATACCCAGAGAGGATAATGCCGATCGGACGCGTGCCCATGGCATCGACCACCGCTGCAGGAGCAGTTCATCGTCGAGTTCATGAAGTCGCTGGCAAATCAGGCCGACGCTTACCGCCGATCATGTGTGGCGCTTGCCGACACCTCGTGACGTCTCTTGGCGCCGCAACAGGAGAAGGTGGCGGATGCTCAGCGCGACACCCATGCTGCCGGCTTCAAGCAACTCGTTGGACTCATAGACGGACTGCGTGGAGAGCACACCATCGCCATGCTTAAGAGCGATATCGCCGCCAAGGCCCCATCTGCAGTGCAGGATGCCATCGGTGCAGTGGGCAATTTGGGGCAGAACGCGCCCTGCTCTTGAGGCTGTCTGGCACGCTTGCTGGACTGGCTCACCCTTGTCCTTGTGGCCGCCTAGGACCCGCTACGCTCCTGTACGCAGAGATCCGCTTGAGTCCGTACTTGACGGCTCGACTGGCCAATCAGGAGCGTAAACGGAGTCCATTCGTGCCCATCGAACCCTGGGTCACCCTTCAGGATGTCGCCAAGCACCTTCAGGTGGCCGAGGACACGGTCCATCGTTGGCTGAAGCGCGGTATGCCGGCGACCAAGGCCGGCCGGGTGTGGCGGTTCAAACTGTCAGAAGTAGACGCCTGGGTCAGGGAAGGCGTGCCCGAATCGTCGCCAGCGGATGACGCCGGCTCGGATTCAACCACGCCGCCGCCTTCCCGGAGGACGCGGCCGTGACGACCACAGCACTACCACCAGTGAATCCGGCCGTCATTGGCTGGGCTCGGCGTGAGAGTGGTTATGGCCCCGAGCGTATCGCGCAGCGGCTTCAGGTCGCCGTTGATCGGGTTCTGGCTTGGGAGGCAGGTGCCCGTGCGCCTACCATGCGTCAGGTACAAAACTTGGCGGCGTTCCTTCGTCGCCCAGTCACTCTGTTTTTTCAGCCCGCACCACCGCAGGTAGCCCCGCTGGCTACGGAATACCGTCGGTTGCCAGGCGTCACACCTGGCCGGGAATCGCCAGAGTTGCGCCTCGCCTTGCGGCAGATGATCAACCGTCGCGATCGTGCGTTGGAGTTGTCTGATGAATTGGGAGTCGATCTCCCAGGCATTGGTCTAACCGCGAAGCATCTTGAAGCGCCGCATGTGGTCGCTGCACGCATCCGCACACGACTGGGCATTAGTGACATCGACCAACTCGCCTGGAAAGACGGGTGGCGAGCTTGGCGGCAGTGGCGGACAGCAACAGAATCCATTGGTGTCTTGGTGTTCCAATTCCCAGCCGTGGCGCTCGATGAAGTCCGCGGTTTGGCACTGTTGCATCAGCCATTGCCTGTCATTGGCATCAACAGCAAAGAGACTGTGCCAGAGGCGCGTGTCTACACGCTCATTCATGAACTGGTTCACCTCACACTAGCGGCTGGCGCGGATGAAACGCCAGCGCTGACCGATACGCACGATGACCAGACGTGGGCGACCTTCGAGCAGTTTGCCGATGCCACTGCCAGCCACGTCATTCTTCCTAGGGGAATGCTCGATGCCCTCTTGGGATTGGGAACCGTCAACAGATTTGATGTCGCTCGCGTTCGGAGCCTTGCGCGGCGGGTAGGTATCACGCCCTTGGCATTCGCCACGCGTTTGCTAACGGATGATCTCATGTCGCGTTCCGCCTATCAGGACTGGCGGAGCGAATGGGCTACGTGGCTGGAAGCCCATCCGCCGAAAGGCGGAGGCTTCTCCCTGCCTGACCAGAAGGCTCTCGGCCGCAATGGCCGACCATTCGTGCGACTAGTCTTTGACGCTCTCGCACAAAATCGCATCACAGCGACCGATGCAGCGCGCTACTTGGATTTGCGTTACGAACACTTTGCGAAGCTTACCAATCGCCTGATCGGCCCGATCGACCTGGGAGAAGGCGATGCCTGACCAGGCGATCTACAGCATCGACACCAATGTCCTGATGGACTGGCAGGCACGACACTACCCGACCGATCTGTTCCCAGGTTTGGTCGCCAAGATTGAGGCGATCATTCAAGCGGGTCGCTGGCTTGCCCCTGAGCTGGTGGATGAGGAAACCGGCATCGTCGGTACTGATGAACTGAGGGCCTGGACGAAAGCTCATAAGGGAATGTTCTTGCCAATGGCAACAACACTGGCCGATGGCATGGCAATCCAGGCGCGCTTCCCCGGATTGCGCGATCCTAAGGCCGAGCATGAAGAAGCTGACGCTTTCGTCATTGCTCTGGCGCAGCAACGTGGCGGCATTGTGGTGACGCAAGAAACCTCCGCCGCAGAAAAGAACAAGCCGAAGCGGACGCACTTCATCCCCGATGTCTGCCGAGACCTTGGCTTGCCGTGCATCAACCTTCAGGGCCTCATGCGACGTGAAGGCTGGAAATTCTAGGGTGGCTGTCTTCCTGCAATATTCGCCTTGCGGTTTTCCGCTTATCCTGGCGTCCACAAAACCGGGGGAGGGTCAGTTGCTGTGAAATTCAACGAAGACTCCAGGGTCAAGATCCCCGCCATTCTCCACCTTACCCGGCTGGGATACACGTACCTGTCTTTAAAAGGCCTCAAGTGGGACGAATCGAGCAACATCGTCCCCTCGATTTTCCACAAGAGCGTTTCCGCGCTCAACCCTTCCGCCGCGTCAGCAGAGATCAAAAGCGCACTGAGCCAGCTAGACCTGCTGCTCGACAATGAAGACCTCGGAAAGCAGTTCTACAAACGGGTTACCCAAACCTCGGACCTAAAGATCATCGACTTTGAAGATTTCAATCGAAACTCATTCCACGTTGTCACCGAGTTCACCTGCAAGAAGGACGACGAGGAATTCCGGCCAGACATCACTCTGCTAATCAACGGACTTCCGTTGGCCTTTATAGAAGTGAAGAAGCCGAACAACCGCGACGGAATTCTCGCGGAGCGCAATCGTATCGTCAGCAGATTTCGGAATAAGAAATTCAAACGGTTCATCAACATCACGCAGTTCATGCTGTTTTCGAACAATATGGAATACGTCGATGGCTCCTCTGAACCGCTCGAAGGCGCATTCTACGCCTCTACTTCATACGGCCAGCCTGTATTCAACTACTTCCGCGAGGAAGAGGAACTGAATCTCGACAGGCTCCTTCAGTCTGAAAACCAGAAAACAGAAGACTTCATTCTCGCCGACAACGGCTTGGCTAGCATCAAGCACTCGCCCGAGTTCGTGACCAACAAGAGCCCAGGTACCCCGACCAACCGTCTCAGCACCTCGCTCTTCTCTCGTGACCGTCTCGCGTTCCTGCTTCGCTTTGGACTCGCTTACGTCAGAACCGAGACCGGCTTTGAAAAACATGTCATGCGGTATCCGCAGATATTCGCGACCAAGGCAATCGAGAGCAAAATCGAAAGCGGGATTCGTAAAGGCATTATCTGGCACACCCAAGGCAGCGGAAAGACCGCGCTCGCATTTTACAACGTCCACTTCCTCACCGACTATTTTCAAAAAAAAGGAGTCATTCCGAAGTTCTACTTCATCGTTGACCGCATTGACCTCCTTGATCAGGCCAGCCGAGAATTCCGTAGCCGTGGTCTGCATGTCCATCATGTCAGTTCTCGCGAAGAGTTCGCTGAGGACATCAAATCAAACCTCGCCGTCCATAATGACTCAGGAATTCCAGAGATCACCGTGGTCAATATCCAACGCTTCAAGGATGACGCCGACGTTGTTCGTAGCACTGATTATGCGCTCGGTATCCAGCGCGTCTACTTCCTCGACGAAGTCCACCGCAGCTACAATCCGCAGGGCAGTTTCCTTGCCAATCTCAACCAGTCGGACCGTAATGCGATCAAGATTGGGCTGACCGGGACTCCTTTGCTAAATGCATCGCTCGCGGGCACAAAAGATGTAGATGGAAAGACCACTGAACGGCAGAGATACGACTCCAAGGTCCTCTTCGGCGATTACATCCATAAATATTATTACAACCGCTCTATCGCGGATGGCTACACGCTGCGGCTGATCCGCGAAGCCATTGAAACGAAATACAAACTGCAACTTCAAGAAACCCTCGCGCAGATCCAGGTGCTCAAGGACACCAAGAACCGGACAGTGGTGTATGCTCATCCGAAGTTTGCCGAGGCCATGCTCGACTATATCGTCGATGACTTTGAAAATGCGCGAGTGATGAAAAACGACCGCTCTATCGGAGCTATGGTGATTTGTGACTCCTCCGATCAGGCAAAGGAAATGGCGCGAGTTTTTTCGGAGAAATATGCCAAGCCGCCGGTTATCCCCGCAGAGCTAAACACACCCATTGCGCGAGCGGCAGAGAATTCGCCGCCCTACATTGCCTCCAGCCCCACGGTCACAACTTGCGCCCTCATTCTCCATGACGAAGGCACCAAGTCTGAACGCAAGGAACAGGTAGAGGCTTTCAAGGCAGGTAACATCGACATCCTTTTCGTCTTCAACATGCTCCTCACCGGATTCGATGCGGCTCGGCTGAAGAAGCTCTACCTCGGCCGTATCATCAAGACACACAATTTGCTTCAGGCGCTGACACGAGTGAATCGCCCCTACAAAGGCTATCGCTACGGCTACGTCGTTGATTTCGTCGACATCGAATCCGAATTCGAGAAAACCAATCAAGACTACTTCAACGAACTCCAAAGCGAACTTGGAGACGAACTGGAGAGCTACTCCGACCTTTTCAAGACCGAGGCTGAAATCACTGCCGACATTGAGGCGATCAAGGACGCCCTTTTCCAGTTCGACACAACCAATGCAGAAGTCTTCTCCCAGCAGATCACGCAAATCGTAGATCGCGCTGAAATGCGCACGATCGTCAAGTCGCTCAATGACGCCAAGAGCCTATACAACCTCATTCGCATCTCAGGCCAATACGAACTTCTTACCAAGCTCGACTTTCGAAAGCTCAACCAACTTTCCACCGAGGCCTCCAATCACCTCAACCTGCTCAACCAGCGCGAAGCGCTAGAAAACGCTGACGATAACGTCAACGTCCTGAACATCGCTCTCGAAGACGTGCTCTTCACCTTCCGAAAGGTTTCTGAAGCTGAGATGGTCATCGCCGATGAACTGCGCGAGAATCTGCGCCGTACCCGTGAAGGCCTCGGTGGAAACTTCGATCCCAGCGACCCTGTTTTCGTTGCCTTGAAGGAAGAACTCGAACGCCTCTTCAAGAAAAAGAACCTCGCCGAGATCACTCAAGCCGAAATGGTGGAAAACATCACAACACTCAAAGGCATTCACGGCCGTGGCCGAGAACTGGAACGGAAAAACCAACTGCTCCGGGCCAAGTATGCCAATGACGAAAAATATGCTCGTCTGCATAAGAGACTGCTCGAAAAAGGCGAACCCACCGACAACGAGCGAAAACTCTTCGAGGCGCTCAGCGCCTTCAAGGCCGAGGCTGACGCCCGTATCTCCCAAAACGCTCGCATTCTGACCAATGAGGCCTTCGCCAAAACAGAAATGACCCGCATCATTATCGAGCAACTCAAAAACAAACACCACCTTCCCCTCACCGCAGAGATCACTCAGTTCATCAATACCCTGGTGATGAAGGAGTATCTGGCTGAGTTCCACGGACACCAAGCAGCATGACTTCTCAAGAATTCAAATCCAAAGCCACCGCCCTCATTGACGACCTCAAGGGCGTATGCGCCAACTACGGACTGGGTAACGACGGGAATGAGTTTAAGATCATCACTCAGGTCTTTCTCTACAAATTCATCAACGACAAGTTCGCTCATGAGGTAAAACGTATCGAACCCGCTCTTGCTAAGGAAAAATCGTGGGAAGATGCCCTGCGAAAAAAGTCAAAGGATGAATTCGATCTCATCCTTATGCAGCTCGGCGCAGATACCGCCCGACTCAAGCCCGAGCACTTTCTCTCCACGTTATGGAGCAAGCAAAACGATAAAAGCTTCGCTGAAATTCTGGATGCCACTCTGCTCGACATCGCCAAGCTGAATGCCGACATCTTCTCTGTCAAAACCCACGACGGCCAAAAGATCGTCCTCTTTGATAACGTCACCCAGTACGTCTCCTCCCAGCGTGATGCTTTTGCCAAAGCCATCATCAATAAACTGATCCCTTTCAGCTTCGAGCATATCTTCGCCGAAAAGTTCGACTTCTATGCCACGCTCTTCGAATATCTCATCAAGGACTACAACAAGGACGGCGGCGGCAAGTATGCCGAGTACTACACACCTCACGCGGTAGCGAAGATTATGGCTGCCTGCTTGGTGCCGAAAAAGGTCACCAATGTCACCTGCTACGATCCCGCCGCTGGCTCCGGAACGCTCCTAATGAATCTCGCCCACGCCATCGGAGAGGATCGTTGCACCATCTATACGCAGGACATTTCACAAAAATCGTCGAGCCTTCTCCGACTCAACCTCATCCTCAACAATCTCGTCCATTCGATTCCCCACGTCATCCAGGGCAACACGATTCTCGATCCATACCACAAGGAAGATAGTGGGGCTGGGCTGCGTAAGTTCGACTACATCGTTTCGAATCCACCATTCAAACTCGACTTCTCCGATTTCCGTAACCAGCTAGACACCAAGTCTAACCAGAAGCGCTTCTTCGCGGGGATTCCCAAGGTGTCCGCGAAGAACAAGGACAAGATGGCAATCTATTTGCTCTTCATCCAGCACGTCATTCATTCACTGTCGTCAAACGGTCGCGCCGCTATAGTGGTCCCTACGGGCTTTATTACCGCTCAGTCCGGCATTGAGAAGGGCATCAGGCAGCACCTGGTCGAAAACAAAATGCTGGGCGGAGTCGTTTCCATGCCCAGCAACATCTTTGCAACGACCGGCACAAATGTCTCCATCCTCTTCATTGATGCGACGAACAAAGAAGGAGTGACTCTGATTGATGCCTCAAGTCTTGGCGCAAAGGTAAAGGAAGGTAAAAATCAAAAGACGCTTCTTTGTCCAAATGAAGAGAGTCGCATCATTCAAACCTTCTGCCGCAAAGAAGCCATCGAAAATTTCTCTGTCGTCGTTTCCTACGAAGAGATTGCTGCGAAAAACTACTCGCTCAGTGCTGGCCAATATTTCGACGTGAAAGTCGAGCACGTCGAAATGACACCAAAGAAATTTGAAATGGAACTCGCGAATCGCGCGGGGAAGCTTAATGCCCTCTTTGGCGAATCACGAGATCTTGAGAGACAGATCTCAAAGCAACTTTCTCGACTAACACATGATTGAGAGAAAGTTTACAGCCCTGCGCGGCCTGATTCAGGTGAAGCACGGATTTCCGTTCAAGGGAGAGCATTTCGAAAGCTCCGGGCGATATGTCGTGCTAACCCCCGGGAATTTTTATGAGCGGGGCGGCTTCAAGCGCAATGCGGAGAAAGACAAATGCTATTCCGAATCATTTCCAAATGAATACCTTCTTAAAAAAGGCGATTTTCTTGTCGCAATGACTGAGCAAACCGATGGCCTGCTTGGCAGCATGGCCATCATCCCGGACAATGATCGATTCCTCCACAATCAGCGCCTCGGCCTTGTCCGCGCATTGACCAATGATGTGGATGTCGAATTTCTTTATCATCTTTTCAAAACAAAATCGGTTCGAGAGCAGATCAGACGCAGCGCCTCCGGCAGCAAGGTGAAACACACTTCTCCGGAAAGAATCTACGACGTGCAGGTTCAACTGCCATCGTCACGCGAACAAGTCGCGATTGCCAGACTCCTCTCTACTCTCGACGCCAAGATCGAGACTAACAATCGCATCAATGATGAATTGGAGAGGACGGCGAAGCTGCTGTACGACTACTGGTTCGTGCAATTTGACTTCCCTATTACCGCCGCCCAAGCCGCCGCGATGGGAAAGCCCCGCCTCGAAGGAAATCCCTACCAATCTTCCGGTGGTCCAATGGTCTACCGCCCTGAACTTAAACGGGAAATCCCTGCGAGCTGGACCGTAAAACCATTATTTGATGCGATGGACATTCAATACGGATTCCCATTCAGCAAAAAACAATTCACGACCGAGATCACTGCTGTTCCAGTGGTTAGAATTCGCGACATTCTTGACAATAGCATTTCACTTTACACGACGCAGCAGGTTGATGCAAAATACCGACTAAAATGTAATGATCTAGTCGTTGGAATGGATGGAATTTTTCATGTAAACTTCTGGGATAAAGAAGGATCGTATTTGAATCAGCGAAGCGTCAGAATGCGAGCCAAGGAGAATAGCCCCATCTCAAGCTTCCAGGCTTACTTCGAACTGTCCCCATACATGAGAGCGCGCGAAAAAAATATTTCCCGAACAACGGTAGGTCACTTGAGCGACAAAGATCTCAAAAGACTCCACCTCCTCTCTCCGGAGACCAGCAGAGAATTTGATCCAAGGACGACGTTCGATTTACACCTCTCTACAATCACTCACAACCGTGTGCAAAATCAGGAACTCGCCACCATCCGCGACTGGCTTCTTCCAATGCTTATGAACGGCCAAGTCACCGTCGGATGATTCACCCCTACCGCGTCCCAGGAATCAAGCATGACAAGCAGCGAAAATACTGATGAAAAGACAGTCGGTGCATGGCTCGTTCACCACGCACAGAAACTTGCCTCGGTCGAGGGCACTGGTGAATTTGAAAACATAACCGCAGCCGGAAAATCAATTATCCTCCTATCTTCGCTGGCCGAGTCCGAGAGCGAATCTACCCTTGACCGACCAAAAGTCGAAGCCGTTGCAACGGCCTGCAAAATTAGCAAAAGATTCGAACTTCCCATTCTTTTGGATATATTACAAAAACAAAAACTCATAGACGTTGGGAAGTCCGGTGGAATTTCAGTGATCGGCATAACCACGGAATCCGCGTTAATGCATGGCGCAAAGATATTTCAGGACTCCGGCCCGAGCCCCAGTGAGTCGGCAGCCATAGAGCTGGCCGAGCGCAGCTCATCTGCTCCAATTCGAAAATCTGCCGCCAGTAAACTTGTTTCAGATACTTTTAAATTGACCCCACTAGAAGCCAATGAATTCCTAGACCTCAGCAGTGCATCGGGACTGGTTGACCGCGAAGGCGATGGAAACGATGACGATTTATTTTTTAATGGGAACCTGTTCCGCCGAGGTGAGGCGGGGAAGGCCGCGCTCATTCTCTCATCACTGACGGCGGCCGAAGGTAGCAAAGTCAAAGAGATCGAAGAACGGATCAGCAAGCAAGGCTGCGCCGAGCTTGATGTCGTAAAATCCGTACTCGGTGATCGTCTCTGGGGGAAGCTCCACGCAATCGGCTACTTTGATTTGTTAAAAGTAGAAAATTCAAAAGAGTCTGTTCTTTACGTTTCCCGCCCTGCCTCTTTCTCGAAGTATGGTAACTCAATGATTGAGGACGCACTGGATTTGGCCAAGGCATTCTCCGCATCACTTGCATATGGGATGACTCGAAGTGAGTATGGTCGTGGTAAAATATCGATGATTAATGCATTGATGCGGAAACTAATTAGGAAAGAATGGGTCGGACCAGCAACGGCGATCGGGCAAGACTATCAAATTCTTGAAACACGAAGAGTAATTGAACTTAAACATGACAGCGGATCAATGTATTACATGCGCCTCCTGAAGCCGGAAATTGGAGAAATTGCATTGGCGGCACTTACCACCGGAGTGGCCAGCGAGCTTGCGGCCACAAAACTCAGCGGGGCTTCAATAACCAAGTTTGAAGGGCCAGAGCAGAATCGCTTCGCCGCAAGGAAAACACAAATTAAAGCATCAAAGAAAGAGACGCAGGACATTCTCGATGCACTGCGGACCGGAGGATAAATGACTGTCCCTATAGACAAAGGCGGGCTCTGCGAGGAACGCGTTCGCGTTTATTTTCTCCGGCTAGGATTTTACGCAGTTCGCTCAGTGCCCTGCTCATTTCGAGACATCTCCATAACCGATGTTGACATTTGGCTGTATTCCCGCCCGTCACCACTAAGTCGGCATAGAATAAACGTCGATATAAAAAATAAAAAAACGCCCCAGGCGATTGAGCGCATATTCTGGAGCCTTGGCCTCAAGGATTCATTCAAACTCGATGAGTGCATTGTAGTGACAACCGACCGGCGATCTGATGTCGCGGAGTTTGGCGCAACAATTGGCGTCAAGGTTCTAGACGGTCCATTCCTCAGTCGTCTGAAACTTGTGCCAGTGTCCCCAGAAATTGGAAGGCTGACTGAAGAAGAGTTTAACCATTGCATTGCTGGTGACGGGAAAGAGGAGGCGATTGAAGGGTGGGTCGGGCGATATCAATCATCGAAGGCGAGATTGCTGACGAATCTCGATTTTGGCGGCGTCAATTCTCACCTGAAAAGTTGCATTCAGCTTTGCGAGAACATCTCTCTAGGAACTCACAGAAAGGAGGCCGCTTGTCGACTGCTATGCGCCAATCTTGGGCTCTTTTTAATATCGCTCGATTTCTGCATGAAAGACATTGTATTCAAACAAGAAGATGAACGTCGCGAGGCTCTCGCCAGTGGGTTCTCTTATGGTTCAATTGGACGAATCGGCATGGATTCATTGCTCCAGCGTGTCGAGGGACTTCTCACGAAATACATAAGAGGGGGAGATATTCTTGGAAAACAAGTGAAGCAAGGTGTTTTCTCCGATTTACAAGCCTCTAATTTCACCCTGTTGCGTGACTACTTGGTGAAACCTGATGTCTCAAGGGATCTATTCGAGCTTGCGAAAAAATTTGAGGCCCTTGCTTATCAGCGGTCTGCGACTTTAGATTTATCCGGCCTAGGCCCAGAACTGAAATCGATAGTTGCTATAATCTGCGATTTCTCAGGCATTGACAGAAAGAAGGTCCTGTAAGTGGCAGGCATTGGGATGCCGGAAGGCAATTAAGGATATGTGCATCTTGGATGACCGGGAAACGGTGTAGGCATTGGATCTCACTTAAACGATCAAATCATCCTCGATGATCTGGGAGTGCGTCGTTGGATTCGGGAATGAGTTCGGTGCGCCCGCTTCACCACTCAGTTCTGCACGCATGCGTTGGTAGTGTCCCGAGTGCCGCGATAACTGAACTTGGTGCCTGACTAATTATTAGGGGGTCGATTTCACCGGCAGACACCTCTAGCCGCCCAGTTCATCGGGTGGCCGTCGAGCCTTAACGGAGTTGATCGGGTACGGTTTACACCTTCTCCTTGAGATCGGGCTGTATTGGCTGAGCCTAGGCCGTCGCTGGAGACGGTACACATAAAGTCAACCCTTTAGCAATATCGTACAGCTGATCTTCCCCCGGTTTTGTGGACGCCCAGTAAAGCGGGAAACCGCTGATAGGATGGACCACTATGACCGCAGCACTACCTCTTCGTTCCGGCAAGCCCAAGCGACGGAAGCATACCAAGGAGTTCAAGCAGGAGGCTGTTAAACTCGCCAGACAGCCTGAGATCGGGTTTGCACGGGCGGCCAAGGACCTCGGCATCAACGAGAATATGCTACATTCCTGGGCAACAAAACTCGGCAAGGAAGGAGCGGATGCTTTTCGCGGACACGGAAGAAAAGCAGCTTTGGAGGCGGAGAATGAACGCCTTCGGCGAGAAAACAGAACGCTTATAATGGAACGGGAAATCCTAAAAAAGCGACGGAATTCTTCGTGAAGGAAAGGCAGTGAAGTTCAGTTTTATAGAGACGTATCGCTGCATGTGGTTTTTGCCAGTGATGTGCCGTCTGCTGGGGGTATCCAAATCTGGGTATTTCGCCTGGAGACATGGGGCAGACCGTCCTCGGCGCAGTCAAGACCGCGCGCTCACGGCCAGCATTCAGGCGATTCATGATCAGAGTCGCCAAACTTATGGAAGCCCTAGAATTCATCATGAACTGAAGACCCAGGGCATTGGGGTTGGGAAAAAACGGGTGGAACGACTGATGAAATGCGCTGGGATAGCCGTTCTGCCGCATCGCCAATTCGTAACGACGACTGATTCCAACCATGATCAGCCCATCGCTCCGGATCTTCTGAAACAGGATTTCACAGCATCCGCCCCCAATCAGCGATGGGTCACTGATATCACCTATGTTCGGACCGACGAAGGATGGCTCTTCTTGGCGTCCATACTGGATCTCTACTCACGAAAGAGCGTCGGCTGGGCCATGCAGCCTAACATGCATCGAAGTCTCGTCCTGAAGGCTCTGGACATGGCTATCGTTGAACGTCAACCTGGTCCTGGTCTCATCCATCATAGCGACCGCGGGAGTCAGTACGCCAGCGAGGATTATCGCCGTGTATTGACTGAGCACGGCATGATTGCCAGCATGAGTCGCAGTGGATGTTGTTACGATAATGCTGCGGCTGAGAGCTTCTGGCATACACTCAAGAACGAATTGGTTTACCGTTGTAAGTTCCAGACGCGCGCTGAAGCTACACAGGCAATCTTTGAATACATCGAAGTATTCTACAAACGTACCCGTCGTCACTCCACAATAGGAAATATCAGTCCTGTAGATTTCGAACTTCAGCGGATTACAGTCGCTTAATCACTAGTACGCAAAATCGGGGGAGGTTCAGTCAGATGCCGCTCGAAGACAATCAGCCCGAACGACTCGCCTTCCTTCAACGGTAGATTCAGCCTCAATTTGGAGCAAGGTCCCAAGCGCCATCCATATCAAGGATGCGCATATCTCTTGCTCTCCTCCTGCGACGGTCTTCGTGTGCATTGGCTCGATTCCCATAATCGATTTCAACTCTTTGAATAAACTTTCGATGCCCCATCTGGCACCATACAACTTGACGATCTCTTGCGGTGTAAAGCCATCTTCTGCCTTCAAAGTCGTTACAATCACCATTGATTCTGCCTTTGCGCCATTTCGAGGGCGGCCCTTCCTCTTCGCCCTTTTCCACAAGTCGCAGTTTCACCGTTCTCAAGTCACCTTTCTCGCCGACTTGAAATTCGATGGATGCCGATGATTTTCCAGTTTTTAGAAACTCTGTTACTTCAGTCCAGGCAATGGCTTGGGATGTGGTCATGCGCGCAACTATGTCGATGCCGCGTTCCAGCAGCAGCCCGAAAAGCTTTCGATTCGGCAGTCCGCGATCCATCATGGCCACATCACCAGGATTGAGCTGCAGGGTATCCAGCAGGGCATTCAACGCCGTGCTCTCCCCTGTCTTTTTTCCGACCAGAATCCAATCCAATGGAAGTCGACGAAACACATCGACCGCAGCCACCATCAAACCCTGAGGATTATGGACTTTCCCACCAGAAGGCGTACCGAATCGATGCAAGTTTCTGGCGGTGTCAGCAGGAAGACCACCAATGAAGAAAAGGAAAGTCTTGATACCGTTTAGTGGTCCATGAAAAGTGCTCATGAACCCTAAAATTTTCTACAGGTAAGTCAAGTTCTTTCTGGCACGCGACTTACATCGTTTCTTTAAGTGAACAGTGTTGGTATTAGGACCATACGGTATCCTTGTGCATCAGAAGTCTACATCTACCGAATATTGAAATTCCATCCAATGCCCTGCCGTCATCAGTCCCGCACTACTATAAACAATTCCTCCTGATAAACCAAAATTAGCCGTATTAATTACAATATCTGCATTGGCTGGTCCGTCATAAATAAAACCACTAGTTCCAGAATGATTGGAATATATTACCACTGAAGATGGATCGGAGAACTTAAGCGTTCGGAACTGTAATGACGTTTGCGTTAGATAAAACGGATCATTTGCCATTGAGCGAATAGAACCAATCTCTGTAATATTCCCAGGCGGTGTGGTCAATTCATAACTTTTTTCATAAAATCGTTCGCATCTCGAAATTAAAGTAGCGAATGATTCATATTGGAATTGAGTATATGATGATCCCGGTTCCAATTGCACCTGAGAAATACTCACGCCATCTCCAGTTGACAGCGCGGATTGGAGGACAAATTCTAATGAGAAACCTAATGTATTTGAGGGAATAGTAATTTGCTGTGTATAGAACGCCCAAGAATTCGTGATTGTTATAGGATAAGTTGTAGCAGTCGCAGAAAAAATGGTGGTTCCATTTATCGTCGTTGAATTTACACGATATTGGAGAGTGAGAGCTTTTGAAGCACTTGTGTTAGCAAATGCTTTAGCCCAAAAACTAACAACCATACTAATTCCACGCATTTTATAAAAATCATTGTACTCTATTTGTTGCCCCACGCAAAGAAACGATGAGCTAGCAGTTGTAT
>Ga0206794_1047_pt1 | contig 34311 bp, 32 predicted proteins | sample Alteio_BWOrgCont_70_FD_152877 | JGI IMG/M metagenome (GOLD analysis project Ga0206794, IMG submission 152877) | Enriched cells from forest soil in Barre Woods Harvard Forest LTER site, Petersham, Massachusetts, United States -... | ecosystem: Environmental > Terrestrial > Soil > Temperate forest >...
AAAACTTGAGATTAAACAAAGGAGTAGAAAAATAAAACGTGCATGAGTAGAATTCCAAAAATTTTCGGCAGAAAATACAAAGGAGTAACTCATGCACGTGAATGGATTTTTACATAAAATATTGCTGTCTGTCATCCCTAAAAAACGTTTAACGACACTTATTTTACTTGTTGCAGGGCTATTACAATCGAAAAAATTATCAGTGACAGAGTTAGGCAGAGGAATCATTACTCCATTACCTACTCATGAAAGAAGCGGAATTAGAAGAGCTGATCGCTTTCTTGCGAACAAAAAACTGCATAAAGAATTAAAATTAGTCTACTCTCAACAAATCAGTTGCTTGGTTGGCACAAAAAAGCGGCCAAAAATAATTGTGGATTGGACGCATATCCCCAATACAAATTTTCATGCAATAAGAGCAGCATTAGTAGCTGAAGGCCGAGCGCTAATATTATATGAAGAAGTGCACCCTGAAAAAAAACTTAGTAACGTCAAGACAGAGAAAAACTTTTTAAAAACACTGAAATCCCTACTTCCATCAGGTTGCAAGCCAATTATCATAACAGATGCTGGATTTCGAAATCCTTGGTTTAAACAAGTTATAGAATTGGAGTGGGACTATGTTGGACGTGTTCGCGGAACACACACCTATTATGATGGTAACCATTGGATGAAGTGTACGGACTTATTTTCTAGAGCAACAAAAAATGCGAAATATATAGGGAAAGTAGTGCTATGCAAGAAAATACCTATCACAACACATTTGTTCTTACTAAAGGAAAAATCAAAAAAGGAATTATGGCGTAAGAAATACAAAAGAAGACAAGGCGGCAAAAAAGATGATTTAAGTTATAGTAAGGGAGCAAATGATCCTTGGGTACTGGCTTCTTCATTGCCCGGAACTAGTCCCGTTAAAATATTACGAGTGATAAAATCATATAAAAGCAGAATGCAGATTGAAGAAGGATTTCGTGATTTAAAAAATCCAAAATATGGCTTTGGACTCAGAAATGCTTACTCTAGAGATACAAAAAGAGTTGCAGTGATGTTGCTGATAGCGATGTTAGCAACACTCATAGCATGGTTATTTGGCTACGTAGCGGAAAAAAATAACTGGCAATATCAGTTTCAAGTCAACTCAATTAAAAACAGAAGGGTGCTGTCTCTTTTCTTTCTTGGTTGTCGTGTGATTAAGCGAAAAATAGAGGTGACAGAAGCCATGCTAGAAAGCGTATTTATTGATATTCAAGCATACTCAAGGTGATAAATTATGCGTCGATACTTCAGCCCTACCCTCTCCCGCTAGGAAATTCAATTTACTTATTAAATAACTAGCGGCGGGAGAGGGGCTTCAATCGTAATTAATAACAGGTTATCCTAACCTATACCAATTTTCTAAGTTGATTCAATGAATGATAATTAAAACCTCGGAAAAATCACCTGATTTGATTTAACAACATCAGCGCATTCTTTATTATTAGTTTCTGAAATCCATTTTAAAATCTCAGAAATTAAATAAGCATGTAATCCCGATTTTGTAATTGCATCATTCGTAATATAAGAAAATGAAATTTTTTGACAAGGCAGCCAAGCAACGAGTGATGTGTAGCCAGGCGTTAAACCTGGCGTAAACCATAGCTTGCCGCTTGGTGTGGGCATGGTAAAAATACTCAGTCCATAGCCTGATTCAGCATCATTTTGAATCAGACTGCCATCTTTGAGAGAAACAAATTCAAGCATTTGATTTAAACTTTCTTTTGATAGAATTTTGAAGCTAAATAATGCCGCATACCAGTTCGACAAATCATTCGTATTAGAAATCATTCCACCACCAGCTTGCAGCCACGACATATTAATGTCAGTCATATCGCGTTTATTATTACGATAACCATGCACTATAAAAGTATTAATTTCATCAGGAATTTTCTCAGGAAAATAGTAAGTGTTTGGCAAATGAATATCATGCGATAAAATATATTGATCTAATGCTTCTCTATATTTTAACTGTGTCACTTTTTCAATAATCATCCCTAATAAAACATAGTCAGTGTTAGAATAATGCCACCCCTTCCCTACTAAAAAATAAGGCGCGTGATGATAGGCTATTTCTACCAATTCTGAAGGTGTCCAAATTTTTGAACGAAAGAGGTCTAATCGATACCACCATAAAAATGAATCGGTATAATCAAAAATACCACTGGTGTGATTTAATAATTGACGAATCGTAATTGTTGACCACTTAGAATATTCTGGAAAAAATTTTCTCAGTGGATCATCTAAATCAAGCTTATGCAATTCTACTAATTTAAGAACCAACGCTGCCGTAAACGTTTTCGTGGTACTGCCCACCTGAAATAAGGACTGCGAATTAATCTGGCCAGAATAAATTTGAATGGGTTTTTGATTAGGAAAATGAACCGTAATTTCTAAAGCAGGTAAGTGATATTGTTGCCTTGCATTTTCTGCAATGTGTAATAATTCTTTTTGCAGAATTAAATCATTATCTGCATAAGAAGAAAGACTAAATATAACCATTAATATTGTAATAATGTAGCGCAAAAGACAGCTCCTAAACCAACCGTTAACATTAAATAATAATCACCTTTTTTTAATAATCCCTTATGGTGCACATCGACATAGTTAATAATCATATCAGCACCGAAGCAATGTGCATAGCGCGAAATATTTTCTATAAAAAACTTTTCAAAAGGAATAGAAAAAGTCTTTGAAAAATCTCGCCAAATATAGCGATTAACATTATGCGGGATGATCAAGGCAATATCTTGAAGTGTTAATTTCGCTTTCATTAAAACTTCATCAATCACTTGCTTTAATAATCTTGCAAAATGCGCTTCAAAATCACGTTGTAATGCGGGCTCAATCCAAATGCCCGCCGTGTATTTTCCGGCTGTTAATAAGGCTGTCGCTATTAATTTATTATCGGTATGCGAGTGACTCACCAACACCGCAGCAGACGCATCCCCCATCACAGACGCATTCGTAACTAACCTTAACGACTGAGTAAACGTCAAATCGCCGACTAAAATAATCGCTTTTTTCCCTTTATCCGTTGCTTGTAATAATTGCGCTGCTATTTCAAACGCATTAAAAATAGAGGCGCAATTATTCAATGACGTCGAAAAAACAATGAATATTGTCTAAGCTTAATTCTCTTTTAATATCAGCTAAAACACTATTTCCGAAAGGGGATGTCACTTGCGCCGTATGAGCATAAATAATATATTCAACCTTTTTTTTATCGATTGAAGTCAATGCTTTTTTCAAAAAAGTAACAATAGACATGCGCTCTGCAACAGGAAACGTATTTAATCCATAAATTTTTTTATAAATTTTAGCTTGTGGCAATGGCAAACCTAACCATTGATGAGCCTCTTCAATATTCATTAAGTGATCGGGTATAAAATAAGTCGCCTCTTCAATCGAAAGCATAGGCTTTTAACCTCACATAATCGACTTTACCATTTTTGTTATAGGGTAAGTTTTCAAGACGAATAATTTTTGTCGGAACCATATAATTAGGTAATTTTTCTCGGCATTTTTTAATGATATCCGTATTTTGAACATTAGATTTCCCAATAAAAGCAATCAACTCTGACTCAGCCACAACGCTCACTATATTGGTTTCCGAAACCTCTTGCAAAATCATTTCCACTTCTAATCTTTCCACACGTGCACCACGAATTTTTAACATGTCATTTTCACGGCCTTTAAATACCAAACCGTATTCATTATCCCAATAAACATAATCCCCAGTTTTATACCACTGTTTATTATTATCTAAGTATACAAACTTCTCTTGAGTCATTAATGGATTACGCCAATATTCTTTAGCCACTTGCGAACCCGATAAATACAACTCACCCACTTCTCCCATAAAAACTGATTTTTTATTTTTATCTAAAATAGCCACTTCTTGATTTTTTAAAGGATAGCCAATCGGCACATAACCTGAAGGATGCGGTTTGTCAGGCTGCCATCGATAGGCTGTAAATACGATCGTCGCCTCAGTTGGCCCGTAAAGATTATCAATTTTTGAGTGTGGCGCTGCTGCATGCCATGCACACACCAGCGACTCTAATAACGGCTCACCCAATAAAACAGTATATCGAATGGAAGAAAAAGCATTCGGCAACAATCGATTCCACTGCTTCAATAAATGAATAGTTGAAGGTACAGAAGTCCAAAAAGTTAATTGATGTTGCTCAATAAAACGATTCAGCGTGGCAAGTTGCGCATCAGAAATAACATATAAACAAGCGCCGCTCGCCCAACAAAGAAATAACTCATGCATGGCTACATCAAAACTTAAGTCCGTTAATTGAGAAAAGCGATCAGCTTCATGAGGAAGATAATAAGCTTGCATCTTTTGAATATATTCAACCGCACTGACATGTGTCGTCATCACCGCTTTTGGGGTGCCTGTACTTCCAGAAGTAAATAATAAATACGCCTCTTCGTTGCTAGACTCACACATCATAGAAGAAATAGGTTCTGAAAAAGCTATTTGCGTCGTCATGACTTTCAATGGGCCCATATAATCAGCCAATAAATCATCTACAATAGGCAAACACTCACGATCAACTATTAATAAATCAGCCTCAGAAAATTTTAATATTTCTAAATTACGATAATGAGGACTCTTGATACTCAGTGGCACATAAACTTTGCCAGCCATTAATATCGCTAATAATGCAACATAACTATCTATGCCTCGAGCACTTAATAATGCACAATGCTTTCCAGGGAGCAATGATAAATAATGCGCTAATTGATTGGCTGCCGATAAAATATCTTGATAAGTATAAGTTATCTCATCAATCACTAAAGCAGCATGATGAGGAAATTTGTTTGCACTCTGAATAAAAAATTGAGCTAAATTATTTATTTTCATATTGAAACACCGCCGCCGCATAAATAGAACCCAGTCCAACCGTTGCCATCATATAATAGTCGCCCGGTTGAATTAATTTTTTTGAAAGAACGTCCACATAATTAATGATAATATCCGCGCCAAAGCAATGCGAATAATGAGGAATATTTTCTAGATAAATTTTATCAATAGAAATATTCAATACCTTAGCTACATTTTTCCACGAAGGAAGATTTACATTATGCGGCAAAATATAGCGTATTTTATCTAAAGTAATATTAGACTGATGTAATGCCTCATGGATAACTTGAGAAAAAATCATAGCGTAATCTTTTTCATACTGTTTATTTTGCTCCTCTGTCATCCAAATGCCATTGGCACTCGCGCCATCTGTTTTAATGACCATCGATTTAAGCGTATGCAACCCCTTTCGCTTGCTCACTAACACTGCTGCAGAAGCATCCCCTAAAATAGAAATCTTAGGAATGACTTTTTGTGATGCCGTAAACATCCGCTCGCCTGTGATAATGATGGCTTTTGCATTAGGTGCCATCGTCGTTAATAGCGCTTCTGCCATTTCAAAAGCAGTGAGTGTAGAAGCACAATTATTAATTGTCGTCGCAAAAGCTAAAGCATGATGCAAACCATAATCATTTTTAATTTCATTAATTATCGAGCAGGCAAAAGGGGTTACGATTTTAGAGGTATGCGCATAAATAATTAATTTAATTTCTGCCAAGTTAATTAAAACTTTATTTAACAAGCTATCTAACGATTGACTCAGTAATGCTTTTAAAGACAAATGCTCGGCAACAGGAATGCGTTTAAGTCCATATAATCGAGTAAATACGCGCATTTCATTTTTACTAATCGCATCAAAATAAGATATCTTTTCAAGGTCAATATATCTATCAGGTACATAATAACTTGCACTCTCAATATTAAGCATATACACCTTCCTGCAACAATTTCTTATTAATCTTCCCATTTGTTGTTTTTGGTAAATGATTTAAAATAACTATTTGATGGGGGATTTTTTCTTTTTCCATTTTCTGCTTACAAAATTGATAAAGATCTTCTGAGTTTAAAGCGAATTCCTGCAATCCAACGACATATGCAATGATTTTATTTCCCAAAAAATTGTCATAAACCCCTACCACTGCAACTTCTTTTATGCCTTGATAACTATAAATAATTTCTTCAATTTCTTTTGGACTAACTTTTACCCCTCTTGATTTTATTTCTTCATCCATTCGGCCCTTAAAATAAAAATAACCCTCTTCATCTAAGAATCCATAATCCCCTGTATAAAGTACTGGCTCAGAAGAAAGCTTATCTTTTTTCAATTTTTTAGCGGTTTCTTCAGGTCGGTTCCAATACCCTTTCATCACCGTGGCACCGCGAATAACGAGTTGCCCTATGATATTAGGGGGCACTTTTTCATCATTTTCATTTACAATCCAAATTTCCGTATTAGGAATAGGAATGCCCACACTCCCTCGTTTACGAAATAAATCTTTAGGAGGTAAATAAGTACAACGTTTGCATTCTGTTAAACCATACATTGAAAAGAAATTCGCATTTGGAAACATCGCTTGAATAGCATCAATATGCTGCTCATAAATCGCAGCGCCTGTATTAGTCACATAACGAACGGTGTCCGTATTAAATTTAAATTTTTTAAACGTCTCACTTAATAACGCAAATAAAGTAGGCACTCCAGGGACTGCCGTCACTTGTTCATCACTGATTTTACGAATAAAACGTAATGGTAATAATAAATTTTTTTCTAAAATCAGCCTTCCTCCCACTGAAAAAGCCATCATCATTTGATATAAACCATAATCAAATGAGAGCGGCAAAGCAGATAAAATCACCTCACCCGCATGATTACCTAAATAAATATTAATCGATTGCAATGCAGCCAGCATATTACGATGAGTTAACATGACACCTTTTGGTTCACCGGTAGAGCCTGAAGTATAAATAATCGAGGCTAAATCTAAATCAAGATTAACACTGGGAATATTGTCTGATATCTCAAAATTCATGATCTCAGCAAAATCATTTTCAATATCGATTATTTTATTGACATATTTAAAAGAGGAATAATCAATATGTGAGCTCTTCGCCATGAAAAACTGGCATCCCGAATCTTTTAAAATAAAATCAATTTTTTCTAATTTTAAATCGTCACTAATGATAACGATAACACCACCCGCTTTCAGTACCCCCCAAAAAGCAATCACGGTTTCAACTGAATTACCCAGGCAAACCACTACACGATCACCTCTCTTCAATCCATGGTGACGCAAATAATGGGCCATCTTATTCGTCATCAAATGAATTTCTTCATAAGAAAGACGAATATCATCACAAACCAGGGCTGTCTTATGAGGGTAAACCTGGGACGCTAATGTTAAATATTCATGCAACTGACTGATTGGTTTTAACATAAAAACTCCTTCTCTTATGAGTCTTAACAAAGAATAAAATGAACAAACAAATGAAACAAAAAAGTATATTTGCAAGAAAAATAGATTGATAAACGACTACACTGTCTTTTATTTTATGCATCATGAGGTTTGAAACGAGGATGATAAATAAAAAATAGAAGCAATTCATAATTAAAATAAATGCGCCCTTTCCAATTTGCTCATGCGTAATCATGAAAGTAATGAGAATACCTAACGCAGCATATGAAAATGAAACTATTTTAAAATATTTAATCGCTTCTGATGAAATTGAAAAATCTTTTACAATATAAGAAACTAAATAAGGGCAAATAAAATATAATATTGTACCAATAACACTATATATTAAAAAAGACAATATCAAGCTGCTTTTTAATATTTTATTTCCTTCTTCAAAATAAATAGCCGTAGCAATACCTAGCGCTATCGCAGGCAAAATCAATATAGTTTGTATACGATAAGCCACACCATATCCGGCTACTGCCACTTCACTGATTTTGGATAGCGTACTATTTAAAACAAATAAACCCCCAAAGATAGAAAGGTATGAAAGAAAAACCGGCAAGCCGCTGGATAAAAAATGTTTTATAGCTAAAATAAATGCCGCTCTATCTATTCCTATCTTTTTAAAAGTTAATAATCTTAATCTCATGACCTGGCTAGAAATCATCATCAGAACACACACGGATGAAAATAAAATTCCCAAAGGAATGCTATAAACACTAGAAATCAGTCGATTAGAGAAATACATTGTTATTTCTATGTTATAAAAAGCTGAAACAAGAGATATCCACATAGCTAGCTGGCCAGTCTTTGTCAAATAATATAAAGAAATAAAAATGGTTGACCAAGCAGAAATAATACTTACGCCAACCATACTTAAACTATAGCCAATAAATAAGGATTTATATTTTTCTTGTATATGTAAAAAATACATCAACTCATTCTTAGTAAAAGCAATCGCTATACATAAAAAAATAAATATACAAGCTGATAATAATAAAAGCGAAAAAATAAATTTAGATTTCGCCTCAAGCGTCTTTGAATGAGGAAATGATGATAACACCGTCGCACGAAAAGATTCATGGATGGCTAAAACTAAATATGAAAATGCAGAAAATAAGCTGAGTAAGTAAAAATTATTCACTTCCTTGTTCCCTACTTGTTTTGCATTAATAAGCAAAACAATCATATTAATAAACAAAGAAATAAAAATGGGTAAAGCTAATTTAATAATTTTTTTATTCATAAATAAATTGCTTTTTTGTTAAAAATTTATTCGCTATATTTTTATAGTGTATCTGCTTTGTGCCTTCCATAAACTCAAACCCATAAACATCTCGATGCCATTTCTCAATGAGAGGATGCTCCCAAAAAACATCGACTTCTAATAAATTTATTATTTGATCCATTACAAATTCTGCTGTTTTTGTAGCAATTACTTTAGCTTTAGAAGCTTCCGCACCATTTGAAACATCCCAATCAATATAGCCGGCCGATTGATATAAAATTTGCCTTGCAGCATTAATTTTGTGTGAAAGTTCATTCAATATTCTTTTATCTGAAATACTCAACGTTTTTATTTCTTGATAGACATAATCCATCACCGCTTGAGATAGCCCAATCGCTAAAGCACCAACACAAGTGCGCATGCGATTAAACGTTTTCATTAGCCCCATTAAACCACGATTCGCAATACGTAAATGCCGCCCTAACACTTGTTCATGTGTCAACTCATAATGGTCAAATACCAAATGCGATAATGAAGCGCCACGCAAACCCACTGTAGGAATGATGGCGCGTTGTATGGATTCATCTGGAAATGAAAGTGTCCCCATTTGTCCAGGCATAATGATCACGGCAACCATGCCTAATGGCCCGGGCGACGTTCTAGCGACGACCACACCGATTTCGCCTGTCACGCCATTCCCTACCAAACATTTTTCACCATGCAAATATAACTTGGCAGGATTACTCGTAATTATTTTTGTTTCAAGATTCGCTGCATCTGAGCCATGATGAGGCTCAGTAACCGCTAAAAAAGTTCGTGTCTGGTGTGACAATAAATACTGTTCAAAAAAATGATTTTGTTCTTCATTACCCAATTCTTTTATCATTTGACCGGCTAAAGAAGAGCCTGGTGCTGACAGTAACACACCCGGATCGCCATAAGCTAGCGCCTCAAACTGTTTAGTTCGCTCCAAACAATTTTGAGATTTGTCATTTATAAAAGATAAAATAGTCGAGTGATCGAAATAATTTTTAATATTATCCGCGCATTCATCTACTTCTAAAGCAATGCTTCGATAAAAATTCGCGTGAGTTAACATCTCTTCTGAATACAATTGTTCAGCAGCAATATAAGACATATTCTTCCTCGTGATTATATTTTTTTAAAATATATTTTTCTAACTATTTCAAATACACATAACATTTCAACAATATTTTCTTTTAAAAATGAACGACCACCTGCTAATTTATGTAGTTTCAATATGATTGTTTTAACCTCAGTCGCCACCATAGAAAAATGATTAGTAAGTTTAATTGCCTCTGATACTAGGCTCAAATGAGATAAAATTTCTCCCAATTGTATCTTGATAGAATTATGATTAGTTAAATAACGCCCTTCTGAAAGTCTATTTTTAAAATGATCTATTAACATTAACAAATATTTTTCTGGCCATAAAATGAATTTCTTTACTAATAAAAATTGAAATTTTTCTAAATTTTCTGATGAATAATCTGAGTAACTATGCCTTGCGATATATAATTTTTGATTAGTTAATAAAGGTGTTTTATATTTTTTATATTCACTTAATAAAGTTATGCTATCAGGAAGAATGGCATAACCTTGACAATAGACAGGTTTATTTTCAATTTGTTGATATAACTCAGCAAAATCCGACGCACACCTAAATGGTAAATAATGCTCAGAAAAATACACGGCTTCCATAAAATCTTTCTGCATAAAGACTACTCCCCCACCGATTCCAATATCAAGATGCCTGTATTAATACTTTCAATGTCTTGATCCAAGATAATAATGTTAGATTTATCTGGTGCTGCAAGTGATAACGATGACCACGGCTGAAGACACCCTGGTTCGGCTGAAAAAGAATTGATAGACATATCTGATGGTAATTTATTCTTGAAAAAAGTAAATATATTCCACAAATAACTATGCTTTCTAATATATAATTTTGTGGGATTTTTTCTATTTAATTGAATTAAAAATTCATCAATTATTTTTTCAACTAATTTATCTCCTGAAATCATCATCTCATTTTCTAAAAGAATTTCAGCTGAAATTAAACGATGCGATTGCGAATGATTTTTTTCAAAAACAAGCGCAATCGCACCCGTATTTGCTGGCACTACATCATGATCACTTTTATTTCGAGGAATCGTTGTTTGCTCTAATATCAACAAAATGGCTTTATTTATCTCAGTATTTTTCATATAAGCATGAATGATTTTGATAGCCATGAAAGGTGAAATAGTCCCCTGCTCACAGACATCAAACATCTTGCACTGCAAATTATAACGATGTGATAAATAAGCCCCGCAAGAGGCATGATCAGGATCATATTCATACGCCCAATAACTAAACACAAGCATATCGACATCATTCATTTTTTTTAATTCATGACACTTAGAAAGCATGGCATCGCCTAACTCAGAGTAAGTGACTTGCGAACCTTCATCAAACGTTTCTTCATCTAATTTTTTTCCATAATGCGAGTATAAATCCCGATAATATTGTTTAAATCTTTCTCGAGTTTTTTTCATACCCGCTTCTTGATGATGCTGATAAATAATCGATTGAATAGAAACATTAGGCAACATTATCGAAATTCCTATGCAATTGACATTCAACGTATTCCGTAATACTACCTACTGTATCCAAATGATGAGTATCTAACGTATCGGGATCGACAACAAAATTATCAATATTATCTTCCAGGGCCATTAAAAATGTCAGTGATGACATGGAATCCAACCCTAAATCATCTTTTAATTTTGAGTCAATCTTAATTTGATTACTTGATACATGACTCAATGTATTAGTTAAAACTTGTTTAACGATCTCATAAATATTTTGCTGATACATGATTTAAATCTCCTTAATGATAGTATTTTAAAAAATTTGATTTTGAAAAAAATCGTCTAAACTGTCTTTGCGTCGTATAAGTTGAATGTTTTCCTGATCGATTAATACTTCTGAAGGATAACCATGACTTAAAAAATTCACTGGCGATGCCGTCGGTCCATAGGCGCCTGAACGGTCAATGACAATCAAATCGCCAGGGATTGCTTCTTCTAGCAGCACTGATTTACTCAACAAGTCACCCGGCGTACAGAGCGGGCCCGTAATATGATAAGAGTGTAAATTTTCTGATGCGTTATTTTGATACCGATGAGTAACCAATCGAGTAGGAAAATTTCTTTTAACGACACCGCCTATACCGACTGCCGCCATATGACAATTCGTACCGCCATCGGTTACAATAAATTTTTCTTGCTTAGACGTTTTCACATCCATTACTCGAGAGACAAAAGCACCGGCTTCTGCAACTAATAAACGACCGCTTTCTAAAATAATTCGGGCATTTTTAAACTCATCTGTAAAAGATTTAAGTTCAGGAATAATCCATTCACTTAATTTTTTAAAATCAAAAAAATCTTCATTGTCATAATAAGGCACGCCAATACCACCACCTATATCCACCATTTCTAATTCCGATTGAAATGCTTTTGAAAATTCCCTGGCGATAGCGAATATAGATTTTGTATTTTCATATACCGTGTGAGCATCTAAAATACGTGTGCCATTATAAACATGTATTCCCAGTAATTTGACATGCGGCATATTTTTAAAATAATGAATATTTTTAAAAACAATATCTTCATCAATGCCAAATTGTGAAGGCTTACCACCCATTTTCAATAGCGCCGTCTTCGAATAAAAATGTGGATTAATTCGTAACGCCACACGCGCCATGACACCTAATTCAGCTGCTAAATCCGAGATTTTTTTATATTCGGCCAACGATTCACACACAATCGCATAAACTTGACCTATTAAACTTAATCGAATTAATTTTTCAGATTTAGCAGGACCCACCACAATCAGGTGACTAGATTGAAAGCCCGCCTTAATGGCAGCATAAAATTCATACTCAGAGCATACTTCCGCACCTGCATTCATTGATTTCAATATTTGGCAAATCGCAATATTAGGGTTAGCTTTAATAGAATAAAAAATATCAGCGTAACCACCCAATGCACTCCTCAAGGTTTGATATTGCTTTTTGATGATATTGGCATCATAAATATAAAATGGCGTTCCTATTTTTTCAGCCGCATTTAAAATTTGATTAGGCGTTAACATATTCCACTCGCTGATCTAAATAGGGATTAAATACTGAAACAGAATTTCTGATTTTGAAATTTATATTTTTCTCATAGCAATCTTTCATCAACATCAAATTATTTTTATGATTTCTAATGAGTTCGGCTAACTTATCCAAACCATCAAGTTGTTCTTCGAGCAAACACGGCTTGCCTTCACGATGAACTTGCATATCTCCCCACAAATCCCAAATCAACATTTCTTTTTTATTTAAAAAAGCCAATTGATGTATCAAACGATTGCGAACGTACCATGCGCCTCTATATTTTCTAGATCCAAAATGATTGCCATTTATTTTTCCTTCACGATAATGCTGCCACGCCATTTCTGCAGGCAGAAATTTATCTTTAGGGACGTCATATAAAGCAAAATCAATCGGTGATTTAGTCAGTGTCTTACTATGCGGATCGGTACGCGAATCAACCATACACCATCGCCCAGCCTCTTCATTCCAATATTCCAGATTGACAGCATCTAAATTAAATTGAGGAATATAATAATTAACAAAGCCTGACGTTAATCGCGCGGGTATTTTTCGATGTCGCAACACAGCGCATAAGAGCAGTGAAATATCGCGACAAACACCCATCACACGATGATGCGTTTCACGACGCTTAGTTAGCGAGCGCGAATCATATTTTAAAATGCATGCTAGTATGTTTGTGACGGAACGATTATCCATCTCAGCATATCGAATAGGCGTAGCAGGAAATGAATGCAATTCAACATCTGCATAATGCATAAATAAATTTCGTAATACCTCACAAAGATCAGGAATATTCTCTGGCAAATCATCGAATAAATAAGCGTATTGCCCCGGATCTGTCAGGGTGCTTTGCATGCAATAAAAATTTATATCGTCCATAAGACGTCCTTAAATAATATTTGAAAAAAAATAGAAATAGTGGAATGGAAATGCGGTAAAAATAATATTAACTATTGGGGAAAAAACGAGAATGAAACATTAGGAATAAAGATAGCTTACGCATATTTATTTTTTTGTCAACACTGTTAAAAAAATAAATATTTAATAGCTTAAGCCGGCTCTAAATAATCAACAATCAATTGCACATTACTTCTACCTTTATACTCATTAATATCCAAACGAAAAGCCGCGCGCACGGATTCCAAGCGATGATTAGGCCACTCATTTGTATCCACAAAAAAAGCAATCGCATCAATGATTTTTTCATCTTTACTTAAACGTAATTTCAAATGTTTATCGCCAACAATGCGCTGCTCTACAATACGAAAAACATCGTCAAATAGAGGCTCGGGGAAAGCTTGGCCCCAAGGGCCCGCTTCACGCATCAACTGCGCAACATCCAAAGAATAGTCCGCTGACGTTAATTCACCATCACTCCACAAACAATGTTGTAAAGCAGCTTCGGAAAGTTGTTCGGAAACAATCTCATTAAACAGCGTTGTGAATTTTGTAAAATTATTTTTTTCAATCGTAAGTCCCGCTGCCATGGCGTGACCGCCAAATTTTAAAATTAATTCCGGATACTTTGCATCGATTAAAGCAAGCACATCGCGAATGTGCAATCCAGCAATCGAACGCGCAGAACCTTTCATTTCATTTTCTTGCCCAGGGGCAAAGACAATCACGGGGCGATTAAATTTATCTTTAATGCGCGACGCTAAAATGCCAATGACACCTTGATGCCACGATGCATCATAAAGACAAAGACCTCGCGGCAATTCACCCGCTAACTTTTCAGTTAATTGATTGAGCGCCAAAAGCGCTTGGCCTTGCATGTCTTGCTCAACGTGCTTACGTTCATCATTCAATTGATCTAATATGCGCGCCATTTCACGCACCCGAATAGAGTCGTCGCACAATAGACACTCGATGCCCAACGCCATATCATCCATTCGCCCTGCCGCATTTAAACGCGCGCCCACTGCAAAACCCAAATCGGCCGCTTGTGCACGCGTAAAATCACGATTGGCGAGTTCGAGTAAAGCCACAATACCCGGTGCGCATTGACCGGCACGAATGCGTTTTAATCCATGATGAACTAATATTCGATTATTTTTATCTAACGACACTAAATCAGCAACCGTTCCTAGCGCCACTAAATCCAATAAACGCGCCATCACAGGCTCTGGCAAACGTTTTTTTTCGAACCACTGTTGTTGTTGTAAATGGCGGCGCAAGGCGAGCATCACATAAAATATCACCCCCACCCCCGCCAAATGTTTACTTGGAAAAGTATCGTGCGGTTGATTCGGATTCACAATGGCATCCGCTTCGGGCAACGTTGAGGCCGCTAAATGATGATCAGTAATAATCACGCTGATGCCTAAGGCTTTTGCGGCACTGACGCCGGCATGATTCGCAATACCATTATCCACGGTCACAATCACATCCGGCGAAAAAGTTTTTGCGACGTCCACTAATTCGGGCGTTAAACCATAGCCAAATGCGAATCGATTTGGTACTAAAAATTGAACCTGCTCGGCTCCAAAACTTTTTAATGCGCGTACGGCAACCGCCGTACTCGTTGCACCATCCGCATCAAAATCACCGACGATTAATATTTTTTTATTCTGCGTCACTGCATCGGCTAATAATTGCGTCGCTTTTTCAATACCTAATAAAGTTTGATAGGACAACAAACTATCTAGCGTTTTATCTAATGCATCAGGCGATTGAATATCACGTGCAGCATAAATACGCTGCAATAAAGGATGTAAATGATTTAACGCCGCAATCGATTGCTCTGAATGTAGGCGACGTACTATTTTTTTTCGCATTGGTTCAAAACCTTATGATTATATTTCTCGACGGAACCTACCGCCCAAATGCAACAAATCGCCCACAATAAAATAATAGGGAAAATATGCCCTGCACTAATGACCACCATCCCTATGAAAACCATTAAAAAACCGCCCCAAAAAGAGGCGTACAACAAACCCACCGGGCCCAATGTCACACTAAACAACAAGGCAATGGCAACACTTTTAAACGGCTTATTTGTCATAAAAGTTATCCTTCTGTTACTATAATTGCCTTACTTTATACTAGAGAACGCTCACGTGCCATCTTTAAGCCCCGATCAAAATGAGTCCGCTTATCAAATTCGTAGCTACGAACCCGGTATGTTGAAAATCAATACGCTCACTTTAACTCAAAGTGTCATTATCACCCCCAATCAACTTATTCAAGATTGGCCGCCGCAAACCATCGCCGAATTAACCCGAAGTTCACTAGACATTATTCTTAGCCTGAAGCCGCATATTTTATTAATTGGAACGGGCCCCTCGCTCATTTTTCCCGAGCTTTCGATCTATGGTGACCTCATTAATCACGGCATAGGCGTGGAAATCATGAGTACCCGTGCCGCTTGCCATACCTATCATGCTTTATCCGCTGAAAATCGACAGGTCGCAGCCGCGCTCATCATTCGCTAATCGCATTTTGTAATCGCGGCATAATTTTGGCTATCTTAATATGGTTTTCTTTCACTTGCATAACTTCAATGGGATAATCATTAATCAATACCGCAACCCCTGCACGCGGTAACATTTCTAAATATTCCACAATCAAACCATTAATGGTACGTGGGCCACCTAAAGGGAGCTCCCAACCGGTTAAACGATTAAATTCACGCACGGTAATAGAGCCATCTACCATAAAACTACCGTCTTCTAAAAGCTGAACACGTTGTTTGACTTGAGATAAAGTGGAAGAAAAATCACCGACAATTTCTTCAAGAATATCGTTGAGTGTTAATAATCCTTGGATCTCACCATATTCGTCCACGACAAAAGCCACTTGATCCGGATGTTGTTGAAAATAATTTAACTGCATACTGAGCGCTGTGCCTTCAGGAACAAAATAAGGCTCTTGTAAATAACTCAGTATAGATTCTTTATTTAATAATTGCCCGGCTAATGACATCCGTAATAAATCACGAATATATAACACACCTAACATTTGATTCACATTCTGGCGATAAAAAGGCACCCACGCTTGATGAGATTTATTTAGCTGAGCAACCATCACTTCCCAAGGCTGATCGGCATCCACACCCGTCATATCATGACGCGGCACCATGACATCATCGACACTCAACTTATTCAAATCTAAAATGGTTAATAACATATTTTGATATTGACGTGACAATTTGCCGGCGGTGTCATACACGATACTGCGTAATTCCTCATGACTTAATGACTCGTGCGAGGCATTTGTTAAAGAAATGCGAAATAATCGCAAAATGCCATGGGTGATATGATTCGCAAGCCACACCAAGGGATAAAGTAATTTCAAAAAAATGATTGTCGGGTAAACGATCCACCGTACAATTTTATCTGGATAAATGGCCGCCAAGGTTTTAGGTAAAATTTCAGCAAAAATGAGTACCACCAAGGTTAAAATAAATGCAGCCAAGAGAGCCCCTTGCTCCCCCCAATAATGCAGCGCAATCACGGTTGCGACAGAAGAGGCCAGCATATTGGCGCACGTATTACCAATCAAGATGGCGCTCAATACGCGATCTGGCCGCTTTAAAAGCTCAAGAACATGTATAGCATAACGTTTTTTAAGACGCGCCTTGTACCGCAACCGATAGCGATTGACCGCCATCATGCTGGTCTCTGCGAAAGAAAAAAACGCCGCGAGCAGTAGAAATCCGAATAAAACTAACCCAAATAAAATAGCCTGTAAGTGACTCACACCTCGCCCTCCATAATCTTTCCTTAAGGTTAGCATGAGACAATGCTGCAAACGAGAGAGTAATTAAAAATGAAAACCTTTAGCGGCTCAGGGCCTGACGGTTCTTTTTATAAACCAAGGAAAAAAGCAGCCTGCTTAAATAAAGTTATTCTTTCTTTTGCAATAATAGCTGTCTTAGCTGATACGTTAACACGCGCCGCTGAAATCGCTTATGGCGTCGAAGATATCGACGGTAGAAGCCCCTTTGACTATTCTCTCATTGCTTTAGCCAGTTTCTGCTATCTTTTATATAATTTACATTTTGCACGCGAAGGAGTCGATACGATAAAAAAAACGGTTAAAAAATTTCAACCTAAGACACGGCCCTCTCCACCCACCCCTTCTCATTTTTCACAAAAATCTCCTTTCACCAAAGCTGCGCTCATCACTGCATTTCTGGGATTGACTGCCACTGGCGCTGCTTGGGGAACTGCCGCTGATGGATCGACCAACTTTTTCTTTCTCAATTCTTTTTATCAAACCTTTGACATGGATAAAATCAACATCCCTAATTATGCTTGGGAAATCATCGCTATTGGGGGCGCCGTACTCAATGTAGCGAATTATCTTTTAACAGAGGGTACACAAGCCGGCTTAAAATTAGCGGGCTGGATGGACTTGATTGATAAAGGGGATGATGATCCGGAAATTCAAGAATTAATAGCTGAGCTTAAGCAAGCTCCAGTAGCTTATTGGATGATTAAAGCTTTTTCTACCCTATTAGGCTTAGTCGGTGGCAGTATGGAAGCGGCTATTGCCTTTGTCACAATGGTGGTTAGCTTTGAGATTGATTCCCTTCCTGCAAGAATGTTCATCTTAGCGGGCACATTGATTACGCTTTTCATGAACTATGCCTTACGAGGAACCTTAATTGAAGAAACCGTGGGAAAGACTTACCTCTATCTTCAAAATATAAAACAGGATATAAAAGACGGCAAAGTCAACATCAATGAAGTGATTACCGACCTCCTCTCAACGATTACTTCTGGTGTTGTCGGTGGCTCTGTCGCTTATGTTTTACAAGCCTTAACGATAGCCATTTTTACAAAATCTTTCAGTGATCTTGACTTAGCTACTCCGGAACTTGCGTTAAAAATATTTTCATCTATCAATGCAATGAATGATGCGATTACCTTTGCCGAAGCCTTTCACGAACCCACCAGAGAATATATCATTGCGCCTGCTGTCACACGCGTCTCTGCTTGTATAAGTACTTTATTTGGTAATAAGGCTTCTTACAGGAATGGTTTCAGTGTGTTCAACGAGAGAGACTCTATTTACGAACCTATTCTTCAAAAAAAATAATCATTCTGCCTAATAAATAGGTATACTTCATCCCAATTATTTTTGAATGGGATACTGCATTATGTTTAGCCATTTATCGGAACGCTTAAATAAAGTTATCAAAAACCTCACGGGGCAAGGTCGTCTCACTGAAAATAATATCGAAGATACTTTACGTGATATTCGCGTAGCGCTTTTAGAAGCGGATGTCGCGCTGCCTGTAGCCATTGAATTCATCAATCAAATTAAACCTAAAGCGCTCGGCAAAGAAGTGTTAAGTAGCGTCTCGCCAGGCCAAATGCTAATTAAACTCGTACACGATGAATTGATTAGTGTAATGGGGGAAACCAATAGCGAATTAGACTTAAAAACAGAACCCCCTGCGGTCATTCTCATGGCGGGTTTGCAGGGTTCTGGTAAAACCACGACAGTGGCAAAGTTAGCCAAATGGCTCAAAGCCCAGAATAAATCAGTTTTGGTGACCAGTGCCGATATTTATCGCCCCGCGGCCATCGAACAATTACGCACTTTAGCCACGCAATTAGAAATTGAATTCTATCCTAGCGATGCCTCTCAAAAACCCGTAGACATTGCTCAATCAGCAATAATAGCAGCGAAAAATAAAGTCATTGATGTGGTAATTATCGATACGGCCGGTCGATTACACATCGATGGTGACATGATGGAGGAAATAAAAGCCTTACACGCGGCGATTAATCCCATTGAAACTTTATTTGTCGTCGATAGCATGACGGGGCAAGATGCCGCCAACACAGCGAAAGCATTCAACGATGCGCTGCCACTCACCGGCATCATCTTAACGAAAACCGACGGTGACGCACGCGGTGGTGCTGCACTGTCTATTCGCCATATCACCGGCAAACCCATCAAATTTATTGGCGTCGGTGAAAAAATCGAGGCCTTAGAACCGTTTTATCCTGATCGTATCGCCTCACGCATTTTAGGCATGGGCGATGTGATCTCGCTCGTCGAAGAAGCAGAGCGAAAATTAGACAAATCACAAGCCGAAAAATTAGTTAAAAAAGTCAAAAAAGGCCGGTTTGACTTAGAAGATTTTCGTGATCAGTTAAAGCAAATTCACAACATGGGTGGCATCATGGGAATTATGAATAAATTGCCTGGGGTCAACAACTTACCACAACATGTTAAAGAACAAGTGAATGATAAAAAGCTCGTTGAAATTGAGGCCATTATTAATTCCATGACGCGTAAAGAACGACGTTTCCCCGACAATATTCGCAACTCAAACAAACGTCGCATTGCCCTGGGATCAGGCACCTCGGTCCAAGCGATTAATCAACTATTAAAGCAATTTTTACAAATGCAAAAAATGATGAAAAAAATGTCTAAAGGCGGCGGCATCATGAAAATGATGCGCGGATTGCAAGGCAAACTCCCTTTTGGTAGCGGTGGCCTACCTGGCGGGACGTTTTAAGTTTGCATACGTCCAAAACTTACGTATAATGGCGCACTTTTACACTTGATATTAAGATTCATAGAGGACAATACATACCATGGTTGTGATTCGTTTATCCCGAAGTGGCGCGAAGAAACGCCCTTTTTACCACATCGTTGTTGCTGACAAACGTCGCTCACGTGATGGCCGTTTTATTGAACAATTAGGTTATTACAACCCAATTGCGACTGGCAAAGACGTACCTTTAACTTTAAATATTGAACGTGCAGAACATTGGATTGCCAATGGCGCCCAACCTTCTGATCGTGTCAAACATTTAATGAAAATACACAGAACAACCGATCAAGCCACAACCACCAAATAATCATTCTATGGTTATTATCGGTAAAATTGGTTCACCGTTTGGCGTGCAAGGTTGGCTTAAAATCCAACCTTTTACTGAATATGAGGCCAATATCCTCAATTATTCGCCGTGGTATTTATCTGCTGACCCTGACAAAGATGACTGGAAAAAAGCTTTCCTCGAAGAAAGCCGTTTGCAAGCGGATGGATTTAGCGTATTAGCAAAATTTAAAGAAGTGAATACACCGGAAGCCGCGCGATTATTAACCGGTCAACTGATTGCTATCACTCGCGAACAACTCCCTATTTTGCCTGAAAATAATTATTATTGGTCTGATTTAAAAAATCTAACGGTCATTAATAAAGACGGGAAAGTTTTAGGTAAAGTCATTTATTTAATTGAAACCGGATCGAATGATGTCTTGGTCGTTAAAGGTGAAAAAGAATTTGGTATTCCCTTTATCAGAAATAGCGTGATTTTATCCGTCGATTTAGCTAAACAAGAAATCCACGTGGATTGGGAAATCATTTAAATGTGGTTTGGTATCGCAACGTTATTTCCCGAGATGTTTCAAGCGTTACAGGTGGGCATCACCGGTCGAGCTCTCAAAGAAAAATTGATCGAGCTGCATTTTTCTAATCCGCGCGATTTTGTGGTAGAAAAATATAAATCCGTCGATGATCACCCTTATGGCGGCGGTGCAGGCATGTTAATGGCCCCTCTGCCCTTACAAAAAGCGCTTCACACTTTAAAAGCACAAGCGCCCCATAAACCCACGGTCATTTACTTATCTCCCCAAGGAAAATTATTTACTCAAGCCGCTGCCTCTGAATTAGCCGCTAAAAAATCGCTGATTTTATTAGCGGGCCGCTATGAAGGCATCGATGAGCGCATTATTCAGCAAGAAGTAGATGAAGAATGGTCTATTGGTGATTATGTGGTCTCAGGCGGCGAATTACCGGCCATGGTCATGATTGATGCGATCACCCGACTTATTCCTGGTGCCCTTGGAGACAGCGACTCTGTGACTGAAGACTCGCTGAATAAAGGCTTATTAAAATACCCGCAATATACGCGCCCTGAGATATTTAACGAGGCTAAAGTGCCCGATATTTTATTGAGCGGCAATCATCAAGCCATTCTCCGCTATCGTTTAAAGCAAGCTTTAGGTCAAACTTGGCGCAAACGGCCGGATCTTTTAGCTAAAAAAGAGCTCACACCCGAAGAGTCCACCTTATTAAATGAATTTATTCGTGAAAACAAGTAAGAAATTGCTCGAAAATCGTCTTAAATATGTATAAAATCACCCGTCTTGTTAGAGGATAAGAAAATGACTCATAGAACCATCCAAGTATTAGAAACCGAATATATGAAGGACGCTAAAAAGCTGCCTGATTTTGAACCCGGTGATACCGTTATTGTCCAAGTAAAAGTGCAAGAAGGCGAACGCGCCCGTTTACAATCTTACGAAGGCGTTGTGATTGCCAAGCGTAATCGCGGTTATCATTCTGCTTTTACTGTTCGTAAAATTTCCCACGGTGTGGGCGTTGAACGCGTATTTCAAACGTATAGTAAATCTGTTGAATCCGTAGAAGTAAAACGTCGTGGTCATGTTCGTCGCGCCAAACTTTACTACATGCGTGATTTAAGTGGTCGCGCTGCACGTATCAAAGAAAAGTTAGTCGCCAAAGTGGGCACGGCTGCGCTTCCTGTTGAAAAGAAGACTGCTCCCGAGCAAGATAATAACGAAGCCGCTTCTGAATAACCATGCTGTCGTCCTGCGCAAAAGCGCAGGACGCTGGGTTTTGATATGACCTCTTCATATATTTTTAATTCACCGCTAGGCCATCTCAAAATCATTACGCAAGATGATGCTTTGATTTCTCTTAAATATACTCATGAAAAAACTTCTGCTTCGCCTGATACTTTTCAAAAATCTATTGTTAAACAACTTCAAAATTATCTTGAAAATCCTCACGCTAAATTTAATGTCAAAATAAATTTAATGGGCACGCCTTTTCAAAAAAGAACTTGGCAAGCTTTGCAAACTATCCCTACTGGTAAAACGCTCACTTACGGTGAACTCGCTAAACAACTTAAAACTGGCCCTCGCGCTATTGGCCAAGCCTGCCGCACTAATCCGATCACCATTATTGTTCCTTGCCATCGTATTGTCGCGACTGATCATATCGGCGGTTATGCAGGCAATATCAAAGGTGAAATACACGATAAGAAGATATGGTTGTTGAAGCATGAGAAGGCGATATAGATTATTTACCGGCACAGGTGAAAAGGAGTCCGCTAATACTTGCCACTTCTTTTGATAACGTAATGAATAAAACTGAAGATGATTGTGACGATCTTTTTAATATTACACCAAACACTGCTTATTATAACTAATTACACCACATGGAATTGAAATAAGCTAATCACAATCTCAACTAAAATTAAAATAATAATAATACTTTCTAATAAACTGGAATGTCGGTGTTGCACTTGGCTATTTAAAATGTCTAACAATTCTTGTAGCACATCTAATTTTTGATTAAGCGCCAACACGCGACTTTGAATATCTAAAAATTTTTGTGTCATCACATAAAAAGGTTCTAAGCTCGGATTCCGCCAAAAAAATTCGGGCACATCTAAATATTCTAAATTCAAATTAATTGAACTGCGCGCAATAAAAATTTCACCCATGCGTTTGAAAATCGCGCGTCGCGATAAGCTGACAGAACCATAGAGTGCAATTTCTTCGGGCAATAAACTATTGGTTTTAATCGCGCGTTTAATTTCTTCTTCAAAGGCTTCTAATTTAATAGACTGCGCAAAACCATACGACATGGCTAATTTCACTTGAGGGTCATCTGAATCTAACGTGATTATATCCAATCGCAAGCGCTCATGCGTATCAATGGAAATCTCTTCGCCATAGCGATAATAAAAATGATCAGTTTCAATATTGCCTAATTCTTGAACAGAATAATCTTTGACGTGCTCTAATAATTTATCTTCAAAATTTTTCTTAAACCCCCAAGCCACAAAACAACCGTGATTGAAGAAAAATATATCGCCAGGCTTCTTTAAATTGCTCACATGAAGCACATCTCGTGATAGCCGCGTATAATATCCTTTCTTCTTAAAAAACAACGACAAACCTAGGATGTCATAGGTTCTGGCTGAGCAGAACGAAATGCAACGTGATAATGTGCGTAACTCTTTAATATTATGCATATCTTACCAAGATACTCGAAAGACAATAGAGAAGGCAAGGAGATCAAGATCAAAATTCGATGGTTATAACAGACGAATATAATAAAAAATATTAAGTATCCCTATAAAAATCACCTATACTAAAGTGTGCTCTTCAACAACTCCTCAAACCTAATGATATGACTAAAAAAATTCTTATGCTTAACTGATTCTGCCAATTCGCCTTGATAAATGAGTACAGGACGAATAGAGATTGTTTTAGGCGTTTTAATCCGACGTATTTTTTCCATGACTTCTGTAATCACCTCTACTTCTATTTTTTTTCGAAACTTAATCTCACAAGGATAAAGAGAGAATTTAGTTTCAATTAATAAATCAATTTGACATGCTTCCTGCAAGGCTGTTTTATTTTGATAATAAGAAGAGGCACTTAAAATACTCGCAGAAGAAATATCTAATTTTTTTTGGATAAAAGGTAAATTATTTAATACCATATTTTCAAACTGCAAACCCATCAAACTATACCAATCATCCAACTCTTCCGTATGTAATTCATGATACAACCCTTTATTAATGAGCTCTTTTTTAGGATCAATATATTTTAAATAAAAACGCAAATAATTATCACTTAAACGATATTTACTTAATTTCAATCGCGGCTTACCTTTACTCCACACATAATCGCGACTGATAAAACCACATTGTTGTAAAACTTTTAATTTTTTATTAAAACCACCTGTTTGTTTCACATTCATGATTTGACAAATTTTCTCAATGGGAAGCGCGCTATTCACAAGAATTTTTGCAATATTTATATAATCCTGCATTTTTTTCCCGAATAAATCTTTAAATATTTTATTAAATTCTTCAACCAAAATACCCCCCGGCATAAAACACATGCGCTTAATATTTTGTTCTGCAGTTTGATGAATATTAATTTCTTCAAGGTAACGTGGGACACCACCCGTTACACATAACAATTTAAATTTTTCATAAGCTGAAATCCATTCATTGCCAAGCCAAAATTGATTTGCTTCATCAGGTGACAGTTCATACAAATCTATCGTCAACGAGATTCGACCCATAAAACCTTTATCTTCAAGAATATTTTCTTGTATCCAAGATGAAACCGAGCCACATAATATTAATATGAGTTCAGGATTCTTTTTTAATTTTGTATCCCAGATGCCTTTTAGTTTTGCTGGAAAATCTTTATCGCCTCCTGCCATCCAAGAAATTTCATCGAGAAAAATAATCACAGGCCCTTCACGCGTAAAACCAGCCAGTGTATCTAAAGCAGTACTCCAATTATCAAAAGATATCGCGGGAATAGAAAAATGAGCACCCAATTGCTGGCCAAAATGCTCCAATTGCGTTTTAGTCGTCATATTTGGCTGAGGGGCGAGACCATAGAACTCTAGCAATCGCTTACCTTCTGCAAAATGCTCAATGAGTGTGCTCTTCCCAATGCGTCGACGACCACTACAAACAATCATCCCTGCAATCTTTCGTTTTTGAAATTCACACAACTGCTGCAACTCTCGTTCGCGACCAATAAACATGTTCTAACCTCTTTTAGACTAAATACATGCAAAATGTCATTATCTAGTCTGAAAATTATAAAATATTCCTGACTAGATATCAATAAAATGTCGTTATCTAGTCAGGAATATTAATAACTTATTGAAATATATAAAAATAATATTATAAGAATTCACCGTCTTTTCGCAAAAAACTGCGATAATAATTGGCCGCACTCCTCTTTCAATATCCCACCTGCATAGTTAACTTCATGGTTTAAAAAAGGCTTTTCGAGGGAACGTAAATCGGTCGCGCCAAAGACACAGCGCGCTATTCGCGCGTGAGCCAAAGCGCCTCGGCACATTAAACAAGGCTCAAGCGTCACATACAATGTGGTATTCACTAATCGATAGTTATTCAGCTTCTTAGCTGCTTCGCGTATCGCCATAATTTCGGCATGCGCCGTGGGATCATGAGCGGAGATAGGCTGATTATAACCTTCGCCAATTAATTCATTATTGAATATGAGTACTGCGCCAACAGGTACTTCACCTAAGTTTTCAGCTTTTTTAGCTAACTGAATGGCTTGTTCCATCCAGTAATCATCTTGCTTTGTCAACTCTATCATCTTCATTTATTCTCATTTTTTAAAATGTTATTTAAAATAGTTGTCAGCTCACTCACACTGACATTGGTCAGCGCATATTGGTTAATTTGCTTGCCCTCTTCATCAAAAAATAAAATGGCAGGTGGCGCAAAAATACCGTATCGTTTTGCAATACCTACCTCGGATGAATTAGGGTTACTGATATTCACGGCTTTAACCATAAAATGGGTTAATAATGTTTTTATCGTCCCCTCTGAAAAAACATTTTCTTCTATTTTTTTACAGGATACACACCAATCGGAATAAAAAAACAACATTACCGGTTGATGTTGTGCCTTAGCTGTTTCAAAGGTATTCTGTAAATGATTTAAATTAGATAACTCTGAAAATTGATTAGTAGGTTGCCCTATTGATGCTGAGAAATTATCTTTGTTACCCACAAAAATAGTTTGTAAAAACATAATTCCGAAAATTAATATTAATATACTGAGTGCCTTCCATAATTTTTCATAAATATCATCCGAAAGAGGATTTAAAAGACCCATGATAATCGCGGCAAAAATAAATAAAAATGCCCATAATATATTGAACCATACACTCAAAATCACATGGCTTAATATCCAAATCGCAATCCCTAACAGCACTAATCCGAAAAGATAATTAATTCTTTTTTGCCAAAGCCCTGCTTGAGGTAATTTCATACCCAATAAAACAGCCAGCAGCAACGGCGTCCCCACACCCAATCCAGTGATAAATAATACTAACGTCCCAAATAAAATAGCTTTCGTCTGTGCGACATACGCTAGGATCGCTGCTAAAGGTGCCACCATACAAGGCGCAGCAATTAAAGTAGCCAACAGCCCCATGACAAAAACCCCTACGAATGAACCGCTCGCTCGTATACTATTATACTTTACTAGGTGATGTCGTAATTTATCAGGTAATTTTACTTTAAATAATTCTAAAGCAATTGCAGCTAACAAAAAAAATAAAATAGCAAAAGCAATCACCACCCAGGTGGCCTGCATATACGCTTGAATATAAACTCCCATCTTTACCGCAATGAAACCTGCCATCGCATAAGCAATGGCAAGAGAAAATACATAGGTGAATGTCAGTGCAATATGTTTATTTTTAGACGCATTCATATAACCACTTCCAATCAATCCTAACATCATTAATGACAAAGGCAAAAAACACGGCGTAAAAGCAAGTAAAATACCCATTATCCAAAAACCTGAAAGGATATAAATAAAATTAGCCTTCTCAAGAAAATGAATAAGAGGGGTAGGTTCATTTAGTAAATTTATTTTACTGGATGAATTGGACACGCTTAATCCCTGACTTAAGTGATCACTGTAAGATGTTGATTCAAGCGAAATGGGACGATCATTTCTTATTAACATATGAATATAAAAATCTAAATCCTGCGGACTAAAAATAGGAAGCGAGCACTTAGCATTAACACAAACATACGCTGCCACTTGCTTAAGCAAAGGAAATCTCACATTCGAGTAAAATAATTGCTTTACTGATCTATCCCACCAATCTATTTGTGTATAAACATAAGGATATTCCAAGGCAATGTGAAATAGACTTGATGCAATCGGATCTTGCTTTGGACCCACAATCGTAATATGCAAGGGCGCTTCTGTCGCCCTAAAATAAGCCATCAAAGTGAAAGCAGGAGGATGAGTCGCTATGACTTCTGGCGCCATTAAATGCTGCAATGCTATCCTAAACAAACGGTCATAGGCTATATTATTCGTATAATAATAAAGAAGTTCCATATAACGCAGCATTAACATATTACCATTAGGCACCACGGATTGTGAGTTAATTTTATTATTCTTATCATTGACATTAATACTATTTAAAAAATTATCGCCCATTGAGTTTACAAAATTTTGATTAATAAAATCAGCCGATTTAATAGATAACGCCAAATATTTTTGATCCGCTGTTGAGCGATATAAAATAAGATACGCCAGTCCTGTGACGATATTATCTTGCAAAAATAATTGTGATTTATTATTTATATCTCTAACATATCCGCCATCCATCAATCCATAGGTTGATTGTATTAAATTGATAATCCGTGTCGCTTCCTTTAAATAAGATTTATCGCCTATGCTGGCATAAGCAATGGTTAATGCGATGGCCATGTAGCTATTAGTTTCTGGATTAATTTGCTTATTCACTGAACTAACATAATATAAGCTTCCATTAGAAACATATAAATTTAAGTAATTTAAAATTAATTTTATAGCCTCTTCATATTTAGGGTCCACCCAAAAAGCATCTGCCATTGCAAATAAATACATATCTTGCGCTAATGAAAAAGTAGTTAATGAATTATTTTTTAAGATTTGATTTGAATATATAGCGTTAATTAACATATCTGCTTTTACATTTAGGACATGAATAGCCCAAATTTCCGCATCTTTATCTCCTTTGGCAGCTCTTGCTAATGCATATTCAATACTAATTGAGTCAGCATTATTTAGACTATTTAACGGTTGCTGATTTTTATAAATATCATCTTGAGCCTCAATTGATTGTTTATATAAAGCCCCTGAAAGAGGGGAGACTGTGATAGATACATTCGGTTGAGTATTTACTGAGTTAAGCGCAAAAGAAGTCGTACAAAATAAAATCTGCAAAAAAAAATTGCGGCAACAAAAAGCTTAATGAAATGTTTATATTTGATTTTCATATCACCGCCAAGGCTTATGTATATGACTATTATAACATAACGCCACTACCCCTTAATTATTCCCACTCAATCGTTGCCGGCGGTTTACCTGAAATATCATAGACTACGCGCGAAATGCCAGGTACTTCATTAATAATACGATTCGACACTAATCCCAAAAAATCATAAGGCAGATGCGCCCAATGCGCGGTCATAAAATCAATGGTTTCCACAGCACGTAGCGCAATCACGTGATCGTAGTGCCGCGCATCGCCTAACACACCGACGGATTTAACTGGTAAAAAAACAGCAAAGGCTTGACTCACTTTGCTATACAAATCCCAGCGATATAATTCTTCTATAAAAATAGCATCCGCTAAACGTAATTTTTCTAAATAGCTTTCTTGAATTTCGCCTAACACTCGCACGCCCAATCCTGGGCCAGGAAAAGGATGACGATACACCAACTCAGGTGGAATACCCAATGCCACACCTAATTTTCGCACCTCATCTTTGAAGAGTTCACGCAAAGGCTCTAATAAGTTTAAATTTAATTTTTCGGGTAACCCGCCCACATTATGATGCGATTTAATCGTATGCGATACGCCATTTTTCATGGCCGATGATTCAATCACATCGGAATAAATCGTGCCTTGCGCGAGGTATTGAATATTATTTAATTTTGCAGCCTCTTCATCAAAAACATCAATAAATAATTTTCCGATGATTTTACGTTTTGCTTCGGGATCACTGACCTCTTTTAGGCCCGCATAAAATTTTTCTTTAGCATCCACGCAAATTAATTTGATCCCATAATGTTTTGCAAATAAAGTCTTCACTTGCAGGGCTTCATTTAAACGTAATAAACCCGTATCGACAAACACGCACGTCAATTGATCCCCTATCGCTTGATGCAAAAGCACCGCCGCAACAGATGAATCCACGCCGCCCGATAAGCCTAATAACACTTCTGCATCACCCACTTCGGCGCGAATTTTTTCAATTTGTTCTTGAAGAATATTTTTAGTATTCCACGTGGGAGAACATGCGCAAATTTTTAAAATAAAATTCTCTAAAATTTTGACACCTTGGCGCGTATGAGACACTTCAGGATGAAATTGTAGCCCATAGAATTTTTTATCTTCATCAGCCATTCCCGCAATCGGACAATTCGCTGTGCTCGCAATTAACTTAAAAGAAGACGGCAATTCACTCACATGATCGCCGTGACTCATCCACACATCTAATAAAATAGTTTCTTCAATATGATGATCTACAATATCTCCCAGTAAAAATGAAGTTTCATTCACCTTCACTTGGGCAAAACCAAATTCACGTTTGGTACCCGGAGAAACAGTACCACCCAATTGCTGCGCGAGCGCCTGCATGCCATAACAAATGCCTAATATAGGGCATTTCAGCGTAAAAATAATTTCGGGTATGCGTGGCGTATGACTTAATGTCACGGTTTCCGGGCCACCTGATAAAATAATTCCGGCAGGTTTAAGATCTAAAATGGTTTTATCTGAAATAGAATAAGGATGAATTTCGCAATACACGCCCATTTCACGAATGCGTCGCGCAATAATTTGTGTATATTGAGAACCAAAATCTAAAATTAAAATATTATCTTGATGCATTTTCTTTTCTCGTCTTTAAAAATTATAAATCCTCAGAAAAACAGCTTGGGTTTATTTTGAAGACCGTCTGGCACAAGGATGTGCCAGACGATCGCAGGAGCAGCTTCGTCTGAAAAATAAACCCAAGCTGTTTTTCTGAAACATTATGCTTTTTAAAAATACTTCTCATCGGCCTGATAATTAGGCGCTTCTTTTGTAATTTGCACATCATGCACGTGACTCTCGCGCACACCCGAAGGGCTCACGCGTACAAAACGCGATTTCGTATGTAACTCTTCTATATTTTTACAACCGGTATACCCCATCCCTGAACGCAAACCGCCCATTAATTGCGTAATAATACTCACCATCGTGCCTTTATAGGGCACACGACCTTCAATGCCTTCCGGTACTAATTTTTCTTTATCGCCCGTATTCTCTTGAAAGTATCTATCACTTGAACCATGACGTTTTGTCATCGCCCCCAATGATCCCATACCACGATACGATTTATAGGATCTGCCGTGATACAACTCCACTTCACCGGGCGCTTCTTCTGTCCCCGCAAATAGACCACCGATCATCACCGCACTCGCTCCTGCCGCCAAAGCTTTACTCACATCGCCCGAATAACGAATGCCGCCGTCAGCAATGATGCCGACATCCGTTTTACTTAAGGCTTCACTCACATTCGAAATCGCAGAAATTTGCGGCATACCCACACCTGTGACAATACGTGTCGTGCAAATCGACCCGGGACCAATACCCACTTTCACCGCATCCGCACCGGCTTTCGCAAGTGCTAATGCCGCTTCTTTGGTCGCAATATTGCCGGCAATGACGGCAATCTCTGGATAATGTTTTTTCATCCATCGCACGCGATCCAGCACATTTTTGGAATGGCCATGCGCTGTGTCAATCACCACCACATCGACACCCGCATTAACCAATGCCGCCACGCGATCTTCAGTATCGACACTCGTTCCCACCGCTGCGCCCACACGCAAACATCCAAACGCATCTTTGCACGCATTCGGTTTATATTGTTCTTTTAAAATATCTTTGACGGTAATCATACCTTGCAATTCAAACTGATCATTAATCACTAATACTTTTTCGATGCGATGTTTATGCAACAATTTTTTGACGAGTTCACGATCAGCGGATTCCTTCACCGTCACCAAACGATCTTTAGGCGTCATCAAATTCGCAATGGGCTGATCTAAATTGGTTTCGAAACGTAAATCGCGACTGGTTAAAATGCCAACCACTTTTTTAGCGGGATCAATCACTGGAAACGCATAAAAATTAAATTGGCGACTGAGTTCTAACACTTCGCGCACTGTCGTTTGCGGCGCGATAGTAATGGGCGACTTCACCACACCACTTTCAAAACGTTTGACGTGATGCACTTCTGCGGCTTGATTTTCAATCGACATATTTTTATGAATGATACCCATCCCACCCTCTTGCGCCAACGCAATCGCTAAACGCGATTCCGTGACCGTATCCATCGCGGCGGATAATAATGGAATATTTAAAGTGATGTCGCGCGTTAACCGAGTTTTTAAGTCAGCATCTTTAGGTAAAATTTCGGATTCGCCAGGTAAAAGTAGAACATCATCGAAAGTGAGTGCGAGCTCATTTTGGGCTAAATGGATCATCGTTAATTCCCCGCGATTAAATTTACAGGATAAAATTAACAAGGCATTATACACACATTATGATTCGATAAAAAGCACAAGGATACGGAATAATGATGACGCTGCAACAAGCGATTTATACGGTTTCGCAACTGAATAGTGAAGCACGGGCCTTATTAGAAACCGCTTTTACCCAAATTTGGGTGGAAGGTGAAATATCCAATTTTGCGGCTCCTCACTCCGGTCACTGGTATTTCTCGCTTAAAGATGAAAAAGCGCAAATCCGTTGCGCCATGTTTCGTAACAGTCAGCAGAACTTAGGATTTACGCCTAAAAATGGCGCGCAAGTGCTCGTTCGTGCCCGCGTCAGCATGTATGAAGCACGCGGCGAATATCAGCTGATTGCTGATTTCATGGAAGAACGCGGTGAAGGCAAATTGCGTCGTGCTTTTGAAGCGCTGAAAAAAAAGCTAGAAACCGCCGGATTATTTGATGAAAAATATAAAAAGCCCATCCCTATTTATCCTAAACAAATCGGCGTCATCACTTCAGCCACCGGCGCCGCTATTCGCGATATTTTAACGGTACTTCAGCGTCGCTGCCCGCACGTACCCGTCATTATTTATCCGACTTTAGTTCAAGGGGCCGCAGCCGCACCCGCAATTGTGAGCGCGATTCAACTCGCCAATCAGCACAATCAATGCGATGTTTTAATTCTTGCGCGCGGTGGTGGTTCACTCGAAGATTTATGGCCCTTCAATGAAGAGATCGTGGCGCAAGCGATTTTTCAAAGCCAATTGCCCCTCATTAGTGGCGTTGGTCACGAAGTGGATTTTACGATTGCGGATTTTGTGGCTGACATTCGCGCGCCCACGCCATCGGTCGCGGCCGAAATGGCGACGCTCGATAAAGCGGATTTATTACTTGCATTAAAGCGTGATGCCCAACGCATCACGCGTCAAGTCCAATTAAAATTGACTCGAGATAAACAGCAACTGGATTGGTTAGAAAAACATTTAGCACAACAACATCCCAAGCGTAAATTAGCGGAAAAAATGCAACAACTCGATTTGTGTGAATTGAAATTCACACAACTTCAAACCAAACTCATCACACACTATCAAACGACGCTTGCCAAACTTGCAGGTAAGTTAGATGTTTTAAGCCCCCTTGCGACATTACATCGCGGCTTTGCCATTGCTTCTAAAGATAAAAAAATCATCAGCGATATTCATGAGATTAAAATAAAAGATCACATTCATATTCGATTAGTAAATGGTGAAATGGATTGCGTGGTGATGGGGATTGAAAAATAAGCCGTACTAGCCAACGGGTGTTCGATTTTTATTTTCATTGCCTTTATCTACTAATGGCTGAAGTTGATTATTCATCAGCTTACGAATATTTTGATAGCCCGTGAAGAAAAAAGTAGGAGGAGTGGCGCTCACACTCACTGTGCCACACGCTATCTTAACTCCCATACTATAAGGATCCAATTTTACCAAGGGATTATTACCCGCCACATAGGCAACCGATGCGCCAGATTGTGCGGCTGACATTCCTGAATCGTAAGCTGCCGTTGCAATAAGTGAATAAAATGCTATCGTACGTATTGTAGAATATTTCGCGTCAATAGCATTTTGATTATCTATCCGTGCTTTTGCCTCAATCCAATAATTCACATCGCTCTTATCCATTTTTCTGACGATATTATGTATTAGATTTTGCGTAAATGTATATACTTTCTTGTCATTCTCCGCTGGGTCTTCATTTCCATTATTACTTTCTGTTTGACATCCTATAGCTTCTTGGCTAGGAGATAATAAACCGTCTGACTCTTTATCTGACTCGCTCATCATCTCATCGATAATTCTTTGAATACCTTCTGGCCCCAAAAATTTTCTTTCTTTAAATTCTCTAACCGCCTCATAAGAGGCAAGTCCTCGAGTGACTATAATAGACCAAAAACCCACTATGGCAGAAATGACTTGTAAAATATTCGCTGCAAGAGGAGGCAAATATTCTTCCGAACCGCTATTAAATAATTTATTTAACCCACTCCCTGTATTCAAAAGATAATACGCGATTTGCGAAAGAAAATAAGGCGTAGAAAAAAGAATCACAAAAATTAAACTGGCCCAATCGATTTTTTTCTTTCTATCTAAAAGGTTTTTCAAAGACTTTACGCCTTCACTATACTCAAACGCATAATACGATAAGAGCATACAAAAGGTCACAAAAATAGAGTAGCTAAGACTTAAATCCCATTTCCAAGGTTCATCGTGAGCATTGTCACCGTCTATCACATCTGCTGCTTCTTCAGTCATCGTTATGCCACCATTATAGGCACCCACCCCAGTAAAACCACCCGAAGTAGCTAAACAAAACCCCGAAGAACCAAGCGCAACAAGATATAAGATATTAGAAAGAGAACAGCCGTTTTTTAC
>Ga0206794_1048_pt1 | contig 33788 bp, 35 predicted proteins | sample Alteio_BWOrgCont_70_FD_152877 | JGI IMG/M metagenome (GOLD analysis project Ga0206794, IMG submission 152877) | Enriched cells from forest soil in Barre Woods Harvard Forest LTER site, Petersham, Massachusetts, United States -... | ecosystem: Environmental > Terrestrial > Soil > Temperate forest >...
CCGCAGGGCGCGAGGATGTTGGCTTTGACGTAGGCGTCGTAAGGCTGGCCGGTGACCTGTTCGATGACGCGGCCGAGGATGCAGTAGCCGAAGTTTGAGTAGGCCCAGTGGGTGCCGGGCTGGTTGGTGAGGGGATGGTTGGCGATGGTTTCGGTGATGAGTTTCGTGTGGTCCCAGCCGTCGTTGTGCATCATGGGGTCGTTGGCGTCGTTGGGCCAGCCGCCGCAGGTGTGGGTGAGGAGCTGGTCGACGGTGATGTCGGCGACCCACTGCTTGTAGGGGGGCTTGCCGTACTTGATGTCGAGGATGGCGCCGGGGCCGAAGACTTTGTCGGTGAGGTTGAGCTTGCCCTGCTCGATGAGGGAGAAGATGGTGACGGAGGTGATGGGCTTGGTGACGGAGGCGATGCGGAAGAGGGAGTCCTGGGTGGCCTGGGTGAGGTGTTGGCGGTCGGCCATGCCGACGGATTGGTCGTAGACGAATTGGCCGTTGCGGGAGATGGCGATGGAGGTGGCGGGGACGGAGAACTGGCGGCGGAATTCTCCAGCGAGACGGCCCATTTCGCCGCGCTGCTGGCCGGTGGAGCCACCGTATTGTCGTTGCGCGAGGGCTTCGACGGCGGGAAGGCGGATGGTTGCCGCGGCGGTAAGGGCGAGATTCTGGAGGAGAGCGCGGCGGGTGAGGGATTGAAGGTTTGCGGGATTCTTCATCGATGCGGTGTCCCTTCGGTAAGCGGGTAAGGGTTGATCGGTTGAGATTGACGAGGATTTTATCCTGCTGCTGTCGAGGGTGAAAGAGCGCGACGATTCCTGTAGATTTTTTGGTACTGTTGGGCTGGATAGGGAGGACTTGATGAAGAGATATTGCTATGGGCTTCTTCTGCTTTGTTTGGCGTTCGCGGGGGTCGCGGGCAAGATGGCGTTTGCCCAGGCGCCTCCGCCGCAACAACAGCCGGCGAATGCGGCAGGTAACTGGACGTTGTACTGCAAGGATCCGAATGGAACGACGTCGACGAAGTATCTCGAGCTGCAGCAGAATGGCACGGTGATCAGTGGCCATTTCAAAGGGCCGAATCAGTCGGGGGGCGTGGAAGGCACAATCGACGTGCAACATCTCGTGGTGCGTACGAAGACGCGCAATGTTCTGACGTTTCGCGGGCGGGTGGATGGGCAGCGGGTCGATGGCGTGGTACAGGGAAATACGTTCAATGGGACGTTTCACGACCGGGGAGGGACGGGATCGTTCCAGGGGGTTCGATCGAATTGAGGGCAATGATTCTTGTAAAGCTCCATGCTGTATCCCCGGACGATTCCTGTTTCTCGCGATGCGACTATTACTTTTACCAGTAGCCCGCCAGGTATTGGGGTTAGTACTGTTGTAAGCAACTTAAAGGGCTATCTCTCCAGTGTTCGCTATGGTGACTACAGGTTCGCTACCTGAAAGCTGGACAGCCCCTTGGAATTTCGAAAGCCGGTGTTGTATGACTTCGGTTGAAATCAGTGTTTTGGTTTTCTCTCTGTCCTTTGGCGGCGCCATGCTCGGAATTTACTCCAGGCAATTTCTGCCCACCGGCGAATTCAAAGAGGAGACTAAGACTCACGTGCGAACGGGTGTCGGTTTGCTGACCTCAATGTTCGCGCTTTTACTCAGTTTGCAGCTATCCTCCGGTAGAACTACCTTCGACACACAAGAGCAGGACGTGGCTTTACTAGCATCCAAAGTCGTGATGCTTGATCTTGTATTGGCTCACTACGGGCCCGAGGCACAACCAGCGCGTGAATCACTGAGAAACAACGTCATCGACCTTCTTAATCACGTTTGGCCGAAGGAACGATCAGAAGCATCAAGCTGGGCCCCAGGAGATAGAGGTGGAGTTGAGACCTACAACAAGATTCAGGAGCTGTCGCCGAAAGATGACAACCAGCGCTCAGAAAGAAGCATAGCTCTCGGGATGGCCGTCGACATAGGGCAAATGCGCTGGAAGAGCGCTTCGAGAATAAGGAGCTCGACCGCAGTCCCTTTGATGATCGTCGAGGTCGCATGGGCCACCATCATTTTTGCCAGCTTCGGGCTTTTAGCACCTCGAAATTGGGCGGTTATTCTCAGTTTTGCTGTCTGCGCGTTAGCAGTTTCCGGGGGATTTTTCCTGATCGTCGAAATGAACACACCTTTTAGCGGACTGATCCATGCGTCGAGTGCGCCGCTTCGAGATGCGCTCAAATATCTGGCTCGATAGCTCCCCCTACCTATTGCCGAATGTCCAGCTGAGCCCTGAGCTAGTGCCGTAATCACTGCCGGGCAGTGTGGATGGAGGGTGAGTGTCCCAGCTTCCATAGAAGGAAAAGTTCCACGAGAGATCGCTGATGATCTTGATGTAGTAGGCCGCGTTCGCATTGAATTGGACACGTGCGGGTCCTGTGATTGCGGGGAGGACATCGGCTGTGATGTCCAGATTCGTCTTCTTGAATTTGAAGGCTTTGATTTCGGTACCAACGAAAGTGACAGCGGTGTTCTGGGTGCCTTGATCAACTGTGTATTGCTTGTAGCCGACGTTCTGCCAACCGAAGCCTCCGAGGACGTAGATACTCGTTCGGTTGGTATTTTTCAAATAACGTCCGATTCCTCCGCCGAGGGTCGTTTGCAGGTTGATCTCCTGCACTGAACTTTGCAGGAAAGACGCGGTGCCAGCGTAGAACCAGTTATTCCAGCGCAAAAGCTTCAAGGTGCTTAGATTTGTCTGGTTCCGGGTAGAGAGACTGGCGCCGCTACTCGATGCGAAGGAGGAGTTAAAGCTGGCCTGACTCGACCAGCGCTCTCTGTTATACGCAACCTGGGAACTCACGTTGAATTGGACCGATTCATTCCCTTTCGAATATTGGAGGCCGGTGTTAACCGCGCCATCGAATCGATGCCAAAAGCTTTCGGAGGTTTGGCTGAGGCTGATGATCTTTCGCTGTGCGACTTCCACTTCCTTAGCGGGCGCCTCTGCGATTTCAATCTTTATAGGGGGATCGTTGGATGCTCCCGAGGTCGACAACTTTCCGGTATACACCACCCCACTCTCTGTTTTCACAAGAAACAATCGGTTGCTCTGCAGGTGGGCAACTTGTGACCATTGCACAGAGATTGTGCCATCAACGTAGCTCAGCTTGACTGACAGGACGCCGGCGCTGAGTCCCTTGATCTCGCAGGTAAAACGGTCGCCATTTTTCATCACGAGGATGTCGTCGTTTTTCTGCGCAAGCAAGGGAAGAGAAAAAAGAAGAGTGGAGGTGAGAATGATCGCCCGGGTATTCATAGCGTGTCCTGTCTCCATGCCGTGCTGACTTCCGGCATCCTAGCCCACATCGTACGTGGGCCGACCCAGGCAACGCATATCTCGGGTTTTGTGTGATGTCTCACCCTCTTAGAAGACATGGCCGATTGAGAAATAGAAACGTGCATGGCCATAGTCGCCTACGCTGCCGGCGATTAAAACGGGGCCAAATATCGTGTTCACAAGAAGCCCACCGGCAACATCCCCTGGGAGTTTTGGCGGGCTTGGGGCGTTTGGAAGCTTGTACGTCTTTCCGAGCTCAAATACTCCGAGAAAGTTAACCGTACTGCCCAAAAATGGCGGCAGATGTGCCAGTACCCGAATGTAACCCAGTTGTCCAAGAAAATATTGGTCTGTAAGTAATTCATTTGTGCCCCACGCAACCAACTGCCGCGAACCTCCGAGGGAGAATGTCGGTACCCCAGTCTTGTAACCGTAGCTGCTGCCGCCATCTGCGGCTACATAAATAGATGACGGGGCATTCAGACGGAAGAAAGCTTCAGACTGTATCTCAGATAGCGGAAAAGGTCCCGGGGCCGCGGGATTCGTGGTAAACCCTTTTGTGTACATCAGCAGGCTGACGCCAGAGCGAGGAATGACGGGGTCGTCGAGTGTATTCAGCTGGTACTGGATCCTGACATCGCCAGTCTCTCCAGAAGTCGTAGGGAGTAATGTTGAAGTCCCGATCACTGGAGAGACTTTTTCATAGCCACCCTCGTAACCCAAGCGAAACTCGCCGGTTCTTCCGAAGGCATATCCGGTATCGAGGCCGCCGAGCGCCTGGCGTAAGCGGTAGCTGGCCTGCAACGTGTTCTCGGAGTAGATGTTTAACTGCTGGCTGTTGAATCCCACTCTGGGCGCAATGAACCAGTTGCTGGTTGTTGTAAATGGGTGGTAGTACTCGCTGTCCAATAAGTATTGCGATCCGAGGATGACGTCGTTGCGTAACTCCGAACGATAGCTCCCGACATCGAGAAACGTGATTCTGGCTCCAATGCTGAATAGGACATTGTTGTATTCGGAGCCGTCAATCACAATGAGGGGACGTACGATGGGGGGAGCGTAGGACTTCTGCTCAGCCTGAACCTGGAGACCCTGTTCGCCGTTCTTCTCCGTCATCGAATACGTAGCAGTGGCGAACCGGCCCATGCCAACGATGGTCATCATGTCATCGTCAATTCTCTTTGGTTCAACAGGCTGCCCTATCAGCGGAGACATCTGCTTCTCCATAGCCTTTGCCATCGCTGGAGAAGTACCAGTGACCTCGACGAACCTTGGTATTGGCGCCGTCTTTCGCCGGGCATTTCGCTTTGCGATATAGTCCTCCCACTCGCCCTCGCTTACTGAATAAGCAGATAATACAGAGGCTTTGGCGGCGGCCGCGTCGTATCCCAACTTGATGATGGCATCGGCCTTGTTGTAGTCCAGAGAGGTATATTTCTGCAGTGGGACGGTGACAAGTATGTCCGCCTGCTCCATCGAACGAAGTTCGTTCACGGCGGACATGACGGAGATCGATTGACCCAGTACGCCGAAACTTGACAGGTTCGTATTTGGATCCAGTGGAGCAGTTTCCAGATGGATCGCAAGTGTTACCTCGGGTCCCATTTGTTTGCCAACGTCTACCGGGAGATTGTCGAGCAGGAAACCATCTGCGTAGAGGCTTTTTCCAGATCGGACTGGCGTGAAGATACCCGGTAACGACATGGTCGATCTCATGGCCAGTGCAAGGGAGCCGTCGCGGAAGACGTGTGGCTTGCCGGAGACAAGATCGGTGGACACACAGGCAAACGGAATCGGGAGATCATTAAAGCTTGCTATCTCTGAATATGGAAGAGCGACACTATCGAGAACCAGATTCACTTCCTGACCTGTATTGAACCCTGAAGGAAACTGCAGTCCACCACGCAAACCGAATTCAAGTTGTCCTGGGTAGTCGTGAGCGTCTTGTTTGCGTCGAAAGGACAGATCCCGAAAGGGGACGACTCCGCTTAACACCTGGTCCCAATCGATCCCGTTGATGAGTTGCCTGACCTCGGCCGGCGATCGGCCGGTTGCATAGATTCCTCCGACCAGACCTCCCATGCTGGTTCCCACGACATAGCTAACGGGAATGCGATGCTCCTCCATCCACGTTATGACACCAATGTGAGCGAGGCCCAGCGCGCCGCCGCCTTCGAGGACAAGACCAAGTTTTGGGCGCTCTGTTTTGTCAGGTTTCGGAGGCTCTTGTGAATGGCCGTAACTGGAAACCGCCAAAATGCAAAGGAGAAACATTGATTGTGCAGCTCGGATCTTCATAGTCGTCCTAACCATGCGAAGCCGACAGTGCAACTTCAAGTGCTCTTGTTGATCGATTGTGCACGGTGCACTTCCTCTCTACAGTCCCTCAAACCAGTTGGCGCGGGATATGTATCAGCTAATGCTAGCCATCTGTTGGCCTGCGGCAAACTAGCAAAAGTGCCAGTCGGGGAGGAAAATTTCGCCGGCGATTTCCGCCGCATGATTAAGAGCTAATCGTGCAGTGGCAGACGTCCCTTGGACTCATTAATTGATGCCAGCTGTTCCCGCCCAATCGAGAACATCAGAAAGTCTCCACGGGTTCTGAGTCAAGTCCCACTGCAGTTGGCCCTCCTTATCAAGGATCAACTGTGCCGCGGGATATATGGTGCCGGTGCTCTTGCTCTTATCCTGGTCGTTAAGTTCGAGGATACCGGCGGTGAGGTCGAAGGACTGCGATTGGGTGTCGTAGTAGACTTCGCCAAATCGAAGCAGGCGATTAGTGACGAAGACGATCTTGCGACCCGTCGGCGTTGGCGTCATCTTGATGTAGGCACAGTCGTAGCCGAGCGTGCCGGTGATCTCAACGTGACCTACGGCCTTCATCTTCTGGAGGGCGTTCACGAGTCCCTGGTTCTGCCCCTTTTCGAAGGCTTGGATCAGAGTGACCCTGTTGGCAGGCGTCGAGAATTCGTAGATGTTCAAGGTCACGCCGATGTTTGCGCCCAGCTGCGTGCCGGTGCCAAAGGCCTGAGCCTCGATGGTTTCATACTTGTCTCTGGCGAATCCGGGATGAGCTACGAGCAATGCGATGCCTACAACAAGCAGGCCTTTGATAGTTATCGTGAACCCTCGTGAATTGCGCGATCTTAAAGTGGTTAGCATCTCTTCCTCCAGTTGTGCGGCGGTTGACGGCGAGACCCGAACTGACCAAAAGTCTACGTGCGTCACCAGAAGGAGAGAACTGTCAAAAATACCTGTTTACGAGAAAAAATGACATTGGCAATCTCGCGCCTTTGCTTCGATCTACCTGCCGATAACGGCCCGTGCCTACTGGGAGTTTTGACAGTGGCCAAGGAGGTCGGTGCGTCCTAAGATGACGTTTGCATAACCACAGAAGCAATAGAAAGGTTGTGGACGAAGATGAATTCACACACTAGATTCAACTTCACGTGTCTGGCGTTGTCTCTCCTTGTCATCGGCGGGGTGGCTACTCAACCTGTTGTTGCACAGAATACTGAGTTACAGCAAAAGGTCGCCGACTTGAAGCAAATCGCGGCCGCAAACAAGCAGGCTTTGGCGCAATACACGTATGTGCAAACCACGACAGTCAGTATCAACGGTGAAGTGAAGAAGGTCACGCACGATCAGGTTGTGACGGGACCTGACGGCACGCCTCAAAAGACTTCTCTGGATCCGCCTCCGCCGCCACCGAGTGGTGGACGGCTGAGGCAGCACGTCGTTGCCAAGAAAACAGACGAGTTCGAGGACTATGCGAACTCGATTAAGGCCTTAATCGCGCAGTATATGCCGCCGAATAGCGGGTTGATCGAGCAAGCCGCAAGTTCGGGCAACATCATGATGGGACCTGCAGGGGCTCCGGGTGAGTCTAAGCTCGTGATCTCCAACTACGTCAAGCAGGGCGACAATATGACCGTGACCGTCAATCGCGCCGCAGGGGGCATGCAAAGCATCTCGATTGCCACCTACCTAACTAGTCCGAGCGACGCTGTAACCGTGAATGTGCAATTCTCCCGGATTCCCGGCGGGCCAAGTTATCCTGCGATGCAAACAATCAATGGCACCAGCAAGAAGATGACCATCGTGATACAGAACGCCAATTACCAGCACGTCTAGAAATGCGAGAGCATTCAGTCCTTGAACACGCCGACTTGGAGAGCGTGACCTTTTCATTGCGTCGGCGAATAACAGCCGGAGATGCTTGAGGGCGAGGTTTGGAAACTGCACTGAAGCTCCTGCGCAGTACGTTTCAGACGCGAGCGCGGGCCCGAGAATCGGACGGCCAAGATGGTAACCGCGTTCGTGGAGATGGTGCTCAGCTCTTCCGGACTGCCCAGGCTTTATGGATCGTCGTTTCTCTCGGATGCACCATGCAAGCTCGCTCGCAAACTCGCGCTCTCTGCGACACTGACAACCTGCTCGCTCCTTCTTTCTGCGCAGGACCTCGCACCCCGGGCCTACGTCATTACGCCCCTGCACTCGAACGCGATTACGCTGACTTACACCTTCTACGACGGCGGACTGTCGCTCCCCAACGCAATTCCGATCACTGGCGCCACTGGCAAATACAACGTACCCATCTTCACCTACTACCACTCGTTCAACATGTTCGGACACTCCGCGAATATCACCGCATCGCTGCCCTACGCAGTCGGACACTTCCAGGCAGATGTGCTTGGCGAACCGTCGATGATCTACCGATCGGGCCTACTCGATTCCGACTATCGCCTGTCGGTCAACCTCAAGGGCGGCGGTGCGATGGAGGCGCGGGAGTTCTCCAAATGGAAGCAGAAGACGCTTATCGGCGTGAGTGTCAAAGTAGTCGCCCCGACCGGTCAGTACAATCCCACCAAACTCGTCAACTGGGGCTCCAACCGCTGGAGTGTGAAGCCCGAAGTCGGCTACTCACAACGCTGGAACAAGATAGTGCTCGACGCATATGGCGGGGTCTGGTTCTACGCCCAAAACCCCGAATACTTCTCACACAACCAATACTTCCCGGGCACTCAGAGCCAATCCGAAAATTCCATTGGATCATTCCAGGGACACCTCAGCTACGACTTCAAACCCGGAACATGGGTCTCACTCGACGGCAACCTCTGGTTCGGCGGCACCACCAGCCTCAACGGCGTCACCAACCCGGCTACACGCCAAGTCGGTTCTCGTGTAGGAGGAACAGGGGCGTTTCGCTTCACCAGCCATCAATCAATCAAACTCAGCTACAGCAACGGCACTTACATTCGCTTCGGCGGCAACTACCAGAGTGTCTCTCTGGCCTGGCAATACTCATGGCTCGGCAAACCGAAGTAGCCAACACTCCCAATTCAGCGCGATTCGGCCCGCAATGAGGTCGGCCAAAGGACAGCCTCCTAGCTTGCCGGTATCGAGGAAACTAGAGATCGGAGAACCTGAAGCTGCCGCATTGTTCGGTGGTTACACGATAGTCTGCATCGGGTATCCGTGTCTCACGGAGTTGATTCGTAAGCACAAAGCGAGCGAGACGTACACCAGTGCGCGTCCCGCTCCAGATCCTGTAGGTGGCCGGATGATGTCTTACGTTCGAAGCCTGTTGGCGATGCTCGCGCTACTCGTGCTGGTGCCGGGGTTCCGCGCCAGCGCACAGACTAATGAGTTGCTGCCCGAGGTCGACGCGTATTACAAGCTGAAATCGGGCACGAGACTTATGTTTCAGGCAAAAGAGACCAGAGAAGGAGGCGAGCCAACTACAGCTGAGATAGGCCCCAGCATTGATTTTTATCTGAAGCCCTGGATCAAGCTGAACGGTGCGACTGAATTCGATCTGGACGAAGAGAAGAGAAGACCTATCGTGTTCTCGATTGGTTATCGCTATCTGCCTTATCCCGACGCCCCCCCGAAACAGCGGCTGGAGCCTTTTGTCACATTTAACTTTCCCGTGAAAGGTAAGCTGCTGCTCACCGATAGAAACCGCGCCGACCTCGACTGGAGGAACGGAAGTTTTTCGTGGGAATATCGCAACCGCCTGCAGTTTGAACGGCCCGTGAAAATCCGCTCCTTCCACCTGTCACCTTACGCCAGCGCCGAGTTTTTCTACCAGAGCGAATACAGAAAGTGGAGCGACACGGCAATTTATGCCGGCGGCGTGATGCCCATCGGGAAACACGTGGAATTCAATCCGTACTACGAGCATCAAAACAATACCGGGAAAAGCCCAAATCAACAATTGAACCAGTTGGGGCTGATGCTCACTCTGTTCTTCTGAGTAGCGAGACAAGTTGCCAAACCGATAGCATCCGCGAAGCGGTCGTGACTCCCTTTGGTACGATCTTCTGACGCTGGAAAGTTCGGCACCACATTGAACTAACTTGCCGAAGTTCTATTTCGAGCACAAGATGATTCGTAGTGCCAGGGCACAATCGAAAGGGGTCCTGTGGATAGCTGGGATCAACATTCGCCGCCGATCGCCGAAATAGATGTGCTTTGGATTACTGCGGGGCTGGGTTGCGATGGAGACACGATCGCGATGACCGCGGCCACACAACCGAGCATTGAGGACATCGTCCTGGGCGGAATTCCCTGGATTCCCAAGGTGAACTTCCACAACCCTTTTCTGTCTTGCGAGGTTGGCGACGACTTCCTGCGACGCTTCCACCTTGCGGCGGAGGGTAAGTTGGAGCCCTTCATTCTGGTGATTGAGGGCTCCATACCGAACGAGAATAATAAGCCGGAGGGATACTGGGCCTCTCTGGGTACCGACGCATCGACTGGGCAGCCAATTACAACATGTGAATGGATTGATCGGCTTGCGCCGAATGCCTGGGCGGTGATCGCGGTAGGAACGTGCGCTACTTATGGCGGAATTCATGCGATGGAGGGCAATCCAACCGGATGCATGGGCCTTCCCGATTACCTGGGCTGGCAGTGGAGGTCCAAGGCTGCAATCCCCATCGTTTGTGTTCCCGGATGCCCTGTCCAGCCAGACAATTTTATGGAAACGCTGCTGTATCTGCTTTACATGGCTACGGGCCGTGCACCTATAATCCCTCTCGATGAAGCATTGCGCCCCACGTGGCTTTTCGGAAGTACGGTGCATGAGGGATGCGATCGTGGCGGTTACTATGAGCAGGCGCAGTTCGCAGAAGAGTACGGATCTCCGCTGTGTATTGTAAAGCTGGGTTGCTGGGGACCCGTGGTTCAGTGCAATGTTGGCAAGCGTGGCTGGATGGGGGGAATTGGCGGCTGTCCTAATGTGGGCGGCATTTGCATTGGGTGCACGATGCCCGGATTTCCGGATAAATTTATGCCGTTCATGAACCAGCCGCCGGGATCACTGTTGTCTTCCGCAGCGGTTCAGACTTATGGACGGGCGATTCACGCGCTGCGCAAGTTCACACAGGCATCGCTCAACAGGGTGCCAAGCTGGCGGCAACAGAGTGGTCGGTCCAGCAAATAGTTCTGACACCGAAGCCCTGCTGAATGGAGGGAGGATGGCTTTGCTTGCACAAGCCGATTGGGAACCCAGCAAGCCGGAGAACGAGGACATTCCGCCGTTACCGGATTTGGTCGAAGCGGAGGCCGTGCTGGTAGAGTTGGCCGGCCTATTTAGCGGCCTGCCCAAAACTCCACCTTTCGATCCTCGCCAACGAGAACCGTCAGCGGATGCTCAGACTTCAAGCCTTGAAGCCCAATACCGCGCGCTCCTGGAACAGATTCCCGCTGTGGTTTTCATGGCTTATCTGGATCGCGGCATCAGCGAGGCTTACGTGAGCCCTCAGATAGAGGCAGCACTTGGATACTCGCGGGATGAATGGCTGGAGGATCCCATCCGCTGGTATGAACATATTCATCCTGACGACAAACAGCGCTGGAGTCTTGAGGCAGCAGGGATGTTTCTCTCCGGCAAGCCGCTGCGATCGTCCTATCGTGTTATCGCACGCGATGGGCGAGTAATCTGGTTTCACTGCGACGCCAAGATGATGCGACGGCCAGATGGCCAACCCTGGTTCATACACGGAGTCGCTTTTGATATCACCGATCTAAAGCGAACGGAGGAGGCGCTTCAACAGGAGCGCAACGTTGTCTCTGCCATCCTCGACACGGTCGGAGCGCTGGTCGTCGTCCTTGATCCGGATGGATGCATTATGCGATTCAACCGGGCGTGTGAACTGACTACCGGTTATTCGCTGGAGGAGGTGCGCGGCAAGCATATTTGGGATTTTTTCCTTGTGCCTGAAGAAGTAGAACGATTCAAGTCGATCTTTTCACAACTTAGTGCGGATCTGCTTCCCGAAGACTACCAAACTTATTGGGTTACCCGGCATGGAACGAAGCGGCTTATCGCCTGGTCAAGCACCATGTTGCCGAGCCGTAACGGAACACCCAACTACATCATTGCCACCGGTATCGATATCACGGAGCGCGAGCAATTAGAGAAGGCTCTCTTGAACATCAGCTCAAGAGAGCAACGACGCATCGGGCAGGACCTGCACGACGGCCTTGGGCAGCATCTGACGGGTATCGCCTTTATGGCCAAAGTTCACGAAGCGAAGTTGACGGAAAAACGACTGGCCGACGCCATGGATGCAGCCAAGATCGTTCGGTTGGTGAACGAGGCGATCCACAAGACGCGAGAGTTGGCCCGAGGCCTGCTTCCTGTTGTCTCCGACGCACAAGGTCTGATGTCCGCCTTACAGCTCCGGGCTACTGAGGTAGAGGATATTTTTGGGATATCCTGTCGCTTCGAGTGCGGAACTGCCGTTTTGATCTACGACGACGCCATGGCCACGCATCTGTACCATATCGCTCAGGAGTCGGTGAACAACGCCCTCAAGCATGGTCATGCGCACAACATTCTCATCCATCTGACCGCGGAAAATGGCCGGGGCACGTTGCTGATCAAAGATGATGGCGCCGGGATCGCCGAAAACCGTGGGAACGGTCAAGGCATGGGACTTCACATTATGAACTATAGGGCGGGCATGATCAGTGGAACGCTTGAGGTTGCTCCCGACCCGGTTCAGGGAACGACCGTAACCTGCATCTTTCCAATTAAACCTGGCGAGTAGTCTATGGCTGCGACAAACATTCCGAGGCAAACCGGGTATGCGACTAAGAAGACGGTCTTCGTGGTCGACGACCATCCGCTGCTGCGACAGGGCCTGGCTCTGCTGATCAACCAGCAGCAGGATCTGGAAGTCTGTGGCGAAGCCGAAGAGGCGCAGACTGCGATGCAGGCGATCAGCAAAAAAAGACCAGACATTCTAATCGTTGATATCTCGCTCAACGGCCCCGACGGGTTGGACTTGCTCAAGACCATTCGGGCATCGTATCCGGATCTGCCCGTGCTGATTCTCTCGATGCATGACGAAGCCATCTACGCAGAGCGTGCTCTGCGTGCTCGGGCGAACGGCTACATCATGAAGCAGGAGGCCACGGAAAAGGTGCTTGTGGCTGTGCGCCGGATTCTCAATGGCGAAGTGTATTTGAGCGATCGCATGGCCAACAAGATGCTTCAACAATACATCGGTGGCTCTTCTGCAGCGATTCAATCTCGAATCTCTGCTCTCTCCGATCGCGAGTTGGAGGTGTTTTGCCTGATCGGCGAAGGCCGCGGCACGCGCGAGATCGCCGAGGAACTGCACCTCAGCATTAAGACAGTAGAAACCTACCAGGCCCACATCAAGGAAAAGCTCTCGCTTCATAGCGGGCGCGAACTGATCCAGCACGCAATTCAGTGGAAGATCGACGAGAAGTCGGGTTGAGAACGTTGTAACCCCACTCTCAGGGATCCAAACTTCGCCCATTGCGGAATCGGGAAATCCCTTACCTCATCCGGAGTATTAAGTATGAGGAGAAAATAGGGTCCGTCCCGCTTGCGAGTTGAACCTCGCACCCTCTCTACTGCCTGAGAAGTCTTGCAGTTACATCTCAGGTGGCGTCCTGCGACACCTCCCACAATCTTCAAGCAAGACCAGCCTGTATTCCGAAGAGGAGAACCCAGGTTATGGCTCAAGAAACTGCACCTTACGGTCGAGTCACGCAGAAAAAACCTGCTGTGGCTGAACTGCACATTCTTTGGATCACCGCCGGTCTGGGGTGCGACGGAGACTCTGTATCAATCACCGCGGCGACGCAGCCAAGCATCGAGGATGTCCTTCTGGGAGCGATTCCCGGCCTCCCAAAGGTTCACCTGCACAATCCCGTACTCGCCTACGAAGTTGGCGATGATTTCATGAAGCACTTTTACATGGCGGAAAAGGGACAGCTCGAGCCCTTCGTCCTCGTCGTGGAAGGCTCCATCCCGAATGAAAAGATTAAAAAGGAAGGCTATTGGGCGGCGCTTGGGACCAATCCCAAAACTGGGCAGCCGATTACCACGAATGAGTGGATCGATCGCCTGACGCCCAACGCGCTGGCTGTCGTGGCCTGCGGCACCTGCGCCACCTACGGTGGTATTCACGCGATGCAGGGCAACCCGACGGGTGCCATGGGACTCGCGGACTATCTGGGTTGGGACTGGAAGTCGAAGGCCGGTCTGCCTATCGTGAACGTTCCGGGATGTCCGGTACAACCAGATAATTTCATGGAAACTGTCCTCTATCTCCTCTATCAGGTAGCCGGGCTGGCGCCCATGATTCCTTTGGATGATCAGTTACGTCCGACGTGGCTCTTTGGCAAAACAGTCCATGAGGGCTGCGACCGTGCTGGATATTACGAGCAGGGCGACTTCGCCACTTCCTATGGCTCGCCGAAGTGCATCGTCAAGCTTGGATGCTGGGGACCGGTGGTGAACTGCAACGTACCCAAACGTGGCTGGATGGCCGGCATCGGTGGGTGTCCCAACGTTGGCGGCATCTGTATCGGCTGCACGATGCCTGGCTTCCCGGACAAGTTCATGCCCTTCATGGACGAGCCTCCAGGCGGCAAGCTGTCAAGCAGCGCGATCGGTGTCTATGGGACGGCGATCCGGGCTTTGCGCAAGATAACAAACGACACCGTAAACAAAGAGCCCAAGTGGCGACATTCTCGCGCCGAACTGACTACCGGCTACAACAGCAGGTCCTACTAACGAAGCAAAAGGAGACACCACGATGGGCACGATGACCGCCGTACATAAAGAGGATGCCACCTCAACAAACAGGTTAGTAGAGATGAATTGGGATCCAATCACACGGATCGTCGGTAGCCTCGGCATCTTTACAAAGATCGACTTCGGCAAACGCAAGGTTGCAGAATGTCACAGTACCTCTTCCATCTTTCGTGGCTACAGCATTTTCATGAAGGGTAAGGACCCGCGTGACTCGCACTTCATTACCAGCCGCATCTGCGGCATCTGCGGCGACAACCATGCCACCTGTGCCACTTATGCGCAGAACATGGCCTTTGGCGTGCGTCCGCCTGCCATTGCCGAGTGGATCGTGAACCTCGGCGAGGCCGCGGAGTACATGTTCGACCACAACATCTTTCAGGACAATCTGGTTGGAGTGGACTTCTGCGAAAAGATGGTGAAGGAGACCAACCCCGGCGTCTGGGAGAAGGCGACCAAGACTGATGCGCCGCATGCGGAGCTGCACGGATTCAAAACTATCGCCGACATCATGACGGCCCTCAATCCATTCACCGGGTCGTTCTATCTCGAGACGCTGCAGGTGAGTCGCTACACACGGGAGATGTTCTGCCTCATGGAAGGACGTCACGTTCACCCCTCTACTTTGTATCCCGGAGGCGTCGGTACCGTGCCAACGGTGCAACTCTTCACGGACTACATCGTCCGTCTGATGAAGTATGTGGAGTTCATGAAGAAGGTCGTACCGCTACACGACGACCTCTTCGACTTCTTCTACGAAGCTCTGCCTGGATATGAAGAAGTCGGCCGCAGACGGATTCTGCTGGGATGTTGGGGATCGTTCAACAACCCCGACGTCTGCGACTACACCTACGAAAATATGACGGACTGGGGCCGTGGGATGTTTGTTACACCGGGCGTAGTTGTCGATGGCGAGCTGGTAACGACGGATCTGGTGGACATCAACCTGAACATCCGCATACTGCTGGGCAGCTCGTACTATGACGACTGGCAGAACTCCGAGACCTTCGTTAGGAAAGATCCCCTGGGAAATCCCGTCGATCAGCGCCATCCCTGGAATCAGAGCACGTTCCCGAAACCACAGAAACGCGACTTCAAGGAAAAGTACACCTGGGTGATGTCACCCCGCTGGTATGACAAGCGGACGAAGGACTATTTGGCCCTCGATACCGGAGGCGGCCCGATCGCGCGCTTCTGGGCAACTGCGCTGGCCGGGACCGTCGACATCGGCTACGTCAAGGCAACTGGCCACAGCGTCAAAATCTACCTGCCAAAGACCATGTCGAAGCCAGAGACGGAACTCGAGTGGAAGATTCCTAAGTGGAGCAACGCGATTGAACGGGATCGTGCACGCACTTACTTCCAGGCTTATGCAGCGGCTTGTGCTCTTCATTTCGCCGAGCAGGCGCTGGCCGAGCTGCACGCAGGTCGCACGAAAACCTGGAACGATTTCAAGGTGCCGGAGGAAGCGATCGGTTGCGGCTTCCATGAAGCGGTCCGTGGAGTTCTGTCGCATCACGTCGTGATCCGCAATCACAAGATCGCCAACTATCACCCGTATCCACCTACTCCCTGGAACGCCAATCCTCGCGATGTGTACGGAACTCCGGGACCGTACGAAGATGCGGTGCAAAATACCCCGATCTTCGAAGAAAACGGGCCGGACAAGTTCAAGGGAATCGATATTATGCGTGCTGTACGCAGCTTCGATCCGTGTTTGCCCTGCGGCGTGCACATGTATCTGGGGAATGGAAAAGTGCTGGAGACAAGCCACTCCCCAATGTTCGGTATCCAGCAATAATCTGTACTCGAAGTTGATGGACGATCAAAAGGAGATGTGTGGCTAACGACGAAGAATTCCAGGAACAAGTCCGGCAACTCGGTAAGTTAGTCGCACAATTTGACCAGCTGCCGGATAGTACCGCAAAGACCGCAGGCAAGGAGTTGGTTCAACTCCTGATGGATGCCCATGGCAGAGGTCTGGAACGGGTGATGGAGATAGTCTTCGATTCTGGAGATGCTGCGCCAGGGATCATCGACAGGTTAGGTCAGGATTCCATCGTCGGCAATCTGCTGCTTCTCTATTCCCTTCATCCGGATCCACTCGAAGATCGCGTCCAAAAGGCAGTGGAACGCATGCGTCCTCGGCTGCGCAAACTCTCTTGCGCAATCGAGCTGGAGCGGGTACACGAGGGCATCGTGGAAGTACGGCTGGCCACTTCTGCCCACAGTTGTGGAAGTTCCGCTCGGGATCTGCGGTCCATTATTGAGGATGGCATGTATGAGTTCGCTCCAGATGTGACATCGCTTGAGATTCTCGGGTTGGAGGAACCAACACCTGCTGGTTTTGTCTCACTGGAGAGCTTGTTGGGACAACATTTCACAGCGGCTGCGTCGATCGTGCGCCCGCTGGAAAGTAAAGGTGCCGATTGAAATTGTCATCGATGATCGTGGAGAAGGTTCAAGATGCGTGAAGAAACCCTACCGGCCTTCGAGCAGGCCTTCGGAACATTGCGTCAATTCACCCGCGTGCGGAGTGCAGCCACGCGTCCCTTGGAGCAGTGTGAGCTGTGCAGTGCTGGATTGGCGCACGAACATTCTCATTTGGTGGAGCTCTTGTCTCGCCAGATTCTATGCGCCTGCGACGCGTGTGCCATGCTCTTCGATGGGATGGAAAAGTCAAAGTACAAACGCGTCTCCAGGCGTGCTCAGCATTTACGCGACTTCGAGATGACGGACGGCCAGTGGGAGAGTCTGCTCATTCCGATCAACATGGCGTTCTTCTTTATTTCGAGCATCGAGGGCAGGGTGATTGCACTCTATCCCAGCCCGGCCGGCGCAGTCGAGTCGCTGCTGCCGCTCGAAGCCTGGAATGAAATTGCGGCGAACAATCGGCCGCTAAGCCGGCTTAAACCGGATGTTGAGGCCCTGTTGGTCAATCGCGTGGGACACGCTCACGGGATCGCAAGCGCCGAATACTATATCGCCCCCATCGATGAGTGCTACAAGCTTGTTGGACTGATTCGCACTAACTGGAAAGGTCTCTCCGGAGGAGCCGACGTCTGGACGGAAATAGCACGGTTCTTCTCTGAGCTGCGATCGAAAGCGGATGTGGTGAGTGGAGATGCCAATGCCTGACCTCAGCTTTCAGATCGAGGGAGCCAGCGTTGTTCCATTCGCCGCAGTGCCCACGCTCGCTTTTAGACTCCGGATCAAGAATGCCGCGGTCGACGAAACCATCCATACCATCGCGCTGCGTTGTCAGATTCAAATTGAAGTCACCCGCCGGCGCTACGCTCCAGAGGAACAGGAGCGTATGCTTGATCTCTTTGGCACGCCAGACCGATGGAGTCAAACCTTGCGAAGTCTGCTGTGGACCAATCTCACCATGGTTGTCCCTAGTTTTCCCGGCGCAAGTACCATCACCGATCTTCATGTGCCCTGCACCTTCGACTTCAATGTTGCCGCCACCAAATATTTTGAAGGCCTTACGAATGGGGACATTCCTCTCAACGTCATGTTTAGCGGCACAGTCTTCTATGCGCCACCGGATAGTGGGTTGCAAGTCGCGCCCATCTCCTGGGAGCAGGAGGCGAAATACAAGCTTCCCCAGAAGGTCTGGCGCGAGATGATGGACTCCTATTACCCCAACAGTGTCTGGCTCAGTTTGCGCCGGGACGTCTTTGATCGGCTCTATCGCTATAAGATGCAGCACGGCATTCCTAACTGGGAGCAGACCCTGGAAGAAGTACTCCCCGCGGAAGAAGTGGTGGTGAAATCGTGAATCTGGACCGGGTGGAAAAGATTGCTGAGGCGGTGCTCTACGAGGGATACATGCTGTATCCGTACCGGCCCTCCTCGGTCAAAAATCAGCAGCGCTGGAATTTTGGAGTGCTTTGCCCTCGGTCTTATTGCGAACAGCAGCAGGGATCTGAGGCATGGATGATGCAGACGGAGTGTCTGGTCAAGACAACCCCTTCCACACGACTCATCGTGAAGATACGCTTTCTGCAGGTCCTTCGGCGCTCGGTTGGCAAGCTTCGTTCTGTGGGGCAAGGAGAGCCTGAAGGCGTGGAACCTAAGTTCGAACCAGTTGACCTCCTCGAAGTGGGTGGCCGCGTCTATCAGCCCTGGGAGGAAGCGGTGGAGCGAGAGCACACTTCCGTCGCGCTAGATCCGGGCGTACTCTCCTCCTTCTCCCCGTTGCACCTTGCATTCCCGGCAGGAAGGCAGTTCGAGTATCTGCGTGACGAACAGGGGCGGGCAGTTGGTGTGCTTGTGCGGGAGTGGGAAGCCTTGATGGCATCGGTTCAGTTTGATTCGGCCCTGTGCCACGACGATGTTGTGAAGGTTGCGGTGCGCCTCCAGAATCAAACTCCGTTCGATGCTCGTGAAATTGCGATCCGTAACGACGCTCTCGCGTTCTCCCTAGTGTCTACTCACACTATCCTGGGTGTCGAGCAAGGTGAGTTTCTCTCTTTACTGGATCCTCCGGTCGAGTTCGAAGATCTCGTCGGTCAATGCAGCAACATTGGCACATGGCCAGTCTTGGTTGGAGACCAGGCGGAGACGGTATTATCGTCGCCGATTATCTTGTACGACCATCCGCAGATCGCTCCCGAGAGTGCAGGCAATCTCTTTGACTCAACCGAAATCGATGAAATCCTTTCCCTTCGCATCCTTACCCTCACTGACGATGAGAAGCGCGAAATACGGCGATGCGATGACCGCGCACGGGAGATCCTTGAACGCACGGAGAGCATGCCGGAAGAACAATTCATGAAGCTTCATGGTGTGTTGCGCGGCCTTACGTCACTCAAGGAGGAGGCGCGATGAACCAGTGGGAATGGAACCTCCTCGAAGATAAGGCGCAAGCGGATCATGTTGTGATTGAGGGAATTGAGGTCAGGACGGGCGATCGCGTGCGCCTGCGTCCCAAAGACGGCGGAGACATTCTGGACATCGCGTTGCGCGGACAGATCGCGATTGTAGAGAGCATCGAACAGGATTACGAAGGCCAGCAACATATCTGCGTAGTTGTTGAAGCCGATCCCGGACGTGATTTGGGAATGATGCGGCAGCCGGGTCACCGCTTCTTTTTCAATCCGTCGGAGATTGAGCCACTCCCGGAAGAGGAACAAGTTGAGAAGACGAATGTGCTGAAGCCCAGTATTCTCATCGCAGGCATCGGCAACATCTTCCTGGGGGACGACGGCTTCGGAGTGGAAGTCGCGCGTCGTCTGATCAGTTGCACACTGCCGGAAGCGGTGAGAGTCGTTGATTTTGGTATTCGCGGCCTGGACCTGGTCTACGCGCTACAGGACGGTCATGAGACGACTATTCTCATCGACGCCTATCCTCATGGACAAACGCCGGGGACGGTTTCCGTTGTCGAGCTGGATGCAAATGAAATTTCCGATTCACCTGGTAATTTCATTGAGCCGCATAGCATGCATCCAATGAATGTTCTGCGGATGGCGAGCGCAATGCATGGGCAGCTGAAACGAGTTCTGTTGATCGGATGCGAACCGGCCAGCTTAGGAGGGGACGAAGGACATATGGGCCTGAGCGAACCAGTTGAGGTTGCGGTAGAGGAAGCAATAAAGACTACCAAGTCACTGGTGAAAAGAATTCTGGATGGCAAGCTGGCCTCAGGTAAACAACAACGAAGATTACGACAAGAGGAGAATTGACATGTCAATGGAACTCGCGGAAACCACAAATGGAATGGGCAATGATAAAGACACCCTCTACATGTTGGGAGGCGTGGCCCTGATTGTCTTTGGGGCGGGATTGATTCTCTCCAACCCCTTCATCCGCCGCTATATGTCGCGACTTGGTGTCGGGAATCTGGCCCAGACAGTGATGCCGGATATAGAGCGTTATCTCAAACTGAGAGGCATGTAAGAGGCCCAGAACGAAGGGGGGACTCGTCCCCGCCTGCGTCAGAGGTGGCAGCCCTAAAGGATGTGACAAGTTCAATGGAAACTGCAAAGGCTACTCTTGATCATTACGTTGTCGATGTCAAGGCAAGCAGATTCACAGCGCAAGCCTTTGCCACCGGGATACTGTCCGCGGTGGGCCATAATCCGATACTCGGAATCCGCAACTTTAGCGGCGACGTGCACTTTAGCCCAGAGGCGCTTCAGGGCAGCGGATTCCACATGAGAATCAAGACTGCTTCGTTGAGTGTCCAGGACGATATCTCGGACAAGGATCGCCGTGAAATCGAACGGCTAATGAACGAGCAGGTGCTGGAGACCACCAAGTATCCCGAAATCATCTACGAAGCACCCGTGATCTCGATCACCAAACTGGGAGATTCGTTGTACTCCGGCACTCTCGATGGAAACTTGACTCTCCACGGCGTTACATGCCGACAGCCAGTGACCGCGCGGATCGCTGTCTTCGGAACGATGCTACGAGCATCGGGTGATTTCACTCTGAAGCAAGGTGATTACCAGATCAAACAAATCTCCGTAGCCGGGGGATCGATAAAAATCAAAGACGAATTGAAGCTCTTTTTCGAGATGGTTGCGCGGGAGCAGGAGTGACAAGTATGAACTTCATGTTGGAGAATCGTTCGCCCGGGAAGGAAGTCGCACAATGTGCCTAGCCATACCAGGAAAGATTGTCGAGTTGCTCGCCGAGCAGAACCATGTGGGCATCGTAGAGGTGACCGGAGTTCGACGCAAAGTCCAGCTCGGACTTCTCGAAGATGATATGCCGAAGGCGGGCGACTGGGTTCTGATCCATGTTGGATTTGCAATGTCGAAGATTAGCGAGCAAGATGCGATGGAGCAGATGCGCCTGCTTCGAGCGCTTGGCGAAACAGAACAAGCGATGGAAGAAGTTCGGGGGTATGGCTTGGAAAACGATGCGGGCTATGACAGCCCGACCCAATGGAACAGAAAGCCTAACGCCTAATGGGGAGATCGAACATGCGATATGTGGACGAATTCCGCGATCCTGCGCTGATCACCAAAGCCTCCGAAGAGATTCGCCGCGTGGCCGACCCCGCGCGGCACTACCGCATCATGGAAGTTTGCGGAGGCCACACACATGCCATCTACCGCTTCGGGCTCAAAGATATCCTCCCTTCAAATATTGAATTGATTCATGGCCCCGGTTGTCCAGTCTGCGTATTGCCGATGGGAAGAATCGACGATGGGCTGGCCATCGCTCGAAATCCGAACATCATCTTCGCGGCCTTTGGCGATATGATGCGCGTGCCAGGAGCGCAAGGTAGTCCTTTCGAACACAAGGCCCGGGGAACCGATGTGCGCATTGTGTACTCACCTGCGGATGCGTTGGAGTTGGCGAAGAAATATCCCGAGAAAGAGGTGATCTTCTTTGCAATTGGATTCGAGACGACGGCGCCCTCCACGGCACTCACGCTCATGAGCGCAAAAGCTCAAGGCATCGGTAATTTTTCTGTTTTCTGCAACCACGTCACTATCGTCCCTGCGATCCGCGCAATTCTTGATTCTCCAGACATGCGTCTCGATGGATTCATCGGGCCGGGACACGTCTCGACGGTGATCGGCTGCAGGCCATATGAATGGATTGCCAGGAACGAAGGCAAACCGGTGGTTGCCTCGGGCTTCGAGCCGTTGGATCTGTTGCAATCCATCGTTATGCTTTTGCGGCAACTGCATACGGGCGAAGCAAAAGTTGAGAATCAATACAAGCGAGTGGTGCCATGGGAGGGCAATCACACGGCGCTCAAAGTAATGGCCGAAGTCTTCGAGCTGCGTCCTTATTTCGAATGGCGCGGACTCGGATTCATCTCTCAATCGGCATTGCGCATTCGTGACAAATACGCCGCATGGGACGCCGAGCGGCGCTACGCTGTCCCGGAGACGCGCGTAGCCGACCCGAAGTCGGCGCAATGCGGAGAAGTACTTAAAGGTGTTTTGAAGCCGGCACAATGCAAGCTATTCGGAAAAGAATGCACTCCCGAACATCCGATTGGCGCGCTTATGGTTTCGTCAGAGGGCTCATGCGCAGCATATTACAACTACGAGTACCGGAAGTCGCTGGTGACAAGGATCGCGTCCGTAGCCTGAAGGCTGAAACCTCAGGCGAGAGCTCTCCAGCGGTGGTGCGCTTCCGCGATCCCCAGATTGAAATGGCACACGGGGCCGGTGGCAAGGCCAGCCGCAGACTCGTGGAGGGTCTGTTTGCGCCTCTTCTCTTTCCGGGTTCGCTTGAGCCACTCAGTGATGCCGCACATCTGGAATTCAACGGCACGCCGGTGGCCTTTACCACCGACAGTTTTGTCGTCAAGCCTTTGCGTTTTCCTGGGGGTTCCATTGGCGAACTCGCGGTCAACGGCACCATGAATGACCTCGCCGTATCCGGAGCCAAAGGCTGTGCCATGGTCGTGACTTTTATTCTCGAAGAAGGGCTTCCGACGGGTGTCCTCGCAGCGGAGGTCCGAGCTATGTCCGAAGCGCTCAAGCGAGCAGGCGTTACGATGTGCGGCGGAGATACGAAGGTCGTCGAACGCGGCAAGGCCGACGGCATGTACATCACGACCGCAGGCATCGGCAGTCCTCTGCGAGGCGTCAAAGTCGATGCGCTTTCCGTGCGTCCGGGAGACAAGATACTGCTATCCGGCCCGATCGGCGACCACGGAATCACGATACTTTTGGCGCGTGGCGACCTCGATCTAGAAGCGGACCTAAGCTCCGACACCCGTTCGGTGCTTCCGTTCGTGGAAGCGCTCGCAATGGAGTGTGGCCCGGGAATTCGCTGGATGCGCGATCCGACCCGCGGAGGCGTCGCGACGTCTCTCAACGAATTGGCGCGCGATTGCGGCCTGGGAATTGAGTTGCTCGAAGAGGAGATTCCCGTGCGCGATGCTGTTCGCGGTGCCTGCGAACTCCTTGGATTGGATCCCCTGCACATCGCGAATGAAGGTCAGTTTCTCGCTGTCGTCTCGCCCGAATATGCCGACGCGGCCCTGAATGTCTTGCAGCAGACGGACGGCGGCGAAGAAGCCAGGATCGTCGGACAGGTTCACGAGGAACCCGCCAACGCCGTCCTGGTTACCACTCGTTACGGTGGCAGCCGAATCGTAGATATGCTGGTCGGCGATCCTCTGCCCCGGATTTGTTAGGACTTCGCATGCAAACAACGTGCACCCTCGTAGCGCAAATCGAAGAACGGCTGCTGTCGCGCAACGAGATCCTCGAGAGCTTCTTCTCGCAGCAGGCTCGGGCATTGGCCATAGCATGTCGTGAGATGTCGGAGCGCTTTCTACGCGGAGGCCGTTTGTTGGCATTTGGACGCGGCCCGTACTCGACCGATGCCCAACATGTCTCCGTTGAATTCGTGCATCCTGTCATCGTTGGAAAACGCGCTCTTCCTGCCCTCGACCTCTCAGCGCTCATGCGACCCTGGCTCGATACCATTCTTTGTCCCGACGACATTGTGATGGGCTTTGGCCCACCGGAAGGCGACCCGGAGGTGTGGGCAGCTTTGGAGTCGGCTCATGCGCGTGGAGCGATGACCTTCGCCTTGCCCGGACCGAACGGGTCCTATGCACTCAAAGCAGTAACCCAGGATCCCTTCATACATCAAGAGCTGGTTGAAATCTTCTATCACACGCTCTGGGAGACGGTACATGTTTTCCTGGAACACCGTGAGTTAGGCCAGGATGTGGGGCAGGCGGAATTTCTTTATCCCTTCCTTGGTCAGAAGAAACAGGAAACCGCCGGTATTGTGGACGATGTCGCATCTTCTATCAAAATGAAAGTGCACGACGACACTGGGTTGCGTGCCCGCCTTGCCGCAGAGCAGTCCGAACAGATCGGTGTGACTGCCATGGCAATGTATGAGCGCTTGTCCCGCGGTGGTAAGTTGATTCTCTTCGGCAACGGAGGCTCTGCAACCGACGCCAACGATTGGGCGATGGACTGCGTGCTTCCTCCGGCCGGATACCGCCCTGTTCCGGCAATCTCACTTTCGATGGAACCCGCCAACATCACCGCGCTAGCCAACGACGTGGGCACAGAGGTTATCTTTTTGCGCCAACTTCTCGCGCAGGCAAAACCGCAGGATGTAGCAATCGGAATCTCGACCAGCGGCGGTTCACGCAACATCGTGATGGCACTTGAAGAAGCGCGCAAACGGAACCTGCTAACGGTCGCCCTTCTGGGCAACGATGGTGGAGAGATCTACCGACGGGGATTGGCAGACCATCCCATCATTGTTCGGAGCGACTATATTCCGCGCATTCAAGAGGTGCAGGCATCCGCCTACCACGTGCTGCGCGAGACATTGGAGGTGCTGAACCGTGGCTACTCTTGAGCTTTACGGAAGTGCCCGATGCCCTTATACGCAAGAGTTGCGGGAATGGCTGGAGTGGACCAGGCGCGACTTTCAGGAATATGACGTGGAAGCCGACTCTGAGGCGCGTGCCCGCATGCATGCGCTTGACGGCAGTGTGCGCACTGTCCCCGTGTTGGTGGAAAACGGCAAAGTGATTCAAATTGGCTGGCAAGGCCGTGGTTGCATCTTGGGGTCCGAGTAGAGATGACGAATGCCTGTTCAATTCGTGTGCGCGGCGTGGTGCAGGGAGTCGGTTTTCGGCCATTCGTGTACCGTCTGGCTCGCGCAAATACCCTGGCCGGCTGGGTGCTCAATGGCGACCAGGGAGTAGAGATTCACCTCGAAGGATCTGAGCATGCCATGGAGGCATTTGTCCGGGAGATGCGAAGCAAGCCTCCCTCTGCCTCGACAATCTCGGAGATTGAAGTCGAACCAGCACTCTACGAAGGTTTGAACGAATTCACAATTCGAGAGAGCCACCGCTCGGACCAACTCACAGTCCGCGTCTCACCTGACCTGCCAGTCTGCGAAGAGTGCATGAAAGAATGCTTCGATCCCACTGACCAGCGTTATAGATATCCCTACATTAATTGCACAAACTGCGGGCCACGTTACAGCGTCATCCTCGCGCTGCCCTACGACCGGGTCAACACCACCATGAGCGAGTGGCCGATGGACGCATTCTGCGATTCGGAGTATCACGATCCTACGAACCGCAGGTTCCATGCGCAGCCGGTAGCGTGTCCCTCTTGCGGACCGACTTTTGTTCTGCGCCAGGACGGGACCTTCGCCGCGTGTGGCTGGGATGCCATCCAGCGAGCAGCTGAACTTCTCTGTGAAGGCAGAGTTGTCGCGATAAAAGGGTTGGGCGGATACCATCTGGCCTGCGATGCCCGCAACCCTGCGGCCAATGCAGCGATACGAGAGAGAAAATATCGCAAAGAAAAGCCCTTCGCTCTCATGGCGAGGGATATCGAGGTGGCAAGCAGGCTGGCTGTACTTACCCATGATACCGTGACGTTACTCACTTCCTTAGCCCGTCCCATTGTGCTCGCACGAGCCAGGCTCGAACTCGAAGGGGTCGCGCCGGACAATCATGATCTCGGTGTAATGCTGCCCTACACGCCAGTACAGCACCTTCTCTTCGCTGCAGGCTCTCCCGAAGTGTTGGTCATGACCAGCGCCAATCGCTCGAATGAGCCAATAGCATATGAGGATGCCGACGCGTTGGAGCGACTCTCGGGAATCGCAGATGCCTTTCTCATCGGGGAACGCCAAATCGCTCGCCGTGTGGACGATTCCATCGTCCGTGCTGGAGCATTCGGCCCGACGATTCTTCGTCGCTCCCGCGGGTATGCGCCTGGCGCACTAGCGATACTGCCAATCAAGCGGCCAGTTTTGGCGCTCGGTGCGGACCTCAAGAACACGATGACGCTGGTGGTAGACGGCCAGGCCTTCGTTAGCCAACACATTGGCGACCTCTCTCACTATCACGCGTTTCAAGCCTTCACGCGGACCATCAAAGATCTAATTTCTATGTATGACGTCAAAACCGACGATCTTCTTGTCGTGCACGATTGCCATCCTCAGTATGTTTCAACAAGTCATGCCGCGGCGCTCCCGGTTAAGGAAGCACGAGCGATACAACACCATCGAGCACACTTGGCTTCCGTACTTGCCGAGCGTGGCGAGTGGGACAAGAAAGTCATTGGATTAAGTTTCGACGGTACCGGCTTTGGCGACGATGGCGGCATCTGGGGCGGGGAAATCTTCGTGGGGAATCTCAAATGCGGCTTTGAGAGGGTGGCCCACTTACGCACGGCTGATCTTCCTGGAGGCGATAGTGCCGCGCAATACCCAGTCCAAGCCTCAGCCGGCTTTCTCGCACAAATCGACGGCTTGCCCGATCTAACACTGTCCCCTTTCAATTTTGGCTCGCGGTATCAAGACGCGATGAAACTGATCCGTCACGAAGTGCGCACGTTTTCAACGACGTCCATTGGGAGGCTTTTCGATGCCGCGGCTGCGCTCCTTGGCTTTGTCAGGGAGAGTACGTTTGAAGGCCAAGCCGCCATTTGGCTGGAGCAATTGGCAAGAGATTCCTCGAATTCCGACGCATATCCTTTTCCGACAACTGACGGCGACCTTGATTTTCGCCCTCTGCTTGATGCGGTCGTTCAGGATCGACTCCACGGCCGCGCGTTATCTAAAATCGCGCGTGCGTTCCAACGCGGCATAGCTGCGGGGACGGTTCAACTTGTTGTGCAGCTCTGCCACAGCCGAGCGATTGATACAGTTGTGCTATCTGGAGGCGTCTTCCAGAACGAGCTGCTACTTGAAGACATAAAGGCACTCCTCGATCTTCACCAGCTTAAGGTTTGGATCAACCACACAGTGCCTCCCAACGACGGTGGAATCAGCCTTGGCCAGGCTGCGCTTGCCGCATTTGGCCACTTCAATGACGCTGAGTCTTACACCCGTGAGAGAGCCCTCTATGCATGAACTTTCGATCGCGATGAGTATCGTGGATATGGCGCAGGAAGAGGCTGTACGCCGCAAAGTGCATATAGATGCGGTCCACCTTGAACTCGGAGCTCTCTCTGGAGTCGTAAAGGAGGCGCTCCTCTTTTCCTACGAAGTAGCTTGTGGCGGCACGCCACTCGAAGGTTCACGTCTGGTGGTTAAGGACATACCCATAGAGGTTTACTGTCAGACGTGCGAAATGCCAAAGACGTTGAAATCGATGCAGTGGTTTTGCTGCCCCGACTGTGGCACGCAAACACCTCAGGTAATTCATGGAAAAGAGCTGACAATCACCGCTCTGGAGCTAAGGCAATGAATCTTCAACCGCGGATGTTGGAAGTTCGCAAGAACGTTCTCAAGCAAAACGATGTGATCGCACGCGCGTTGCGCGATCGCTTTCGCGCTCAGGGAACACTTGCGGTGAGCCTTGTCTCGAGCCCTGGCGCCGGCAAGACCACGTTTCTCGAGAAGGCTCTTACCCTTCTCAAGCCGCACTATCGGGTAGCCGCGCTGGTCGGCGATCTGGCCACGGAGAACGATGCACTACGACTAGCGCGCAGCAAGGTGCCCGTGAAGCAGATCACTACCGGAACGCTCTGCCATCTTGAAGCGGCCATGGTCGAGCACGCATTGGAAGATTGGAATTTGGATCAACTAGACTTGCTTTTCGTCGAAAATGTGGGCAATCTGGTTTGCCCTGCCTCCTATGACTTGGGTGAAGACCTTCGTCTAGTGCTTTTGTCAGTAACGGAAGGGGAGGATAAGCCGCTCAAGTATCCCACGATCTTCAATAGTGCCGACGCAGCGGTGATCACCAAGATCGACTTGGCAGCGGCTGTCGAGTTTGATGAACTCGCGGCCAACGCAAACATTCAGGCAGTACGGCCTGGAATGCGCGTGTTCAAGGTCTCTGCGAAAACTGACGAGGGCATGGACAACTGTTTGCAATTCCTTTCAGATGCGTTGGCAGAAAGATCGCGAAAAAATATCTGTCTAGACTTAGCCGCTAGTGCATCCTAGTAAGAATATGAAGGTTCGTAAGAATTCGATGAGGTGATTCCATGATGAAACTGATATGTGTTGCTGTGGGTATCGGGGCGATTGTGACTGTCATAGTGATAGCTCCCGACATCGCGCGTTATCTTAGAATTCGATCCATGTGAAACCTCAGTTTGCACAATGGCTCAACAATGAGTTCACCACCAACTTGCGCTGTAGGCGTAGCACGGATTGAAATAGGAAAATCGGTTCAAGTTTCAAGACAAGGCAGATTGCATGACGAACTTGCTGGCAGTGATTAGCGTGGGATTTCTTCTTGGTGTCCGCCACGCCACCGACCCCGATCATGTCATTGCCGTTTCAACAATCGTTAGCCGTCAGCGAAGCATCCGGCATGCAGGCTTGATCGGCGCGTTATGGGGAGTAGGCCACACCGTCACGATCTTCCTGGTAGGAGTGGCCATTATTCTATTCAACCTGACAATCCCGCCCCGCATTGGCCTCGCGATGGAACTAGCCGTAGGTTTGATGCTGATTCTCCTTGGAGTATTTAATCTCACCGGTGTCACGCAATGGATCACCCATCGCTTTACGCCCGTTCACAACCACGCCGGAGTCGGAATTGTGCACTCCCACGTCCACGAACATGAAGGTGTTTTTCACGAACACGTTCACGGCCACGGCCCGGAGATTCACATGCATCTGGACGAAAAACCCAGAGGTTCGTTTCAAATTGCGTTGCAACGGTTAGGGCTGTACCAACTTCTCCGGCCTCTCGCAGTTGGACTTGTGCACGGACTCGCCGGATCGGCGGCTGTCGCTCTGCTTGTCTTGACCGCCATTCGCGATCCTCGCTGGGCGATTGTATATCTTCTGGTGTTTGGGCTGGGAACGATTGCCGGAATGATGCTGATCACGATGATTATCGGTGCTCCGTTTGCTTACACGGGCAAGCGATTTGCACCCTTAAATCGTGGCCTTGGATTTGCATCTGGCTTGGTGAGCATTGCTTTCGGTTTGTTTATTACCTTCCAGATCGGCTTCGTGGCCGGACTCTTCACCACTCATCCACATTGGACGCCGCACTAAACACAGGGTTTTGCGGCTGTTCACCGCCCAGTACACAGCGGTCGATAAAGGTAATCGATCTCGCCAATAAAGCCGTCTTCGTAACAGGGCATGCCCCAGGCCATGGTCATCTCGCCTCGGAATCAAGCTTGTAGAACCGCGTGGCATTTTCCCCGAAGAGTTTTCGCTCGGCGGCGTCATCCAACGTGGACGAGAGCAGTTCTTTCATCACCGCTATGGTCTGACCATAGCGGCCGGCGAGCAGACAGACCGGCCAATCACTCCCAAACATCAGCCGGTCAATTCCAAGACACTCTACAACATACTCGACGTATGGCCGAAGATCTCCGGTGCACCAGAGCTGGTGGTCTGCCTCGGTGATCATGCCCGAAAGTTTGCAGTAAAGATTTCTATGTTGCGCAGCTTGGGCCATCCAATCCTTCCAGGGTTCTAGTTTGCCTATGCGAATCTCCGGCTTGGAGATATGGTCCACCACGGCCCGCAGCCCTGGAATCAATTCAAGTACCTTGAGCACGAATGGAAGGTGCCGCGGATATGTGAGAAATTCAAATGGAAAATCGTTATCGGCGACTAACCGTAGCGCTTCAATCACCGTCGGTCGCAGAATCCAATCATCATTCGGAAGGTCCTGAAGCATGGGGCGGAGGCCAATGAACTTGGGATTTTTCCTATACCGCTCGAACTGCCCGGGAAATCCTGGGTCCTCCATGTCCAGCCAACCGACGACACCAGCAATTGAGTCATCCACTTCGGCAAGATGAAGCAGGAAGTCCGTTTCAGCGACCGTCTGGGCCGCTTGTACCAAGATCGTTTTCTGTATACCGTGCTCAAGCAGAAGCGGCTGTAGATCAACGGGAAGATAATCCCGATACAAAACCGGGACGTCCGGAGTCATCCAATGATAATCTCCACGATCCGCTTTCCAATAATGTTGATGACTATCGATTTTCATTGTCCATCCTGAACTCTCGTAGCTTTTCTGAATCGAAGGGAACACCTAACCCTGGCTCTTCGCTCGGTACAAAATAGCCGTCGACGAGTTCGAGAGGCTTGGTCAGGACTCGATCCAACGACGGAATATATTCGACAAACAGGCTATTCGGAATCGCAGCCGCGAGCGGCAGATGTAACTCCATAACAAAATGCGGACTCACCTGCATATTGTGGCAATCTTACGGGAACATTGCCCAGCCGCCGAACTTCTGGATGAGCGCGGATGGAAACACTGCCAATGGAGCCGTCTATTATGTCGGAAAAGCCCATTACTTAACCGCCGACAAAAGTCCTTTCACGACCGTTACGAAAGGAACTTCAGCGAGGACCACCGGAAGCAGTGGGATCACGATTGCCAGGACAAGCACGACCATTCCACCACGGTGGAACGGAAAAGGCTGAAGGTTCTCGACGTTCTCGTAGCTGCTGGCGTAATCGATGAGCGTGCTGATCTCGGGCGCTGTCAAAAACTCATCTTCGTGCCCTTTTCGATTCACAATCCACTTCTTATGAAAATCGACGCTGTGAATTTGACCAAGGGTCCCGTATTGCAGGATGCCTTGACGATGGAGACGCCCAAGCTTCGGAACGAACAAGACGAGCGGTCCCATTGCGACGATGAGCATGATCACCAGCAGTATGAACGCATCGATCTTGAAATTCATCAGATGCGCTCCGTGATTCAGAATCAGGGTCCGCCACGTCGCTCCAATCGCTCCGCAAATAGCAAAGACGGTAGGCGCGATGGCAAACGACGACATTCCTAGAAATCCAACTCCGCCGTGCTGATCTGGATGCGTCGGAACAAGCTGCAGATCGAGCCGTGAGAGACGAAACAGAAAATATACCCAAAGACACCACTTCCACAGGCTGATACCAAGCAGGAACCGATAGAGGAGCTGGCTCACCAACACGTAATACCAGCCAGCTGACGACAAATGATAGCCCGAACCAATATCACTCAACGCCCACCCCTGGGCAATCGCCAGGCGGGACCCGATAACGCCTGCCACGTTGGCGTAAGAGATGGCCACGATGACCGCTTCAGCGACAAATGAGTCGCGCAGACGAATCAGACTTGAGATCGTAAGATCCATCTTTGCCTGCTCCGGCGAGGGCAGCAATTCTGCATCTCGAATATGGGCAATCGTCATCCGAAGGACGTTGTCCATCATGACCTGGCCAGCCAGAAGGATCGGCACCGCAATCAGCAATCGGAAATTCACTGCATAGTCCTTCATCAACTCCCCGGTCGTGTCGGGTTTGAGGAACAAGGTAAGCAGCACCAGCGGCACCCAGCCCAGGCAGATAGCGAGCAACATCCGCCTGCCGAGGTTCCACCGTTCGGCTGTTAGAAGGTGAATCGCTTCCTGTACGCGATAAAAAGGACCTCCGCGAACTAACGAGGCCTCTCGCACTGCTTCAAGATTGCCGTTTGCGCTTCGTTGTGGAATTGCAACGCTGGGTTTCTCCATGTCACTTTACCTCTGCCACTGATAACGGTGGACAATGTAGACGCTTGACTCCAGCAACCAGTAAGCCACCCTGGGCAAGCAAGCGTTCTCTGATTCTGACAGGCGATGCACTCAGAAGGCGCGGTCCTTTCGGACTGCCGCGGGCGAACACTTACCTTGCAGAGTTCTGGATCGGTCCTGGTCCCGTGCGAAGGCCGCTGCCGCTAGCGTCTCGAGGTCCTGGCACGGTGCGTTTTCTACGTGATCTTTGCCCCGAAAGCTCCGGCAGGCAAGGAATCGAACTGAGGTCGCGACGGTCCTCGGCAAAGGCTACTTTATCATCCTGCATATGGTTGGCGGCTTTGCCTACTTGTGGGCATGGCCAGTCCTGCGTGTGGAAGAGGGCTCCAAATTGCGCGTCGAGTTTTGACAATGCCTCTTCCTCAGGGTGATCAATCGCCAGGTGAGCAGACGCCAATGAGGTCTTGATGCCAAGCGGGCCGCAATCGGCAATCTTGTTCGCGATTCGAATGCCAGCCTCTAGCGCTTCCTTCGCATCCGGAGCTACCTTCTGCACTTCTCCCATACGGTATGCTTCTTCGGCGCTCCAGTGATCCCCGGTCAGCATATAGCGCATGGCATTCCCCCAGCCTACTTCGCGCGGGAACCGGATGGTCGATCCTCCTCCGGGAAATCGTCCATGTGTATTCTCATCCTGGCCGAAGCGGGTGTCGGCTGAAGCAATACGGATGTCGGCAACAAGAAAAAGCTCATGGGCCATATTCCAGGTATCGCCATGCGTGACCACGATCAGAGGCTTGGCGAGGCGCGGAGCACGCTTTGCAAGAGGGTCTATCGTCCCAGTGCTCGCGATCCAGGGCTTGCCCGTCCCTGCGAGCGACTTAAATCCTTCAACGTCGATCCCTCTTGAAAAGTTCTCCCCGTGGCCAAATAGAATCGCGGCGCGCAGCGAGGGATCGTGGTCATATTGGTAATATGTTTCGGCCAGTTTTTCAAAAGTCTCAGGATCAATGCGATTCTGGATGTAAGGACGATTGATGCCAAAAAGGACGATCTGCCCGCGACGCTCTATGGTCAGCTTTGCTCCGGAACTGAACGGTACGTCCTGAAGCGTTATGGCTGGGGTGTCAATCTGTTGTGGTGTATCCTCAGCGCCTGCGAGGTAGGGCAAAGCTCCTACCGTGGAAGCGCCCCCAAGTGCAGCCGCAATTTTCAGAAAGCTCCGGCGGCCTAAATCATTTAGACAAGTCACTTTATTTCCATCTCCTTTCGCTTGATCGGAAGTTGCGCAACGCCGTAAGTTTGAATGGATAGGTCAGCGTGAAACGTACTGGGCCAGTCCATTTCCATATGACCAATTCTCTTTTGGCACCTCAACGAGGTTGATGAACACATCCTCCTTGCGAAGCTTCACTCCCTGATGGAGGCGGTCCGTAAGTTCCTTATAGAAACTTTGCTTCAGCTCTACAGATCGTCCTGCGTTGAGCGTGATTTGAAAGAAGATACAATCGTCGGTGCGATGGACACCCAGATAGTCACGATCAAACGGCAACGCGCTCTTACGATGTTCAGTAATCACTTGAAAGCGATCACCCTTGGGAACGTTAAGAACATCCACCAGGGTCTGGTAGACAATCTCCCCGACTTGAGAGCGATATTCCTCTGATTTTCCTTCGATGAGATCGATCCGAACAATTGCCATTTCTCCTCCTCCTTTTGGGAATGCTGATTCCGTCTTGCGACCACTCGAGCTAGTCACTAAACCACCGCGCATGAGCCCTGCAGCAGACGCCTTCTTGTCAATCCATAGACCAATCGTGCCAAGCAGATAAACTAATAATCTTCGTCGGCTCTTCGGAGCTGGCTTCAACATTGCTTCGCGTGCGTCCTTAAGAACGAAATAGTCAATATGTTCATCATCCAAAACGTCAGCACGGATCACGTGTTTCTCTTTTTTAGTCCTTCGTTT